>Ga0126384_10002133_pt1 | contig 11963 bp, 13 predicted proteins | sample PanSoiMetPlot_36_FD_92543 | JGI IMG/M metagenome (GOLD analysis project Ga0126384, IMG submission 92543) | Tropical forest soil microbial communities from Panama - MetaG Plot_36 | ecosystem: Environmental > Terrestrial > Soil > Tropical forest > Bulk soil | place: Panama | collected 2016-02-17 | reverse complement strand
GCCAAGATTTTGACCGGCGGCAAGGCGCCGAACGGGCCCGGGCATTTTTACCCGCCGACTGTGCTCGACGCCGTGCCGGACGGTGTCGCCATGCTGCGCGAAGAAATTTTCGGCCCGGTCGCCGCGATCCAGAGTTTTAAATCCGAGGGCGAGGTGATCAAGCGCGCGAACGACACCGAATACGGCCTCGTCGCCTATCTCTATACCAAGGACATGAGCCGCGGCATGCGCGTCTCCGAGCAACTCGACTTCGGCATGATCGGGCTCAACCGCGGCCTTGTCTCCGACCCGGCCGCTCCCTTCGGCGGCATGAAGCAGTCAGGGATCGGCCGCGAAGGCGCGCATGAAGGCCTGATGGAGTTCTTGGAGACGCAGTACGTTTCGGTGTCGTGGTGACGAGGATCGTAGGGTGGGTTGAGCGAAGCGGAACCCACCAAGTCGTTGCCGCGCGCGGAGAGATGATGGGTTTCGCCATAGCCCGTCGAAGACGGGCGTCAACGCCCTTAAGGCTCAACCCATCGTACGGCAAGAAAGCGCCTCCATGGACGTGCTGATGCCGCAGCTCGGCGAGACCGTTGCGGAAGGCAAGATCACGCAATGGTTCAAGGCGGCGGGCGACACCATCAAGCCGGGCGACAACCTGTTCGAGATCGAGACCGACAAGGTGTCGATGGAGGTGCCCTCGACCACCGCGGGCGTGCTGGCAGAAATCCGCGTGCCGGCAGGCGCGGTGGCTCCGGTCGGTGCGGTCGTTGCCGTGATCGCCGACGGAGGTGGCGCGGCTGTTGCCTCATCGAAGCCCGCGCCGGCAGCCCCAGCTCCGGCTTCTACTCCGGCGCAAGCGATGATGGCGCAGGCAGCCGCAGCACAGGCCACCGCGCCGGCGGGGCCGACCACGCTCGATCCGTTCTTCGAGGTGCGCACGCCCGCACGCAACTACGGACCGGCACGGCTCCCCGGCGGCCGGAGCGTGACGCCGCTCGCGCGGCGGCTCGCCGCGGAAGGCGGCATCGAGCTTGCAAAAATTTCACCGTCCGGTCCACACGGCCGCATCCTCGCGCGTGACGTGGAGGCTGCGGCAAGCACCGGCGCGGTGGCAGCGCCGCGCCCGGCCACCTCCAACGTCGAGCGGCTCAGCGCCGACTCGATCAAGGCCATTTACCGCGACGTGCCGTTCCGGGAAGTGCCGCTCGACGGCATGCGCAGAACGATCGTCCGGCGGCTGGTCGAGGCCAAGCAGACCATCCCGCATTTCTATCTGACCGCAGATGTCGAGATCGGCAGGCTGATCACGCTGCGCGAAGATGCAAATGCGGCCGCGCCCAAGGACAAGGATGGCAAGCTGCAATTCAAGCTCTCTCTCAACGACCTCATCATCAAGGCGTGGGCGGCGGCGCTACAGCGCGTGCCGGCGGCCAACGCGGTGTGGGCGCATGATCGCATCCTGCGCTTCGAGCATTCCGACATTGGCGTCGCGGTCGCGCTCGAAGCCGGGCTGATTGCACCGGTGATCCGGCAGGTCGAGCAAAAGACGATGTCGGCGATCTCGAACGAGATGAAGGAGCTGGCGGCCCGCGCGCGTGCGAAAAAGCTCAAGCCAAGCGACTACGAGGGCGGCTCGTCCACAATCTCCAATCTCGGCATGTACGGGGTGCGCGAATTCGCCGCCATCATCAATCCGCCGCAGGCGACGATCCTTGCGGTTGGCGCCGCGCGGCGGCAAGCGATAGAGCGGGAAAACGGCAGCGTCGCCTTTGCGAGCGTGCTCTCTGTGACGCTCTCCTGCGATCACCGCGTCGTCGACGGCGCGCTCGGCGCCGAGCTCATCGCCGCCTTCCGCACACTTGTCGAGCAACCCGTGACGATGCTGGTGTGAGTGTTGTCCCGGGCAGAATGGATTGAGAAGCAATCAGGAGTGAATCATGGTCGCCGAGAAAGCCGACGTTATGCTGATCGGCCCTCCAAAACCCGTTATCGTCAACGGGCTCTCCGGCGCCTTCAACCTCGTCAAGTTCCCTGATGGGACGGCGCGGGAAAAATTCTTCGCCGAGAGTGGTCCGCGCGTGCGCGGCATGGCGGTCGCCGCCACCGAGGAGCGCGTCGATGGGCCGTTCATGACGCGATTTCCCCGGCTCGAGATCGTCTCCTCCTTCGGCGTCGGCTACGACCATGTCGATGCCGCGTGGGCCGGCGCGCACGGCATCACCGTGACCAACACGCCGGGTGTGCTCACCGAGGAGGTGGCGGACACAGCGCTCGGCCTATTGCTGTGCACCGTGCGCGAATTCCCGCAGGCCGAACGCCACCTGCGCGCCGGCAAGTGGCCGCAGAAGAATTATCCGCTGAGCAAGGCAACGCTGCGCGACCGTACCGTGGGTATGGTTGGCATGGGCCGCATCGGGCAGGCGATCGCGCGGCGCCTCGATGCCATGCACGTGCCCGTGGTCTATCATTCGCGGCGGCCGGCCGCGGGCGTATCGTATCGGCACTACCCGAAGCTCATCGACATGGCGCGTGACGTCGATGTGCTGATGGTGATCACTCCGGGCGGCGCCGAGACCAAAAATTTGATCAATGCCGAGGTGCTGAGTGCGCTTGGCCCCAAGGGCATCCTCATCAACATGTCCCGCGGGTCGGTGGTTGACGACCCGGCGCTGATCACGGCGCTCCAGGACAAAACGATTTTGTCGGCGGGCCTCGACGTGTTCGCGCGCGAACCCGAAGTGCCCGCGGAGCTGCTCGCGATGGATCACGTTGTCTTATTCCCCCACGTCGGCTCAGCCTCGGTGGCGACACGGGAGAGGATGGATCAGCTGGTGGTCGACAATCTCCTGGCTTGGGCGGCGGGCAAGCCGCCGCTGACGCCGGTGTCGGAAACGCCATGGCCGCCGAAGCAACAGAAGCGGTTATGAGCTGCTCTCGCCCTCATCCTTCGAGACGCGCGCACGCACGTCAGCTTTGCGCCACCTGCGAGCACGCGCGCTTCTCAGGATGAGGACGGATCGTCCGCCGCGTACGCACGAGATGGCGTAAAGTTCGCATATGCATGTCATGCAAGCCTGTCAGCCGCCGCGCCGGCGCGACATGACGAGGCGGGCGCGGGATGATAGCGTGCCGAGAACAGTGTTGGGGTTCCCATGCCGGCTCGCGCTTCTCTCGCTCTGATCGTGCTTGCGCTTTCCGCCGTCAGCGTCGCCGCGCAGGCCCCGAGCGACGCCGCCAAGGAGATGGTCGGCGCGTGGGAAATCTCCAACGCCGCGCGCGACAAGACGTGTCCCGTCGCCTTCAAGCTCGAACCGGCGGCCGGGGGCTTCAAGGTCAACCTTGATGAAGGCTGCGGCACCGCCTTCCCATCGCTCAAGGATATCGTGGTGTGGACGATCGGGCCCAACGATGCGGTGCAGTTGTTGAACTCCAAAGGCGCCATCGTTCTCAATTTTATGGAAGTCGAGTCGCACATGTATGAGGCCGAGCGCAAAGGGGAGGGGCTGTTTTTCATGCGCACCCAGGCCGCCATCAAGGCGGCGACGGTCAGCCCCGAGCAGGTATTCGGCGAATGGACCTTGTTCAAGGAATTCGAGAAGCCGCTCTGCAAGCTGACCCTGTCGAGCGAATCTGCTGGCGGAGAAAATTACAAGATCACGCTAAAGCCTGGATGCGACGCGTCGGTTGCCCGTGTCCAGTTATCGACCTGGCGGCTCGACAGCGACGGGCTGCTGCTGACGGGACGCGGCGGCAGCTGGCGCTTCTCCGAGAGCGACCCCACGACCTGGGAGCGCATCCCCGCAAGCTCCGATCCATTGGTGCTGATGCGGCAGTAGCAGGCCTCTGCAGGTGCTGACTCGTCTGCCCGTCGGCGAAGCTTGGGCCGCTTACGCGGCCGCAGCTCTCTCCTCGACCATCCAGGCGCCGTAACCGACGACGCGATCGCGTCCGCCCGCCGTGTCGCCCGAGTTGCACAGCGCGAGGCGTTGCGGCGCGAGACCCCGGTGGCTTGTCTCCGCGATGAGGCCGGCGACCGCCAGAAAGCCGCAGGCTTGGTCCGGGCCGAGCGTTTCCCACTCCCCACGTTCGATCGCGGCGGCAGTCGCGGCATCCATGCGCCGCGCCGTGTCGTAGTCGTGGTAGTGCGAGAGATCGGAGCTGATGACGATCAGCGTTTCCGGTCCGCCCCAGAGCCGCCGCAGCACCTCGGCGACGTCTTGCGCTTTGGCTTCCCCGATCACAAGCGGCACCACGGCAAAGGACGGCAGCAGCGCCTGCAGGAAGGGGAGTTCGACTTCGAGCGAGTGCTCGGGCGCGTGCGGAGCATCGGTCTCGATGACGATCTCGGAAATGGCGGAGAGCGCGTCGCGGTCGACGGGAACGCGACCGAGCGGGGTTTCGAAGGCATCGACCGTCGGCGCAGCGATCCCGCGCACGGGAACAAAATGGGCGGGACCGATCAGCACCACCCGTTTGATCGATTGGGCGCGCAGGCGAAGCGTTGCAAACCCCTCCGCCGCCACGCGTCCCGAATAGACGTAGCCCGCATGGGGCGCGATCAGCGCCTTGGGTACGGCGGCGGCCGATGGCTTCACCGCGCCGAGCATTTCTGACACGGTCGCCTGCAGCCGACGCGGATCTCCCGCATAGAACAGGCCGGCCGCCGCCGGCGGTCGGATTTTCATTGCCTGGGAGCCTCGTTCCGCCATTGCCTCGTCGTCGCCCGCTTCCCAGATAGATATAATATCGCCCGGAATTTACGCTGGCTTGAGCATGGATCAATCCATCATCGAGGGTGTGCCCGGCCGCTATTGGCACCGGTTGGAGGATGGCCGCATCCAGTGCGACGTATGCCCGCGCTATTGCAAATTGCATGAGGGTCAGCGCGGCCTGTGCTTCGTGCGCGCGCGGCAGAACGATCAGATCCTGCTGACCACCTACGGGCGCTCCTCCGGTTTTTGCATCGATCCGATCGAGAAGAAGCCGCTCAACCATTTCCTTCCCGGGACGCCGGTTCTCTCGTTCGGTACCGCCGGCTGCAACTTGACCTGCAAGTTCTGTCAGAACTGGGATATTTCCAAAGCGCGCGCGCTCGACCGCGTTCAGGATCAAGCCTCGCCGGAGGCCATTGCCGAAGCCGCGCTGCGCAGCGGCTGCCGCTCGGTCGCGTTTACCTACAACGACCCCGTGATCTTCCTCGAATACGCGGTCGATGTGGCGCAGGCCTGCCGCGCACGCGGCATCAAGGCGGTGGCCGTGAGCGCCGGGTACATCGCGCCGCCGGCGCGCCTCGAATTCTTCCGCCACATGGACGCCGCCAACATCGATCTCAAGGGGTTCACTGACGGCTTCTACAAGACCCTATGCTCCGGCAAGCTTGCTCCCGTGCTCGAGACGCTCGAATATCTCAAGCACGAGACCGACGTTTGGTTCGAGATCACGACCTTGCTCATTCCCGGCGAGAACGATTCGGTGCAAGAGATCGAAGCGGAGAGCCGCTGGGTGATGGATCGCCTCGGCCCCGATGTGCCGTTGCACTTCACCGCGTTTCATCCGGACTGGAAGATGCTGGATACCCCGCGGACGCCGCCGCAGACGCTCAAGGCGGCGCGGCGCATCGCGCTCGAGGCCGGCCTTCGTTACGTCTATACGGGGAATATCCACGACGGCGTGGGGCAGAGCACTTACTGCCATGGTTGTGGCGCCGTGCTCGTCGGCCGCGATTGGTATGACCTCACCGCGTGGAACCTCACGGCAGACGGGCGCTGTCGCGAATGTGGCGCGGCCTGCGCCGGCGTCTTCGATGCGGCGCATGGGCATTGGGGCGCACGACGCCAAGCGGTCAAGGTGCAAGCGTTCGCGGCGTCCTGACCGGAGCCGATGCCCGCGCCCGGCGTTGGATCAGCGCACACAAGTCCTCCCGCAAACGGTTGCTGCCTCCACGCGCAAGCAGCCGATCGATCTCGGCATGGGTGCGTCGCCAGATCGGCACCGCGCGCGCGAGCAGGGCGCAGCCGGCTGGCGTGAGCTTCAGCCGGCGACTGCGCCTGTCGTCGGCGTCGACGGCGACCGTGACCAGGCCGCGACGCTGCAGCGGCTTGAGTGCGGCGGTAAGCGTCGTGCGGTCGGCGCCAAGCACGGACGCGACGGAACCGATGCTGGGCGGCGCGGGTTGGTTGAGCGCCATCAACAGCGAGAACTGCCAGCTTGTCAGCCCGAGCGGTCGCAGCGCCTCGTCGAAGCGTCGCGCGAGCGCACGCGCGGCACGCTGTAGGTGAAAGCACAGGCAGGTGTCGCGGACAAAATGCGTGGTTGCGAAAGGAACTTCAGTTGCCTTTGACACGCCACAATTATGTTGATACCAACGTATTTGTCAACCAAGTCACCCCCGCGCGGGCGCGGAAAGGGCAAGGATGGCCATGTCCAAGACCCATGGAAAATTTGTCTGGTACGACGTGATGACCACCGACACCAAAGCTGCTGAATCGTTTTATCGCAGCGTGATCGGCTGGGACGCGAAGGATTCGGGGATGACCGATCGCTCTTACACGCTTTTCTCCATGGGGCCGACGATGGTCGGCGGGCTGATGCCGATCCCCGAAGATGCGCGCAAAGCAGGCGTCCGGCCGGCTTGGATGGGCTATATCGCAAGGCGCGTCAAGGCGGCGGGCGGCGCCATTCATCGCGGCCCCGAAGACATTCCCGGCGTCGGCCGTTTCGCCGTTGCCGGCGATCCGCATGGCGCGGGATTCATGCTCTTCAAAGGGACGAGCGATGAGGCGCCGGCGCCCGCGCCGGCGGGGACGCCCGGTCATATCGACTGGCGCGAACTGCACACGGGCGAGCGCGAAGCCGCCTTCGCGTTTTATTCCAACCTGTTCGTTTGGACCAAGGCTGAGGCGATCGACATGGGGCCCATGGGTGTCTACCAAATTTTCGCGATTGATGGCACGCAGTCCGGCGGCATCATGACCAAGACACCGCAAACGCCCGCGCCGTTTTGGCTTTATTACTTCAACGTCGCGGCTGTTGAAGCCGCCATGACGCACGTGAAGAGCGGCGGCGGTCAAGTCCTTAGCGGCCCGGACCAAGTCCCCGGCGGCAGCTGGATCGCGCAATGCTTCGATCCGCAGGGTGCGATGTTCGCGTTGGTCGGGCCGAAACGCTGACTGGCTTCACGCTCACGAAAGCGTAGGTTGCACCGATGAGATGCAATAGCCGGCGCATTCAAGCGGCTTGAGACATGAGGTACGCCGCTGGGAGCGCGGCATAAGCTCCGGTTTCGTGCTCGCAGCAAACCAACTGCAACCGTGAAAGGAACAGATCGTGGCGTTAGCAGCGCAAAAGATCACACCCTACTTGTGGTTTGATACCCGGGCCGAAGAGGCGGCGAGGTTCTACGCGTCCGTGTTCAAGAATTCCAAGATCGGAAAAATCAGCCGCTACGGAAAAGAGGGCTTCGAGATCCATGGCAAGGAAGCCGGGACGGTCATGACCGCGGAGTTCGAAATCGCAGGGCAGAAATTTCTGGCGCTCAATGGCGGCCCGCAGTTCAAGTTCAACGAGGCGGTGTCGTTCCAGGTTCACTGTGAAACGCAGGAAGAGATCGACTACTTCTGGAGCAAGCTTGCCGAGGGTGGCCAAGAAGGGCCCTGCGGTTGGCTCAAGGACAAGTTCGGTCTGTCGTGGCAGGTCATTCCGACGGCGCTGCCACAGCTACTGACGGACGAAAATTCCGGGCAACGCGTCATGAAATCGATGTTGCAGATGCGCAAGATCGACATTGCGGCCCTGAAACGGGCGCAAGCCGCCTAGACGTACCTACCTGAGCTGATCGCAACAACCTCGAAAGGAGAGACCATGCCAGTGACACCGTATCTGTTCTTCGACGGCCGCTGCGAGGAGGCGCTTGACTTCTACAAGAAAGCGCTCGGCGCCAAGGTCGATATGATGATGCGCTACAAGGAAAGCCCGGAGCCGCCGCCGCCCGACATGGTAGCGCCCGGCAGCGAGAACAAGATCATGCATTCATGCTTTCGGGTCGGCGATGCGCCCGTGATGGCGTCCGACGGCTGCGCGCAGGGCAAACCCAAATTCGAGGGCTTCTCGCTCTCCGTCAATGCCAAGAACGAAGCCGAGGCCGACCGCATGTTCAACGCGCTCTCCGACGGTGGAGAGGTACGAATGCCGCTCGGCAAGACATTTTTCGCCAAGCGCTTCGGCATGGTCGCCGACCGCTTCGGCGTCGGCTGGATGGTCATTGTGGAGCAATAGCGCCGCGAGAAGAGGTGCGGGGAGCGAGCGTCCAACGCATCCTCCCCGCACGATTTCCGGGTGACCCAATCACCTGCTTCTCGCGTGACTTTGTCCCGCGCTGTCGTGTGATTTCTCAACCAACGGAGCATTCCCATGAGCTACGTCGATGGATTTGTCGTGCCGGTTCCGAAGAAGAAGCTTGCAGCCTACCGGCGCATGGCGGCCAAGGCGGGTAAGATCTGGCGCGAGCACGGCGCGCTGGAGTTCCGCGAATGCATCGCCGACGACGTCAAGTGGGGAAAGCGAACATCCTTCCCGCGCAGCGTCAAGCAAAAGACCGGCGAGACCGTCATGTTCTCCTATATCGTCTACAAGTCGCGCGCCGCTCGCGACCGCATCAACGCGAAGGTGATGAAGGACAAGCGTCTTGCCAAGATGATGAATCCCAAAGCGATGCCCTTCGATGCCAAGCGCATGATCTGGGGCGGCTTCAAGACTGTGGTCGACCTCTAGGGTCTGGACTCGATCAGCCTGACGGCGAGCCGCCGCTTCCGACCCATGTCGGTCATTCGGCGCTTCCCGCCATGCCAGAAAGCGCTAACGAATGGGGACGCTAAATGGCCGACCTAATTCTCACCACCTTCGATTGGGTTCCCGAAACGCCGCGGGGCTATGTGCGTGACATACGTGTGCGTTGGGCACTGGAAGAGGCCGGGTTGCCCTACCGCGTCAAGAGCGTGCCATTTGACGCTCGGAATGCCGAGCATTTCTCGCATCAGCCCTTCGGGCAAGTGCCGTGGTTGACCGATGGAGACATCTCGATCTTCGAGAGCGGCGCGATCCTGCTTCATCTAGGCAATCGTAGTGACGCGCTCATGCCTGCCGATCCGCGCGGTCGCTGCAAGGCTTTGGAATGGCTGTTCGCGGCGCTCAATTCAGTCGAGATGGCGAGCCTACCTTGGTCCATACTGGCGTTCTCTGGTAACACTGGTGATACGCCGGGATGGAAGCGTTTGGACGAGTTCCTCAAGGCCCGGCTCCAGCACCTGGAGCCCGTGTTGGCAAGACGCGAATGGCTAGCCGGGACCTTCTCCGTTGCCGACATACTCATGGCGGATGTGCTGCGCCTTGTCGATCGGTTCGACGGGCTGGAAGGACATCCCGCCTGTCGTGACTATGTCGCGCGCGCCACGACTCGCCCGTCCTTCGTGAAGGCACACGCAGACCAAATGGCGCGGCAGACTGAGCAACAGTGTCCGCTTTCGCCGCCCTGCGGCTCAAAGCCGACGGTCGCGAAACCACCCATAGGCGACCTTACCAATCCAGCCAACTTGCAGCTCCTGCCATGCTCCGTAGGGGTGAGGGCGTGATATTGTCCGGGATCACGCCTTCGAGGAAGGCGTCACAATGCGTTTGATGATTCTGAACGGGCCGAATCTCAACCTCCTCGGCGTGCGCGAGCCGCACATCTACGGCTCCACCACGCTCGCTTCGATCAAAGCGAGCTGCGAGGAGTTCGCCAAATTGGCAGGCGCGCAGCTCGCATTTCATCAGTCGAACCATGAAGGAGAGCTGGTCGATCTCATCCAATCGGCGCGGGACAAGGCCGACGCAATCATTATCAATCCCGCCGGCTACTCGTTCACCTCGATCGCCATGCTCGACGCGTTGAAGACCTTCGAGGGCCCGATCATCGAAGTGCACATCTCGAACATCCACGCGCGCGACGAGCTGCATCGGCATTCAAAGCTTTCGTCCGCTGTCACCGCCGTGATCGCCGGCCTCGGCCCGTACGGCTACATCGTTGCAATGCAGGCGGCACTGCATGCCACTGGCAAACTGCCAGAAAATCTGCCCGCGCCGATCCGCCTGGGTCCCAGGTGAAGGACGCCTGTCGTCGGCGGCACCATCGCTAAATCGATCGGTAGCCGCCATCAGCCATGACGATCGCGCCGGTGACGTAGGCGGAGAGGTCGGAGGCGAGGAAGATCGCCGGCCCGACGATGTCCTCGGGCTTTCCGGTGCGGCCGAGCGGCGTGTGCTCCATGAAGATCTTCACCAGCTCGGGATTGCTGGCGCGCACCTTCTCGTTGAGCGGCGTCTCGATGAAGCCGGGGCCGATGGCGTTGACCCGCACCCCGTCCTTGCCGAGCTCGGCCGCCAGCGCGCGGGTCAAGCCAAGCACGCCGTGCTTCGAGGTGGTGTAGGCGACCGAGTTGGGGGTGCGCACGTGAACGAAAGACTGGATCGAACCGATGTTGACAATCCGGCCTCTCGTGGCGCGAAGCTGTGACAGAAAAGCATGGGCCACGTTGAACATGCCGTTGAGGTTGACCGCCATGATGTCTTGCCAGTCCTTGATCACCGCTTCAGGCTCCGCGGTGAAGGCGTTGCGGCGGTTGATGCCGGCATTGTTGACCAGGATCGAGACCTGGCCGATCGTCGCGCCGATCTGCGCGGCAACCTCGCGACACTTATCGCGCTCGGTGACGTCGAGCCTCAAGCTCGAGCCTTTACCGCCGGCTCCCGTGATGGCCTTGGCGGTCGCGGCCGCCGTGTCCGCGTTGGCGTCCAGCACAACAACGTGTGCTCCCTCCCTCGCATAGCCCAGCGCGATCGCCCGGCCGATGCCGGACCCGCCTCCGGTGACCACGGCAATGTGCCGGTCGAGCAGCCCCGCCATTTTTCATTCTCCCTTCTCCATTCCGCCCTGGATGGCACGCTCAGGATGGTTGGCGTGTGAGCAAAGAAGTATACGTCCAGACACCCTGCAACATCTGCAATACGGGCCGGCGCGCGCGAAGGCCGTTACGCGTCGTGATCCGGCCGTTCAACGGGGTGCCGCTCCGCCGAAACCTTTTGACAGGGGTGAGACCCCGTGTCACGTTTTCACGTATTGGGGCACAGCAGAGTCTGCCACGCCGTCAGTTACGCGGCCTTCAAGAAGCACACGCGGCCCCAACAATTGTGCCGTCGCAACACCGGCGCTCAGAGGGCGCCGAGGGGCGCGCGCTTTTGCGAGTCCGTGACGGCCAACGTGGGAGGAATGCCAGATGTCAAAACCTCTGTTGAAGCTGGGGGTTTTAGGCCTATCCGCCTTGACCCTTACACTCGTGCTTACCGCTGCGAATGCCCAGGAGCGCGTGCGCTGGAAGATGCAGAGCGCGTTCGGTAGCTCGCTGCCGCATCTTGGCCCTTCCGGCGTGCGCTTTTCCAAGGACATCGAGCGCATGTCCGGCGGCAAATTCGAGGTGAAGTTCTACGAGCCCGGCGCCCTGATCCCGCCGCTCGAGTGCTTCGACGCCGTCTCCAAGGGTTCGATCGAGTCATGCTGGACTACGCCCGGCTACCACACCGGCAAGTATCCCGCTCTCGCGTTCTTCACCACCGTGCCGTTCGGCCCCGGGTTCGGCGAGTTCCTGGCGTGGAAATGGTTCGGCGGCGGCAATGAGCTGCGGGCAGAAATTTACGCCAAGCACAATCTCATTGCCGTCGACTGCTTCTGCATTGGACCTGAGACGTCGGGTTGGTTCCGTAACGAGATCAAGTCTATCGAGGAGCTGAAAGGTCTGAAGATGCGCTTCTTCGGCCTCGGCGCCCAAGTGATGCAGAAGCTCGGCGTCTCAACGCAGCTGCTGGCCGCGGCCGACATCTACCAGGCGCTGGAGCGCGGCGTCATCGACGCCACCGAGTTCTCGATGCCCACCATGGACCTCAAGCTG
>Ga0126384_10002132_pt1 | contig 11966 bp, 11 predicted proteins | sample PanSoiMetPlot_36_FD_92543 | JGI IMG/M metagenome (GOLD analysis project Ga0126384, IMG submission 92543) | Tropical forest soil microbial communities from Panama - MetaG Plot_36 | ecosystem: Environmental > Terrestrial > Soil > Tropical forest > Bulk soil | place: Panama | collected 2016-02-17 | reverse complement strand
GCGAATACCTGGCTCGCGCGCGAGGCCGTCCATGAGAGGCAGCTCGGTGGTGCCGGGATTGCCGAACATGATCTCGACGCCTTCCTGCTTGAGAATCTCGAGGAAGGCTTGCTTGCCGGAGGTAAAGGGCATCGGAAGGTCCTCCCAGGATGACGGATTCGGATCGCCGCGGGGCGCGCGCGACGAGGCCGCATTTTACGCCGCCTTCCTTGACTGCGCCAGAGCCGGCTTGTACGCTCGCCGCGATGGCAGCGCCTTCCGCATTTCTCGACGCGTGCCGGCGCCGGCCGACCGCGTTCACTCCCATCTGGCTCATGCGTCAGGCGGGCCGCTACATGCCCCAGTACCGCGCCATGCGCGAGCGATGGGGCTTCCTCGAGTTGTGCAAGAACCCGCAGGCGGCGGCGGAGGTGACGCTCCAGCCCGTGGAGCGCCTCGGGGTGGACGCGGCCATCCTCTTCGCCGACATCCTGCTCGTGCTGGAGCCGCTCGGCGTCGGCCTCGAGTTCGTCCGGGGCGACGGCCCGCGCATCGCGCGTCCGGTGCGGAGCGCGGCTGACGTAGAGCGTCTGCCGCGCGTGGCCGTGGACGACGCGGTGGGCTTCGTCTTCGAGACGGTGGCCCGCGCGCGGAAGGCCCTCGCCGAGCGTGTTCCCCTCATTGGCTTCGCGGGCGCGCCCTTCACGCTCGCCTCGTATCTCATCGAGGGCGGCGCCTCGCGCGACTTCCTGGACACCAAGCGCTTCATGCGCGCGGAGCGGCCGACCTGGCACGCTCTCCTCGGCAAGCTCGGCGAGATCACCGCCGGCTACCTCAACGGGCAGATCGCCGCGGGCGCGCAGGCCGTGCAACTCTTCGACTCCTGGGTGGGCGCCCTCTCCCCGGACGACTACCGGGAGTTTGTCCAGCCGCACAGCCGCGCCGTGATCGAGCGGCTCACCCCGGGCACGCCGGTCATCCACTTCGGCGTGGGCACGGCGACCTTGCTGCCCTTGATGCGGGAGGCAGGCGGCGACGTGATCGGTCTCGACTGGCGCGTGGAGCTCAGGGCCACCTGGGAGCGCCTCGGTCCCGAGGTGGCGGTGCAGGGCAATCTCGATCCCGCCGTGCTCCTGTCGAGCCCGGCGGAGATCCGGGCGGGGGCCCGGCGCATCCTCGACGCGGCGGCCCGGCGCCCCGGCCACGTCTTCAACCTCGGCCACGGCATCCACCAGGAGACGCCCGTCGACAACGTGAAAGCCCTCGTCGACATCGTCCACGAGCTATCCGCACGATAGACTCGGTGCTGCTGATCGCCTTCGGAGGGCCAGGCACGCCCGAGGACATCCGGCCCTTTCTCGACATCGTCACGGCGGGGCGCCGCATCTCCCCGTCGCGCATCGCGGAGGTCGCGCACCACTACGAGATCATCGGCGGCCGCTCGCCGCTCACCGAGTTGACCATGCGGCAGGCCGAGGCGCTGCGGGAGGCTTTGCACCGCCTGGGCCGCGCGGAGGCCGTCTACGTGGGGATGCGGAACTGGCATCCCTTTCTGCATGAAACGCTGGAGGCGATGCGCGCGCGCGGACACCGCCGGGCCCTCGGCATCATCCTCTCCTCGCTGCAGACGGAGGCCTCGTGGGAGCGCTACATGGCCGACGTCGTCGCGGCGCGCGAGCGCGTGGGAGCCGGGGCGCCCGAGGTGAGCTACGCGCCGCCGTGGGCCGATCATCCGCTATTCATCGACGCCATCGCCGCGCGCGCCGCGGACGCGCTCGCCGAGGTGCCGCGGGCCCGTCGGGAGCGCACGCTCCTCGTCTTCACCGCGCACAGCGTGCCCGTCGCCATGGCGTCGGGCTCACCTTACGCGCGACAGCTCGAGGCCGCGGCCCACACGGTGGCCGCGCGGCTCGGGCATCTCAGATGGCAGGTCGCCTACCAGAGCCGGAGCGGCGCGCCGAGCGATCCCTGGCTCGAGCCGGACATCCGTGATGTGCTCCGGGGTCTCGCCGGCACGGAGACGACGAGCGTGGTCGTCCTCCCCATCGGCTTCGTGTGCGATCACGTGGAAGTGCTCTACGACCTCGACGTCGAGGCGCGCGCCGTCGCCGAGGGCATCGGGGTGAGCTTTTATCGGGCGCAGACGGCCAACGACCATCCCGCCTTCATCGCCATGCTTGCCGATCTCGTGGAGCGGGGCCCGCGGTGAAGCTCGCCGTGGTGGGCGGCGGCATCACGGGGCTTGCCGCGGCCCACCGCGCGATCGAGCTCGGACGCGAGCATGGGATGCGGTCGGAGCTCGCGCTGTTCGAGGCGGGAGACCGGCTGGGCGGCACGATCGAGACCGAGCGGCACGAGGGCTTTCTGGTGGAGCGCGGCCCCGACTCGTTTCTCTCCGAAAAGCCCTGTGCCCTCGCCCTCTGTCGCCGTCTCGGCATCGAGGACCGGCTCATCCGCACTGACGATCGCTTCCGTCGCACCTTCGTCGTCTTCGGCGGCCGCCTCCATGCCTTGCCCGAGGGCTTTCAGCTCCTCGCGCCCACGCGCCTCGGGCCCTTCGTCCGCTCGGGCCTGTTCTCCTGGAGCGGCAAGCTCAGAATGGCCATGGATCTCGTTCTGCCCCGCGGCGGCAATCCCGACGAGAGCCTGGGCGCCTTCGTATCGCGCCGGCTGGGGCGGGAAGCGCTCGAGCGCGTTGCCCAGCCCCTGGTTGCCGGCATCTACACGGCGGATCCCGACATGCTCTCGCTCTCCGCGACCATGCCGCGCTTCCTCGAGGTGGAGCGCCGCGACCGGAGCCTCATCCTCGGGCTGTGGCGAATCGCGAGGCGCGCGCCCGCCGAGGCCCAGGGCGCGAGCGGCGCCCGCTGGTCACTCTTCGTCACCTTCGCGGGCGGCATGGAGGAACTGGTCCGGGCTTTGGCCTCGCGGCTCCCCGCCGACGCCATTCACCTCGGCCGGCGGGTGACCAGCGTCACCCGTGAGGGCACGGGCTGGCGGCTCGGCATGACGGACGGCACGGCGGTCGAGGCGGAGCGCGTGATCATCGCCACGGAGTCGCATCACGCCGCGCGCATGCTCCGCTACACCGATCCCGGCCTGAGTCATCTGCTCGAGGGCATCGCCTACGCGTCGTCCGCCACGGTGACCCTGGGCTGGCGACGGTCGGACATCCCGCATCCCCTCGATGGCTTCGGCTTCGTAGTGCCGAGGGCGGAGCGCCGCTCCGTCATCGCCTGCACCTTCTCCAGCGTGAAGTACGCGGGGCGCGCGCCGGAAGGGTTCGCGCTCCTCCGCGCGTTTATGGGAGGCGCCCTCAACGAGGGCGCGCTCGACGGCAACGACGGCACTCTGATCCAAGTCGCGCGCGCGGAGCTCGGCGACGTCTTGGGCATCCAGGCGCCACCTCTTCTGAGCCGCGTGAGCCGCTATCCGAAGGCCATGCCCCAGTATCACGTGGGGCATCTCGCTCGCGTGGACGCCATCGAAGGATGCCTGCGCGCCCATCCCGGCCTCGCTCTCGCGGGAGGCGCGTATCGCGGCGTGGGCATCGCGGACTGCATCCGCTCCGGCGAGGAAGCAGCCGCACGGCTCCTCGGAGCCGGGTAGGAGAAGCGAGCCGGGTCGGGCGGCGCGGCGTTGTCGCTCTCAGCTCGCCCAGTCGAAAGAGAGCTGAGCGGGTGGGGCGCCCCACGCGGGGCAGATCGCGCGGTAGGGGCATCGATCGCAGTGCGGTCCCGTGACGGTGGCGTAGCTGCGGTCGGCCTCGATGGTATCGATCAGCGCGAGGGTGTCCGCGGACAGCCCCAGTAGCGCCTCGGCATCGCGCCGCGAGCGCAGCTCCACGTCGTGAGCGAGGAAATGCCAGACCAGCTCCACCCGTCTCGCCTCGAGCGGGAAGTCGCGCTGGATGCCGATCTGATAGAGGGCAAGCTGCCGATCGTCGTCGAGATCCTCCTGGGTGGGCAGCCAGCGTCCCGTCTTGTAGTCGTGGATCTGCCAGAGGCCGTCGTGCGTGACGGAGAGCCGATCCACGAAGCCCTGGAACCAGATCCGCCGCTCCTCCGAGAGGGGAAACATCACCAGGCGCTCCACGGACACCGTGCGGTCACGATCGAACGGGTGATAGCGGCGATAGTAGGCGGTGAGGAGCTCTTCGCCCTGGCGACGGTAGTCGTCGGCCGAGGTCTCCGCGCGTCTGATCTGGATGGCGCTCGTCCACGCGCGGCTCCAGCGCTCGTGGTAGCCCTCGAGGAGGCGGTCGAGCTCGGGAATCGTGCGCTGCCTCACGCCGGCGTAGAGCTCCTCCAGAGCAGCGTGCACGTGGCTGCCCACGAACATCTCCGCCGTCGTCACCTCCGGCACGGGCACTCGCTCCACGTACTGGAAGTGGTACTGCCGCGGGCATGTCTCGTAGACGCCGAGCCGCGAGTGGGAGTAGACGGGCACAAGGGTCCTCGCTAATAGCCTAGCGCTGCGAGGCGCAGTCGAGCAGAATCCTGAACCCCGACGGGAACGCATCGAGCCAGCACCGGGTGGCCGGAGCGCATGGCGACGTCGAGCCGCGCGGCAGCAGGAAAGCTCGTCCGCGAATCCCGAGCTCGACGAAGTTCCTCGGGCGTGGCTTGCGTGCGCTGCGGGCGTCGGCGAGGATCGGGGCGCGAACCGGGGCAGAGGACGGCACCTGGGCCCCTAGTCGATACCGTCCACCTGGGCCCTGGGTTTTCCCCTGGCGTGGTCCTTGCTCAGGCTGGCGTGGTCCTTGCTCAGGGTTGTTGCCCTAGGGCGTAGAGCCCAGAACCGCAGTATCCTAGCGATCCGAAGGACCAAAGGAGAGCAGCCGAAAGAGGGAGGGCAGAGTCGACCCGGTGGTCACGGCCCCCGTAGCTCGAGCAGGATCTCCGTAGCTGGAGGATGGGGTCGGTCTGACCTGGCCGCATCTTCGAAATTTGTTGTACGCATGGGCGTAAAATAGTCTTCCTAGGCGGCGCGAAAGGCGGCAGGATGTGCATCCTTTTCTAACAGGACTGGGAGACCGGTCGGGTCCCTCCGATCCCTCCTCGCGAACCGCGTGCGAGCGGTACGGCGCCGGCTCGTAGGGCGCTCCAGCCATGTGCGGCATCGCGGGCGTCTTCAAGCTTTCCAGCGCCATCACCGTGGACGACGTGTCTGCGGTGCTGGAGATGCTCGATGCCCAGTTCCATCGCGGCCCCGACGACTGGGGACTCCTGCTGCCCCGGCCCTCCCTCGACGAGCCGGAGATCAAAGCGCAAGCGACAGTCATCCTGTCTCTACTTAGTGCGTTGCACAAACCAATCGCGCAAGGTTCGACGCGCGGGCTTCAGGGGCGCCGGGATAAACCACTTACACTGACAGGTAGTCATGGGTTATGACAAGCAACATGGCCGAAACCCGATTTCCGCCTTTCCCTTTCTTATCGCAAACGGTTCCGACAGCGACCGAGAGGTTCGATTTTAAGAAATGGAAGAGTGATCCTTCGAGCCCCGTAATTCTAAAAGGGACGTTCACGGACTGGCCACTCTTTCAGAATTTGAAGAATTGCAGCACCGACGACGCCCGCCTTGACTATTTGTGTTCGGCGTTCGGCGATACACCAGTTGGATACACAAAGGTTCCAGCTGACGATCCCTTCATGGGTTACGACGAAAACGGCAAGCAAAACTTTAAGTATGCCCCGGCTAGCTGCAGGTTGACAGCGTTTTGCTCCTTGATGCGCACCGCCCTGCACGATTCAAACTCGAGCGTTCTTTACGCTAGAGGAGGTGCGAACGCGTTAAGAACATGGAACAAGTTCTCCCGGGCAATTCGTCCATTGGACTTCCTGAAGGACATGAAGCCCAACAGTGAAGGTATTTGGCTGGGCACGGGACGCCACATAAGTTACCTGCATCAGGACGCTCATTTTAACGTCTTTGCAATGCTCACCGGGGTTAAGCGCGTTCTGCTGTACCCTCTGGAAGCAATTGGAAATCTCTACCCGACGCCCTTCTATGGAGGCATCGCGGGCACTACCAGCAGCTATGTGCGGCCGATCGCGCCAGACCTGCAGAGGTTTCCGCGGTTCGCGCATGCTGCAAAGCACGCATATGTTGCCCTGATTAAGGAGGGCGACCTGCTTTGCCTCCCACCCTGTTGGTGGCACTACGTTGAAGCTGCACCCGGCCTGAACTTGATGATCAATGCTTTTTTCTGGGCCCTGCCGCCTCGGAAGGAACGGGAGTTCGAGATCCTTATGCTTGAGTCGATAAAGATTGCGCTGAGTCTGTCGAAAGATGAACTATCAGCTGTTAGAGATCGCCTGTATCGAGAACCGAGCGGAAGTGTCACTACTGATACCTCGAGCCTTTCAGCGCCGGCAACAGCGCTGGCAGAAAAACTGTCGCGGTTTCTTCGGCCTGACATACCAGACTACTGGCAAAAGATTGCCAGATGTTATTACGATCACTATGTCTTCCAATCGAACGGGCACCCGGTTTCTACCTATCCGGAGCGGCACGCAAATTGGGTAAGACAGCAAACTTCTTTGACACAACGCGGGCGTCGATGGCTAAGATTCAACCGAGATATGTTACGGATGATGTGGCTGCGCAGGAGGGCGACCGGCATCGTGCCATGACCTCGATGCCCCAACATTTGATGGCCGAAGGATCGACGCCTTAGACAGTTGATGGTGTCGACCTAATCTCAGGGCAACTCGGAAAAGGTGGGAGGAACTCGCTTGCTGGCCGGCGACAACATAAGAATCGGCTTGGTGGGACCGTTGCCGCCGCCACCCGGCGGGATGGCCAATCAGACCCAGCAACTGGTCGGCCTGCTTGAGCAGGACGGACTGCACGTAGAAATTATTCAAAGCAATTCGCCGTATCGGCCGCGGTGGATCGGGTCCGTTCGTGGGGCTAGAGCTCTGTTTCGACTGGTGCCTTTCCTGGTCCGATTGTGGCGCGCCGCCGGACGTGTTCAGCTGTTCCACGTGATGGCCAACTCCGGCTGGGCCTGGCATTTCTTCGCGGCCCCCGCGGTATGGATCGCCAAGCTTCGTGGAATTCCAGTCATGGTGAATTACCGCGGTGGTGATGCTGCCGAGTTTTTCAAGAGGTCGTTCTTTTGGATACGACCCACCATGTCGATGTCCGATCAACGGGTCGTCCCTTCCGGCTACTTGCAAGAAGTCTTTCGGAGTTTTGGCCTGTCGACGGAAATCGTGCCGAACATCATCGATCTGGATCGCTTTGCACCTCGTCCAGCGAAACCAAATGCACGTGCCGGTACTCACCTAATCGTTACGCGTAATCTTGACCCGCTCTACGACATTCCAACCGCACTGCGCGCGTTCGCAATTGTCCAACAGAGGCGACTCGGTGCTCGCTTGACGATTGCTGGCGAAGGGCCGGAGCGGGAAATGCTCTCGGCGCTGGCGCAAGAGCTCGGCGTGGCTCCCCACGTCAGATTCACCGGCGGACTCAAAAACGCTGCTATCGCGGAGCTCTACAGGTCAGCCGATGTGTTCGTCAATTCGAGTCTGCACGACAACATGCCGATCTCGATCCTGGAGGCGCTGGCGAGTTCCGTGCCGGTCGTGAGCACGAACGTGTGCGGAATTCCGTTCCTGGTCGAACACAGGAAGACCGCGATCCTTGTTCCGCCGCGCGATGCAGCTGCACTGGCAGAAGCGGTACTCGAGGTGTTGGACAACCCCGCACTTGCCGAACAACTGGTTCGCTCGGGCCACGATCTGGTGCGGCAATATACGTGGAGCCATGTACGTCCGCGGCTGCTGGAGGTTTACACCGGACTCATTGATGGCGGCGTCTCGCATGCAAAGGCTGGAGTCGGATGACGCTCGCACGATCTACTCGTAAGAGCGGTTACACGGCGTTGTGTTCGAACCTCTTATTCCCACTGCACGAGCTGGTCAGACGTCATGATTCTCCCGCGCGTCGACGCGCACTCGAGGAGTCACAATGGTGGCCGGCTGAACGGATCGAGCGCTACCGATTGGAACGATTGCGCACCTTTCTTTGCGCTGTGGCTTCGACCGTTCCGTACTACGAGCAGCTGTTCAAGAGCATCGGATTTGATCCAGCGAGTTTACGCACGCTCGAGGATCTCGGGACAATCCCTTTTCTTACGAAAGCTATTATCCGGTCGAGCACTGAGGCGCTTAAAGCGCGCGGCGCCACTGGGCTCCGTCGCCGCAGCACTGGTGGTTCGACCGGTGAGCCTCTGGTGTTTTTTATCGATAGAGAACGCGTCAGCCACAGCGTGGCCGCCAGGTGGAGGGGCATGCGTTGGTGGGACGTAGACATTGGCGATCGAGAGATAATCGTGTGGGGCTCGCCGATCGAGCTTGGTGCTCAGGATTGGCTGCGGTCCATAAGGGATCGACTGCTGCGCAGCACTTTGCTCCCAGCCTTCGAAATGTCCCCTGCCAATCTGGACGCCTTTATCAGAGAGATTCGGGCTAGGCGTCCTGCCATGCTGTTCGGCTATCCTTCTGTGCTTGCCCACATCGCGCGGCACGCCGAAAACCGGGGTCAAACCCTAACCGATGTTGGTGTACGGGTCGCCTTTGTCACGGCTGAGCGCCTTTACCCGGAACAGCGGGATCAGATCGCGCGGTCATTCGGCTGCCCGGTAGCGAACAGCTACGGCGGTCGCGACTCGGGCTTGATCGCTCATGAGTGTCCCGCCGGTGGGATGCACGTCTCCGCGGAGGACATCGTTGTCGAAATCGTCGACGAACAGGGCAAACTGCAACCTCCGGGTGTGGCCGGGGAGATCGTTGTAACTCACACGGCCGGCCCGGGCTTTCCCTTCATTCGCTACCGGACCGGTGACGTCGGAGTGATGGGACAGGGCGTGTGCCAATGCGGACGAGGGCTGCCGCTGATCGGAGAACTTCAGGGAAGGGTGACGGATTTCGTCGTCGCCAAGGACGGGACTGTCATGCATGGCCTTGCGTTGATCTATGTCGTTCGCGATCTACCCGGTATCGCGAAGTTCAAGATCGTTCAGGAAAGCATGGATCACACACAGGTTCTTCTCGTGGCGGGCCCGGGTTTTAGTGACGACGTCGCAAAGCGGATCCGGGCGGGAATGACCGAACGTCTCGGAGTGGGCGTAAGAATCGAGGTCGAAATTGTCGACGATATTCCACTCGAGCGATCGGGGAAGTACCGGTACGTAACCAGCAAGGTCACTGTCAAATAACGCACGAAACATTTAGGGGGGATAAGCGTCGTGTCGGCCGCCTAAGGATACTTGCGCACAGGTGAATCGCTGCTCACATTTCCTTCTCCTGCATCGTGCGACGGATCGGGAAGACCAGCAACGCCAGGACAACAGTTGCACCGAACAGGAAGAATGAGGTTTGTGATCGCCGCAAGATGGGTTTCACCCTGCCCATGACACGCTGGATGCGAGCGCGCGAGCCGGAGCTGCGGGAGATATGGCCACGAGAGCAAGCAGCTCGACGCCCGAGCCGTCGGCCGCGTGTGGAACGGCTTCCTGCGTGGTCGCCACCACTGGTCGTGCCCGTGGGCGCTCTACGTGCTCAGCCAGTTCGAGTCGGGCCTCAAGAGGAGCGCGTCCTTCGCCCGGTAGAGCGCACGCGATCCGCGGCGGTGGGAGGCCGGAAGCCGCTCTTCCGCTAGCCGCGCCAACGCCTCGATATACTCGGGAGCATGATCCTGCAGCCTGTCTATGCGCTGCGTCGGCGGCAGTGGGTGCCGCGTCCGCTCGCCGAGACCTTCGCGTTCTTCGCGGAACCGCGCAACCTGCCCCGCATCACGCCGCCGTGGCTCGGCTTCCGGATCCTCACCCCGGAGCCCATCGTGATGGCGCAGAATCTCGTGCTGGACTATCACGTGCGGGTGCTCGGCGTGGGCACGCGCTGGCGCTCTCTCATCAGAGAGTACGAGCCGCCCCACCGCTTCCGCGACGTGCAGATCGCCGGCGTGTACCGCCTCTGGGAGCACTGCCATTGCTTCCGAAAAGAAGGCCACGGCACGTCCATCGAGGACGAGGTGCCCTACGCCCCGCCCCTGGGACCGCTGGGCGCCCTCATGAACTGGCTGTTCGTCGGCCGGCAGCTCCGGGAGATCTTCGACTACCGCCATCGTCGCATCGACGAGCTCCTGGTCGGGACTAGCGCGGAGCCATCGCCTCCATGACCTCCAGGCTCCGCTCGAGCGTGGTGCCGCGCGGATCGAAGTTGGCCTCGAGGAAGAGCTCGGTGAGCCCCGCTTCCGCGTAGCGTCTGATGTCCTCCCGGATCTCCTCGAGGCTGCCGAAGAGGGGACGGCGGTCCTTCCCCTGCGGGCTCGCGTGGAGTTGGAACGTCCCTCGCGAGACGATGTGGAGCGTGCTCGGGTCGCGACCGGCCTGCTGCGCGGCGGCCTTGAGGTCGGCGACGAGGGGAGCCACTTGCTTCAGGGGGACATTGCCGCCGTTGAAGCCGCCGTAGGTGACCGCGCGCCGGATGACGGTGGGCCCGTAGCCGCCGATGGTGATGGGCTGATGCGGCATCTGCACGGGACGCGGCTCGATGCGGGCCCGCGGCACCCGGTAGAACTCGCCCGAGAACTCCACGGGATCCTCGCTCCAAATGGCCGTGAGGCAGCGGAGGAACTCGTCGCCGCGCCGGCCGCGCGCCGCGTAGGGCACGCCCACCGCATCGAACTCGTCCATGGACCAGCCGACGCCCAGCCCAACGTCGAGCCGTCCTCGCGAGACCACGTCGAGAGTGGCAAGCTGCTTGGCCAGCAGCACCGGCGTGTAGTACGGCATGATCAGCACGCTCGTGCCGAGCCGGATGCGCCGGGTGACGCCGGCCACGAAGGCGAGGGAGACGAGGGGATCCATCACGCGCTCGAAGGGCTTGGGCCAGGGCTGGCCGGGCAGGGGCGGGTAGTCGTCCTGGGGCTTCATGGCGTAGAGCAGTCGCTGGAACACCCACAGCGAGTGGTAGCCGAGGGCCTCCGCGCGCTGGGCGACCAGCACCTGGTTGTCGGGGGTGGCCACGCCCCCGCCATCGGCAGTGAGAAGCCAAGCTTCATGACAGGGCCTCCCTCTAGCGAAGGTCGCGGAAGAACGCGCGCAGGTCGTCGACGAGGGCCTGCGGCTCCTCGAGCGCGGCAAAGTGCCCGCCCGCGGGCATCACCGTCCAGCGGCGGATGTTGTAGACGCGCTCCGCCCACGAGCGCGGCGGGCGCACGATCTCCTTGGGGAAGGCCGCGTAGGCGGTGGGCACCTCGATGTGCTGCCCGTCCGCGATGGGCCAGGGGGCGTGATAGCGCGCGTAGTAAGGCCAGAAGGAGGAGTTGATGGCGCCCGTGACCCAGTACAGCGTGATGTTGGTGAGCAGTTCGTCCTTGGAGAAGCGCCGCTCCACGTCGCCGCCGCAGTCGCTCCACGTGCGAAACTTCTCCACGATCCATGCGGCCAGCCCCGCGGGGGAGTCGGTGAGGCCGAAAGCGAGCGTCTGCGGCTTGGTCCCCTGTATCCACTGATAGCCCGTCTCCTCGCGCAGCCACGTCGCGAGGTCGTCCAGATAGACGCGTTCCTCCGGGGTGGGGTTGGCAGGCCGGGGGAGATCGCGGCGCAGAGAGAGCAAGTTCACGTGAATACCCGCGAGCCGGTCGGCGTGGCTCACCCCGAGCCGCGCGGTGATGAAGCCGCCCCAGTCGCCTCCTTGCGCGGCGAAGCGCCGATAGCCGAGGACGTCGGTCATGAGGCTGGCGAAGGCGTCGGCGATCTCGCCCACCCCGAAGCGTGGCTGCCCGGGCGCGAAGGAGAAGCCGTAGCCGGGCAGCGAGGGCGCCACCACCGTGAAGGCATCGCGCGCGTCTCCGCCGAAGCGCGCGGGATCGGTGAGCATCGGAATGATCTTGTAGAACTCCCAGACGGAGCCGGGCCAGCCGTGAGAGAGAAGCAGGGGAAGAGGGGCCGGCCCGCGGCCTTCCTCG
>Ga0126384_10002131_pt1 | contig 11967 bp, 3 predicted proteins | sample PanSoiMetPlot_36_FD_92543 | JGI IMG/M metagenome (GOLD analysis project Ga0126384, IMG submission 92543) | Tropical forest soil microbial communities from Panama - MetaG Plot_36 | ecosystem: Environmental > Terrestrial > Soil > Tropical forest > Bulk soil | place: Panama | collected 2016-02-17 | reverse complement strand
TGGATCGCCGGGACAGCGTTCCGATGAAGCAGAACCCCACGAACGGGTGGGACTTCGAGGTGGAACCGGTACCGGACAAGGCGTCCATCGACTTGTGGACCAGCAATGCTCACGAGCTCGGCCACTCGTTCCAACTCGCGGATGAGTACGGGGGTGGTGGCGAAATCTCGGAAGAGGAGGCCGCGAAGCTCGCGACCAAGCCCAATGTGCAGGCGGCCAGTGACCTCGATGCTGTCCCGGCAATGAGCACGGCCAAGATCAAATGGCGCTGGCCCCGGATCCAGCGCGCCGGCATCCTCGCGGCCGATGTTACCGACGCGAGTGGCATCGGCGCCGGGCCGTTCACCTTGACCCTCCAGCCGGGTCACGGCGAGAGCTTTGCGAAGGATGATTTTGCCCGCCTGCGTACTCGGAAGCTGCTCGAAGCGACCATGTCGGGCCGAATCCGGATCACGGCGGTCGCCGGCGACACGCTCAAGGCAGATGGCATCCCGGGCGAGGCTTTTCTTCCGAGCCAATGGAAGGCCGGCAGCGTGGTGATCGTGCCCAAGCGGGAGGATGATCCACATTTCCCCGACGTGCTCGGCGACGATCAGCTTCTCATCGCGGCGAGCACGCTCGCTCGGATGGACCAGTTCCACAATCCGCTCAACATGCTGGAGAGCGCCCCCCCGGACACGGTCAGCACGGTCGAGCTGCCGGTACCGACCGCGGCCAGGCTCTTCCCCAACGGTCAGGCGCCGAAGCCGCCGGATTTCTCCTCCTGGTATGTGGGCCTCTTCGACAACGGCGACACCTGGGACACCGGCGTCTACCGGCCGACCGGGATTTGTCTCATGTCGAGGCAACACTTCATCAACAAAGACACCGGCATCGACACGGCGTACCAGTTCTGTCCGGTGTGCCGCTACTGGCTGGTCGATCTCGTCGACCCGTCCCAGCACCGTTGGATCGACATCGACTTTGAGCCCAGGTATCCCAAATGAGCGATGGGTCGCTGCACGCGCTGGGCGTGATGCTCGCCCGAGCCATGGCACCGCTGGACGAGGTGTTTCGCGACGCCGACACCTTTCTTGCTTTCATGCACGAGCTCGGCTGGAACGCGCAGTCGCTGCCGCCGTCCTATCTGGACATCGCCGACAAGGCGCTCGCTTCGGTGGAGGCGCTCGAGGCCTTGCCCGACGAGCCCGGGCCGAGCGACATTGTCAAGCTCATCGGCAAGGCGGGCGACGTCTATCGCGCCGTGCGTGGTCTGACCGAAGCGCCCGCCGGCGTCGACCCGGCCGAGCTCGCCGAGGAGTTCGCGCGCCGTCTCTTCGAATACCTGCTCATCGAGGACGTGCGCCTGTACGCGCCACGCTGGTTCGCCGCGCTGCAGTCGCTCGGGATCATCTGGTTCGAGCACGTCGCGCCGACGGCCACCCGACCCCGGTTCACCCGCCGCCACCTGGAGTGGGATCAGATCCCTGCCATCCTCGGCGACCCCGCGTCCATCCCTGGCCGGCTCTATGGCTGGGGCACGCCGACCTTCGACTTCGACAGCGTGGCCAGGCTGCTCAACGAGCTCACCAACGCGATCGGCGTGCCGACCGCGCTGGACAGACTGGGGATCGATCTCACGAGCACACTGCAGGGAGTGCCGGGCAACGCGACCGTCAGGCGGGCGAGGGCACTCACTCATACCCTCTTCGACACCGTCGTCGGCGACCACGTCGAGATCGTCGGGGTGCGTCTGGCCGAGTCGCCTGGCGATGGCACCGCGATGCCGGGAATGATTGCGCAGATGCTCGTCCCCAACGGGCTGGCCGAGGCCGTCGACCTGGGCAGCGGCTGGACGTTCACGCTCCGCGCTGGTACGGATCTCGCCCAGCAGCTGGCTGTCGTGATCCGTCCGGAGGGAACATCGGTCCGCTACCCATTCGCCCCGGGCCAGGCTCTGCCCAGCGCTGGATTCGGCATCGCGCTCGGGTACCAGGGTCCGGAGCCGACACTCCTCTTCGGCCAGTCCGGCCACACACGGCTGGAGCTTGCCTCGGCCGAGGTCGGCATCGAAGTGGACGTTCACGCGGGCGACCTGGAGGTCAAGGGCTCGGCCGGGACGAAGGCTTTCGCGCTCGTGCTCAACCCGGGCGACCTCGATGGGTTCCTCGGTTCGCTCTTCGGCTCCGGCTCCGGGGAGACACGGATCGAGGTACCGCTGGCGGTGTCCTGGTCCAGTCGCACCGGCCTCGATTTCATGGCGGGGGCGGGGTTCGGCGCGACTCTCTACCCGCACCTCGACCTCAGCGTGGTCCGCTTCGACCGAGTCGATCTGGCGGTGCGCTTCGTCGCCGGCGGGGGAACGACGCCCGAGCTCGACGTGCGGGCCGCGGTAGCGTTCTCCGGAGGCGTCGGACCCGTGGCGTTCTCCGTCGACCGCTTCGGCGTCGAGCTGGCCGCGACGTTCACCGACGGCAACGCAGGACCGTTCGACCTGGCACTGCGTCCACTGTGGCCGACGGGGCTGGGGCTCTCGATCGATGCCGGCGTGGTCAGCGGAGGCGGCTTCATCTCACTCGACCCCGACAAGGGCCGCTACGTCGGCGTCCTGCACCTGGGCATCTTCGACATCACTGTCACCGCGATCGGCATTCTCGACACGAAGGACACCAGCGGCAACGCCCTGCCTTCGCCCGGCTTCTCCTTCCTCATCGTCATCTCGGTCGAGCTCCCACCGATCCAGCTGGGGCTCGGCTTCACCCTCAACGGGGTGGGCGGGTTGGCTGCGCTGCACCGCCGCCTCGACGCCCCGGCGTTGCTGGGCGCCGTGCGCCAGGGCTGGCTCGACTCCGTTCTCTTCGACAAGGATCCGATCAAGGACGCGCCGAAGATCATCGCGAACATTTCCTCGATCTTCCCCGTCGCGATCGGGCGCTACGTCTTCGGACCGATGGCCCTCATCGGCTGGGGCACGCCGACGCTCATCCGCATCAAGGTAGCGATCGTCGTCGAGGTGCCGGCGCCGGTGACCCTGGCACTATTGGGGCAGGCGAGCGTCGTCCTCCCCGACGAATCCGCGCCGCCGATCGTCTCGCTGCACGTCGACGTAGCCGGCGTCTACGACTCGGGCAAGCAGACGCTCGCCGTCGATGCGGGGCTCCGGGACTCGCGGGTGGCCGGTTTCACCATCGCGGGTGACTTGGCGCTGCGGGCGGCGTTCGGCGCCGAGCACACGTTTGCCCTCGCCGTCGGTGGTCTCAACCCGCACTTCACGGCGCCGTCAGGATTTCCAACGCTGCGTCGGGTCAGCGTCGCGCTGGGGCAGCAGGACAACCCGCGGATTTCGATCGAGGGGTATCTTGCGATCACCTCCAATTCCCGACAGTTTGGCGCGAAGGCGGAACTCTACGCCGCCGCGGGCGGATTCAACGTGCACGGCTGGCTCGCCTTCGACGCGCTGTTCGTCCCGCACCCGTTCTCGTTCGAGTTCGACTTTAGCGTCGGCATGACGCTCAACCACGGCTCGAGCCGGATCGCCGGCGTCACCGTCGACGGCACGCTCACCGGCCCGAATCCATTCCACGTCAAGGGTGAGGCGAGCCTGTCGCTGTTCTTCTTCGACGTGAGCGTGCCCTTCGACCGGACCTTCGGTGACCGGCAGCCCATGCCGGAGCTGCCGCCGGCCGACCCCTGGTCGCTGCTGCGCGACGCGATTGCCCTGGCGGACAACTGGACGGGCGAGGTGACGCGGTCGACCTCCGTTTCACTCACGAAGGCGACCGGAGCGCCGGACCTGGTGTTGCTGCACCCGAGCGGCACGGCGAGCCTGCGCCAGCGAGTCCTGCCGTTCAACCGCACCCTCGATCGTTTCGGCCAGTTCTCGATTGTCGGCCCTTCCCGCTTCGACGTGGCGTCGGTGCTCGTCGACGGGCATGCGGTGCCGACCACGCCGGTCACGGACCACTTCGCTCCGGGCGACTTCGAGAATCTCTCCCAGAGCGACCAGCTCTCCCGCGACTCGTTCGAGGAGATGGAGGCCGGGGTCCAACTGGTCGCCCCGGTCGTGCCCGCGCCGACCGTCAAGGCGGCGAAGGTCGAGTACGAGACGAAGCTCATCGACACGAAGTGGCGCTCGCGCACGCTGCCCCGGTTCCCGGTTCTGCGCGAAATCCAGCTGGCGATGGGTGGCACCACGGTCGCGCCGACCGGCCGTGCCCGATTCGCGCGCAGCCAGTCGCGACCCCCTGCGGTCGTGCTCGCACCCGAGCGCTACGGCGTCGCGACGACGGACACGCTCGCCCTGCGAGATGACATCGCCACCGGCATGACCAAAGGTGCCGCGATCGTCGCTCTCAGGCACGCCGTCGGCGCCGCCGGCCTGCAGGTCATTCCCGAGTACGAGGCGCGGGCGCAGTCATGATCACCGACGGACTCTTCTCCGCGGAGCCAGCATCGTGACGGCCTCGTACACGTTCTTGCCCTGGCTGCGGCAGGGGATGGCCGGGGGCATCACCCGCGCGGACGGCGAGGCCACCCTTGCTCCACGCGCTGTCGTTGACGTGACGGTGGTGGTCGGCGCGGGTGGGGAGCAGCGCCCGGTGACGACGACATTGTCGCTCTTCGGTCCCGGTGAAGTTGGGGCCATCGACCCGCGAGCCGTAGTTCGCGTCGCTCCCAAGCCCGGCGAGCTCGACGCCGAGCCGAACGAGCTGCCGATGGTGGAGTTCGCCGAGCCTGATCTGCCATGGCGCTTCACCGCCGCCACCTCGGGCGCGCACGACCGGCTACGCCCATGGCTCGTTCTCTGTGTCCTGACCGCCGACGAGATCACCGACGAGGCTCCCGCAGGCGCGGACGGCCGGCTTCCCGCCGTGACGGTGACGTTGGCGGCCGCGCTGCCGCGGCTGGACCAATCATGGGCATGGGCACACGCGCAGGTCTCCGCGTATGACCCCGCGTCCGAGACGCTCCCCGCGATCGTCGACTCTCAGCCGGCGCGTGCTCGATCCCGCCTGCTGGCGCCCCGGCACCTCCGGCCCCACACGGAATACACGGCGCTGCTCGTACCGGCATTCGAGCGCGGTCGTCTCGCCGGTCTTCGCGAGCCGGTGCCGGACGCGGTAGACAGTCTCGCGCCGGCGTGGGCCGATGGCGCGACCGCGGTCCGGTTGCCGGTCTACTATCGCTGGTCATTCCAGACGGGCGACCAGGCCGACTTCGAGCAGCTGGCTCGGCGTCTCACCGGCCGGGTCGTGGACGCCGATGTCGGCGTCTTCGGCCTCGACGCCCGAACGGCCGACCCAGCGCTGCCGTCGGCGTCAACCCAACTCCTGACCGAGACCGCGGCGCTGACGAACCCGGACGCAACCCCCGGACCCTGGCCAACAACCGAGCGGGAACCCTTCGTTGCGGCGCTGGCCCGAATGCTCAATCAGCCGGCCGATGCGCTGACCCAAGCTGGCGGAACGCGGATCGTCGCCCCACCACTGTGGGGCCGATGGCACGCGGCCGTGGATCGACTGGATCTGGCCCCGGGTGCGCGACCCGCGTGGTTTCACGAGCTCAACGCCGACCCGCGCCTGCGCGTCGCTGCGGGTCTCGCGGCGGAGGTGGTTCGACGCAACGACGAACAGCTCATGGCAGCCGCTTGGGACCAGGTCGAGGGGATCCTCGCCGCCAATGCACACCTACGGCGGGCACAGCTCGCGAGGGAAGCGTCGGTGCGCCTCATGGCCAATCATCTGGCTACGGTGGATGGCGACACTCTGCTGCAGGTGACCGGCCCCGTTCACGCGCGCGTGGCGGCCGCTCCGGCTCCCGCCGTGGCCAACTCGCCACCGGGAGCGACGACACGCGGGGTCCCATCGACGGTGGCGACGGTGCACGAACGGTTCCGGGCCAGTCCGGTGCCGGCCGGAGCGCTGGACGGACAGCTTCGCCGATTGCGGCGCCGGACCGGCTCGGCTCTCCGGACTCAGCCTTCGGCATTGGCTTCGGCGCCCGTTGTCGGACTGCTCGACCGGTTGAACCGGCGTGACGTACAGCCTCGCCCTTCTGTGCCGACTCCGGAAGGGATGCTCATCCTTCAGCGCGAGGCTCCACCCGGACGCCTGCCGAATTGGGATGTCGGCTCAGTCGTTGTCGTCTCCGGAGGAACGGTCGTGACCACACGGGCAGCGACGGAGCCGGCGTCCGCGGCAGGCGTGGTGTCGGCCCGGCCCATAAACCCCGGGCCTGGACCGGTGCCGCCACCGCCGATTCCCCCGCCGCCGCCGCCTCCTCCCCCTGGGCAGCCCGGCTCGGCTTCCTGGCGTCCCGGTACGGCCGGCAGCGTACTCGGCCAAGCGAACGTCCCGGTCCACCGGCCGATCCCAGTCGGTGGCGATCCCCGCGTCGATCCCATCGCAGCTGCGGCAGTGGTCAGGTTCCGCCAGGCCTTCACCAACCTGTCCGCGGTGATCAGTGCACCCCCAGCGTCGGGACCGGTTCTCGTCCAAGCCAACCTGCCTGCCCTCACGGCCACGCTGATGTCCACTCTGGACCCGCGAGTGACAATCGTGGACGGTGTCCGACACCGGCTGCAGATCGCGCCCTGGGTCACCTGGGGCGACGCGGACCCGCTGGAACCGGTGATGGCAGCACCGGAATTCGATGCCCCCATGTACAAGCCGCTCGCCGACCTGGGGCACGACTGGCTGCTCCCCGGTGCCGGCACGATTCCCGCCGACACGGTCACGCTCGTCCGCTCCAATCAACGTTTCGTCGAGGCGTATCTGCTTGGCCTCAGTCATGAGATGGCGCGCGAGCTCTTGTTTCACGAGTACCCGACTGACCAGCGGGGTACCTACTTCCGCCAGTTCTGGGATGTTCGTGGAGCGGTCGCCGCCGACGGCACGCCGATCGATCCGCAGACGTTGCACGACATCGCCCCGATCCACCGCTGGGATGCAACCCAGGGCCTGGGCGTCAATAGCGGACGCACGCCGCCGGCGCCGCCCGACCACGTGGTGTTGCTCGTCAAAGGCGAGCTGCTGCGCCGCTTCCCGAACACGATCGTGTCGGCGGTCGAGGCGGTCGTCTCCGCGGGAGAGCGCACGCTCGGCACGAACATCCAGATGCCGATCTTCACCGGCCGGCTCGATCCCGACCTCGCCTTCTTCGGGTTCGACCTGCAACCAGCACAGGCGCGGAGCGGCGGGACGGCGGGCGAAGGCTGGTTCTTCGTGCTGGCCGAGCACCCGACCGAGCCGCGATTCGGCCTCGATGCCCCCGAGGGGATCGACTCCTCGGTGAAACTGACCGCGTGGGAGAACCTCAGCTGGGCCCACACCGCGACCGATCCGCAGGCGCTCGCCGGCCTCGACTACCTCGACCTGAATGCTGACCTGCCCGACACGAGCGCGATCGTCACCAATGCCGGCGATCCTCCAGTCACCTGGCATGCCGACCGCGGACTCGGCCCGGTCGGCGCCGGTGGGGCAGATCTGGCGTGGATCACGCTGCGCCGGCCGTTCCGCGTCGCCATCCACGGCTCCGACCTTCTTCCAGAGGAGCCCCATGCCTGACCCGGTATTCAGCGAGATCGGACAGCTCGACGCTCGCTATCCGATGACCCTGATGCCACTGCGGCTGGAGACCCGTTTCCGACGTGGACCCGGTGCCGGCTCTCCCGAGGCGGCCGGTGAACTCCTCGTGCGCATCTACCCCGACTCGATCCTCGCCGACAGCCACGAGCCGTTGCTCACCGCGAACGAAGTCGCGGCCGGCCAGGACTACTGGCGGCGAGCCTTCGCAGACGGGCGGGAGGACGATGCGTGGACCGCGCTACTCGGCGAAGTGCGAACCCCACGCGCGGCCTGGATCGTCGCGCGAACGACGCCATCCAATGTGGCGAAGATGGCGGGAGGCGTGGCGACGCCAGCGTTTTCGACGCAGGAAACCCGCCCAGAGGGCTGGCACCGAGCGCCACGCGCCCATGGCCTGCCCGAGCGCTGGGTGATCTCTGGCTTCCGCGGCACCGAACGAGTGATGCAGGTTGTCGGCGAGCCGATCCGGCCCGGTCTTGTTCTCACTCCCCGGCTGGTGGGGGACGAGACCGGCGCACCACGCGTCGACCTCTCTGGCGATGGGCTGACCGTCGAGCCGGAGCTCGCTTGGGCGTACGACTTCGCCGAGGCGATCCAGGCCGGAATGGCCGTGCGGATTCGGCTCAGTGCGGTCGATCTCGAAGACGGCTTCACCACATTGCTCGTCGTCGGCGTGCGGACCACCACGACGGCGGACGAGCAGGCCAGTGACCTGACCGACCTCCTCCAGGCCCACCAGTTCAGCCGCGGCTTAGCCTTCGTGCGCCAGGGGACAAGAACCAACAACACCGGGGATGGGCCCAGCGACTATCCGCCGGCTGATCCCGCCGGCACGGTCAGCTTCGCTATAGCACGCGGCACGCCCACGGCAACCTCTGATACCGACGGCGGTCGCTTCGCCGCTGCGCTCGGCCTGCCGCTTGCCACGGTGGAACATGTGGGCGGCGCCGAACGAGACGAGCAGACGCCGGCCCAGGCCATGATGAACGCCCTCTGGCCGGCGACGATCGGGTACTTTCTCGAGCAGCTCTTCGCGCCCGAGGTGAGTCAGGCCATGGTGGACGCCGTGCGAGCGTGGATGCAGCAGTGGGTGCGCCCGCGCGGTCCGCTGCCGGCGTTGCGGGTCGGCGCGGTCCCATACGGCATCCTCCCGGTGGCTCCGATGGCGGCGCCGCCATCCGCGGCGCCCATCGGAGACGCTCCGCCCGGTCTGGCCGGGCTGGTGAGCCAGCTCGCCAGCATCGCGGCCACTCTCGTCACCGGGCCACCGCACATCGGACGGACGACCGATGCGGACCGGGACCTGATCGAGTTGCTCGGAATGGACGCGAGCGCCAGCACCGTGAAGGTGCGCCGCACCCTCGGCTACGACGCCGCGTGGAACATGTTCGGCTTCACCGGCACGGACATGACCCGGTGGGCAACCGATCAGCGACGCGTCGGTCAGACCGTGCTGACCGCCATCGGCGAAGCTGGGCGAGACCCTCGCGCGGCGTACCTGAGCTTCGCCGGTCGCTCAGACGACTTCGGCGGCCCGATGGTCGCGCTGGCTCCGCTCTCGGAGACCGATCCGCTGCCGTTCGACTACATCGCCTGGCTTGCCACGGCGACGCCAACCCAGCTGCGAACGCAGACCACCCCACCGGGCAACCAGTCGATAACCCCTCTGCTCTACCTCATGTTGCGCCACGCGCTGCTCACCGAGTTTGACCGGATCGGTCGCCGTGTGCTCGACCTGAACGGGTTGCTCTTCGCTCACGAGTCGCGTGAGCCCGAGCTGATCGGAATCCTCCCGCCGCCACCACCGGGACCACCGCCGCCAATCGCGCACGGACAACCCCTGCCGCCCCGGCCGCCCCAGATGCGCACAGTCTGGGATCGCTTCGACATGCGGGTCACGAATGTGACCGGCAACCTCACCCTGGGCGAGTTCCTCGCTCAAGGCGACGGCGGTGGTCCCGGCACGCCGTCGGACATCGCGGCGGCGCTGCGAGAGCTTGCCGACGTGCGCGCTGCGCTGCATGCCCTGACCGGGCTGCCCACGGCCGAGCTAAACCGCCTCTTCACCGAGACGCTCGACGCATGCTCGCACCGCATCGACGCCTGGGTCATGTCTCTGGCCACCAGGCGGCTGGCCGCGCTGCGCGGATCCACCCCGGGCGGCACGTGGCTCGGCTGCTACGGTTGGGTCGAGAACCTTCAAGCGGATCCGGTCGGCGACCTCGTGGATGTCACACTGAGTGACGGCAGTACGGCCAAGGCCCGGCGCGACGATGCCGGCTTCGTCGCCGCGCCCTCGATGACGCATGCAGCGGCCGCCGCGGTGCTGCGAAGCGCTTACCTGGCGCGTTCCGGTGCGGCGCAGGAACCATACTCGGTGGACCTCTCGTCGCGGCGGGTTCGTCGCGCGCTCGCCCTCCTCGACGCCGTACGAGATGAGCAGCCGCTCGGGTCGGTCCTCGGGGCCGCCTTCGAGCGTGGTCTGCATGAGGGACACCCCGGCATCGAGCTGGACCGGTTCATCGACCCGCTGCGCCGACTCTACCCGGCGGTCGCGGGCAAGACCGAGGCAACTGGCGAGCCCGCCGACCTTGTCGCGGCACGGTCCGTCGTGGACGGGCTCGCGCTGCTGCATGGCGGGATACCGTGGGGCACCGGCGAGCTGACCCCGTCGACCGAACAGCGAGCGGCGATCGAGTCGGAGCTGGCAGCGCTCGCCGATTCGGTTGACGCCGTCTCCGACCTGCTGCTGGCGGAGTCGGTCTTCCAAGTCGTGAAGGGTTCGCCTTCTGGTGCTGCGGCCACGCTCGACACGCTCGCTACGGGGCGGCGCCCGCCCGAGCCGGAGGTCGTCGCAACCCCGCGCGGTGGGACCGTGCTGCATCAGCGGGTCGTTCTCCTCTTCGGAGCCGGCACGTTGCCACCTACTTGGGCCGGCGTACCGCCAACGCCACGAGCTGCCGCGGCACCTGAGGTGAATGCGTGGCTCGCGACGCTCATCGGCGATCCGTCCCAGGTGGAATGCTCGACGCCGACCCCGGTTACCCTCGCCCAGCTTGGCCTGCAGCCGATCGACCTCTTGCTGCTGGCGCCCAGCGATCTGAACGCGCTCGTCGTTGCGCAGGCTGGCGCTCCCGGCACGGTCGACTACGACACGGCCCGTCCAGGCAAGATCCCACTCGGGGCAGTTCTCGAGCTGCTGCGCGCCGCCGCTGACCTACTCGGAGCAGGCCGCCCTCTTGCGAGCGCTGACCTGCTACCATCCGAAAAAGCCACGACCCCGGCGGCCGATGCGATGGAATCGGAGCTGGACGGTCGGGCGGCCGGCGCGGTGCACGCGCTCACTCAGGCCGCCGGAGACCTCGCGGGCGCCCTCCCGACTCCGCCCGACACCATGCTGCGTGATCTGGCGGCGCGGTTTGGGATCACAGGCCCTGGGCCGGACGCGCTCGCCGTGATGAAGACCCGTCTCACGGCGGCGGCCAACGCGGCATCAGCAGCCGGCCGATTGGCCGCCGTGTTCGGCCCCGGCTTTCCGGTCGTTTCTCGGTTTCGTCCCCCCGCAGCGGACCTGCTCGGCCCCGCGCTCGCCTCGGAACCCAATCTGACCGACGATCCGGATTCCGCAGTGGAGGGTTGGCTCGTCCAGCTTGCCCGCGTCCGCCCCGCGGTTCGGGCGTGGTGCGACGTACGCATTCTGGGCCGCGCTCTCGGCGTAAGGATCGCGCGGCCTCGGATCGCCCAGCTAGGTGACGCACCACGCTGGGCCGGATTGCCGTTCGGCGCCGAGGAGCAGCGACCACGCTCCGGGCTGGTCAGCCTCGCCATGGTCGGATCGAGCGCGCCCGCACCGGGGGACCCATGGTCTGGCCTGCTGCTCGACTCTTGGCCGGAATTGCTGCCCAGCCGCGAGGAGGACGCCGGGCTCGCATTCCACTACGACGCTCCTGGCTCGCAAGCGCCGCAGGCGATCCTGGTCGCAACCCCGCCCGCTGCAGCGCCCGGGACCACAGGCACGTGGAGCTACGACCACGTGGAGCGGACGCTGCTCGACACTCTGACGCTGGCCAAGATACGCGCCCTGGACCTATCCAACCTCGGCGCGTTTGCCCAGCTGGTGCCGATGACGTTCCTCGCCGTCAACCAGGCCAACGACGCCATCTCGACGTCGTTTCAAGGCCTGCTCGTCGCGGACGCCGTTGTCAGCACATCGGCGGGAGGCTGACATGCCTGTTCCTTCCATCACGTATTGGCACCGGATCGAGCCCAGTCCTCGGGGCGACAGCCTGGAAGCGGGACTCGCCGCCGCCGTGCGTGATCCTCTGTGGTTCTTGACCCGACAGTGGCAGCTCGGCGAGTTCCAGGGTGAAGACGCGGCCTCGCCAGCGTTCACCACGATCAC
>Ga0126384_10002129_pt1 | contig 11969 bp, 10 predicted proteins | sample PanSoiMetPlot_36_FD_92543 | JGI IMG/M metagenome (GOLD analysis project Ga0126384, IMG submission 92543) | Tropical forest soil microbial communities from Panama - MetaG Plot_36 | ecosystem: Environmental > Terrestrial > Soil > Tropical forest > Bulk soil | place: Panama | collected 2016-02-17 | reverse complement strand
TGTCGCCGCTGTCGGGCCGCGCTTCCACCAACCGATCCCCGGCAGCCAGCCCGGTGTCGCCAATGCGGGTCCGCAGCTGCGCCCGGTGGTTCCTGGCGGTCAGCCGGGCGCCGTCCATGTCGCACCGCAGTTCCGGCCGGCCGGGCCGCCCCCAGGCGCGGTGCGTCCGCTCAACGCGCAGATCCGCCCGATCCCGCCGCATGTCCAGGTCCCGCCACCGCGGGCGGCGGCCGCCGTGAGGTGCAGCGGCAAGGATTGCGCCCGGAGGTGAAGATCGGCCCGCCGTTCGCTTTTGTGCGAACGGGCGATCGGGGATGAATCGTGACGCAGCGCGCGCGCTTGTCGGCGAGCGCTGGATCCGCGAGCTGGCCGCGATTTTCGAAGTGGCTGGTCGGTATATACGAGCTGTCGACCATGAGGGCCGAAGCGGTGTGCGTGCCGTGATCCCCGTCATTCGTGCGGCCGTGCAAGGTGACCACGCGCAGCTCTGCGATTTGTTCGACGAGCTCGACGAGCTTCATCGCGATGCGCGGCCGGATATTTTTCGCAATCCCGCCGGCGATGCGCGCTCGCGCGACGACATGGCTTGTCTGATGGCCGGCGAGGGTGGAACCATCGTGGTTGCAGAGGGCGGCAGTGGCCTGGTCGGCGTCGCGGTCGCGCTGCTGCGCGATCCGGTCTCCCATCCATTGCTGGTGACCCGCAAGATCGTCGAGATCGACAACATCGTGGTGCGCCGCGGCTATCAGCGGCAGGGGATCGGCCGCCGGTTGGTCGCCGCATGTGTCGAATGGGCGCGGCAGCGCCGTGTCGACGACGTCGAGATCGCGGTCCACGATTTCAATGTCGGGGCGATCGCCTTCTATGCTGCGCTCGGCTTCGAGATGTCGGTGCACCGGCTGCGGCGGCGGCTGGCGTGATCTCGAGCATGATCCCGAAAATGCCTGCCCCGGACTTGATCCGGGGTTGCAGACTTTTCGGACAAGATCATGCTCCAGTATCAACGAGATGAGAGCACGATGCGCTTGTACCTGATCGCATCGCGCTCTTGGAGCGCGAGCGCCGTCAGCGCTCCAGCCGCGCGATCAGGCTCGAGGTGTCCCACCGCTTGCCCCCCATCTTCTGCACTTCCGAATAGAACTGGTCGATGAGCGCCGTGGCCGGCAGGTTTGCGCCGTTGCGGCGCGCCTCGGCGAGACAGATGCCGAGATCCTTGCGCATCCAGTCGACCGCGAAGCCGAAGTCGAACTTGCCGGCCGCCATGGTCTTGTAGCGGTTCTCCATCTGCCACGATTGCGCCGCGCCCTTCGAGATGGTCGCGATCAGCTTCTCGACGTCGAGGCCGGACTTCTTGGCGAAATGCAGGCCCTCGGCGAGACCCTGCACGAGGCCGGCGATGCAGATCTGGTTGACCATCTTGGCGAGCTGGCCGGAGCCGGGCTCGCCCATGAGGTTGCAGGCGCGCGCATAGGCGGCGATCACCTTCTCGGCGCGGGCGAACGGCTCGGCCTCGCCGCCGCACATCACGGTGAGCACGCCGTTCTCGGCGCCGGCCTGGCCGCCCGACACCGGCGCATCGATGAAATCGAAACCGCGCTTCTTCGCCTCGGCATGAAGCTCGCGCGCGATCTCGGCGGACGCCGTGGTGTGGTCGACCAGGACGGCCCCCTTCGTCATTCCATCGAATGCGCCGTTCGCGCCGAGCATGACCTCGCGCAGGTCGTTGTCATTGCCGACGCAGGCCATGACGAAGTCCTGCCCGGCGGCTGCTTCCTTCGGCGTCCTGGCGCTCTTGCCGCCGTGCTGGGCGACCCACTTGTCGGCCTTGGCGCCGGTGCGATTGTAGACGGTGACGTCGTGGCCCCCCTTGGTCTTGAGGTGTCCGGCCATCGGATAACCCATCACGCCGAGCCCGAGAAACGCGACCTTCGCCATCCCTGTCCTCCTTGGCGGGCCGCCGGGCCCGCAAATGTCCTATCGCTCATTGCGACGGGATACGGGTGGCCGTCAACCCGGCGTTGACCACGCGGGCGGCCTGCCTATGTTGGGGCGAAGGGCCGTCCGGCCGTGGAAAAACCCGCCGCGTCGGCAATGGAGTAATTGCAATGGCTGTCACCAAGGATGCGGTGCTGGCGGCGCTCGAGGCGGTGGCGAGCCCGGACGGAACGCCGCTGCCGAAGACCGGCAAGCTCTCCGACATCGTCGTCAGCGACGGCAAGGTGTTCTTCTCGATCACGGTCGATGCCGCCGTGGTGCAGCGCTGGGAAACGGTGCGCAAGGCCGCCGAGGCCGCGGTCCGCGCCGTTCCGGGCGTCGCCTCGGCGATGGCCGCGTTGACGGGTGAGCGCAGCGTCGGCGGGCGCGCCGGGGCGGGCGCCCCAGGCGGCGCCGCGGTGCCGCCGTCGCCGCATGCCGGACGCGGGCGGCCCGCCGCGCATGCGGGCGAGCGCCAGCCGGCGGTGCCCGGCGTCGGCGCGATCATCGCGGTCGCCTCCGGCAAGGGCGGCGTCGGCAAGTCGACCACCGCGGTCAATCTCGCGCTCGGCTTGCGCGACCTCGGCCTCACGGTCGGCATGCTCGACGCCGACATCTACGGTCCTTCGGTGCCGAAACTGCTGGCGATCCGCGGCAGGCCGCGCATGCTCGGCGGCAACAAGCTCGAGCCGATGGACGGCTACGGGCTCAAGGTGATGTCGATCGGCTTCCTGGTCGAGGAGGAGACGCCGATGATCTGGCGCGGGCCGATGGTGATATCGGCGCTCACCCAGATGCTGCGCGAGGTCGAATGGGGCACGCTCGACGTCATGGTGGTCGACATGCCGCCCGGCACCGGCGATGCCCAGCTCACCATGGCGCAGCAGGTGCCGCTCAAGGGCGCCATCATCGTCTCGACGCCGCAGGATCTCGCTTTGATCGATGCGCGGCGCGGCATCGCGATGTTCAATCGCGTCAACGTGCCGGTGCTCGGCCTGGTCGAGAACATGAGCTATTTCGTCTGCCCGAAATGCGGCGAGCGCTCCGACATTTTCGGTCACGGCGGCGCCCAGCACGAGGCCGAGCGCCAGGGCGTGCCGTTCCTGGGCGCGGTGCCGTTGCACATGGACATCCGCGAGACCTCGGACGCCGGACGGCCGGTGGTCGCGACCGATCCGGACGGTCCGCACGCCCAGGCCTTTCGCGCCATCGCCGCCAGGGTGCGTGAGCAGCTCGGCACCGGCCCGCGCGCCGCACCGAAGATTGTGATCGAGGCTTAGGTCCGGACCTCCGTATCGGTCCGCATGGTCGCGACGGGGGAAAACATTGGTTGCACAAGCGTCCATTGAAATCGCCAAGCACACGTTGATTTCCGCCGGCGTCATTCTCGCGTTCGGCACCGTTACGGGGCTGATCGCTCAGAAAATAAAGGTTCCGGACGTTGCCGTGTTTCTCATCGTCGGCGTATTGATCGGGCCCGAGGTGCTCGGGTTAATCGACGTCAAGGCCGATTCGGCGCTCAACCAGATCATCCTCCTGTTCGGCGCCAGCTATATCCTCTTCGACGGCGGCGCGTCGCTGCGGCTGAACGTCTTGAAGCAAGTCTGGATTACGATTGTGGTGCTCGCCACCGTCGGGGTGGTGATCACCGCGGCCGTGGCCAGCATTGCGGCCTATTACATCCTCGGCGTTCCGTGGATCGTAGCGCTGCTACTGGGTTCGGCGATCGCCTCGACCGACCCGGCGACGCTGGTTCCCATATTTCGGCAGGTGCAGGTTCGCGACCGGGTAGCCCAAACCGTGATGAGCGAATCGGCGCTCAATGACGCCACGGGCGCGATCATCACATTTGGTGTGCTGAGCGTCGCAATGGGCACCGGAGAATTCTCATTGACGTCATCCCTGCTCGATCTGGGCAGGCAAGCGGGTATCGGTCTTGTCGCCGGCGCCCTGCTTGGATACCTGGCCGCCTTGCTCATCGCGCATGAACGATTGGCATTCCTCATGGAATACGCGCCCGTGGTCACCCTGATGGCGGTGATCGGCGCCTATTTCGCGGCGGATGGCCTTCAGTCCAGCGGGTTCATGGCGGTATTCGTCTTCGGCATCGTGCTTGGAAACAAGGACGCCTTCGGCTTCCGGATGGGCGAGCGGGAGGCACAACAGCTCGATCAATTTGTGACGACCACCGCCTTCATCATGCGTTTGTTCATTTTCATTTTGCTCGGCGCCCAAATCGATTTCGGTCTCATGAATCAGTATCTGTGGGGCGGCGTCATGGTCGTCGCTGTCTTCATGCTGGTCGCCCGGCCCGCGACCGTCTTTCTCTGCGCGCTGCCGGACCGGCGGACGCGGTGGTCCCTGAACGAGATGCTGTTCATGTGCTGGACCCGTGAAACGGGCGTGATCCCGGCCGCCCTTGTCGGACTGCTGCTCGGCATGAATGCGCCCGGTGCCCACATCATTGCCTCGGTCACCTTCATCGCCATTCTCATGACGATCTTGATCCAGGCGCCGACGACAAAATGGCTGGGGCACAAGCTGGGGCTCTTGAAGGAGAAAAACAGTTGATCGAGGTCGAGCACGTGTGCTCGGCGTAGAGACGTGCACCCGAGATCGTGATCGAGCCGCGCATGTCGAGTCAGGCGACCTTCGAACCCTGCGCGGTGCGGCAGCACGCCGTCACGGTGCGCAGCAAGTCGGCCGGCATGAACGGTTTGCGCAGGCAGGCGGACGCGCCGAGATCCACCGCCATGCGGAAGAAATCCGGCGCCGGCCCACCGGCGTCGCGGAAGACATAGCCGGAGATCACGATGATCGGCAGCGTCGGCGCGCTCTGGCGGAAAGTCCTGATGGTCTCGAGGCCGTTCATGCCAGGCATGAAGATGTCGACGATCGCGAGGTCGAACGCGAACGCCTCGATTGCGGCCGCGCCGTCGTGGCCGCGCTCGGCGAGCACCACTGCGTGCCCGGCGCGCTCCAAAAGGGCGCGCACGGTGCGGCGGACCTTGACGTCGTCGTCGACGACGAGAATGCGCGCCATGCTGACCTCCCGCGTGGTCGCGTCACCCGGCAGGATTTCCGTGGTCCCACGACACCCTGGAATCGCGGGCTGAAGTCGAAACGTAACTGACGGTTGTGTCAAGCAAAGGCGAGGCCCGCTGCGCGGCGCAATACCGGATGACCACCGCTCCCATGGCGATTTACCTCTGCGTGTCGATCCGCCGCGACATCGCGTGCGGGCGGCGCCTCAGGCGATGCGCAGGATCCGCTGCGCATTGCCGCACAGGATCGTGGCGCGCGTGTCGGGTGCGATCCCCATCGCCTCGATCGAGCGCAGCGCGCCCGACGTGAAGCGCTCGCCGTCGCCGGCGCCAAACGGCGTGTCGGAGGCGAACAGCATGCGCTCGGGGCCGAAGAAGTCGAGCGCGAGGTCGAGCACCTTGGGGACGAAATCCTTGCACGCGGTGTCGCAATAGAACTTCTTGAAGTGATCGATGTACGGCCGCGCGATCTTGTCCGACACCGGCCGGCCTTCCTCTTCGCTTGCCGCCCAGCTGCCCAGCATGCCGCCCACATAGTAGGGGACGAAGCCACCGTGATGATGCGTGATGATGCGGATCCCGGGATAGCGCTCGAACACGCCGGAAAAGACGATGCGGTACATCGCCGATGTCGTGTCGTAGGGCCAGCCCATCTGCTGCCAGACTTGATAAAGCGATGTCTTCTCGTCCGCATAGTCCGCAAGCGGCGGCCGCGAGGGATGCAGCCAGAGCATCACGTCGAGCTCGACGATCGCCCGGTAGAGCGCCTCGAAGTCGGGGTGATCCATGCGCTTGGCGGTCGGGCCGACCGGCACATAGGCCCCGACGAAGCCGAGCTCCTTCACGGCGCGATGCAGCTCCGCCACCATCGCGTCGGGATCGACCGAGGCGAGAAGCGCGACGCCCCTGAAGCGCGTCGGTGCGCCCGCCACCACGGCCGCAATCTCGTCGTTCATCATGCGCGCGAACCGCGGGGCCAGCGCGCGATCCTGCGCGACGCGCGGGAAGGCCTCGAGCCAAGGCACCGGAACCAGCACGTGGATGTCGATCTCGTTGCGATCGAGGATCGCGAGCCGCGCCTTGGGGTCGGTCAGCGCCGGCTTCGACCGGTACATGCGGCCGAGCACGAACGGCTTTCCGTCCTCCTTCTCGAGTGCGTCGAGGACCTTGAGGGAGGAAAAATGCGTGTGCGCGTCGATGCGCCGATAGCGGCCGGGCGCTGCGGTTGCAGCCTGTGCGGCTGCGGCAGTCGGAGCACCGAGCCCGGCCATCACGGCGCTACCGGCGCCGGCGAGCAGCGCGCGCCGGTCGAGGCCGCCGTCGGTCGATTCCGCGCCTTGCGCCGCATCGGCGGCCGGAGGGGTTCGATCGCTGGTCATGTCATCGTCCTCGGGTGGTGCGGCGGCGCAGAGCCGGACGCGCGCACGGTTTCCTTTGCGGCAGGGTTTATTTTGGTCGGCCCATCTGTGTCAGAGCCTATACGGCTCGCCCGCCGCCGGAAAAGCGGGCGCCAGGCGCCCGGACTCTCCCGTGTTTGCGCGTTCAGGTCGCACGGAATGGCCTAGTGTCCCTCTGGATTTTGCCACCCGGCAGGGGCATGGTGGCGCAAATCCGCGGCCGAGCAGACGGGGGCGGGGCGCGGAAACGACCGGCCGGACGACCTCGGCAGGTCACAGAGGGAGACACCAAAATGAAACGTCGTCAATTCATCCAGGCGGCCACGGCCGGCGTCGCCGCCGCCGCCATCGCCAAGCCGGCGATCGCTCAATCCATGCCGACCCTCAAATGGCGGTTGACGGCGAGCTGGCCCAAATCGCTCGATACGCTGTTCGGCGCCTGCGAGACCATCTCCAAGTACGTCGCCGAGGCGACCGATAACAAGTTTCAGGTCCAGGCGTTCGCGGCGGGCGAGATCGTGCCGGGACTGCAGGTCCTCGATGCGGTGCAAAACGGCACCGTCGAGATGGGCCATTCCGCGCAGTATTACTACATCGGCAAGGACCCGACCTGGGCGCTGTTCTGTGCAGTCCCGTTCGGCCTCAACGCCCGCCAGCAGAACGCCTGGTTCTATGATGGCGATGGCCAGAAGCTGATCGACGACTTCGGCAAGAAGTTCAACCTCAAGTGTCTGCTCGCTGGCAACACCGGCTGCCAGATGGGCGGCTGGTTCAACAAGGAGATCAAGGAGCCGTCCGACTTCAAGGGTCTCAAGATGCGCATCGGCGGCTGGGCCGGCAAGACGCTGCAGAAGCTCGGCTGCATCCCGCAGCAGATTGCGGGTGGCGACATCTACCCCGCCCTGGAAAAGGGCACCATCGACGCCGCCGAGTGGGTCGGCCCCTATGACGACGAGAAGCTCGGCTTCTACAAGGTCGTGAAGTTCTATCACTACCCCGGCTGGTGGGAGGGCGGGACCACCAATCATCTGATGATCAACCTGGAGAAGTGGAACGAACTACCCAAAGCATACCAGGCCGTGCTTGAAGCCGCCGCTGCCTACGCCAACGTCGAAGAGCAGGCGAGATACGACGCCCGCAATCCAGCGGCGCTGAAGCGCCTCGTCGCCGCGGGCACGCAACTGCGTCCGTTCTCGACGTCGGTCATGGAAGCGTGCTTGAACGCGTCGAACGAGGTCAATACCGAGACATCGGCGGCCAACGCCGACTACAAGAAAGTGTGGGAGTCGATCAAGGCGTACCGCAACGACGGATATCTGTGGTGGCAGGTCGCGGAATACACCTACGATTCCTTCATGATTCGGACGCGCACCCGGAGCTGACGCGATCACGGGGCCGGCCGAGGCCGGCCCCGACCGTTTGCAGCCATCGCCGGCGCAGATTGCGCTTGCCGGAGCGGGCGCGCGAGTCGCGCGGCGCGCCCGCGGCCGACCTTCGTCAGGGGGCGGCCTCGACCGGATTCCACCACCAAGGGGGTTCGTGCGTGCTGCGGCTCCGCAGCCGCCGAGCCGGCATCGAAGGGGAGAAGGACGACATGAAGCGTCGGCAATTCCTGCTGGCGACGGGCGCCGGGCTCGCCGCCTCCGCGATTGCGAAGCCCGCCATCGCCCAATCGACGCCCGAGCTCAAATGGCGGCTCACGTCGAGCTTTCCCAAATCGCTCGACACTCTCTATGGCACGATCGAGGTGTTCGCCAAGGCGGTGGCGGAAGCAACCGACAATCGATTCCAGATCCAGACCTTCGCGGCCGGCGAGATCGTGCCGGGCCTGCAAGCCCTCGACGCGGTGAGCAACGGCACGGTCGAGATGGCTCACACCTCGTCCTACTACTATGTCGGCAAGGATCCCACCTTCGCGTTCGGGACGGCGGTGCCGTTCGGCCTCAACAGCCGCATGCAGAACGCCTGGCAGTTCTTCGGCGGCGCGATGGACCTGCTGAACGACTTCTACAAGAAGTACAACATCTACGGCATTCCCTGCGGCAATACCGGCTGCCAGATGGGCGGCTGGTTCCGCAAGGAGATCAAGGACCCGGCCGATTTCAATGGCTTGAAATTCCGCATCGGCGGCTATGCGGGCCGGGTGCTGCAGAAGCTCGGCGCAGTGCCGCAGCAGATCGCGGGCGGCGACCTCTATCCGGCGTTGGAGAAAGGCTCGATCGACGCGGCCGAATGGGTCGGGCCCTATGACGACGAGAAGCTCGGCCTGCAGAAGATCGCGCCGTACTACTACTATCCGGGCTGGTGGGAAGGTGGCGCGATGATTCACAATTTCATCAATCTCGAGAAGTGGAATGCGCTCCCACCGACCTACAAGTCGGTCGTGCGCACGTGCTCTGAGATGGCGAATACCTGGATGCAGTCGAAATACGATGCTGCCAATCCGGCCGCGCTCAAGCGGCTGGTCGCGGCAGGTGCCAAGCTGCAGCCGTTCGCGCCTGCCGTCATGGACGCCTGCCTCAAGGCCGCGCTCGATCTCTACCACGAGGTCGCGGCGACCAATGCGGACTTCAAGAAGGTGTGGGAATCGATGATCGCCTTCCGCAACGATCAATATCTGTGGTGGCAGGTCGCGGAATACACCTACGACAGCTTCATCATTCGCAATCGCACGCGGGTGTGAGCATATTCGTAGGGTGGGATAGCGGCGAAGCCGCGTAACCCACCGGCGTCGTCGCCATCCGAGAGTCAGCCGGGGGGTTACGGTGCTTCGCGCCTGACCCACCCTACAATTATTATTGGTTCTTCGGCGGCTCGCCGAAGTCGAGCGGCGGCGGCGCGTCGATCTGGGGAATCTCGATCTTGATGTCAGAGGGTTTGATCCCGGTACCCACGCCCTTGTAGTGCATCACCATGGCGGGGAACAGGATGACAAGCAGAACCATGATCAGCTGGATGATGACGAACGGCACCGCGCCCCAGTAAATCTGCCCGGTCGTGACCGGTTCCGTCCGTTTGCCGCTGACTCGATCGACAAAGGGCTCGCGCGGCGCCACTGACCGCAGATAGAACAGCGCGAAGCCGAACGGCGGATGCATGAACGAGGTCTGCATGTTCACGCCGAGGATGACGCCGAACCAGATGAGGTCGATGCCGAGATGCTCGGCGGCCGGGCCGAGCAGCGGGATGACGATGAAGGCAAGCTCGAAGAAGTCGAGGAAGAACGCGAGCACGAACACGAAGGCGTTGACGAAGAGGAGAAACCCGATCTGGCCGCCCGGCAGCGACACCAGCAGGTTCTCCACCCAGATGTGGCCGCTCACGCCGTAGAATGTGAGCGAGAACACGCGCGCGCCGATCAGGATGAACACCACGAAGGCGGAGAGCTTCGCGGTCGATTGCACCGCCTGGCGGACCAGATCGAAGGTGAGTCGGCGCTTGGCGGCGCCGAGGATGAGCGCGCCGCTCGCGCCCATGGCGCCGCCCTCGGTCGGGGTGGCGACACCTATGAAGATGGTGCCGAGTACGAGGAAGATCAGGAACAACGGCGGCACCATCACGAAGGTGGTCTGCTGCGCCATGCGCGAAAGGAAACGAAATCCGGTGACCTTGTCGCAGGCCCAGTTCACCACCGCGACCGCGAAGGCGAACAGGATGCCGTAGAACATGGTGAGGACCACGAAATCCGCGCCGTGAGCGGTCGACTGGCGCATCATCAGCCAGCCAAACACGCCGCTCGCGATCGTCAGCGCCAAGAGCGACCACAGGCCCCGGCTGCCGCTGTCCTCGCGGAAGCCGACGGCTTCCGCCGGCAGCCCGGGCGTCGATTTCGGCGAGACGATCGACACGAGGAACATGTAGCCGGCGTAGAGAAGCGCCAGCACCAGTCCCGGAATGAACGCGCCCTCGTACATGTCGCCGACGGAGCGGCCGAGCTGGTCTGCCATGACGATGAGCACGAGCGACGGCGGGATGATCTGGGCGAGCGTGCCGGACGCCGCGATGACGCCGGCGGCGACGCGCCGGTCGTAACCGTAGCGCAGCATGATCGGCAGCGAGATCAGCCCCATGGAAATGACCGACGCCGCAACCACTCCCGTGGTCGCTGCGAGCAGGGCGCCGACGAAGACCACCGCATAGGCCAGTCCGCCGCGGACGGTGCCGAACAGCTGCCCGACCGTGTCGAGCAGGTCCTCCGCCATGCCCGAACGTTCGAGCACCAACCCCATGAAGGTAAAGAACGGAATCGCGAGCAGCGTATCGTTGCTCATCACCCCGTAGACGCGCTCGGGCAGAGCTTGCAGGAAGTTGGGCTGAAACAGGCCGAGCTCGATGCCGATGAGGCCGAAGATCAATCCGACGGCGCCGAGCGAGAATGCCGCCGGATAGCCGAGCAACAGGAACACCACCAGCGCCGCAAACATGATTGGCGCCAGGTTTTCGGCGACGAAGGCCATTATCGCGAACTCCCGCCGGATTCGACGCTCAACGCTTTTCGATCGCCTCGACGATGTGCTCGACCTCGGCCTCGATCGGAGGGCGATACGACTCGTATGGATCGGCGATCAACCCGCGCATGACGGCCGCGCGCTTGATCAATTCGGAAATGGCCTGGAGAAGCAAGAATGCGAACGCGATCATCACCAGCGACTTGGCCGGCCATTGCGGCAGGCCGCCGGCGCTGAAGGACTGCTCGTCGACGTTCCACGACTTGAGGAAGAAGGGGATGCCGGTGACGATCATGATGATCGTGAGCGGCAGGAGGAAGAGGGCATGGCCCACGATGTCGATCCAGTTGCGCACCTTCTTCGGCATCAGATTGTTCACGATGTCGATGCGGATGTGCTCGTTGGAAAGCAGTGTCCAAGGCGAGCACAGCAGGAACACGGCGCTGAACAGCACCCACTGCAATTCGAGCCACGCGTTCGAGGATAGATCGAACACCTTGCGTACGGTCGCGTTGACGGCGGACACGACGACCGCGGCGAAGATGAGCCAGCTCAGCCACCGGCCGATCCGCGTATTGAGCGCGTCGATGGCCCGGCTGGCGGGCAGAAGAGCCCTCAGAATGTTGTCCACGTCGTTTCCCCACGGCGCGCGCGGGTGCCATGGCCCGCGGTTTTTCGCCCTAAATCTCGGCCGAACGCGCGCGCCCAGCCGATCGCTTTCTTCCGAAATGCCACGGCCGCCGTCAATTGAAAGTTTGACGCCCCTTGCCCGGAAACGGCGGAGAATCGACCGATTTCAGCTGCAAAGGACGGCCTGCCCGGCGTCAGCCGCCGGTCACGCTCATATGGCGGGCAAGGGCGGGCCGCTTGTGGCGGCGGTCGATGACGAAGTCGTGCCCCTTGGGCTTGCGGCTGATCGCCTCGTCGATCGCGGCATGCAGCAGATCGTTGGCCTCGGAGGCGCGCAGCGCCGCACGCAGGTCGGCGGCGTCCTCCTGGCCGAGGCACATGAACAGGGTTCCGGTGCAGGTGACGCGCACGCGATTGCAGGATTCGCAGAAATTGTGGGTGAGGGGCGTAATGAAGCCGAGCCGCCCGCCGGTCTC
>Ga0126384_10002128_pt1 | contig 11974 bp, 16 predicted proteins | sample PanSoiMetPlot_36_FD_92543 | JGI IMG/M metagenome (GOLD analysis project Ga0126384, IMG submission 92543) | Tropical forest soil microbial communities from Panama - MetaG Plot_36 | ecosystem: Environmental > Terrestrial > Soil > Tropical forest > Bulk soil | place: Panama | collected 2016-02-17 | reverse complement strand
GGGAAGTAACATTCTCATCACCGATCCGTTCACCGAGAAAGCGAGCCACTCGCTCCGCCATTCTCCTGGTATTGACAAACACGAGCGTAGTGCGGTGCCCGGCAATTAACTGAGCCAGCCTGTCATAGACCTCATCAAAGACCTCGCCTGACATCACCGCGCCCAGCGGTGACTCGGGTAACTCAATTGCGAGGTCAATGGCGCGCTTATGCCCTGTATCGATGATTGTGCAATTGGGCGTGCCTTTTTCATCGATGTTGGTGTTTCCGACCAGAAATCGTGCTACTTCGCCAATCGGCTTCTGAGTGGCTGACAGCCCAATGCGTACAAGATCGTTTTCGACCAGCGATTGGAGACGTTCAATAGATAAGGCGAGATGTGAGCCACGCTTGTCGCCAACCATCGCGTGAATTTCATCGACGATCAGCGTGCGAGCGGTTTTGAGCATACGACGTCCGCCGTCACTGGTAAGCAGGATGTAGAGCGATTCTGGAGTAGTAACGATTATGTGCGGAGGGCGCTTGATCATCGCCGTTCGTTCGTGAGCCGGAGTATCTCCCGTGCGAACGAGGGTTCGGATATTGATTTCCTCGAGCCCCAGTGCTTTCAACTCTCTCTGTATGCCGGCGAGAGGTTCCTGAAGGTTCTTTTGAATGTCGTTGGAAAGCGCCTTTAGCGGCGAGACATAGATGACGTGGGTCTCGTCTTCGAGCGACCCGGCAAGGGCTAGTCTTACAAGGTCATCGATGGCAGAAAGAAACGCCGAAAGGGTCTTGCCGGAACCGGTAGGGGCGGCGATCAGGATGTGCCGTCGATCTTTGATCGATGGCCATGCCAGTGCTTGCGGAGCGGTAGGCGCCTGGAAATGTTTGGCGAACCAGTTTGCTACGGCGGGGTGAAAGAGATTGAGGGCCATTGTCATCGGTTCCTTATCTAGAGTTCGCGAATCCAATCAATACCCATCCTGAGTTTATCGTACCATTGAACGGCGACATCGTCCCGACGGGTTTTGATTGAACCTTCCAATCAATCAACCGAAACTCGATTGAAAATATCTCGAAAATAATAGATAATCGTCGAAGAGATGTCAACGACAGTTTTAGTCGGGTCTGGAGCCGTTTCTATTTAATCTGCGGATTAGTTCTTTGACTGATTCCCAGATTACGCAGATTGGCGGAGACTATCTAGTAACTTTTGCGTTGCGGGACACCAGTTGTCCGAGGAGCTTTTCGTGGAGCAGCATCAAAAACCTGGAGCTTCCCGCGGGCGAGGAACGATTCAGAATCCTCCGAACAGGTTCGAGCGTCTCGCCTACCTTCCCATACTGGAGTCTGGAGAAGACGAAGATGGATCAATCAATACTCAATACCTTAAGGACTCCTCGCGCTCATTGATCACCTACAACGACAGCCCAGATGTCGGATTCGAAGCAAGCATCAACCCTTATCGAGGCTGCGAACATGGTTGCATCTATTGCTATGCGCGTCCTTATCATGAGTATCTCGGATTCTCTGCGGGGCTCGATTTTGAGACAAAAATATTAGTAAAAGAAGACGCCCCCGAGTTGCTTCGCGAGGAACTAGGTTCGCCGAAATGGCAGCCAAAGATTGTGGCGATCAGCGGCGTGACCGACGCATAACAGCCGATAGAAAGAAAGCTGCGGCTAACGCGCCGGTGTCTCGAAGTGCTTACTGAGTTTCGGAATCCGGTTATAATCGTGACCAAGAATCACCTTGTCACCCGAGATATCGACCTCTTAAAAGAGCTTGCCAGTTTCAATGGCGTTGCTGTTTGTGTTTCAGTTACAACATTGGACCCTGAGCTGGCGAGGGTAATGGAGCCGCGCACATCGACTCCTGAAAACAGACTCGAGGCCATACGTGCCCTGGCCGAAGCTGGCGTTCCTGTGCGGGTGCTTGTGGCGCCGACCATACCGGGGTTGACCGATCACGAGATGCCGTCGATCATTCAGGCCGCGGCAGAGTCAGGCGCAACCAACGCAGGTTATGTGGTGGTGCGTTTGCCACACGGCGTCAGTGGACTGTTTGAAAACTGGCTCGAGGTGCACTTTCCAGAACGAAAGAAAAAAGTACTCAATCGAATCCGTTCAATTCGCGGAGGAAGATTGAACGATCCAAACTTTGGTTCTCGGATGAGGGGTGAGGGAGTATTCGCCGATCAGATCAGCTCGATGTTTAAGCTCGCTTGCCGCAAGGCGGGACTGAATGGGAATGGGCCGGAGCTCTCTACGGCAGCATTTCGACGCCCTGAAGGACCCCAACTAAGCCTGTTTGGTGTTAAGTAGCCCCCGGTTAATCACATGCGAAGCGACAGGTTTCCAGTTACCCGATTGTCCGCGATCGTTGGAACGACAAGTCCTAACCAGGAGGAACGCACACGCGCCTTTGAAGCGCTGATCGCAGCGTATTGGATGCCGGTCTATAAGTATGTTCGAATCAAGTGGAACAAGCCTGGCGAAGACGCTCGCGACCTGACTCAGGGTTTTTTTGCAGCGGCAATGGAAAAAGACTTTTTCGAACGCTACGATCCTGCCAAAGCAAAATTCAGAACCTTCCTTCGAACCTGCCTGGATGGGTTTGTTGCAAATGAGCACAAAGCGGCCGGTCGAATCAAACGCGGAGGAGATGCTACGATCCTTTCACTGGATTTCGACGGCGCGGAAGAGCAACTGAGGGTCGCATCGCCCCCGCGTGATGTCGCAGGCGATGACTATTTTGAAAAGGAATTTGCGCGAAGTGTGTTCAGCCTGGCGCTTGAAAGCTTTCGCACGACCATGCTGAGTGCCGGCAAAGAAATACACCTGCAGTTATTTGAGCGTTACATCCTCAACGATGAAGACGAATCAACAAAGAGCAGCTACAAGGTACTTGCGACGGAGTTCGGAATATCGACCAGCGATGTCACAAACTACCTGGCATTCGGGCGGCGCGAATTCCGCCGGATCGTGCTGGAGAAACTACGCGAGTTAACCACTTCGGATGATGAATTTCGTCGCGAAGCACGAGCGCTGCTTGGGGTAACGCCACCATGAGATGGCTTCCGGATAGTGCGGTCGAACGGCTTCGAGAAGACGCAGATTTGCCCGACCTCGGCGATTCAAAATACGCGGTTATTGGTAAGCTGGGTTCAGGCGGGATGGGTACGGTCTACCTGGCGCAGGATGCGGAACTCGGTCGCAAAGTAGCCGTGAAAGTCATGAATATCGCCGACCCTTCCGGCGCGCTTGCGTCGCGAATGATGCGCGAAGCTCAAATCATCGCGTTACTCGAGCACCCGGGCATAGTTCCGATACACGATGTGGGAATACTCGACGATGGCCGGGTGTTCTACGCAATGAAGCTTGTGCATGGCCGCTGTCTCGACGAATCGGTTGATTCGGCCTCGCTCGCAGATTTGCTGCGTATCTTCCAAAAAGTTTGCGAAGCCGTCGCGTTTGCCCACTCACATGGTGTCATTCATCGCGATCTAAAACCCGAAAACATTATGGTCGGTTCGTTTGGCGAAGTACTGGTTATGGACTGGGGAGTTGCGAAGGTGCTAACCGGTGGTCGTGCCGAAAAGGACCCAGCGTTGCCGGGAATGAGTGATGTGTCACCTGAAGATATCGAGCTTGGCGATACCTTACAGCTATTCGGCTCAGTGCAGGGTGAGACAGGCGGCGGGACGATTATAGGAACGCCGGCTTATATGCCGCCCGAGCAAGCGAAGGGTCGAACTGAACTGCTCGACGAGCGCTCGGACGTATATGCTCTCGGCGCGATCCTGTATTTTCTACTCACCGGACGACCTCCTTCCGATGCGGTTGATGGATCCACGACGCGTGCGACAGTGCCTGCTGCTCATCCAAATCGCCCTCGTCAGATTAGATCGAAAATACCAAAGTCCATAGAAGCGGTGTGTTTAAAAGCGATGTCCGAAAAACAAGCGGATCGGTACTCGGGCGCGGAGGAAATGGCAAGAGATGTGTTGAACTTTCTCGACGGTAGCCCGGTAAGTGCGTATCGGGAAAATTTCGTTGAGACTGCCGGACGTTGGCTAGCGAAAAATCGATTCCTTGTCCTGCTCATTTTGGCTTATTTACTGATGAGAGTGCTTGTATTGTTCTTCCTCAGACGCTAAAGAACCGAACGAAGTATGTTTAATAGTAGTTCTGAAGACTGAAATTAAATACAAAAAATAGGAGCGATTCTATGTCGAAACCTGTGCTTGGGTTAGTGCTTGGAGGAGTGTTGGGTATATTGGACGGGCTGACCGCGTGGTTCACTCCAGCCGTCCGCGATCAATTGGCTGGGATTGTGGTGGGCTCGACTATCAAAGGATTGATTGCCGGAATCCTGATCGGGTTTTTCGCTCGGAAATTCAACTCACTCCCATTGGGTATCGTATTTGGCTTGGCGGTAGGCCTGCTGCTGGCATTTGCGGTCGCTGCGATGCAACACGGCTACTACCTCGAGATAATGCTGCCGGGCAGTATTCTCGGAATCATCGTGGGCTTTGCGACACAGAGATACGGGCGTCCCGCCGCCACTGGCGGGGCAAGCCGCCAGGCTTCTTAGCGACTCTGCGTCTTATCGCGTCTAGAATGAGCATCTAAAAGTCGCAGGACTCCAAAGAGGATCGCCAAAGGCGCAGGTTATGTCCTAAATTTTACCCTAAGTGACTAAACAAGAACTCAGGGACTCGGTCTGGAGCCTGATGGAATCGAAGCACGTTGCGCGGTTCCCGGGCGCCAAGGGCCGCATACCAAATTTCACCGGCGCCGAGCAGTGCGCGAAGCTTGTTGGCGAGCTCGACGTGTGGAAATCCGCTCGCTACATCAAAGCCAACCCTGACTCACCTCAACGCGCCATCCGTCATCTCGCGCTCAAAGAAGGCAGGACGCTGTACATGGCCGTACCGCGATTGAGAGAGCTGAAATGCTTTGTTGAGTTGGATCCCTCGCGGCTGGGTAAGAATCTTTACGCCGCTTCCAGCATCAAAGGCGCGTTCGAATTCGGACGTCAGGTCTCGATTCGAGAGATGAAACCTGTCGACTTGATACTCTGCGGCTCGGTGGCTGTGAGGCGCGATGGCTCACGGGTTGGAAAAGGTGGCGGATATTCGGATCTCGAGTATGCCATCGCGACCGGGCTGGGAATAGTGGATTCGAAGACTCCAATCATCACCACCGTTCATCCGCTGCAGATCGTCACGGGCAAAATCGATCTGAGACCTCACGACATTCCAGTGGACTATATTGTGACTCCTGAGAAGGTAATCGTGACCAGGACTCGGATTAAACGCCCGAAAGGTATTCTTTGGGGTTATCTTGATGATGAGAAGATCGCAGCGATCCCGTTATTAAAGAAGATGCGATAGGTGATAAGTCCTGTTTCTGATAGGAGGATTACGATGCTCTCTGTTGGTGACAAGGCGCCGCTGTTTACGCTGAATGACGGCGAAGGAAATCAGGTCAAACTATCAAGCTTCAAGGGCAAGAAGGTTGTTTTGTACTTCTATCCGAAAGATTTGACGCCAGGTTGTACGGTAGAGGCGTGTGCGTTTCGGGACGATGTTGGAGCGTTGAAAAAGGTCGGTGCGGTCGTGCTGGGAGTTTCCGCAGATACTGAAAAGACTCATCAAAAATTCACGGAGAAGCACGGGTTGAACTTTCCGCTGCTTGCCGACGTGAACCACGAGGTAGCGGAAAAATACGGCGCCTGGCAGGAGAAGAGTATGTATGGTCGGAAGTACTGGGGTGTTGCTCGAATGACCTACATCATCGATGAGAATGGAAAAATTGCGAAGGTCTACGAAAAGGTCAAGCCAGCCGGTCACAGCGAGGAAGTGATTGCTGCGATAAAGTCGATGAATTAAACCCGTGTTAGCGCGGAACTGGGCGGAACTGGAAATCAATTGATCATCGTTTGTATTTGCGGATGAGGCCCATGACGATCCCCTGAATGGTGACGCGGTCCGGCGGATTCACAATAATCGGTTTGTATCGAGGATTCGCCGGCTCAAGTCTGATCTGATCCCGCTCCCTGAAAAACGTCTTGACCGTGGCATCGCTGCCGTCGACCAGCGCAACAACCAGATCGCCATTGTTAGCGGTTTGTCGTGACTCGACTATGATGCAGTCACCGTCGCGAATCTGCTCCCCGATCATCGAGTCTCCGCGTACGCGAAGCGCAAACAGGCGCTCACGGCCGACGAAATCACGAGGCACGCTCACCGTCTCGTGACTGAGGATGGCCTCGATGGGTTGACCGGCAGCGACCACGCCCAGAAGCGGAATCTCATTCTCTTGTTCGGAAGACTCATCTCTGACTATCTCGATGCCGCGACTTACGTTTGGGATGCGGCGAATGAGCCCTTCGCGCTCCAGCCCCGACAAAATGTGATGAACGCTCGCCGGCGAGCTGAGTTTGAATTGCTTGCCGATCTCGGCCATGGTGGGTGCCCAACCATGCGCATCGGCGTAGCGGCATAAGTAGTCATAGATCTGTCGTTGTCGAGGTGTGACCATTCCTTCTCCTTGAACCAAGACCTTTCCGGAATTGATTCGGTTGATAGAAAACTGCAGTCGGTACTGTGACTCACGCCTCCACTGTCCAAATTGGCGGAGCTGTTCAGCTTTCGATTTTCTTTCTAAAAATCTACCGAAGATTCTCGAATAGTTTTGCGCAATTGTCAAGGAATTAGTTACTTTGATACTAATAGTGGCACAAAATACATATTGACAAGCTTGTCGGATTTTCGTATATTTTCGGATACCCTCTAAACAGGAATCGAAAGCAAAGGTGAAGTCGACATGACTATACAGCAAGCAATTCGGGCTAGATTACGAATCGAGCCGGGTCGAAAAGTGAGAACATTTGGGGGATGGTGCAGGCGTGACAGGGTGTTGTTAGACGGTTACGAGATAGGAAAGATTCAGACGAGGCGCGGGCGCAGCAGGACCGAGGTAGTGACGATAGCGGCAAGCGGCTTCGTTCCAGGGCACAACGTGGACTGGCTTGTTTTGCAAGCTCGGGAAGTGCCGTGTGGTTTAGCGGCCAGCAGAATTGACCGGTCTCGTTCGATGATGGATCGCCCGGTTGTTGTGTTGCGACGGAGCGCGGGATGAAGGCTCAGGACGAAGTGTGGGATGAGCGACAGGTCGTTGGTCGGGGCAAGCGGTGCGGACGAAGAATGAAGATATGGATGGGCGGATCGCGATGCTCGAGGCCGTTGCCGCAGCGGTCGAACGGTGGTTAGCAGATCCGAGGTATGTAACTGAGCAGCTAATGATGAAAGCGCTTCGAGAGCTGCGAGAACTGGATAAGCGCTCGTGAGGGGATTTAATTGGCCGCCATGCTATTACGCACGCGATTCATATTACGCCCTCCCGAATTGCGAGCGTTGCGGATCATTGCGGCTTTGCGTGAACCCTGTTTTATGACCCTTAAGCCTGGGTTTCGCGCAAGGCCCGCAAAGATCCGCAAAGCTCGCAGGGTGCTTACAAGCGCATCGTTTCGTGGGCTATTAGGTTTCGTGGGCCGCATAAAATGTTACTGATTGCAGTTGCAGAGATAGCTCCCAGTCCTCACTCACTCCAGGGGGTGATGCCGGCCCCGCGTCATCTCCTGGCCTTTCCTGTGCCCGTGGCCTTCTTTGAACCTAGTTCGCTCACGATCTCGAACTCTTTTGGGGTAACCGGTTGGACAGACAATCGACTCCCTCGTTGCAGCAAAACCATATTCGTCAATCCTTTTTGTTCTCGTAGTTCCGACAGAGACACTTGACGCCCGAATTTCTCCTTGAACTTTACTCGAACGCAATACCAGATCGGCTTTGCCGGCGTAGCCTTAGAATCGTAATGACTGTCCTTAGCATCAAACTGTGTAGGATCTGGCTCTGCAGCGCCGCTGATTTCAGCGATGCCCACCGCCCCCGGCGGTTCGGCACTCGAATGATAAAAGAGAGCCAGATCGCCGACTTTCATCTCATTCATCATTAGATTGCGCGCCTGATAATTTCTTACGCCTTCCCAAAGCGTTGTTTTGTCTCGCTTCAAATCATCGATTGAATAACTCGTCGGTTCGGATTTGATCAGCCAATATTTTGTTGCCATGGTCTCCTCTCGAGGTAAAGAGTGCCTTCCGCCCCGTCTTCGGTTGCGAACTTTCACAAAAGTAAACTGCAAGCGGAACGCGAGGGCCTGAAGTCTGTTTTCAATGACTGGTGCTCGCTTTTGTAAAACGCGGATTCTTGAGACCGGTCGAAAGCTTGTTATCTAGCTCTCTGATCACTCGAGCCGCAAGATGCCCACGATTCATGTTCAGAAACTCTCGCACCGCATCGAGGTCACGCTTTGCCAGCTCGCGTAAGGCCCACGACACTGCTTTAACCACCATGTCATCGCGATCGTCGATCAACAGAGTACAAACCTCAAGCGTGCGCCGAGTATCGCCGTTTCCACCGCGAGCTTTATTGTTCAACGGCACCGTGCTGACGAGCGCCGCGCGGCGCCACCATCGGTCTTTTGAGCGCGCCCAGCTGTGAATCAGTCTTTCCGGCAACTGATGCTCGCGCCAGGCCGGACCTGCAAGATAACAGCCAAACATATCAACCGAACCCCAGCTATTGATGCCCTTGCCGAATTGCTTTATGTCCTTTTCGGAAAGGCTGGCGAGCGCCGGCGGATGTTTGTTAACAAGCTCATAAGACATGAAGCGATGCGCTATTGTGTTCTCGCTTAACAGGTGCAGCGCCACCTTGACTACGAAACGTGCAGGCGATTTGGCAAGCTGCTTTGAGTACTCACGACGGATCGTTCTGATTTCCACTGTGTTAGAGTTCCCCAACGAGGATAGTCGCTCCGATATTTATTCTGCCGTCGATGCAATGCTTTTTGATTCAGACAGCATCTATCGGACACCCCACTCCCACATTCCATACCCGACCTTCTTTTCGAGCGGGTGCCCCGCCTGTTTCAGCGACAACGCGATCTGGCCGCGGTGATGTGATTCGTGCGCAAGAACGTAACCTAAAAAAGCAGTTACATGCGGCTTGAAGCCCTTTATTCTGCCTCCGTTTTCGAGCGAGCTCTTCAAGAGCGTTTCCATCGCTTTCCCGGACTCTTTTAGGCGTCGTGCTAGAAGCTTCTTGTCCGCCGCATTTTCCTTTTCGATTTTCTCCAAACCCTCCATCAATTCCGGTCCGGAAACCTTCAACCACATCAGACGCACGTTATGAAGATGAGCCAGCTGTTGCGCGACCGTTCGTCCCTTAGACGCCGAGAGATCATTCAGCGCTGCTGGGGGAATCGCATCAAGCAGGTACAGGTTGATTCTGTTATTAATGTTCCACGTATCAACGATTTGATTTTCAAGATCCATAGTCATTTTACCGGCCTTCTCAGGATTGCTGGACGGGTCATGTTTCTACCGCGCTTGTAATCCAGACGCAAGCCAGCATGTAGCGTAGACTGTCCAGTCTGCGCAGCCCTCAGGTTGAAATCTTCAGTTGTAATAAGCTGATTCAAAATATCGCTTATGATATTTTCTTTTAGACCTGTTACTTTTGATTTAGTGTGATATCAATTGCGCAGACTGGACAGTCTACGCTACACCGGAGACGACATGGGAAGTTACTGCGACATTGCGCCGGGACACCCGTATCATGGTCCTTACCATGAAAAAGAGTACGGCTTTCCGATTCGCGAGGACTCAAAGCTTTTCGAAAGACTTGTGCTCGAAATAAACCAGGCAGGGTTATCCTGGCTGACAATTCTGATGAAGCGCGAAAACTTTCGCGCCGCGTTCCATCAATTTGATCTAGATCGAGTGGCTGCTTACGGTCGACGCGAGCGCTCGAGGCTAATGCGAGACGCAGGAATCATTAGGAATGAGTTAAAAATCAACGCGACAATTGAGAACGCCCGCCGGATACAGAGTATTCGAAAGAGTCACGGATCATTTGCTCGATGGCTTGATGCGCATCATCCGCTGACAAAGGAAGAGTGGGTCAAGCTTTTTAAGAGGAACTTTCTGTTCACTGGAGGAGAGATAACCGGGGAGTTCCTGATCAGCACCGGCTATCTGCCGGGGGCACACATAATCGCCTGTCCGATTTACGAGCGGGTCGCAAAGAAGAACCCACCCTGGATGAAATCAAACGGATCCCGATGACCTCTAACCATTGATCAACGATCAAATCTCGCGTAGGGCCTTGGTAATAGGCATTCGGGCCGCGAGGCGCGAGGGAAGCAGGCCGCCAATCAGTCCAAGCACCAACGAGAAGATCAGCGCCGATACCAGGAGATCAGGCGTGATGCGAAAGCTGAATGCCAGCTCGCTGAAGGTTCTGAAGTTCATCGTGCCTGTAGCTATTCCGTTCACCGGCAAGGCCAGGAGACAGCCGACCACGCCGCCGATCAACGCCAACATCATTGACTCGATGACGAAGCTGGTCATTATCGACAGTTTCGAAAAGCCCAGTGCCCGCAACGTGCCAATCTCTCGCGTGCGGTGAGCTACCGAGGCATACATTGTGTTCATTCCGCCAAAGCACGCACCGATGCCCATTATAATCGCCACGAAGATGCCAAGCTGCCGAATCGGACCCGACGCGCTTGTTTGCTCCGCGTAATAGCTCAGTTCGGATTTCGCATCCATCTTCAATCGCTGGTCGGACACGATTCGGTTTATCAACTGATCACGAGTCGCGACGCTCTCAGCGCGAACCAGTGCAGCAGAATAGCCCTTTCGGTCGAACGCATCAGCGACGTCGTTCACACTCGACCAGATCTCCGAGTCGAACGACGTTCCGCCGGCATCGAACAACCCAACAATCTTGAGGTTTCGCCGGCCCAACTGGAGGGTCTCGTCTATGCTCGTCCCGCTAAATCTGTCTGCAACCTTGCGGCTTACTATCGCCTCTCCGACGTCCTGCTGAAACATTCGGCCCTCAACGAGTTTTACATTCGGTCTCAGCGCAAATCCCGCCTCTGAGACCCCGCGCAGAGTAACGTTTGTCGACTCGCCGCTTCCACGCCTTGGAAGGTTTACGACCACTGCGATCTCACCCGAAGCCTTTGGCTTGTCCTGTTGGTCGCGCGCGATACCGGGAAGCGTCTGAAGAATTTGGAATTGTTCTTTGGTCATTCCGCTCTGCATTTCGGTCTGGGAGCCGGGGCGAATCACGACCACGTTTTCGGGCGAGCCGCTGGCAACCAGCGCGCTGTTCAAACCGTTTGCCAGAGCAAATAGAGCTACAAACACCGCTACCACCAGAGCGATTGTTCCAATAGTCATTATTGTGCTGACTCGGCGAACAACCAGGTTGCGGAAATTGTATTTGAACGGAATAGCCATAGCCTTCCTCGGAGCTTTATCAGCAGACCATGCAGAACTCGCTTACTGCCTTCTGCCTACTGCCTTCTGCCACTGCCTTCTGCTTCCTGCCTTCGACGATCTGATCAAGCAACTCTCCGCAGTCCATCCACTATACGTATCCTAGCGGCATTCCACGCTGGTATGCCCCCGCTTATTAAGCCGATCAGAGCCGACGCGGCTAAAGCAATCACGATCGTGCTAACACCAATCTGAAAATTCTGGAGGAATATAGCGAGCACATTGCCGAGCCCAACGAATTGATAGATTACCTTTGCCAGGATTGCCGCGAGCACGCCTCCCAACAGCGATATCAGCACCGACTCGGAGAGCAGCAGCGACAGAATCATGCCGGGCCGGAATCCCAGGGCTTTCATTACCGCAACCTCGGTGAATCGCTCACGTGCCGACATCGCCATGGTGTTTCCGCCAATCAAGGTGATCGTGAATACGACTATCAATCCTATGCCGGTTATCAGACCCTTCACGTTCCCGAGCATCGAAATAAAGCTTGCCGCGAACGCCGCCTCGGTCTCAGTTTTTGTCGGAGCCGCCGAGTTCTTGAACATCGCGTCGATCTCTTCCATCACCCTCGC
>Ga0126384_10002127_pt1 | contig 11980 bp, 12 predicted proteins | sample PanSoiMetPlot_36_FD_92543 | JGI IMG/M metagenome (GOLD analysis project Ga0126384, IMG submission 92543) | Tropical forest soil microbial communities from Panama - MetaG Plot_36 | ecosystem: Environmental > Terrestrial > Soil > Tropical forest > Bulk soil | place: Panama | collected 2016-02-17 | reverse complement strand
GCCCACGCTGCTGGACCTTCTTTTCCAGATTCGGCTCAAGGGAGTCTATCCCTTGATCGCCCATCCCGAACGGTGCCTCGAGTTTGCTCGGAAGGGGCGAGCGGCGGAAGCCGTCGGCGCTGGCGCCTTGCTGCAGCTCGATGTGGGCGCGCTGATCGGGCGATATGGACGAAACGCCAAAGGGCTGGCCACCAAAATGATGGAGCAGGGCTTGTACGCCGTGGCCGCGACCGATCTCCATTCCCCCTCGGGAGCGCGCGAATGGGTCGGACGCGCTCTGTCGGAGTTGCGCCAGCGGGTCGGCGACCGCGCTTTCAACACGCTCCTAGTCTCGCAACCCCGAAAAATCCTCGCTGGAGAGTCTCTGGTGTAGCGCGGAGGCCCAGGTTATACCGCCCCGGGTGAAACGCGCAGTCAAGCTGCTCCTGAGTCTTCTCCTCACCGTCGTCTTTGGTTGGTGGGCATTTCGAGACACCAACTGGAAAGAGCAGTGGGACAGCCTGCGGAGCGCGAATTACCTGTGGCTGATTCCCTACCTCGGCCTGTTGCTCTGCATTCACCTCCTCCGAACCATTCGCTGGGGATTTTTGCTTTCAGGCATCGAGAAGGTGGGATTTCGCCGGCTGAACGAAGCGGCGGGGATCGGGTTCATGATGCTGCTGGTCCTGCCGTTTCGATTGGGAGAATTCGCCCGGCCGTTTCTCATCAATCAGCGCAGCTCGATCCGGCGCAGCGCCGCCATGACCTCCGTGGTGCTGGAGCGGATCGTCGATGGCATCTTCATCGCGGTGTTGCTGCGGATTCTGCTGTTCTTCGTCCCCAGAGAGACGGAGACGGTTCGCTACGCCCGTTGGGGGGCCAACGTGATGTTCGCAATCTTCGCCGGCGGATTGGCGTTCTTGCTCTTTGCGCTGTGGCACCAGAAGCGGGCCGTTCACTTGGTGAAGAGGACCCTGGGGCGGGTTGCGCCTCACTTGGCGGACAAGGCCGCAGGCATCGTCGACGCCTTCGTGGGTGCGATGCGCCAGTTGCCGGGAAAGGGAGCACTGTTCGGCTTTTTCGCCTTCACCGGGGCGTACTGGGCGATCACCGCCTTCAGCCTTCAACTCGCCGCCAGGGCTTTTGATTGCGCAAACCCTCGCCCCCCTGGGTGCCTGCCGTTTCACTTGACGATGTTCGAGAGCTTCGTGGTGCTCTGCGTGGTGGTGGTGGGAATCATGATCCCGAGCGCTCCCGGGATGATCGGCACCTTTCAAGCGGCGATGAAGCTGGGGTTGTCGTTGTTTTTGCCTGCCGCCGTGGTGAACGGAAAGGGCGTGGCGTTTTCCAATGTGATCTGGTTCTGCCAGACGACGCAGCAGGTGCTGCTCGGGCTGGTGTTGATGACCATCGGACAGGTATCCTTCAAGGACCTGGCGGGTAAAATCAGCAGCAAGGACGAGGCGATTCCGCCGGGCGCGGCGCCTACCTAGTTTCCAGGCGGCGTCGAGGTCATCGAGTTAACTGATTTGAATGGCCACCCTATCCGAACGAGTTCCGGAGAATGTTCCGGGGCAATTCTTCGTCGACAGCACCTGCATCGATTGCGACCTGTGCCGCCAACTGGCGCCGCAGAGCTTCGCCGAGTCGCGCTTCGGGCGATCTTTCGTATTTCAACAGCCGAACGACGATGAGCAGCGACACCGGGCGTTGATGGCGCTGGTGGCTTGTCCCACGGCCTCGATCGGCGCGATGCCGAAAGCGGATACTCGGCGAGCCGTGGAGGCGTTTCCGGAGCCGATTTCGGGTGAGGTCTATTTCTGTGGCTTCGCCTCCGAGTCCTCGTTCGGCGCCTCGAGCTATTTCATTCAGCGCCCGCGAGGCAACGTGCTGGTCGACTCGCCCCGGGCGGCCCGACCGCTGATGCGCCGGCTCGCCTCCATGGGCGGGGTGAAGTGGATGTTCCTCTCCCATCGGGACGACGTCGCCGAGCACGAGGCCTACCATCGGGAGTTCGATTGCGCTCGGGTGCTGCACCGCGAGGACATCGGCCGTGGAACGCGGGAGGTGGAGATTCCCGTCGAAGGCAGTTTGCCCGTCTCGCTCGACGAGGAGTTGACGGTCATTCCGGTTCCGGGGCACACGCCCGGCAGCGCGGCGCTGCTCTACCGCGATTTTCTCTTCACCGGAGACCATCTGTGGGGGACGGATGACGGCCTTCACCTGAGCGCCTCGCGCAGTGTTTGCTGGTTTTCCTGGCCGGAGCAGGTTCGCTCCATCGAGCGATTGCTTGAGTTTGACTTTCAATGGGTGCTGCCGGGGCACGGCAGAAGGTTTCGAGCGGAGAGCCCGGCGGCGATGCGCGCGGAGATTGGGACGCTGCTCAAGCGGCTGAGGCAGCGGGCGTAAGCTACAGCTCTTTCTCGAGCCATCGCAGAATGGCGCGTTTCACGCCGGCGAAGCTGCGAGGCAACACGCTCGCCGAAGACTTAGCTCTTGGTTGGTCTTCGGCAAAGTCAAAGCGCAGCGGCCCGAAGGATTCAGAGGACTTCTTCGGCTCCGCGACCCGCGTCGTGGTCCGAGGCGCCAGGGGACCTGGGCTTGGTTTCATCGTTTGCTGGACCTGCGGGGATAGCCGTACTTGGCGAGCAGGTCGTCGACGGCCTCGCGCAGGTACTCGCTTTGGGCGACTCGGGTGCGGCGCGAGAGCTCGCGCAGCCGGATCAATTGCTCTTCGGGCACCAATACGTGGGTAGAGATCGGCGAGGTGGAGTTTGGCTTTTGCTGTTCTTCGCTGGCCTGCGATGCTGCGTGGTTTGGCGCGGGCGCCAGGTCTGCCATCGTCCCTCCTCTGGAATGTTACAGGAAGCTACTGGCGTGTGGCGGCTGCGCATTAAAGTCGCCACACTGACACTGTCAAAAAAGCGGACGGCGCGGAGTCGGCAGCGCGGCGCTCCCAGGCCGTATTGGCGCCGTGAGGACAGAATGACCGAGTGGCTAGGGTGAGACTCGAACTCACTACCTGCGGATTATGAGACCGCCGCTCTAACAAGATGAGCTACCTAGCCAAAGCCGTCGAAGCTGAAGCTACTGCTATACCAAAAGTCGCGGCGCCGGCAACGAGCGCTGCGAATCCCCGAACTCGGTTGTAATTCCTCGAACCGGCGTGGGGAAGATGAAAGGGATTTCAGAATCCTTTCAGAGTCTCTTGAGCTTTTGGAGTTGGCGTCGGTCTACCGAAAGGACCACCGATGCAATCTCTTGTTATCCGCCGTCGAACTCTGCTCACTTTTACAGTGCCGGGCACCGCGTTGGTGCTCGCGCTCGGGTCTTCAGTCATCGCGAGCGAAGACGCAGCCCCGAGCACCGAGCCGAAGAATTCAGGTCGCAGCGTCTGGACCCAGAACGTCACCCAATTTCGCAAGGAGCATGGCGTTGAAGGCGGCTACACCAAGCGGTGGGATCTCTCCGAGTTACCGCACTACGTCCCGAAGCGTCGGCTAAGCGGCAAGCTGCGCATCTGGGGCAACAACTACATCAAGGACGGTTACCTCGGCGAGTACTGGCGCGCGGCGTTCAAGAAATTCCAGCCGGACGTCACCATCGAGTACAACCTGCCGACGACGGGCATTGGGATCCCGTCGCTCTCGGCCAAGGCGTCGGATCTGGCGATGAGCCGCAAGGCGACGCTGATGGACTTGTTGACGTTTGAGCAGGTCTACCATCACTCGATCACCGAGATCAGCGCCGTGACCGGATCGTACGACGTCTACGGCTGGTCACCGGCGTTCATCATCGTGGTGCACAAGGACAACCCGCTCGAGAAGATCAGCATGAAGCAACTGGACGGCATCTTTGGCGGCCAGCGGCTGGGCGGCTACGAGGGCAGCGTCTGGCGCACCGATTATCCCTACCGGCGCGGTGACGGGGAAAATATCCGAAGCTGGGGCCAGCTGGGCCTCACTGGAGAATGGGCCGACAAGCCGATCCACCCGGGCGGCCAAACCGTTCGCGCGAATCAGACGACCATCTTCTCCAATGTCATCCTTCGCGGCAGCGACCAGTTCGCCGAAACCTATCAGAGCTATGCGAACTACATCACGCCCGACGGCAAAATTAACCCCTGGAGCGTTCAGGCGAGGCGCGCGGTCGAGAAGGACCGTTATGCGATGTTCTACGTATCACCGATGTCGATGAGCCCGGAGCTCAAGGAGCTCTCTGTTCAGGCCTACGATGGCGGCCCGTACGTCAAGCGCACTCTGGAGACCGTCCACGACCGCACCTATCCTCTGTTCAACCAATACTACTTCTATTTCAACCGCGAGCCGGGGAAGCCGGTCGACCCCAAGGTAGAGGAATTCCTGCGCTTCATCCTCAGCCAGGAAGGCCAGGACTGCGTACAACGCGAAGGGCGCTATCTTCCACTCACGACCGAAGTTGTGAAGGCGCAGCTCAAGAAGCTCGAGTAAGGCACAATCGATGACGCAGCGACGCGTCTTCGCGCGCTAACGATGCGCCGGCTGGGTGGTAGCGGCCTGTTGACGTGCCCTCTCCGTCTGGATCCACACGCCGGCGATCGCTGGCCCAGCCCCTGAAACAGCGTTCGCCGAAGGCTTGACGCCTTGGCCGCGCACTTGGCAGATGCACCCATCCGAGTACTCGCCCATCGCCACCATTCCAGCCAGCTCCATTCCCCAGGCCCCGCACTGCTGCTGACAGCCAGCCGGTCCGTTTGGCACCTTCGCGGAGCCAGAGAAAGACGTGGCACAGCCATTCAGTAAAACCATCAGGGCAAACAGGGGCCAAATTCCTTTCATTCTCGTCTTCTTCCTTTCGGTTGAGGTGGTCGCGCACTGTATGCGAGCTTCCAGGGCTTCCAAGAAAACAGATGGAAACCCGCGCGCGCAGGCGCGCGAAATTTTGTCGTCTTCACTACTTCGTGAAAACTAAGGAAAGATCGAGATGGCGCTGCTGGAAGGGGATCGCCCGTTGACCACTCGCCGAATCAGGCTCGGTGCCCTCGCGGGCATGGTCGGACCACTGGTGTTCACCGCCACGTTTACGGTCGAGGGCTTGCTCCGCGAGGGCTATGACCCGAGACGGATGTTCGTCAGCGCGCTCTCGCTCGGACCGCGCGGATGGATCCAGATAGTGAACTTCTTGGTTCTCGGCGCAACGGTCTTCGCATTCTCGCGGGGCGTGGCGGCGGCTTTGCCCGACGGCAAGGCGTCGCGCGCGGGCCCGATGCTGCTCTCGATCATCGCCGTGTGCCTCTTTGGCTCTGGGCCGTTCGTCATGGACCCGATGGGCACCGTCCGCGAGCAGATGACGACGCACGGAATTGTTCACGGCATTCTGGGAGCGATCTTCTTTACGCTCGCGCCGGTCACGTGCTTTGTGTTCTGGCGTCGTTTCCGCACCGACGAGGGCTGGCGCTCATTCCGAGCGGGGACGCTCCTTGCCGGCATCGGGATCACGATCGCCGTCGTGCTCCAGCGAATCGCAACGCCCCCGCCTCCTGCCCCGAGCAATGCGTTGACGAGCTTTAGCGGCCTGCTTCAGCGAACCGCGCTGATCACCTTTCTCGCCTGGGTGTTTATGTTTGCCCGCGCGCTGTACTCTCCGGTGAGCCGCGCGCTTCGGTAGATCGCGAGGTCTCCCGCGGGCGGCGACATGGGTTCACCTTCGTGAAAACTAAGGAGAGATCGAGAGGGCGACAGGGGCAGACGGAATGCCATTGGCAACGACCTCGAGCTCGCTGTCGCCCAGCTCGATGTCGACGGGGACATCAAACGAGGTGGAGACGATTGCGTCGCCTGTGGCCACGCCCATGCTGCTGTGATCGTGCGTTCGGGCGTAGAGGACGCGCCCGGTGTCCAAATTGGTGATCCTCACCAGGGGATAATTGGTGGCGGACTGGGCATCGTCCCCATAGGCAGCTCCTTGGGAGAGGCCATTAAACTGCGTGCCCGAGATCGTGTAGGTCTCACCTGGCTGGACAGTGTCCGGCGCCGAGGTGATCGTCGGAGCCCAGGATGGATCGAAGGTTCCGGATGCTGTGTACACCTCGACGTCCCGCGAGCCATCGGTGAAGAGGACTTGACCGGTCGGAAGCAGAAGCATGCGTCCGACGTATGACGGGATCCTCGGTCCGTTCGGGATGTCATCAACTTGGGTCAAGGTGTTTCCATCGAATTCCCAGAAGTGCGTTGGCGAGTGGAAAATACCCGGGCTGGCAGCACACAGGACATTGCCGTTGGGCAGCAGGGACGCGGGACCATCGGCGATGTCGTATTGTCCCTCGCCTTCTACGAACGGGAAATCCGGGCCCACCGACCAACTCCCGGAGACGGTGTCGTAGATGGCGTTGTGCCCGGTCGCGCCGGTGGCGAAGACGGTGCCATCGGGCCTCAACACGGCTGGTCCAAGCTCTTGCGAGCCCGGATCCTCAAGGCGAACAATGGTGCTGCCCGCATCGACCCACTGGTTCAAGGATGGAATGTACCGTTGGCTTCGAGGTGCCGCGATCGCATCGACTGTGAGCACGGATCCATCCGGCAGCAGCGTCCATCCCTCCTCGTCATTCCGGTCGTCCTTGGGAGGATTTAGAACCGTGTACGTGAGGGTGGCTGGATCCAGCAAAGCAATCCGAGTGTTGAAGGGATTGGCGAGCATGAAAGTTCCGTCCGCCAAAACGGTCGACTGCGCATCGCCGATGTTCGCCCACCCCTCCGGGGGCGAGAGCTCGGTCCAGGCGTCCGCGAGCGGGTCATAGACGCCTCCGCGATTGCTCCAAACCGCCGGGCCGCTCAAGTTGTACTCTCCGCCGGTCACGATCACCCGTCCGTCGGCGAGCACGGCGGACGCATAGTACAACGGGCCGTAATCCGGCGGTAACGAGGCGAGCTGCGACCAAGTTCCGTTCACGTAGCTGCCGAACGCATCGGGAGTCAGCCGATACCACTCGCTGGCTTCAACCCGCTGAACCATCACCGTGCCATCGGTGAGCAGCAGTGCAGTGCTGGCGTTGAACGGCGGTTGGTTGTTGAGCGGTTGCCAGCTTTGAGCGTGTGCCGGCCAGGCCGGAGACAACAAGATCCAAGTTAGGAGGCTGAAGCGCCGGATGAATGTCATGGATGTCCCCCCGCTAGAAAGCGCCTGCTAATTAAGCACGAGATCGGATTGAGTGAGAGGAAATTCATGCTTCAGCAGCGAAAGCGCACTCTTTGCGCAGGCTTTCGCGGCGACGGGTGCCTCGTTTCGGTCGGTCTTGACCGCGAATTGGTGCGCGTCGGCTTGTGAGCATCGGCGGCGCCTGCGGCGTCTCTACCTGGCGAACCCCTTCAAAGGACCCAGCGAATGAATCGCAACGTACCTGTTTTGCCAAAATTGGCTGCTTGTTTCGCCGCTCTTTCGGCGGTAGTTTTTCCCCGGATCGCAGCGGCGGATGCGCAGGCGGCGCACCCGCGCGTCACTACCGTGGCGGTGGTCGACCGTCAAACAGATCAGTACAACCATCCCGACAATCGCGTCGCTCTGCTGCACGCGGAGTCATCGGGCGGCTTTCTCGAGACGATGTTCAACGACGGCGGTTCGGGTGCATGGCGCCCACTGGCATGGCCGAACCCGTCGTCGGCGACCAACGGCATATCCGGAACCAACCTCTTGCCCTCATTGGCCGCGGTGGCGGACCAAGACTACGGGGGCGGCTCGATCTTCTTCTTTGCTGCTGACTCGCGAGTGAACAACCCCACTGCCCGCGTGCCCTTCTTCGCTGGTGACGACAGCTGGTGGTGGCCGGGTTGGACGGTGCCCACGTCCAGTGGAAACCTTATCCCGATGACCGCATTTAGCTACGTCAATCCAGACGGAATGCCGCGCGGCAGCGTCTTTGGTCTGTCCAACGACTCGCGCTCGCTGCGCGAGCTGTGGCTCTACAACGACAGCTGGTTCTATTACGATCATGGACCATGCCCCTCGGGCGCTTCGCTGATCATCGGCCCCGGATCTTCGCTCGCCACCGCCTCGACCGTCGGAGTGGCAGACACCCATGTGGTGGCCAGTGGAAGCGACCGCAACATCTGGCTTCGCTCCTCGCTGCACAACTACGGTTGGAACTGGCAAAACCTCGGCAATCCCGGCTGGTCCTCGGCTCGGGTGCCGATCCTGGTCTCCCACTGGTGGAATGGAACCACGCGCCTGCACGTCTTCGTCCCCGCCTGGGTGAACGGGCAGGTCCATCTCTACGAGCGCTACGCCGACCGCGGCCCCAACGGCTACACTTGGTCGACGTGGCGCGAGTATGGAACGGCTCCGGGAGGCGCGCCTTTCAACCTCACCGCGGGAGTGGCCTGGCATCCGCGCGGGATCATGAACATCCACATGTTTGGTGTGACCGATCACGATTCCAGCGATTGTCACGGCGGCAAGTTGATGGGCTTCTACTGGAACGGTGGAAGTTGGAACTGGATCTCTCCCAGGGCCGTGCCTACCAGCTTCAGCTGCGAGGCCGCCCAGACGATGAGCGTGGCCGCGATCGACAGCTCGAGCATGACCAGAGCTGGCGCGTACCTTGAAGACAACAGTGGTCAGATCTGGGAGTACTACAGCACCGACGGCTTCTTCTTTGGCTGGAACCAAATCAACTAAGTGCAAGTGAGAGCCGTGACGCTCCAGAGCGCTCTGGGTCGTCACGGCTTTTGTGCGTCACCAACTTTCTTGTAGGCGGCAGGCGCGGCGTTCTAGCCTGAACAAGATGCCCCTCGCCGCGTGCCTGTTCGTCGCTCTCCTCAGCACTTCCTTGAGCGCAACGGCTGGGGACCCCGCGCAGCCCAAAGGCGCCGCCGAGGCCGATCCCGCCGAAATCATCAGCATCTCACCCCTTGGGGCGAAGGAGATTCGGGATCGCGCTGCTGAGGTCCTGCGAAAGGGCGATTACCAGACCTCCTTGCCCACCGAGTGGAAGCCACCCATGAGGGTCAGCGTGCCATGGCTCGGCCTGCTTCTGTGGATCCTCCTCGCGATCGGGCTTGCGATCGTCGCTGTGGTTGCCGCGGTATGGCTTGGGCGACAGCTTCGGGCAGGCCGGTTCGATGCGGAAGTCTCACCGGGAGGGTCATCCGACGAGCCAGTCGCGATTCCGATCGCGTCGGCAGAGGCGCTGGCGGCCGAGGGGCGCTGGGCCGAGGCGATCCACGCGCTGCTCTTGAAAACGCTCGAGGCACTCTCTGCCGCGGCGCGCCTCGCGCCTTCGCTCACCTCGCGCGAGATTGTCGCTCGGATCGGCGTCGCACCGCGGGCTCGCGACGCTTTGGCGGATCTGGTGCTCGCCGTCGAGCTGTCGCGCTTCGGCGGCGCCTCGGCCGGCGCAGCCGACTACGCCCGCTGCTTGGATCGATTCCACGACTTTCTTGCCTCGTACCGGAGCGCCGCGTGAGCGATGGGCCATTTACCAAAAAAAGCGCCGGCGCCCTGGTCGGGGTTGCCATGGTCTCGCTCCTGGCAGCGGCGCTGCTGGGAATCTTTGGAGACGTGTTGTCCGAGCCCGCTTCCTTCGGCGCGGATGTGTACAGCCGATCGGCGATTGGGCATCGGGCGTTCGCCGAACTGCTGAAAGCCCTCGGCTTCCCTCTGGTGATCTCTCGCCACCGCACCGCGGAGAAGATGAACGGGGACGCAGTGCTGATCGTCGCCGAACCGAAGCTCGAGCACGGATCAGGGACGCATCGCGGCTTCTTCGACGCGATGACGCGATTCTCGTCGCGTTTGCTGGTGGTGCTGCCAAAACGCGCCGGAGCCCCAGATCCGGCTCATCCACATTGGGTTGGGGCGACGGAGTTGCTGCCTGTCTCGGAACCGCAGCAGGTCGTCGATGCGCTCGAGCTCGAGGGAAAGGTGATTCGCAGCACCCACTCGAGCCCCTGGCGCGGCGTTCTCCCCACGCCTTCCCTCTCCGACCCACAGCTACTCGAGGACAGCGATCTGGAGCCGCTGCTGGCGACGGAAGACGGGGTTCTGGTGGGCGCGTCGACGAGCAACGGAACGTACTTGATCGTGCTCGCGGATCCGGATCTCATCGCTTCGCATGGCTTAGGAACCGGCAACAATTCGCTGATCGCGGTTCGGATGCTGGAACGCCTGGGAGCGGGCGGCTCGGCCGAAATCCCCGTGGTGTTGGACGAGACCTTGCATGGCTACTCGGTTGAACCATCCATCTTTCGCGAGCTCTTCAGGTTCCCGCTTTCGCTCGCCACATTTCAGGCGCTCGTAGCCGCGGCACTGCTTTCATGGGCTGCGTTGGTGCGCTTTGGGCGACCGGTGCGGGCCCCCGCGGCGCTGGGACCGGGCAAGGCATTCCTGGTGGAGAACACCGCGGATCTGCTGTTGTACGGCCGCCATCTGAACCACGCGGTCTCGGCCTATCTGCGCGCCGCCAAGGAGACCGTGGCTCATCGGTTGCGTTTGCCGGGCGATCGCGCCGACACCCTGGAGAGGTGGGTGGCGCGGATGGCGGCGGCGCGCGGCAAAGGCCAAGCGCTCGCCGCGCTCAACTTGCTGGCCGAGGAGCAGCCCAACGAGGGGCGCGGTTCGGAGCAAAGCGCGGTCCGCACCGCGCAGGCGATCTACCAGTTTCGAGAGGAGATGACGGATGGAGCTGACCGCGATTCGCGACGTCACCGAGCGGCTGCGGGGTGAGGTCCACAAGGTGCTGATGGGCCAGGACCGCGCCCTGGATTTGATGCTGGTGGCGCTGCTGTCCGATGGGCACGTGCTGCTCGAAGGCGTTCCCGGGACCGCGAAGACGCTGCTGGCGCGGGTGTTCGCGCTGGCTTTGGGAATCGGCTTCAACCGGATCCAGTTCACCCCCGACCTGATGCCCGGCGATGTCGTGGGCACGAACCTGTTCAACTTCCAGAGCAATGCCTTCGTCCTCACCAAGGGCCCGGTATTCACCGAAGTATTGCTCGCGGATGAAATCAACCGCGCGCCCCCCAAGACGCAGGCCGCGCTGCTTCAGGCGATGCAGGAGCGCGCGGTGACCATCGACGGCACCACCTACGCCTTGTCTCCGGGTTTCATGGTCCTTGCCACCCAAAATCCAATCGAGCAGGAGGGCACCTACCCGCTGCCCGAGGCGCAGCTCGATCGTTTCCTCTTCAAAATCGGAATCCAGTACCCCTCGCGCGACGAGGAGCGCCAGATGGTCCGGGTTCACGGCCACCGCACCGCCACGCCACCCCTGGGCGTGTTCGACATCCGTCCGGTGGCAACGCTCAAGGACCTGGTGGCGATGCGAGAGGCGATCGCCGGAATCCGCCTCTCGGATGAAATCGTCAACTACATCGTCGACCTGGTGCGGGCGACGCGGAACAAGCCGCAGCTTCTCTGCGGGGCATCGCCGCGAGCAGCCAACATGCTGGCCACCGCCTCGCGCTCCCGGGCCGCGGTGTCCGGGCGCGGCTTCGTGATTCCGGACGACGTCAAGGAGCTGGCGGCCCCAGTGCTGCGCCACCGGGTGGTGCTTGCCCCGAGCGCCGAGATCGAGGGCCTCACCGCGGATGCGGCGGTGGCACGGGCGGTGGAAGAGGTCGAGGCTCCGCGGTGATATTCCCCCGTCCGCGCCTGATCTGGATCGCGGTGGCTGCATTTCCCGTGGCGGTGCTGCCGGCGCTGGTGCATCCGCGCCTCTGGGGCATTTGGCTGGTGTGCCTTGCGGTCACCGCCCTCGCCTTCGGATTGGATGCGATTCTCTCGGTCGGACCGCGAATGATGTCCGTTTCCATCGACTGCCCGCAACGAATCGCGGTCGGCGAGCTCGGCGCTGCCAAAGTGACGCTGCGGGCGCCCCGCGCAGCTGGCCAGGTGGAACTTTTGCTCGATCTCCATCCCGACTTTTTGCCTCAGCCGATTCGGGCGGTTCGCTTGCGGGCGGGGAGGCCCGAGACGGTGGAGATTGCGCTTCAAGCTCGACGTCGCGGTGCCCTCAGCGTGGACGAGGCGT
>Ga0126384_10002125_pt1 | contig 11986 bp, 10 predicted proteins | sample PanSoiMetPlot_36_FD_92543 | JGI IMG/M metagenome (GOLD analysis project Ga0126384, IMG submission 92543) | Tropical forest soil microbial communities from Panama - MetaG Plot_36 | ecosystem: Environmental > Terrestrial > Soil > Tropical forest > Bulk soil | place: Panama | collected 2016-02-17 | reverse complement strand
GCACGGGGACTGGAGCTCCGGCTCCTCAACCCGGGGGCGGGCGGCGGCATTGGCATCGACGCGCTGAAGGCGGCGCTGGGACTGGACGTGGCCCTGGTCTCGCTCTCCCACGTCTCGTACCTTTCCGGCGCGATCGAGGACGTGCCGGCAGTCACGCGTGCCGCCCGCTATGCAGGAGCGCTCGTGCTCTGGGATCTCAGCCACTCCGCAGGCGCGGTCCCCATCGAGCTCGACGGCTGGGGGGTCGACCTGGCGGTCGGCTGCACCTATAAGTATCTCAACGCGGGTCCTGGCGCGCCCGCATTCCTCTATGTCCGGCACAGCCTTCAGACGCGGATGCGCCAACCGATCTGGGGCTGGTGGGGTCAGCGCGAGCAGTTTGCGATGGGACCGGCGTACGACCCGGCGCCGTCCATTGCCCGCTTCCTGGCCGGCACGCCGCCGGTGCTGTCCCTGCTCCCGATCCAGATCGGTGTCGACGTGCTGGCCGAAGCGGGGGTGGAGCGTCTCAGGGACAAGGCCGTCGCGCTCACCGAGCTGATCGTGCGGCTGTGGGAGGCCTGGCTCGAGCCGCTGGGGTTCACGCTCTCGTCACCGCGGGACCCCGCGCGCCGCGGTGCCCACGTATCCCTGGCTCACGCCGAGGCGTACCGCGTCAGCCAGGCGCTGATCGAAGAGTGCAGGGTGATTCCGGACTTCCGGCCCCCGAATGTCGTGCGGCTGGGGCCGGCGCCGGCTTACACGCGCTTCGTCGACGTGTGGGACGCCATGGATCGCATACGCAAGCTGATGGACGCGCGCGCGTACGAGCGTTTCGATCCGAGGCCGGGGCGCGTCACCTAGAGGGCTGCGCCGGGAGGGAGAGGTCAGCGGTCTGCCCGTCCAGCTCACCAGTTTCGTCGGCCGCGAGTCCGAGCTTGCCGAGGCCGGCGCCCTCGCTGCGAGCAGCCGCCTTCTGACGCTGACCGGAGCTGGCGGCTCCGGCAAGACGCGGCTGGCAGTCGAGCTCGCGGAACGGCTCAGTCGCGACCACGCGGAGACCCGCTTCTGCGACCTCTCCGCGGCGGCCGACCCCGAGATGGTCTCGGGGATCGTCGCCAGCTCCGTGGGCGTGGATGCGGCCGCACTCGCGCAGTGGCTCCGCTCCCACCCGTGTCTGCTGGTGCTCGACAACTGCGAGCACGTCCTCGAGGCCGTGGCGGTGGTTGCGGCGGAGCTGCTCCGCGACTCCGCCGGCCTCCGCATCGTGGCGACGAGCCGGGAGCCTCTGCAGGTCCCCGGCGAGGTCACTATGCGCGTGCCCGCGCTGCCGGCGACCGATGCGGAGCGCCTGTTCCTGGAGCGGGCCCGGCTGGCGCAGCCTCGGTTCGAGCTGACCACCGAGACGTCCAGCCAGGTGGCCGAGGTCTGCCGCCGTCTCGACGGTATTCCTCTGGCACTTGAGCTGGCCGCCGCGCAGCTCCGCGGCATGAGCCTGGACACCCTGCTGATCGGCCTGCGCGACCGTTTCCGTCTGCTGGTCGGCCGTGGCGCCGGCGTCCCCGAGCGGCAGCGGACGCTCGAAGCGGCGGTCGCGTGGAGCTTCGCACTTCTGAGCTCAGAGGACCAGACGGTCTTCTCACGGTTGTCGGTGCTGGCCGGAACCTTCTCGCTGGAGAAGGCGCTGGCGGTGGGCGCCGGCGACCCGTTGTCCGAAGGTGAGGTGCTGCCGCTGATCACGCGGCTGGTCGAGCGATCGATGGTGGACCTGGTCGGCGGCAGCGGTTACGCGATGGCGGAGTCGATACGCGAGTACGGGCGCATGGCGCTTCGGCGGCGCGGCGAGGAGGTCGAGGTGCTGTCGCGAGCGGCAGGCGACGCCGGCACGCGGCAGGAGCACTGGACCGCGCTGGCGCTTCTTCGAGACGCGCTGGAGCGGATACCGGGCGATGACCCACGCCGGCGCGAGCTCCTGGACCGTCTCGCGTGGGAGGCCGAGTGCGCCGGCAGCTACGCCCTTGGGGCTCACGCACTCGATGAGCTCGACGGCCTGCTGGCCGGAGACTCAGACCTGGCGGCTCGCGCGGCCGTCCAGATCCGCTTGAGCAACTTCCTGCCCATGGCGACCGGAGACCTCGATGCGGCAGAGGCCGCCGCCCACCGGGCGCGCGAGCTCTACGTGGAGGCGGGCCAGCCTGATCGAGCGCTCGCCGTCGCCGCCCAGCTGGCCTGGGCACAGGGCTACCGCGGCGACCTGGCCGGTCAGGCGGCGGCGGCACGCACCGTCGCGGAGCAGGCTGAAGCCGCGGGCGATCGAATGGTGCTGCGAAACGCCCTGGGAGCTCTGGGCGCGGCTCAGGTAGTCCTGGGTGGTCTCGAACCGGCCCATTCGACGCTCGAGCGCGGGCACGCGATCGCAGCCGAAGACCACGACGTGACCCAGCAGGGCTGGTTCGCGGCGATGCTGGCTTTCGCGGACGCTCTGAGCGGCCGCCTGGCGATGGGGCGGGCAAGGCTCGATCGCGCGCTTCTTGAGGTCGAGGAGCCGGGAGCGATCATGCTCGAGGTCTCGACCTTCCTCCATTACATGGCGGGCAACTACCGCGCGGCGCTACAGGAGGTCACCGATCGAGAGCCGCTGGTCACGCTCTTCCACCTCCGGGGGGCATGGATGCTGAGCATGGCCGCGTCTGCCGCGGCAGAGCTGGGCCGGCCGGCGCTGGCTCGGAATCTGGCCAAAAGCGCGTCCGACCTGATCGGAGAGCGCGACTACCTCTATCAGTCGCACGCTCTGCGCTGGATGCTCGGGCAGACGGCCTGGAGCCTCGGCGACGCCGACGAGGCACGCAGGCTGCTGCAGCGCGGGGCCACGGGCCTCAGCCATACCGGCGCCCTGCCTCTGGCGGCGCTCGCCCTCCGCGATTTGGCCGACGCCTGCCCGGCGGGCGATGCGGCGCGGTGGGCGGAGGCCGAGCTGTTGCGGTGCGCCGAACGGCTCGGGCCACGGCTGTACGGGGACATCGCATCAGACCCGAGCGAGGAGCTCGCCGCGGAGCTTGGCCGCCTCGGCCTTCACGGGTTGCGCGCACGCACCCTGCACCGGGCCGGGAAGCTGCACGAGGCGGTCGCTGCATTCGACGGCCTCGGCTGCGAACCGCGCCGGCTGCAGGCGCTGGCCGAGCTGGCACTGTCAGGCCAGGCGACCAGGTCGCCGGGCGCTCGCGCCCTGGCTTCGCTCGTCCTGCTCGAGGGCGTGCCGGCGCCGGACCTCGAGCAACTGGCGGCGCACCTGACCGCGGGCAGCTACGCCGCGGGCGAGCTCGTCCACCGTCAATTCGACGAGGCTCGCACCGTCGAGCTTGTCGAGTCCGGTCGCGTGCGGCTGAGCATCGGCACCCATGCAGGGGAAAAAGTGCTGGGCACAGCCGGTCCGGGTGAGCTCTTCGGCGAGCGTGCGCTGATCGACGGGGAGCTGAGGGCCACAGACGCGGTCGTGGTCGAGGACTGCAGGCTGCTCCGCATGCCGGCAGCGGACCTGCTGCGCTTCATAGAGTCCCGGGCTGCGATCGCGGAGCGGACGCTGACCGCGGTCCGAATGCGCCTGCGTCAGGAGTCTGAGTTGACGCGCGAACCTGAGCCGGCGGACGTGGCGGCACGGCTGCTGGGCTCGCTGCAGCGGCTGAGCGCCGCCGAGGGCCGGTCACGGCCGGCCTTCGAGATCCTGCCGCTCTATCTCGCCGAAGGAGCAGCGTGGCTGCTCCGCCCCGAGACGGGCGAGTCGATGCAGGTCGAGGCCGCGGCGGGCGCGTTGCCGGCCGATGCGGTGGGAGCAAGCCTGGCGGCGGTGGGGCTGGACGCGGAGATAGTTCATTCAACGTCGTGGCGCTACGAAAGCGGGCGGTTGGTCCTCACCTACCTCGCGGTGCTGCCACAGGCCGTCAAGGCGACCGGCTTCGAGGCGGTGCCGGTGGTCCGCGCCGAGCTGGCGCGCGGCACCGCCAGGGGCGCGCCAACCGAGATCGGCGTGGGGCAGGTCGTCGAGCACGGACTGCGGCATCTCTGCTGGCTTAGCAAGGACGACCCCGTCATCAGAGAGGCGCTTCCGGGTGAGTGGCTCCGGCTCGTAGACGCCTATCGGCCGGAACCGTTCCGCGCGCTCTGAAGCCCTACGCGCCGTCACAAACTGAAGTACCGGCGGTGCCTTTCGAAGCGATGAACACCGCCGTTCTCACAACGCACGCCCTCTCCAAGATGTACGGCTCCCGGCAGGCGGTCAAGGACCTCAACCTCGAGGTCCGCGGGGGCGAGGTGTTCGGCTTCCTCGGGCCCAACGGCGCGGGCAAGACCACAACCATCCGCATGGCTCTGGGTCTGATCCGCCCGACTGAGGGCCGCGTCGAGATCCTGGGCAGCGACGTTCTGACAGACGGCGCTCGTGTCCTTCCGCGCGTAGGCGCGATCGTCGAAACGCCGGCGCTGTACGGCTACCTCTCCGGCCGCAACAACCTCAAGGCGTTTGCCCACATGCTCGGCGGCCTGCCCGACAGCCGCCTGGACGAGGTGCTTGATCTTGTAGGACTGGCGGCCCGTCAGAAGGACAAGGTCAGGTCCTACTCGACGGGCATGAAGGGGCGTCTTGCTCTCGCTGTCGCCCTGCTCAACGATCCGGAGCTGCTCATCCTCGACGAGCCCGCCAACGGCCTCGACCCAGCGGGCATCGTCGAGATGCGCGATCTGCTGCGCGGGCTGGCCGCGTCCGGCAAGACCGTCTTCATCTCCAGCCATGTCCTGGCCGAGGTGCAGCAGATCTGCGATCGGGTGGCCATCATCAACCTGGGCGAGCTGGTCCGCGTCGCCCCGGTGGCCGAGCTGGTTGCGGGCGAGGGAGAGTTCGTCCTGACGCTGGACGATCCGGCACTCGCGCTGGAGCTGGTGCGTCGCCATGGCTGGGGGCGCACAGCGCGCATCGAGGACGGAGCCCTCGTCGCGCGCTCACCGAGCGGCCGCGGCCGCGACCTCGTCCACTTCCTGGCACAGGCCGGCGTCTGGGCCGACAGCGTCGAGGGTCGCCAGCACAGCCTCGAGGAGATCTTCTTGAGCCTCACCACGCCCATAGGAACCGCGAGTTGAGCACCGTTGCCGAACCATCCGCGGTCCTCTCAGCCCTGGCGCGGCCACGGCCTCGGCCAAGCTTTGCCGGCGCCGTGCGCTCAGAGCTGCTGAAGATCCGCGGCCAGGCGCTGACCTGGATCCTGATTGCCGCCCTCGTGGCGGTCAGTGCCGTCACCCTGGGCTCGGTCGTCTCCGGCGACCAGGTCCGAAACCTGCTGGCACACGACCCCAGGAGCTTCTACTTCAACTACCTGCAAGCGATCCTCACGCTCTTCAACACCATGTCAGGGGTCCTCCTGCTCATAGTGAGCTCGCGCCTCGTGTCGCTGGAGTACAGCGGCGGCACGATACGGACGGTGCTCGCCAGAGGCACCGGCCGGCTTCACCTGCTCGGAGCCCAGCTGGTGGCACTGGCGATCAGTGGGCTGGTCGTGCTGGCCGCGTTCATCGCCGTCTGCGCCGCCACGCTCTACGCCGTCGTGGTCGCCTGGCAGGGCAGCTTCACACCGATCACATCCCTTCCTCAGGTCGCCTGGACAGACACCTGGATCAACCTGCTGGTGGCGCTCGTCAGCATGGCGGTCTGCATCCTCCTGGGCACCACAGCGGCGGTGGTCGGGCGCTCGGTGGCTTTCGGCGTCGGGGCTGCCCTCGCCTTCTTCCCGGCCGACAACTTCGGCACGGTCGTGATGGCCCTCGCGAACAGGCTGACCAACCAGGACGTATGGCTCCAGGTGAACCAGTACTTCCTGGGCCCCACGCTGAACCAGCTGGCGGCCAGCATACAAACGGATCACGCAGTCCGCGCGGCTTTCGCCACCCCGCTGGTGAAAGTCGACGCTGCCCACTGCTGGATCGTGATCGGCGTGTACTCGTTCGTCTTTCTGGCTGCTTCGGTCGTGCTGACCTGGCGCCGAGACGTTCTGCACTGAGGCGGAGATGACAGATACCGTCCTCTCCACACACCGGCTCTCCAAGAGCTATGGCAGCCGAGAGGCTGTGAAGGGCATCGACGTCGAGGTGCGGCGCGGCGAGGTGTTCGGCTTCCTCGGGCCCAACGGCGCCGGCAAGACCACCACCATCCGGATGGCACTGGGCCTGATCAGGCCGACGGGCGGTCGCGTCGACGTCCTCGGCAGGGACGTGCAGACACACGGCGGTGAGGTCCTGCCCAGGGTCGGCGCCCTCGTCGAAGCGCCGGCGCTGTACGGCTATCTCTCCGGCCGCGACAACCTGAAGGCGTTCGCCAGCGTGCTGGGCGGGGTCCCCCGCTCCCGCCTCGACGACGTGATGGAGCTGGTCGGCCTGAGCGGACGGCAGCGCGACAAGGTCAAGGCATATTCGCTTGGCATGAAGCAGCGGCTGGGCGTGGCCGCGGCCCTGCTCCACGACCCCGAGCTGCTCCTTCTGGACGAACCCGCCAACGGACTCGATCCTGCCGGCATCGTTGAGATGCGTGACCTGCTGCGAGAGCTGGCGGCGATGGGCAAGACGGTCTTCATCTCGAGCCACGTCCTGGCGGAGGTGCAGCAGATCTGCGACCGGGTGGCCATCATCAACCTGGGCGAGCTGGTACGGGTGGCTCCGGTAGCCGACCTGCTGGCGGGACACGGGGAGTTCGTGGTCAAGGTCGAGGACCCGGCCGCCGCCCTGGCACTGATCCAGGGCCACGAGTGGGGCCGCTCGGCGAGGCTCGAGAACGGCGTCGTGGTGACCCCGTCGCCCTCCGGACGTGGGCGCGACCTCGTGCAGTTCCTGGCCGCCGCGGGGATGTGGCCCGATCTGCTGCGCAGGCGGCAGCAGAACCTCGAGGAGATCTTCCTCAGTCTGACCGGGAACAACGACGGAGCAGTCAGTTGAACGCCATCTTCAAAGCGACCGAGCGGCCCCCCTCCCCCGGCTCCGCCGGGTACTCCCCCGACGTTGCGGGGGAGAGACTCGATCTTCGGCCTCGCCCGAGCTTTCTGGGAAGCGTGGGCGGTGAGATCCTGAAGCTGCGCCGCCAGGGAATGATCTGGGCGATGCTGGGCCTCGCCGTCTTCTTCTTCGCGATGATCGCCGGGGCACTTACCACAGCTGACAACGTCCGGCACACCCTGGAGAAGACGCCGTCCAGCTTCATGTTCAACATGTATGAGGTCTATCTCACCATCTTCGACGTCGGCTCCGGCATCCTCCTGCTGGTCGTCAGCGCACGTCTGGTGGGAATGGAGTACAGCGGCGGAACGATTCGCGTCCTGCTGGCTCGCGGGGCGGGACGGGTGCGCCTTCTCCTGGCCAAGCTGACTGCGCTCGCACTTCTGGGTCTGGTCCTGCTGGCGGGCTTCGTCACACTGGCGGCGGGCGCCCTCTACGCCACGGTGGTTCACTGGGAGGGCAGCTTCGACAAGATCAGCTCGCTGCCCGGCACGGTCTGGCACGACCTCGGCGTCAACGTCCTGGTCGCGGTGGCGAGCATGGGCGCTGCCATCCTGATCGGGACGGCAGCCGCCGTCCTGGGGCGCTCGCTGGCGTTCGGAATCGGCGCAGCGCTGATGCTGTACCCGGCCGACAACCTGGTGACGGCGGTGCTGCCGATCTTCAAGGCGCTGACCGGCAGAGACTTCTGGTTCCAGGCGTCAGCCTATCTGCTGGGACCTAATCTCAACGTACTGCCTGTTGTGATGCAGACCGACCACGCGGCGCACGCCGCGTTCGCCACGCCCCTGGTCAAGGTGGACGCGACTCACGCCTGGCTGGTTGTCGGAGCGTGGGCGCTGGCGCTCGCGATCGTGGCGATCGGGCTCAGCCGGCGCCGGGATGTGCTCCAGTAGCCGCATGGCGGCCGCGTCCGGTGCCCGACACCCTCAGGCCCCCCTCAATCGGCGAGCATGATCGCGCGGGAGATGCGCTCCGCCGTGTATTTGAGCGGCTGCACGACCGCAGTCAGCTCAGCCTGCCGGCGCATCGGCAGCGAAACCGCGACCGCGCCGACCACGTCGCCCGCGAGCACCGGCGTGGCGGCGCAGACGGCGCCGATCGCGTACTCCTGCTTGTCGATGGCGTAGCCCGCTGTACGGACGGCTTCCAGGGTTCGCAGCACCGAGTCGCGCGTGGTCAGAGTGTGCGGAGTCAGGTCGGGCAGCGCGTGTCGGGACAGGTAGTCCTCCAGCTGGCCTGGTTCGAGCGAGGCCAGGACGCACTTGCCCAGCGCGGTCGCGTGGGCGGCATCGCGGAAACCAACCCAGAGGTCGATGCGCGGGTGGCGCGGTGAGTCCGCAATGTCCTTGATGACGATCTCGCCGTCCTCGAAGGCGCACCAGTACGCCGGGGCACCTACGTGGTCCCTCAACGCCAGCAGCGACGCGCGGGCCCGGCTCAGGCTGGCCTGCGACCGGCCGTCCTCGAGCAGCCTGATCACTCCGTCACCCAGCACGTAGCTGCCGTCAGGCATTCTCCTCAGGTACCCCTCGAACGTGAGCGTTCGCAGCAGGTGGTACGTCGTGCCGAGCGGGAGCCTCACGTCCTTGGCCAGCACTTTTGCAGGCACAGCACTGGGGTGTGCGGCCACCGCCTCCAGCAGCCGGATTGCTCGCTGGACCGAGTTGATGAGCGTGGAAGGCTGCTCAGCTCTCACGGCTTCAACGCCTTCCTTATGCCGGGTCGATGACACCTAGCACGCTCCCACCACCGAGGTGTCCGATCAGGCCCGCCAAACAGCCGCCCGGACGGCTGTCAGCATAACAGAGTTCAGATGGTGGAAATCAGGTGCCCGGCTGAACACCTCCGCCGGTAGTCGCTGTGACCATGGCGGGGACGAGGACACCTCGGCCCTTTATCCGTCCATGGTCGAGGTCGTCGACAGCGCCGCCGATGTCGGACAGGCTGTAGCGCTGAGTGTGGAGCTTCACCTTGCCCTGCGCCTGCAGGACCATCAGCTCGCTGAGCTCGGTGTAGTTGCCCACGAGGCTGCCCACGATCGAGATCTCGGAGAAGATGATGTCGATGGTCGGGACCTCGGACACGCCGCCGTAGCCGACCACGATGTGAGTGCCGCCCTGCCGCAGCATCTGCACGGCCTGCTTCTCGGCACCCCGCTCCCCGACGAAGTCGATCACGATGTGAGCACCACCGCCGGTCAGGTCCCTGACAGCCTCCGCCGCACGATCACCTCCGACGACCTCCTCGGCACCCAGCTCACGCGCCAGCGCCTGGGCGGTGGGGGACGGGTCGACGGCCACTACTCGTGCGGCGCAGAGGTTGTGAAGGCACTGCAGGGCGATGTGACCCAGGCCACCGATCCCCTGCACAACCGCCCAGTTTCCCGGTCGCAGCGTGCGGGCCGCCTTCTTGGCGGCGCGGTAAGCAGTGATGCCCGCGTCCGCATACGGCGCCACGTCGACCGGCTCGATGCCGGGCGCGAGCTTGATCAGGGCGCGGTCGGATGTGCGCAGATAGTCGGCGAAGCCGCCGTCTGAGTTGATGCCCGGAAAGCGGCCGTTCTCGCAGTACATGTCCTCGCCCATGCGGCAGGCCGCGCAGTACCCGCAGGCGACGAGGGGATGGACGATCACTGCGTCGCCCACCTTGACGCTCTCGACCGCGTCCGCCACCTCCTCGACCCAGCCCGCATTCTCGTGACCCAGGATGTAGGGGAGCTGAACGTCTACCTTGCTCTGCCAGATGCCCTCGATGATGTGCAGGTCGGTCCGGCAGAGGCCAGCGCCCCCGATACGCACGATCACGTCGTGGTGCCCGCCGAGCTGAGGCTCGGGCACGGTGTCCACCTGGAGCGGCTGCTCGTACGCGTGGAGCCGGGCTGCCTTCATGTCACTACCTCCACTGCGGTGTCTAGCTCGTGCCCCGGCCGGAGGCCCCCATACCGGGTTGCGTGCAGGCCCTGGCACAGGACGGTGTTGGCTTCGATGTTCATGCGCGTGGAGCGGCTCCGGCTCAGGTAGTCCTCGAGCCGGCTGGCGGTCAGCCGCCTGCCGTTGGGCAGTACCGCGAGGGGCTCTTCAGGGTGAACGGAGAGGCCCAGGCGGCGCCGCTTCTGCAGATACTCCTGGCCCTCCGAGGTGCCGAGATCGACATCCGCGAGCCGCAGCCCGGTTATCTCGGCCTTCGAGCGGCCGGCGCCCAGCAGGCGCCGCAGCACTCGCTCCTGCGTAACCGTGAACGCCTTGACGTGGAACAGCCGGCGCAGCGGCTCCAGCCCCCGGCCGTCGGAAAGGTCCGGGAAGGCCTCATCGAAGGACTGCCCGGCGCCGACCCCGCGCGTGACCTGCTCATCCGAGAAGTGGTCGAGGAGGCGTACGGATACCGAGCGCACTCCGGGCACCCCCTCGACGGCGTCCCTGGCATCCTGAGCCATGAGGTAGGCGAAGTTGGGCGCACACCAGAACGTAGGCAGCCGAAGCTCGACGGCGACGTGGCCCTCAGCGTCGACCTCGGCCGTGGCGAACCCCAGCTCGACCAGTGACCGGTCGAGTTCCGGGTCGACGACCGAGCCGAGCGCCTGCAGCACTGCCTGCTCGAGTGACCCCGGCCTCCTCACCTCACTTGCTCGCGGTCGTGCCGACCGAGAGCCGCTGCCCGCAGGTTGGGCAGCGGCCGTGGTGCTTCTGCAGCAGGCTGGCGTCGAACTTCGCGGAGCACGAGGGACACCGCAAAGGGCGGCGGAGCCAGTTCCTGACCCTGGAGTCGGCCCCATAGAAGACCAGGCCGATCACCGCAAAGATCAAGAAGTAGATCGCGAGGGACGCGAGGAACTGGAGGACGCCGTCCAGCATCCCTTACCTTTCCGGCGGCGACGCTCGGGTCGCCACTGCGCGGCTGACACGTAGCGGGTGATGCATGGGCTACTCGCCGACGGCGGTCGCGGTCGGGACCTCCAGACCATACAGGTTGGCGGCGTTGAGGCCCAGGATCTTCTTCTTGCCCTCGATGGTGAGGTCCACGCCCCGCTGCTCTTTGATGTCCTCTGGGAATTCGAAGGCCATGAACTTGTCGATGATCCACTTGGGGCTCCAGAGGGCATAGTCGGAGGCGAAGAGCAGCTTGTCCTCGCCCAGCCACCAGAGCAGCTCAGCCAGCACCTCTGCGAAGTACCGGGGCTTCGCCTGGATGAATGGCATGACCACGGCGAGGCCGCCGTAGACATTGGCCTCCTGCGTGCCGATCCAGCAGAAGTCATCGACGCGAGGCAGACCGCAGTGCTCGACAATGAAGCGAAGAGAGTCGCGATACTCCGTGGCGACGTCATCGACGTCCGATACGTCGAAGGCGTCCTTGTTGAGCGGCCAGATCGTCGGGCCCTTGTGGACGTGGATGTTGACCACGCCCAGCTCGGCGCACTTGTCGAGGTAGCGGCGCGCCTCGGGATCGGTCAGCTTCCAGCCCTTTGAGGCTCCGTTCCACTCTGCCGTGTAGAGCTTCACGCCTTTGAACTTGTAGCGCTGGGCCTCCTCTGCGAAGTGCCTGAGACCCTCTTCGCCGTCCCGTGGGTCGAAGCGGCCGTTCAGGATGAAGCGGTCGGGGTACTTCTCCGCGAGCACCGCATCCTGCTGCACCGTGTTGAAGCCGTTGCGATACCAGTCCTTCAGGTAGGTGGGCAAGAAGATCGCCTTGTCGACATAGCCGACCTCGAACAGGTCGCGCATGATGTCCGCTTCTGAGTACTTCTGGTATTTCTCGAGCGGCCATACATAGTCGGCGGGGCTGAGGTTGCGGTGGTAGTCGTAGAAGCACCTGATCCAGCCATCGGCGTACTTCTCGTTCAGGTAGTTGGCCGGGCTGGCGTCCCAAAAGTGCACGTGCCCGTCGACTACGAAGATCGACTCGCCGTTGTGCCTGTACATCAGCACCCTCCTGTTGCCACGTTCAAGCCACGGACGGGTGGGTACACGCCCGCTCG
>Ga0126384_10002123_pt1 | contig 11989 bp, 11 predicted proteins | sample PanSoiMetPlot_36_FD_92543 | JGI IMG/M metagenome (GOLD analysis project Ga0126384, IMG submission 92543) | Tropical forest soil microbial communities from Panama - MetaG Plot_36 | ecosystem: Environmental > Terrestrial > Soil > Tropical forest > Bulk soil | place: Panama | collected 2016-02-17 | reverse complement strand
TTCAAGACGACCCTGATGTCGGCGTAATCCTCGATCGCCGAACTGGCGAGCGGCGGAGCACCGCCTCCGTCGTCGAGCCTGTCCGCGAGCGCCGACGCGCTGAACGCCGCCGGGCAGTTCCGACGGAGGATGATCTGCGGGTCCGTTCGCATTACATCGTTGAGGCGTAGGGCTCCTCGGACCGAATTCCTCTATAATCCGAAGAGGGAGGCGCCCGAAACGATGTCTGAAATCCATTTGCTGAAAGAGCGCATCGCGCGGCGGAACTATACCGTCGGGGTCATTGGTCTCGGCTACGTGGGACTTCCACTCGTCCTACGCTTCGGCGAGGTCGGTTTCCGGGTTCTCGGCTTCGACGTCGACCGAGCGAAGGTCAAGCAGCTGAATGACGGCGACAGCTACATCCAGCACGTGTCTGCCGATCGAGTCTCCGGGCTCGTGAAGACGCACCGATTCGAAGCGACAGCCGACGCCGAACGCTTACACGAGGCCGACGCGGTCATCATCTGCGTGCCGACACCACTCACGGCACACCGCGAGCCCGACCTGCAGTACGTCGAGAAGACGACGGATGCGGTCGCGGCCTCGCTTCGTTCCGGTCAGCTGGTGTGCCTCGAGAGCACGACCTATCCCGGAACGACCGACGAAGTCGTCCTTCCCCGACTACTCGCACGTGGCCTCCGCGTCGGCGAAGATTTCTTCCTCGCGTTTTCGCCCGAGCGCGAGGACCCTGGAAATCAACAATTTGGAACGTCGACGATCCCCAAGGTCGTTGGGGGCGTGACGCCGGCGTGCCTCGAGGTCGCCTGTACGCTCTACTCCCAGGCGGTCGATCGTGTCGTACCTGTACCGTCTACGCGGGTCGCCGAGGCGACGAAGATCCTCGAGAACGTCTACCGTGCGGTGAACATCGCGCTGGTGAACGAGCTGAAGATCGCGCTCGAGCACATGGGCATCGATGTGTGGGACGTCATCGAGGCCGCCAAGACAAAGCCGTTCGGTTTCCAGGCGTTCTACCCCGGCCCCGGCCTCGGCGGCCATTGCATTCCTATCGATCCTTTCTATCTGACATGGAAGGCCCGCGAATATGGCGTCGCGACACGCTTCATCGAGTTGGCCGGCGAGATCAACAGCGGGATGCCGTTGCACGTGGTTCAGCGAGTGATGGACGCGCTCAATCAGCGGGGGAAAGCGCTAAAAGGCGCTCGCGTCCTGGTCCTCGGCGTCGCCTACAAGCGTGATACCGACGATGCGCGAGAGTCGCCGGGCCTGGAGATCGTCGAGTGGTTGATTCGACGAGAGGCGAGGGTCGAATACAGCGACCCGCACATCCCGCGTCTTCCCATCGGCCGCCGGCACAAGGTCGAGCTCACGTCGGTACCGCTTACTGACACGTCGCTCCGAACCTTTGATGCTGCCGTGCTCGTCACGGATCATTCGGTATTCCCTTACGAGCTGCTTCACCGCACGCTCCCCTTGATCGTCGATACGCGGAACGCACTCCGCTCGCGCGGCCTCCACGGATCGCACATCGTCCTAGCCTGACGGGGCGATCAACCTTCCTGGATCTCGGGACTCTGTCGGATGAATCGGGAAGGAGTGCGGTAAGCGTCGCTCGTATCGGTTGATATAGGCCGGGACGGATATGGACCCGACGAATGTAGGACCGTTAACCTCCTGGTGACATCGCATCAGGGGGGGGTTATGAAGGTCGTAATTTCAATTGCTGCGATTTTCTTCGCACTGGTCCTCAACGCGGCCGAAGCCCACGCGTGGGCATCGAACCACGGGAATGACGGTCCCACCACCGGGGGGCCGTATAGCTCGGTGCCAGAACCGTCGACACTCTATGCGCTGGGATCGGGCATTGCCCTGCTGGGCGGAGCCGGCTGGTACATTCGACGTCGCAAGTAACGGACAAGCCCGCACCATGCGGATACGCGGCCGCGTATGGGTTGGCCTGGCGATCCTCATCACGGCCTACAGTCCGTTTTTCAGGAATCTGACGTCCGAGTCGATCAGGAACCCGTATGCGGGCCATGTCGCTCTCGTTCCAGTTCTTGCGTTCGTGCTCGCGTGGAGGGAGCGACACGCCTTTCGGGGCTCGCGCCTTCGCCCGAATGCGAGCGCCCTTACGATCCTGGGCATGGCCGTGATCCTGCTCTGTCTAGGCTACAGAAACGCCAGCGTCCGATTGCAGGCGCTGTCGTTCATTGCGATGATCGCGGGGCTCGCGGCGTGCGCGTATGGCCGCCGCGTGCCGCGCCGGGCTGCCTTCGTGGTCGCCTTCCTTTTGTTGATGATGCCGCCACCTTCCGGCATGATGGCGGGGCTCGTGCCCTCGGTTCAGCATTTTGTCGCGTGGACCACGGGAGGGACGCTTCAGCTCCTCGGTGTCCCGGTCGTCCAGGAGGGGATCTTGCTGCGTCTTCCTCGAGTGACACTCGAGGTTGCCGAGTCGTGCACGGGCCTGCGCTTCTTACCGATCTTGGTGGTGTCCGTCGCCGTCTTCGCTCGTATCGCTCTACCGACGGTCAAGGACCAACTGATTGTCACGGCGCTGTCGGCGCCGGTTGCCGTCGTCGCCAACATCGTGCGCGTCACGGTTACGAGCGCGGGAAGTCACTTCTTCGGTCCATACGTCGCGACCGGGCCGTTGCACTACTACATCGGCAAAGTGTGCTGGCTGGCGGCGCTGCTCGTCGTGATCGGCATCACGTGGCTGCTCGACAAGAGGACTGAGACGGTCGCGACGGATCGCTCTTCGCGGTCCCTGATGGCACGCGCTTACTGAGCTCATGATCGAGAACGCGGTCGAAGCGCCGCGCCTGGTGGCTGGCTCCCCTCCAGCAGCCACGCTGGAGGAATACGTCGCCGGACTGAGGGCGGCGGGTGTCGGCGTCGTCCAGGGATGTTCGGGATCCTATTGGGTATCGTTCGCCGACCGCGTCGTACGACGCGTACCGAACTTCGATCTGAGCGTACCGCGCCCAGGAGAAGTCGACGCGGCCCTCGCGGCGACGGGCGGACTCGTTGCCAGCTATGTGACCGAAGCCGATTGGCGCCACCGCGGGAATGCCTGGCTCTATCTCTGCACCGGCGGCAGCTATTCGCTCGGCGACCGATGCCCCGCCATGCGCCGAAACGTCCGTCGCGCCATGCGGGAGTTCGTGATCAGGCCCACATCTCCAGCCGAGCTGATGGCGCATGGCGGCCCAGCGTTCTGCGACACGCGGCGCCGGAACAACCTCGATGACGGGACGCTGGAAGTTTTCCGCCGGGCTTTCGAGCATCATGTCGGGAGCGCCGGCCGGGCATATCTCGGCGCCTGGCGGGATGGTCAGCTTGCCGCCTTCGTGAGCATCGTTCGCGCCGATGACTGGGCGGAGCTGGGCTCGTTTTCAATGGACTCGATGCTGCGCTATCGGCCGAACGATGCGTTACTTTGGTTTGCCTTGTCGAAGTGTTTGGCCATAGATCGGTGCCGCGTGGTGAGCTACGGGCTCAGCTCGATTCGGTCGGACGATCGTGCGGCGGGACTGCATCGATTCAAGTTGAAAATAGGATTTCAGCCGAAGCGTGTGCATCGAGCCTTCATCCTCCATCCTGCGGTCCGTCCTTTTGCAAACCGGCTGACGCTGTCCGCCACGTATTCGGCGGTCGAGGCTGTGCTGAGGGTGCAGCCACGCAGTCGCCGCCTGCAGAAGTTGGCGGGTATGCTGTGTTGTCTGCTCGGCGTGCCGTCGGCACGGCATAGCCCCGCGTAGGAACATGTGTTCCGTGTGTTCACCTGTCGTCGCGTCGACTGCGACGCTCGTCTCGCAGCCGGGTGTGACCTGTGGGCTCTGTGGCGGGATCGTTGCCGTCAGCGAGCCGCCCCGTTGCGAGGCGTGCGGTGAGCAGATCCGTGACGCCGCGGATGGCGTGAAGCTCTGTGATGGGACGATCGTTCATGTGCTGTGCCGGCGCCCGGGGGCGGGGCGCATCTTGACGTCGTAGCCGGCGCACGCCCAGGGCTCCGACGATGCGAATGTCAGCGGCGCGCGGCGCCTCAGCGCGCCGCGCGCCGGTGGCCGGACCTAGGGAACCAGAACGATGTCGTTGGGCTTCAGGTAGAGATTCTCTTCGTCCGCGCCATTCGTCACGCGGTTGTAGTTGAACGGGATCCGGACCCTTTTGTCGCCTTCCTGCCTCAGGACGATGATGCGGGTGCGCGCGGCGAACTGGTTGAAGCCCCCGGCGAGCGCCAGCACATCGAGCACGGAGGTACGGCTCTTCAGCTCGTAGCGGGCAGGTCTCACGACCTCGCCGATGACCGACACCTTGAAACTTCTGACGTCATTGACGATGACCGTGACCGACGGCGAAGGCACATACTCGGCGAGCTTCTGCGCCAGCACGTTGCGCAGCTCGGTCGGCGTCAGGCCGGCAGCCATGACGTCGTCCAAGAGCGGCAGCGAGATCATGCCGTCGGGACGCACGGGCAGCACCCGGCTCATCGGCTCGTTCTTCCAGACACTGATGGCCAGGACATCTTCGGGGCCGATCTTGTAGTCGTCGAGCCCGGAAGGTGCAGGCGGCTTGCCCTTCGCCGCGGTCGGCGCCGCCTGCTGGGCGGACGCGTCGGTGACCGCGACCATCGTCATGAGCGCCAATACGAGTGCGACGATTGCGTGCATCACAAGCCTCCAGTTGATTGCTCTCGACATTTCACGGCCAGATGCGGCCTGCTCGTCCGACGGACTACGATCGCGAGGGATGATTATAGGGCAACAACGACCGCCGGTCAGTAGATCGGCCGATCACTGGAGGCTAGACCGATCAGTAGATAACAATCGGGTATGCGTACTGAATACCGAAGAACACGCGGTTCTGATCGACGTCTCCGACGCCACTCCGATCGGAGGTCTGTCGGAAGAACGTGTACGAGCCGATGAGGCTGATGCTGCGGGCGATCTGATACGTCGCATTCAGATTGAGCGTGAGGGTTTTGAGCGTCTCTTTCGTGCCGGATCGACTCCCCGAAATGTCAGTGTCTGCGATCGCGTAGCGCGGCGTAAACTCGAGTCGGAGCCCACGGAGCAGGGTTGTTAGCTCCAAGGAGCCGAACACCGCCTGACGGTCGGTGAGGCCGATGGTTTCTGCGGTAACCGCCCTGTCATAGCCGATGCGTGCCACGCCGAACTTGAAGGTCTGCTCGAGGCCCACACCGATCGAGGGCTCGAGTGACGTATCACCGCCGCGTTCGACAATGATGGGCCCACCGGAGACAAACCCCTTGAGCGTCGGCGTGATGTCATAGGCGGCAGTCAGCGCAGGCGTGAACGTCCACGCGGATTTCTCATTCTCGATGTCGATATAAGCGATACCCACGTTGAACCCGCCGGTCAACCGCTGGGTCAGGCGATGGTCCACACCGACGCCGACGCGATAGGTATCCGAGTTTTCAGCGTCACTGCCTTGAGAGACGCCGCCGGGAAACCGCACCAGGGTTTGGGAGCCGAGAAAATCGACGCCGGTATTGGGCGTGGCCTGCCAGCGAAGGGCTGCGGTCGCCGTGTTTCTCAACGCCTGCTCGAATCCCACCGAGACGCCGCCCGAGGTCAGTGTGTTTGAGTTCCGATCGTAGACGAAGTTGTCGTTGAACGTGAACGTCCATCGCGGAGCGAGCTGGTAGAAGAGGTCACCGACGAATTGAAGCGATTTGCCAAAGCCGTTCTGGCTGCTGTCGTCGACGAATACCTGCCCAGCCGTGGTGATGCCGGTGGCGAGCCGAAAGCCCTCCCGCTGCAGGCTCAACGTCGCCCCCGGGCTAAAAGTGAAGATCCCATCGGAGTGCCGATTCCCACTATCGAAGAACACGTTGTCGTTGTATTCGCCTCCCAGCGTGAACGACGGCGTCAGCGTGATGAAGCCCTGATGCGGGGGAGCATTGAAGAGATCCGGTCCGATGAATCCCGGTACGCGCGTCGGCAACAACGTCTCGGGGACTCGCTCCTGCGGGATCGCGATTTCAGGGCGAGGGGTGGGCTCCTCCTTTTCCTTGGTCGGAGGAGTCGGAGTCGGAGTGGGTGCGCCAGGCGTCGTCGGCGCCGGGACAGGGGCAGGCTGCGCCGGCCCTGGTTGCGTGGGGGTCGGCGGCTGGGCTGCTGGTGTACCGGGAACGGCCAGTACAGCGACGGCTGCCACAACCGCCAGCCACCGAACTCGACACATACGAGAGCATTACCACAGACCGCGTCCGTGTCGACCACGAAAATGCAAATACGTCCAGCGATCTTCTGTGTCCTGCCGACCACGTACCGACGGCGACGCCGGGACTATACCCTTCGGTATAGAGCTTCTATCCAGAAGCATATTGGCAAGCTTGTTTGTGTCGCGTAGCGTCAACAGGCGCCGGAAGCCTCAAGCACGCTCACGGGGGTCTGGATTCATGTCTGAGCACGAACGGCATCAGTCTAAAGGGATGGTCCCGTTCCATCGGCCGTCCATCGGCGAGGAAGAGATCGCGGAAGTCGTCGACACCCTGCGCTCAGGGTGGTTGACGACAGGGCCAAAGGTCGCGCGGTTTCAACGCGAATTCGCGGCCGCTATCGGGGCGCGTCACGCCCTCGCGGTCAGTTCCGCGACGGCTGCGTTACATCTCGCCCTCGAGGCCGTCGGGGTCACCGCCGGCGACGAGGTCATCGTCCCGACGTATACCTTTACCGCGACCGGCGAGATCGTGACATACCTCGGCGCGCGGCCGGTGCTGGCCGACTGCCGCGCGGACACGCTGAACATCGACGTGACTACGATCGAACGCCACCTCAGCAGCCGAACCAAGGCGATCATTCCCGTTAACATCGCCGGCCAGGTCTGCGACATGGAGCCGATTCTCGAGCTGGCACGAACGCGGGGCCTCGCCGTCATCGAGGATGCCGCGCACGCCCTGCCGGCCACCTACAAAGGGCGACCGATCGGGACGATCGGTGACCTGACGGCGTTCAGCTTCTACGCCACGAAGACGATCACAACGGGCGAAGGCGGCATGGTGACGACGAATCGGGACGACCATGCCGCGCGCGTCAAGTCCATGAGTCTGCACGGCCTGAGTGGCGACGCCTGGAATCGATACGCGGCTCAGGGGCGATGGTACTACGAGGTCACCGATTTCGGCTTCAAGTACAACATGACCGACGTCGCGGCGGCGCTGGGACTCCAGCAGCTGCAGCGAATGGCGGAGTTCCAGCGCCGTCGCGAACAGATCGCGTCCCGTTACGGCGAGGCGTTCGGTGAGCTCGAAACGTGCTTCGTTCCACGTGATGTCGGGCTGGGTATGCACGCCTGGCATCTGTACATCCTCGAGGTCAACCCGCCGGCGCTGCGCATCGACCGGAATGACGTCATCGAGCGCCTGCGTCAGCGGGGTGTGGCGACCTCGGTGCACTTCATCCCGCTTCACCTCCAGCCCGTGTATCAGCGCGTCTGCGGCTATCGCCAGGGTCAATTTCCGATGGCCGAAGCTGCCTACGCCCGCGCCATCTCGCTGCCGATCTATCCGGCGATGACGGATGCCGACGTCGATTGCGTCATCGATGCCGTCCGAGCGACGTTGCGCGAGTCACGCCGTTGACGAGCAGGCGCACTCTCGACCTGTGCGGGGCCGTCTTCGGCCTGCTCGTGTCGCTTCCGATCGTGATAATCATCGCCATCGCAATCAAGCTCGATTCCCCGGGGCCCGTGCTCTTCACACAACTCAGGATCGGCCGCCGAGGTCGTCCGTTCACACTGTACAAGCTTCGCTCAATGCGTGTGGACGCCGACAAGGGATCACCCGTCACCGGCGACGTCGACAGCCGAGTGACCCGTGTCGGTCGCATTCTGCGTCCGCTGCGGATCGACGAACTCCCGCAACTTCTGAACGTCGTCCGCGGCGAAATGAGTCTGGTGGGTCCGCGGCCAGAGTCGCCGTCGATCGTAAGCCGGTACAACGCCGAACAGCGCGCCGTGCTCGACGTACCGCCTGGACTGACCGGACCGACGCAACTCGCCCACCTCGACGAAGCAGCGCAGTTGCCTCCCGACGGGGATCCGACCGAACACTATGTCCGCGCCATCCTTCCGAACAAACTCGAGCAGGATCTTCAGTACATTCGTTCGCGGACGTTGATGGGCGATATCGGCATTCTCCTGCGCACACCCGTCTGTCTCCTGCAGTCGGTGCTCGTCCGGCCGCGCGCTTCGGGCGAGTTCTCAAGGCGAGCCGGCTCGTGACCGACCAACGTCTCGATGGATCAGCCGCCGTTGGAGTCAAGTGCATGACTCCGCTGCGCATCGGGTGTATCGGAGCAGGTTACTGGGGCCGGAACCACGTCCGGAACTTCAAAGAGCTCGGCGTCTTGCGGTGGGTGTGCGATCCCAGCCCGTCGAGTCGTGCGGCGATCTCTCAGCAATATCCGGATGTTCGGTGTACCGATAGCGTAGACGAGGTTCTGGTCGATCGCGAGGTGGACGGCGTCGTCATTGCGACACCCGCGGATACTCATGCGGCGCTCGTGCGTCAGGCGCTCGAAGCGGGTAAGGACGTCCTTGTCGAAAAACCTCTGTGCCTGAACATTGCGGAAGGTCGCGAGCTCGTGGAGCTCGCCGAGCGACGTGGCCGTGTGCTGATGATCGGGCACCTGCTGTGGTATCACCCCGCCGTGTTGCGGCTGCGCGAAATGATCCGGGCGGGCGAGCTGGGGCGAATCCAGTACATCTATTCGAATCGACTGAATCTTGGCCGGATTCGTCGGGAAGAGAACATTCTGTGGTCGTTTGCGCCTCACGATGTGTCGGTTATTCTGGGATTGCTCGGCGAGATGCCGGAAGACGTGCGGGCCCAAGGTGGCAATTACCTGCATCAAAAAATCGCCGACGTCACGGTGTCGCTCCTGTCATTTCCGAGCGGTGTGAAGGCGCACATCTTCGTGTCCTGGCTGCATCCATTCAAAGAGCAGAAGCTGATCGTGGTCGGCGATCGCAAGATGGCGGTGTTCGACGACGTACAGTCCGACCGGAAGCTCGTTGTCTATCCCCACGTGATCGACTGGAAGGATCAGGTGCCGGTCCCGACGCATGGAGCCGCTGATCCGGTACCGGTGGAGAAGGCTGAGCCGCTTCGAGCGGAATGCGAACATTTTCTCGAATGTATTCGCAGCCGTCAGCGCCCGCGTACCGACGGGCACGAAGCCTTGCGCGTCCTCACCGTCCTTCAGCAGTGCGAGACCGCTCTGAACCGAGATCAGCACATCAGCCGGCCATCGAAAACCGAGCCCGGCTATTTCGCACATGAGTCGGCGTTCATCGACGAGGGCGTCACGATTGGATTGGGCACAACGATCTGGCACGTTTCGCACGTCATGAAGGGATCGCGAATCGGCAAAGATTGCCGGATCGGTCAGAACGTCGTCATCGGACGGGACGTATCGATCGGCAACGGCGTGAAGATCCAGAACAATGTCTCGGTCTATGAGGGCGTCACGCTCGAGGACCACGTCTTCTGTGGACCATCGATGGTCTTCACCAATGTCTATAATCCGCGGAGCGAGATCCGGCGCATGGACGAGGTGCGACCGACGCTCGTGCGGCAAGGGGCGACGCTTGGTGCCAACTGCACCGTGGTTTGCGGAGTAACGATTGGCACGTACGCATTCGTCGCGGCCGGTGCCGTCGTCACGAGAGATGTCCCTGACTACGCTCTGATCCTCGGCAACCCGGGTCGTGTGGCCGGCTGGATGTGCGCCTGCGGTAACCGGATTCAGTTCGAAACTACTGACGACAGAGGGGTCTGCACCGTGTGCGCCAAGCGATATCGAAAAGCGCAGTCGAAAGTATGGCCAGAATGAAAGTTCCGCTCCTCGACCTCCAATCGCAGTATGCAGCGATCCGCGATGAGGTCCGCGCGGCCCTGGACCGTGTGTGTGACTCTCAGCACTTCATCCTGGGGCCCGAGGTATCAGCGTTCGAGGAAGGAGGCCCGTCGCACTGCGATGTGAGATTAGCGATTGGCAAGTCGTCGGGGACCGACGCTCTGCTGGCCGCGCTCATGGCGGCTGGGATCGGTCCGGGCGATGAAGTGATCACCACCAGCTATTCCTTCTTCGCAACAGCGGGCACGATCGTTCGGCTCGGCGCGAAGCCCGTCTTCGTTGACATCGAGCCGGCCACGTTCAATCTGGACCCGACCATGCTCGCCCAGCGCATCACGCCGCGGACCAAAGCGATCATGCCGGTTCATCTTTTCGGGCGGTGTTGCAACATGGATGCGATCGTCACCCTCGCCGACGCGCACGGTATCGCCGTGATCGAGGACGCGGCACAGGCGATCGGGGCTGTCGATGAACAGGGCCGGGTCGCGGGCACGATCGGCGCCGCCGGTTGTCTGTCATTTTTCCCCAGTAAGAATCTCGGTGCGTTCGGCGACGCTGGCATGGTTCTGACGAATGATGCGAACCTCGCAGAGCGGCTAAGGATCTTGCGCGTTCACGGCAGCAAGCCGAAGTATTATCACGGGCTCGTCGGCGGGAATTTCCGCCTCGACGCGCTTCAGGCGGCCGTGCTGCGAGTCAAGCTGAAGTATTTAGCCGCTTGGACGAAGGCGCGGCAGGAGAACGCCGACCGGTATCGCGCTTTGTTGCGGGAGTACCAGGTGAACGCGGTCACTGCGCCGGAGCACCGGCCCGGGCACATCTACAATCAATTCGTTATTCGCTGTCAACACCGGGATGCACTGCAACGCTCCCTGTTGGATCACGGGATCGGCACCGAGGTCTATTATCCGGTCCCGCTGCATATGCAGGCATGCTTTTCTGATCTCGGATATCGTGAGACTGACCTCCCGGAAGCCGAGGCGGCGGCTCGAGAGACGCTGGCGTTACCGATATACCCAGAGTTGACCGCGGATGCCCAACGATACGTGATCGAACGGCTTGCGGAGTTTTACGCGCAGTGAGAGCGTCGCTGACACTTCTGGGGACAGTCGATCGCGCCTTAGCGTCCGGCGTGGCGTTGCTCGCGGTAGCCGTGGCGGCCGCACCCGCCGTCGCGTGGCTCATCTCTGAGGAGTATTGGCGCACGCTCGCCCTGCTTTCGTTGGTGGGGCTGTTGCCTTTCGCTCGTCGATGGCCCGTCACTCTTGTTTTCGGCGCGTACATATTTCTAATTCCATTTACTAGCGTAGCAGTCGTCGCCGACAGTGGCGGCATGACGATCACGAAATTGATAGGCGTCATGGCGGCCGGGATTCTTCTCGCCGTCGGATTAGTCGAACGGCGTCTGGTAGCACCTCCCCGCGCTGCGCTTTGGGTCTTTTTGCTCGTGCTGTGGGCCATGGTCAGCCTCGCCTGGTCAGTGGCGCTGGAGAGTTCGGTTACCCGAGTTCCGACAGCTCTCAGCCTTCTCTCCTTGTATCTCGTGGCGGTCTCGTTTCGAGTATCCGAGCGCGAACTTCGGGTGGTGTGTTTGCTCGCGATGGTGGGCGGTGTGATGGCTGCGACGGCGGGGATCATTCTCGGATTCGACGCGGATCCCGGCCTGCGGGCGCGTGGGACGCTGCGCGTGGCGGAACAAGCCGCGAACCCTAACGGTGTTGCGCAGAGCCTGCTGCTTCCGCTGAGTGTTGGCGTCGCAGCATTTCTGATCTCGCGCAGAGTCTGGCAGAAGTTGCTTGCCATCGCAGCCGTCGGCGCCATCGGCGCCGGTATCTTATTGACGATGTCGCGCGGAAGTCTGGTCGCGATGATCGTCATGATGTGTGTCTGGCTGTTTCGCGTTCGTGTACGCTGGCAGGTATTGCTAATCATCGGAGCGTTGGCCGCGCTTCTTCCGCTCATGCCCGATCTATTCTTTCTTCGTGTAACTAACCTGATTACGGGCGAAGAATCGACCGGGGCGGGGCGAACAGAGATCTGGAAGGTGGGACTGAGTTTACTGCAGCGTGTGGGTTGGCTCGGAAGTGGAGTCGATA
>Ga0126384_10002122_pt1 | contig 11990 bp, 11 predicted proteins | sample PanSoiMetPlot_36_FD_92543 | JGI IMG/M metagenome (GOLD analysis project Ga0126384, IMG submission 92543) | Tropical forest soil microbial communities from Panama - MetaG Plot_36 | ecosystem: Environmental > Terrestrial > Soil > Tropical forest > Bulk soil | place: Panama | collected 2016-02-17 | reverse complement strand
GAGGAGGCCGAGGCGATCTTCCGCAAATGGGGGCTCGACTTCGCGGTGGTCGGCGAGACCACGCCGTCGAAGCGCTTTATCGTGCGCCACCGCGGCGACGTGATGGCCGACCTGCCGATCAAGGAGCTCGGCGACCAGGCGCCCGAGTACAAGCGCCCCTTCGTCGACCCGCCGAAGCTCCCGGTCATCGCCGCCGCCGACGTCGCGCCTCCCATGTCGAACGCTGACGCAGTCGCGACGCTGGTGGCCACGCCCGACCTCTGCTCGCGCCGCTGGGTGTGGGAGCAGTACGACCACGTGATCCTCGGCAACACCGTGCAGCGGCCGGGCGGGGACGCCGCGGTCGTGCGCGTCAACGAGGGGCCGAAGGCGCTCGCGCTCACCGCCGACGTCACGCCGCGCTATTGCGAGGCTGATCCGTTCGAGGGCGGCAAGCAGGCGGTGGCGGAAGCCTGGCGCAACATCACGGCGGTCGGCGGCAGGCCGCTTGCGATCACCGACAATCTCAATTTCGGCAGCCCGGAGCGGCCCGAGATCATGGGCCAGTTCGTCGGCTGCGTGCGCGGCATCGCCGAGGCCTGCCGAGCGCTCGACTTTCCGGTCGTGTCCGGCAACGTGTCGCTCTACAACGAGACCGACGGCCGCGCGATCCTGCCGACGCCGTCGATCGGCGGCGTCGGCGTGCTTGCCGACTTCCAGCGGTCCGCGACCATCGCGTTCAAGGCGGCGGGCGAGTCCGTGCTGCTGATCGGCGAGACGCAAGGCTGGCTCGGCCAGTCGCTCTATTTGCGCGACATTTGCGGGCGGGAGGAAGGCGCGCCGCCGCCAGTCGATCTCGCGGCCGAGAAGCGCAACGGCGATCTCGTGCGCGCGCTGATCGAGGAGGGGATTGCGACGGCCGTGCACGACGTGTCCGACGGCGGGCTTGCGGTGGCGCTTGCCGAGATGGCGATGGCGTCCGGCATCGGCGCGAAGCTCGAGGAGGCGCCGGCAGCCGCGCACACCTTCTGGTTCGGCGAGGATCAGGCGCGCTACCTGGTGGTGGTCGCGCCCGGCCGCGCCGCCGACGTTGTGGCGCGCGCGCAAGGCGCCGGCGTGTCGGCCCGGGTGATCGGTACGACCGGCGGCGATGCGTTGACGCTGGGCGCGGAGCGTCCCATTCTGGTGGCGACGCTCCGGCACGGCTTCGAAGGCTGGCTCCCCGCCTACATGGCGGGACACGACGAGACTTGAGGAGGAGGCTGGCATGGCGATGGACGCTCGCGAGATCGAGCGCCTGATCAAGGAGAGCATCCCGGATGCCGAGGTGACGATCCGTGATCTCGCGGGCGACGGCGACCACTATGCGGCGACCGTGATCTCGGCGAGCTTCCGCGGCAAGTCGCGCGTGCAGCAGCACCAGCTCGTCTACGCCGCCCTCAAGGGCCAGATGGGCGGCGTCCTGCATGCGCTCGCGCTGCAGACCGGCGTGCCGCAATCCTGACACGATGGCCGCCGCCGATGGCGTGAAGCTTCTGTCGCCCGCCGGCGCGATCCGGCCGACCGGTCCGTGGACGCTTGGCTCGCGCGCCGGCGATTTCGTGTTCGTTGCCGGGATGCGCGGCATCGATCCCGCCACCAACGCGCTGGTGGTGGGCGACGAGGCGCGCATCCGCCAGGCCTTCCTCAACATGCAGCTGATCGCCCGGTCGGAAGGCGCCGCGCTGCGCGATGCGGTTCGGCTCGTCGTCTATGTCACCGACATGGCGCGCCACCGGCCGCTGGTGAACAAGATCCAGGAGGAGCTGTGGGGCGGGGGGCCCTATCCGCCGCGCACCATCGTGGAGGTCGCCCGGCTCAATCAGGACGACATCGTCGAGGTGGAAGGCACGTTCTGCGCTCCGAAAACGTGAACCATGATCTCAACGGATGGGTTGGGTGCGCCTCGGTTGTGCGCTATATATTGCGCTCTTATATGGTCGGTACCGGCGGGTTCTTGACCCCGCGCAGGCAGACAAGGACGACGTAGATGGCCATCAACGAATTCATCGCCAACGAGGTGAAATCCAACGACGTGGTGCTGTTCATGAAGGGGACGCCGCAGTTCCCGATGTGCGGCTTCTCGGGTCAGGTCGTGCAGATTCTCGACTATCTCGGCGTGCCCTATAAGGGCCTCAACGTGCTCGAGAACGACGAGCTGCGCCAGGGCGTCAAGGAATACTCGAGCTGGCCGACCATCCCGCAGCTCTACGTCAAGGGCGAATTCGTCGGCGGCTGCGATATCGTGCGCGAGATGTTCCAGGCGGGCGAACTGCAGGGCCTGTTCAAGGACAAGGGCGTGCCCGTGAAGGAGGGCGCCGGCGCCTGAGCGCCCGCCACATCGGGGCGCGCGTCGTCGCGATCAGGTTGGAGCCAAGCAAAAAAGCCGCCCCGAAAGGGCGGCTTTGCATGTTGTTTCGCGCGACATCGCGTCAGCGCGAATAATACTCGACGACCAGGTGCGGCTCCATCTGCACCGGATAGGGCACCTCGGTCGGCTGCGGGATGCGCGTGAGCTTCGCGGTCATCTTCGAATGGTCGACCTCGATGTAGTCGGGCACGTCACGCTCGGCGAGGCCGACCGCTTCGAGCACCAGCGTGAGCTGCTTGGAGGCGTCCTTCACCTCGATCAGGTCGCCGACCTTGAGGCGGTAGCTCGGAATGGTGACCCGGCGGCCGTTGACCTTGATGTGGCCGTGATTGATGAACTGGCGCGACGCGAAGATGGTCGGCACCAGCTTCGCCCGGTAGACCGTGGCGTCGAGCCGGCGCTCCAGAAGGGCGATCAGGTGGGCGCCGGAATCGCCCTTCATGCGGATCGCTTCCTCGTAGATGCCGCGGAACTGCTTCTCCGAGATGTTGGCGTAGTAACCCTTGAGCTTCTGCTTGGCGCGCAGCTGCACGCCGTAGTCGGAGAGCTTGCCCTTGCGGCGCTGGCCGTGCTGGCCGGGGCCATATTCGCGGCGGTTCACGGGGCTCTTCGGGCGGCCCCAGATGTTCTGGCCCATGCGGCGGTCGATCTTGTATTTCGCCTCGTTGCGCTTGGTCATCGCGTCCTCAGGTCGGTGGCGGGCATCGGCCCGTCCGGTTGGCGTTAAGGTTTGAGGATCGCGCCCTCCTCTATCCCCTTGAAATCCAGGGATCGACAGGCAGGGGCCTCAATCAGCGCCAAGGCCCGGCCGCGGGTCGCGAAACGCCACGCGGGCCGTCAACGGCCCGCGGGACGCGCGGTTTCTAGGGGGAAAGGCGCGCCCTGTCAAATCGCGGGGGCGCCAGCTTGGGCGATTCCGAAGCCCGCCAGGGCCGCCGCAAGGGCGGAGGAGATGGGCTTCGCCGAGGTAAAGATGGCCTGCGCGGGCGGTCCACGCCGGCCCGCCTGCGGCGGCCCGAGCAGATCCACCACCCGCCGCGCGATCGCGGGCGCCGGATCGATCCAGGCGGCCGGCCAGGGCGCGAGCCGCACGAGCCGGTCGAGCAGCAGCGGAAAGTGCGTGCAGGCGAGCACCACCGTGTCGGTCCGCCGCCCGCCCTCGTCCACGAAGCATGGCGCGATCTCGGCCGCGATCGCGGCCTCGTCGACCGGGTGTCCGCGCAGCGCGTCCTCGGCGATCGCAGGGAGGCGGGCCGAGCCGACCAGATCGACCGCGCAGCCTTGGGCGAAATCCCGGATCAGCGCCATGGTGTATTCGCGCTTGACCGTCGCCTCGGTGCCGAGCACCGCCACGCGCTTGGTTTTCGACGCCGCGCAAGCCGGCTTGATCGCCGGCACGGTGCCGACGAACGGCACGGTGTAGCGCGCACGCAGCGGCGCCAGCACCTGGACCGAGGCGGTGTTGCAGGCGATCACGATGAGGTCGGGTGCGACACGGGCGATCAGATCGCCCATCAGCGGGACGACGTGCGCGACGAGATCAGCCTCGTTGTGTCGGCCATAGGGAAAGAATGCGTCATCCGCGGCGAAAACCAGCCGTGCGTCGGGCCGCGCCGCCACGACCTCGCGAAACACCGTGAGGCCACCGAGGCCGGAGTCGAACACCAGGATGGTGGGTTGAGCCATGTGGATCGTGCCGGCGGATCAGACCGCGATGCTCAACGGAACTGTGGCGATGATGCGATGAACGTCGAGCACCTTGTCGCGCCTTTGTTTCAAAGCCTTTGTTTCAAAAACCGGGCGCCTTGGCAAATCCGAGGTCCAAATCCCAGTTGCGGCGAGGCTCGACGACGGCGCGCGGGAACGTCGCGGCGCCGCGCTGCGTTGCACCGCTGGGTGATTCCGTTCCATGGCAAGGAGTTCCAACATGATGCTGACAAAGAAACTGATGGCGGGCGCAGGCCTCTTGGCGCTGTCGACCGGCATGGCTGCGGCTGCGCCGGCGGTCGTTCAAAGCGACGTCAACCTGCGCGCGGGACCGGGCATCGAGTATGAGGTGATCGGCGCGATGCCAGGTGGCGCCACGGTCAACGTGAGGAGGTGCGGGGCGAGCTGGTGCCAGGTGAACTTCGCCGGCACCGTTGGGTTCGCGAGCCGCGCTTTTCTCGGACTCGGCGAGGCAACCGGGGCGGTCTACGGCGCGGCAACCGGGCCGGCCTACGGCGCGGCAACCGGGCCGGCCTACGGCGCGGCAACCGGGCCGGTCTACGGCGCGGCAACCGAGCCGGCCTACGGCGCGGGCTACGCGTACAGCGGATATGCACCGCGGTACACCTATGAAGAGGACACCTTTGGCTACGCGCCCGGCACCTACGGAACCACAACCGTCGGGGTCGCCGCTGGCGAAGGGCGCGAGTTTCGCGGCGATCGCCGCGAACGCGTCGGCCTCGGCGCGGAACGCGAGTTCCGCGGTGAGCGCCGTGACCAGGGCGTGCGCTTGAGCGCCCGCGAGGAGCGCGGGCGGGCGCGGACCGAGGTCAGCGGGCAGGCGGCGACCGAGATCAGGGGCAACAACCCGATGAGGAACCCCAGAGGCAGGGCCGCCAGTTCAAACGCGCGGACCGAGGCCAGCGGGCGGGCGTCGACCGAGATCAGCGGCAACAACCCGATGAAGAACACGGGAGGCACGGCCGCGAGTTCAAACAGGCGGACCGAGATTCGAGGCAGCGCAAGCGCTCGCACCCGTGGCGCCAACGCGAACGCCACAACCGGGGCGGGCGCACGTGGAGGCAGCGAGCAGGATCACGGCCCGAACTTCATCGGTTCGGGGAACAAGTTCAAGGACAATCACCCGTGATGGCCGCCTGACAAGACGCACAGATATGACCACGCCGGCGTCCGCAATTGCGGGCGCCGGCGTCGCGCACCCGGCGTCGCGTACGTGTCTGGATGTGTCTGGCCGCGATTTATCGCCCGGCTTCTGGTGGCATCGGCGTCATGGCCTGCGGGACCTCAGAAGTGGCGGGGAAATCGGGCCCACCGTGGCTGTGCGTGCGTTTGTTGAAAACGTGTTCACAGCATGTGGAAACATGTGGAAAGAGGTGTGGAACGCCTGTGGAAAGAGGCGTGGGACAACGCGAATCGATTTTGCCCACGGCAGTCCGGCTACTGCGGCGTCCGCTCGATGACGTCACGTTGCGCCGAACACGCGCTGAAAAATCGTGTCGACGTGCTTGAGGTGATGGTCGAGGTCGAAATTGGCGGCGATCTCCGCCTCGCTCAGGTGCTTGCGCACGTCCGGGTCGGCCTTGAGCAGCGCAAGAAAATCGTTCGCTTCGCCGTGCCAGACCTTCATGGCGTTGCGCTGGACCATGCGGTATGCGTCCTCGCGACTCGCGCCTTTCTGGGTGAGCGCGATCAGCACGCGCTGCGAATGCACGAGTCCGCCGAGGCGGTCGAGATTCTTGCGCATGTTCTCGGGATAGACCACGAGCTTGTCGACGAGCCCGGCGAGCCGGTTGAGCGCAAAGTCGAGCGTCACCGTCGCGTCCGGCCCGATCATGCGCTCGACCGAGGAATGCGAGATGTCGCGCTCGTGCCAGAGCGCGACGTCCTCGAGCGCCGGCGTCACATAGGCGCGCACCATGCGGGCGAGCCCGGTCAGGTTCTCCGACAGCACCGGGTTGCGCTTGTGCGGCATCGCGGACGAGCCCTTCTGGCCCTCGGAGAAGAACTCCTCGGCCTCCAGCACCTCGCTGCGCTGAAGATGGCGGATCTCGGTCGCAAGCCGCTCGATCGAGGCCGCGACCACGGCGAGCGTCGCGAAGTACATGGCGTGACGGTCGCGCGGGATCACCTGGGTCGAGACCGGCTCGACCGCCAGTCCCATCGCCTTCGCGACGTGCGCCTCCACGCGCGGATCGACCTGCGCGAAGGTGCCGACCGCGCCCGAGATCGCGCAGGTTGCGACTTCCTGGCGGGCGGCGACGAGGCGCGCGCGGCCGCGCGCGAACTCCGCATGAGCGGAGGCGAGCTTGAGCCCGAAGGTCGTGGGCTCGGCATGGATGCCGTGTGAGCGGCCGATGGTCGGCGTGAGCTTGTGCTCGAAGGCGCGGCGCTTGAGCGCTGCCAGCACTTTGTCGACATCGGCGATCAGCAGGTCGGCCGCGCGCACGAGCTGGACGTTGAGACAGGTGTCGAGCACGTCCGACGAGGTCATGCCCTGGTGCACAAAGCGCGCCTGCGGCCCGACGATCTCGGCGAGATGGGTGAGAAACGCGATCACGTCATGCTTGACCTCGCGCTCGATCGCGTCGATGCGCGCGACGTCGAAGACGGCATTCTTGCCCTTGGCCCAGATCGTCTTCGCGGCGTCCTTGGGGATCACGCCGAGCTCGGCCAGCGCGTCGGCCGCATGCGCCTCGATCTCGAACCAGATCCGATAGCGCGTCTGCGGGTCCCAGATCGCGGCCATTTCGGGACGGGTGTAGCGCGGAATCATGCGAGCCTCGGAGGACGTTGCACATCCCGGGCTGTATCATACCCGTCCGGCTTGGCAATCGGCTTGGCAATTGGCTTGCATGGCCGCAACACAGAGGAGATCGGCATGGCGCTGGGCGATCTGACGGAACGGGCGGAGCGGATCGCGGTGCTGCTCGAGCAGCGAGGCGAGACCATCGCGGTCGCCGAATCCTCGACCGGCGGCCTGATCTCGGCGGCGCTGCTTGGCGTCGCCGGCGCCTCGTCCTATTTCCTCGGTGGCGCGGTGGTCTACACCCAGACAGCGCGGCGCGCGCTGCTCGACATCCCGGATTCCGCCATGACAGGGATGCGCGCCTCGACCGAACCCTATGCGCTGCTGCTGGCACGCACGGCGCGCACGCGTCATGCGGCGACCTGGGCGCTGGCCGAGACCGGCGCGACCGGGCCGACCGGCAACCGCTACGGCGATGCCGCCGGCCACAGCTGCATCGCGGTGGTCGGCGCGACCGAGCGCGCGATCACGCTCGAGACCGGGAGCAGCGATCGGCAGGCCAACATGCAGGCCTTCGCGGCAGCGGCGCTCGACCTCCTGCAGGCCGCGTTGGCCGCGCCCTGAGGGACGATCCCGGCCGCGGCGAACGGCGTGATCCGAGCCTGATCCCGGCTTGATCCGGCTTGATCCGCCTTGGGCCCTCGCCCATGTCGGCGCGGCGCAACGTCCCGGCCGCTTTCCCGCCCGCGCGGCTCGTACTACGGTCATGGACGGCGGATCGAGTGGACGGCGGCAGAGACCGCTCCGCTCCGCCTGCTGGACCAGGGAGGAGCCATGTTGCGCAGATCATTCCTTGTGGCCGCGCTGACGGCCGCGGTCGTACCGTTCGCCGCCGTCGACGTCTTTGCCCAGGATACGGTCAAAATCGGCATCAGCATTCCGATGACGGGCGCGGGTTTCAACGCCGTTGGGCGCCAGATCACCGCGGCCATCCGTCTCTACATGCAGCAGCATGGCGACACCGTCGCGGGCAGGAAGATCGAGGTGATCACCCGCGACGACGGGGGCGTCGCCGACAATGCGCGGCGCATCGTCCAGGAGATGATCGTCAACGACAAGGTCGCCATCATCGGCGCCGGCATCACGCCGACCGCGCTCGCCATCGCCCAGATCGTGACCCAGGCGAAGATCCCGACCGTCGTCATGGTGTCAGGCGCCTCGATCACGGTCGACCGCTCGCCCTACATGGTGCGCACGAGCTTCACGCTCGGGCAATCGTCCGGGATCATGGGCGAGTGGGCGGCGAAGAACGGGTCGAAGCGCGTCGTCACGCTGGTCAATGACTGGGCCCCCGGCATCGAGGCGGAGACCGCGTTCAAGACGAGCTTCGCGGCAGGAGGCGGGCAGATCGTCGAATCGATGCGCATCCCGCTCGCCAATCCGGATTTCGCGCCATTCCTCCAGCGCATCCGCGACATCGGCCCAGATACCGCCTTCATCTATTTTCCCGGCACCCAGGCCGGCATCTTCGCGAAGCAATTCGCCGAGCGCGGCCTCGGCCAGTCGGGCATCAAGATCATCGGCCCGGGCGACCTCACCGACGACGACGAGCTCAACGGCCTGGGCGACCAGATGCTCGGCATGATCACGGCGCACCAGTATTCGGCCCTGCACGACTCGCCGATGAACAAGGCCTACGTGGCGGCGTTCAAGCAGGCGAACAATTTCCGCCCGAACTTCATCTCGCTCGGCGGGTACGACGGGATGCACGTGATCTATGAGGCGCTCAAGAAGACCGGCGGCAAGACCGATGGCGACGCGCTGCTCGCAGCGATGAAGGGAATGAGATGGGAGAGCCCGCGCGGAACGATCTCGATCGATCCCGACACCCGCGACATCGTGCAGAACATCTACATGCGCAAGGTCGAGAAGGTGAACGGCGAGCTCTACAATGTCGAGTTCCAGACCTTCGAGGCCGTCAAGGACCCGATGAAGTCGGCGAAGAAATAGGCGGACCGCGCATGCCGGTCACTGCGGAATATCGATCTTCACCTCTTCGGTGATCTTCTTCCACTGGGCCATCTCGTCGGCGAGCCAGGTCTTTGCCGCCTCGAGCGACGGACTCGGAACGCGGTTGAAGTTCTGCTTGCTGAAGGTCGCGACCACCTGCGGCGACTGCAGCGCGTCGGCCATCGCCTTGCGCAGCGTCTCCAGGATCTCCTTCGGCGTTCCCGCCGGCGCGAACAGCGCCTGCCAGGCGAGGGTGCCGACCCCCGGGAAGCCGACCTCCTGCATGGTGGGGACGTTGGGATAGTCCGGCAGACGTTCGCGGTTGACCAGTGCGAGCGGACGGAGCTGTCCGGACTGGACGAGTCCTGCGGTGCTCGCGACGTTGAGGAATGCGGCCTGCGTGCTCCCGGCCAGCATGTCGTTGATCACGCCGGTCGCGCCGGACTTGTTGGGGATGCCCTGCATCTTGAGGTCGCCGGCACGTTTGGCGAACAGCGCCATGTCGTAGTCCGGATAGCTGCCGACGCCGACCGAGCCGTAATTGACCTTGCCGGGATGCGCCTTCGCCTCGGCGACGAACTCCGCCATGGTCTTGGGCTCGAAGTTCTTGGTCGCGACCAGGAGGAATTCCGGAATGTCGACCAGCCGCAGCACGGGCACGACGTCCTTCTCGTAGTTGATGTGGAGTTTGTCGCGATAGAGGATCGGCGTGATGGTGTTGGTGGTCACGTTGCCGATCATCAGCGTGTAGCCGTCGGGTGTCGCGCGCGCCATGCTTTCGAGCGCGAGGATGCCGTAGGCGCCGGGCTTGTTCTCGATCACGAAGCCCTGGCCGAACTGGTCGCGCAAGCGGTCGCCGATGACGCGGGCGACGATGTCGGTGGCCCCGCCGGGCGCATAGGGCACGAGGATCTTGACCGGACGGGACGGGTATTTGTCCTCGGCGCCCGCCGACGCCGCACCGAGCGCAAGGCACACGGCGGCGAGCAGCACCGACAGCGATCTCTTCATTTCGACCTCCCGTTCCGCTGGCGCCGGGCTGGCGCGCGGGGCGTTTCCATCCTTGTTTTGCGGATGGTAGCGGCTTTTGGCGCGACGATGGCGCGCGCGTTGTCGCATCTTCGTGGCGCTCGGCCAATGGCGGTGTCGCCGGTGCTAGCGCAATTTCCGGCGAAAGCCCGCCCGGACTTGATCCGGGGTAGGCACCGGTTCGCCGATAAGAACATGCGCCAAAACCAATGAATCTAGAGCACGTTCCGATTCCGTAGGAACGGAACGTGTGCTCTAAGCCGCTTCCCCGCGCGCGTGTGCGGCAGCATCGCGGATCGCCGCGATATTGGCACGATAGGCCTCGTGCTTGCCGCCCTTGAAGACAGAGGAGCCGGCGACCAGGACGTTGGCGCCCGCGCGGGTGACGAGCGGCGCGGTTTCCGGCGTGATGCCGCCGTCGACCTCGATGTCGATCGGCCGGCCGCCCGCGAGCGCGCGCAGGCGCGCGATCTTCTCCGCCGCCGTCGGGATGAAGGCTTGGCCGCCGAAGCCGGGATTGACCGACATCACGAGGATCAGATCGACCAGGTCGATGACATGCTCGATCGTGCTCTCGGGCGTGCCGGGATTGAGCGTGACGCCGGCGCGCTTGCCCAGCGCGCGGATCGCCTGCAGCGAGCGGTGGACATGCGGGCCGGATTCGACATGGACCGTGATGATGTCGGAGCCGGCCTTGGCGAAGGCCTCGAGATAGGGGTCGCAGGGCGCGATCATGAGGTGCACGTCGAACGGTTTCTTGCTGTGCGGGCGCAGCGCCTTCACGACGTCCGGCCCAATCGTGATGTTGGGGACGAAATGCCCGTCCATCACGTCGACGTGGATCCAGTCGGCGCCGGCCCCGTCGACCGCGTGAACCTCCTCGCCGAGCTTGGCGAAGTCGGATGCCAGGATGGAGGGGGCGATGATGAGCGGACGCGCCATCGATTCCTCATTGCGGCACCGATCGCTAACACGCGGCGCCCGCAGGGGCAACGCAGCCGCCCCGGCAGAAGTTGCCGGCAAGGAGCGGTTCCTGCCGGTCGTGCCGGTCGTCGAGGTTCGGGTTTTTCAGGTACTTACCGGCTACAGGCGGGCGGCAGGACCCTTGCTGCCGATGTGCCGGAGTGGGGTCCGAATTCAATTGTGGAGTGGCTGTCATGTTCTTCTGCCGGCAATGCTGCCCTTGGTCTGCTGTCGACGCTGCAGCCGACGTTCGGCGCCCAGGCCGGAGTGCAGCCTCGCCAACGCCGGCCAGTCGCTGATGGTGAACGTGTAATCATCAGCGCCGCCGCAGCGACGGTGCATCAACGCGCCCGCGCCGCCGCGATCGCCTCGACGATCCGCCGCGGCGTGATCGGCGACACCAGCAGTTCAGCACCCAAACCCTTGAGCGCGTCGTTGACCGCATTGGTGATCACGGCCGGCGGCGCGATCGCGCCGCCTTCGCCGAGGCCCTTCTGGCCGAACCGGGTGTAGGGCGACGGCGTCTCCATGTGGATGATGCGCACCGGCGGCACCTCGTCGGAGCCGGGCAGCAGGTAGTCGGCGAGCGTCGCGCTCAACGGCTGGGCGTCGTTGCTGTAGGCCATCTCCTCGTAGAGCGCGGTGCCGATCCCCTGGGCGACGCCGCCGAGAATCTGTCCGTCGACGATCATCGGGTTGAGCAGCACGCCGCCGTCCTCGACCACCACGTAGTCGAGGATCTCGACCGCGCCGGTGTCCGGGTCGACCGCGACCGTGGCGGCGTGCGCCGCATAGCTGAAGGTGCCGGTGTCGCGCTTCGCCTTGTAACCAGCGGTGACGTCGAGGCCGGCCGGATCCACGTCGCCCGGCAGGTCCTGCGGGCGGCGATACCAGGTGCGGGCGATCTCGCTGACCGAGATGCGCCCGTGCGCGGCGATGACCGCACCGTCCTCGAGCCGCACGTCCTCGGCGCGCGCCTGCGGCAGCCGCGCGCCGATCCGCTTGACGCGGTCGGCAAGCTGCTCGCACGCGGCCGCGACTGCGCCGCCCGACATGATGGCGCAGCGCGAGCCCCAGGTGCCGGTCGAGTAGGGGGTCTGCGCGGTATCGCCGTGCACGAGCTTG
>Ga0126384_10002121_pt1 | contig 11990 bp, 9 predicted proteins | sample PanSoiMetPlot_36_FD_92543 | JGI IMG/M metagenome (GOLD analysis project Ga0126384, IMG submission 92543) | Tropical forest soil microbial communities from Panama - MetaG Plot_36 | ecosystem: Environmental > Terrestrial > Soil > Tropical forest > Bulk soil | place: Panama | collected 2016-02-17 | reverse complement strand
CTGCGCAATTTTGGAAGCGAGCACGAAGAGGTCGGCCTCGCGGTAGGCGGAGAGCACGTCAGGCTGGGCCATAGCCCCCCGCCACTCTATGCGGTCTGACAGCCTGAGGCGCTCCGCCTGGAGCTTCAGCGCCGCAGCGAGGCCGCCGCCGCCGATATGTACAAAACGCCAATGGAGATCGGGCGGAAGGAACGCAAGCGCTTCGAGCAGATCATCATAGCCCTTCTTCGCAACCGCCCGACCGACCGAGAGGATGATGACCGGCGCGCGCGCGTCGCTGCCGTCGCTTCTGGCCGAACGCAGCGGCGGCCGCTCGAAACGGTCAAGATCGAGACCGTGATAGCATAGCCACACAGCGTCCGACCGCGAGGTCAGACCTGCGAGATGACGGCGCGCCATCTCCGTACAAGTCACGATCCACACTGCTTCCGCCAGCTTTGAGCGCTTTTCCCACTCCGGCAAAGTCCATATGTCCCGGGCATGCGCCGAAGCTGTCCAGTCGAGCCCGGTCAATAATGCGGCATAACGCGCGACGGAGCCCGGCGTATGCAGAAAATGGGCGTGAAGATGATCGGTATCGTCCGGCAACTCGGCAGCCAGCACCAAAGCTTGGCCGAAGCGGCGGATCCGGTTTGGAGTTGGGTCGCGTAGTAAATCCGAAAGCCAGGCGGCCCGCGCCGCCGAGTATCCCGCCTTTCGGCGAGACAGTCGCCAGCTGCGCCACACTCGAACGATTTCCTGGTGGAGATACTCGGGCAGATACAGCAGCGCCGCTCGGATTTGACGGTGAATCGGATGCGCGGTGCGATCCGTGGGATGACGCAGAGAGACGATGAGGATCTCGAGCCCCAGACGTTCCAGAGCCAGAATCTCCTGAGCGATGAAGGTTTCCGAAAGCCGCGGATATCCTTTGAGGACGAAGGCGACGCGACCCGCAATCCTGATCGAGGCCGTCATCCCCAGCTTCTGTAACGCCTCCGCGCCGCAAAGCGACCGGCCCGTCCCCGATCGAGCCATTTTCGGGACAGGCGGTTGACTTCGGGCATGCCGTCGAGCAGGCCGGGGATGCGACGCGTCGACGGGGGCGGCTGCTGCGCCAGTCGACGAAGGGCGGTGGCCATCACGCTCGGGTCACGCGCCTCATCCTCCGAAAGCATCGTCATCAGGCCGAGCGCGGCGGCTCGTTTCGTCCTGATGAACTGCTCCAAACGGGGCGCGGTCCTCGGTATTACCAATGCACGTTTGTCGAAGGATAGGATCTCGCAGAAAGTGTTGTAGCCGCCCATCGCGACGACACCGGCAGCCTGCGCCATCAAGCTTTCAAGCCGGGCGCTGAACGTTATCGCCCGCACTTTGTCAAGGCGGGCCGCGCGGCTGGCGAAGGCCGCCCGCTGCTCGGGCAACATAAATGGGCCGAAGACAAGCAAGGCAGAGTGCGGGATAGCGCGATCATACTCATACGCCGACAACAGCAGATCGATCAACGCCTCACCGTCCCCCCCGCCGCCCGGAGTGACCAGCAGAAAATCACTGCCGAGAATGCCCGCGATCTCCGGGGTCAGCTGTAGCTCGCCGGCGACGCGTCTCAAATACCCAGTATAGATCATACGCTCCCGTACGCTCTGCGGCACAGAAAGGCCCGCGAGCGGGTCACAAATCTGCGGCAGCCCGTAGACCCAGATTTCGTCGTAATATTCCTCCAGGGCCGGAACCGCCTGCTTGCGCTCCCATTCGCTCTCGAGCGCTTCCGGGTCGTCCATGACGTCGCGCAGGCCCAAAACCAGGGCGGTGCCGCGTCTCTGCAGCAGGTCGAGAGTATCGCGTACTTCGCCGCGCAATCCGACTGGTTCCTTGTCGACGATCAGCAGGTCCGGATCGAAGATGTCGGCCGTGTGGCGAATGATCGAGGAACGCATAGCGAGCGTCTCGTCGATGTTGATGTGCAGATTGAGCGAGACGTATTCGCCGTTTCGGAGCTTGATGACACCCGGCACACGCACAAAATCTACTCGGGAGCGGAAGTCGAAGCTGCCGATAATCGGCGATCCCGAGAGGATCAAAATCGAAACGGCAGGGTCGGCATCGACCAAAGAGTGTGCAATCGCCCGACACCGCCGCAAATGGCCGAGTCCGAAGCTGTCGTGGCTGTAGATTAGCACCCGTCTGTGATGACGGCGGACGGTCACACAGGGTCTCTTCGCATAATCGACGACCGGACTATTGCATAAGCGGCGTTAGCGCGAAATGATCTTTTCATGAAGGCGATGATGATGAAGGGAGTAGCGGCGGTCCTCAGCCCCGTCGACGCTGCTCTTCCACCCTCGCGAAATGTCCTCAGATCTTTGCTGCAGCCCCGCAACCCGACTGGTTCATCGACCACCCAGCAACCTGAAACGGAACCCCGGGATCCAAACGCGCTGGAACCGAGTATTTATCGCTTTGTTCTCGGCCATAGCTTACCGCAGCAGTTGATACTTATCCTATTCACCTTGATCTCGTTTCCTTTTCTCTACTTCTCGCTGGATCTTCCGAAAACGATCATCAACAGAGCAATCGGGGGCAAGCAATTCCCGCAAGCCATATTCGGGTTTCATTTCGATCAAACTTCATACCTCCTGATCTTATGTGGCGTTTTTTTGACGCTTGTTTTCGTAAACGGGGGGTTCAAATACTACATAAATACGTTCAAGGGTCGTCTGGGCGAGCGAATGCTTCGCAGATTCCGATATCAACTCTATCACCGAATGTTGCGCTTTCCTCTTTCTCAATTCAACAGAACCTCGGCAGCTCAAATCATCCCGATGATCACGGCAGAGTGCGAATCTCTTGGTGGGTTTATCGGAGATGCCTTTGTCACCCCAGTATTCCAGGGCGGCACGCTGCTGACAATTATATTTTTCATGTTCATGCAGGATCCGGTGCTCGGTGCAGCAGCAGTCGCGCTTTATCCGGTGCAGGGCTATGTAATCCCAAAGTTGCAACGCAAAGTGAACCAACTCGGGAAACGCCGTGTCCGCACGGTGCGCGAAGTCGCTGACCGCGTCCACGAGTCAGCCGCCGGCATTATCGATATTCATGCCAACGATGCGGCGAAACTACAGCTTACTACTTTCGCCCATCTCCTGGGCACGATTTACGATATACGGTTCGAGATTTACCAGAGGAAGTTCTTCGTAAAGTTCCTTAACAATTTCATTGCACAACTTACGCCGTTCTTCTTCTATTCGATCGGCGGATATTTGGTTATTCGCGGAAATCTCTCTTTCGGCGCGCTTGTTGCGGTACTGGCAGCATACAAGGATTTAGCCTCACCCTGGAAGGAGCTGTTGGACTTTTATCAGATCAAGGAGGATTCGCGGATCAAATACGAGCAGATCGTGGAGCAGTTCCAGCCTGCCGGAATGATCGATGCGCGCTTGCAAATGGACGAGCCGGAAACCGTTGCGCATCTCTCAGGCGAACTCTCGGCCGTCAACTTGTCATATGCCGAGGAGGACAGCAGCCGTGTTCTCGACGCCGTCAGCTTCACGGTTTCGCTCTCCGAGCATGTAGCCATCGTCGGACAAGGCGGCAGCGGCAAGAACGAGCTGGCCTTGCTGCTCGCTCGCCTGATTACGCCGACTAGCGGGCGAATCATAATTGGCGGGTTCGAGTTAGCGAAGGTGCCGGCCGCGGTGATCGGGCGCCGGATCGGCTACGTCGGAGCAGCCCCCTATTTGTTCGCCGGCACCTTGCGGGACAATTTATTGTTCGGCCTTCGACACATTCCGATGCGCCCGGCCCACGACAGCGGCGGCATAACCGCCAAACGCCGGGCTCGGCGGGCTTATGAAGCTCGCCGATCGGGCAATATCGACTTTGACCTTCACGCCGACTGGATCGATTACGAGGCTGCAGGGGTTGAGAATTTGGAGGCGCTGTCACGGCGCATAACCGAGGTGCTCATCCGTCTCGATCTTGACGAAGCGATCTATTCGCTGGGGTTGCGTTGGAGGCTGGACCCGGAGGTCCATCCTGACGCGGCAGTGCAGTTGCTGGAGGCCCGCAAGGCACTTGCTTACCAACTTGCTGAGGAAGGAATCACCAATCTCGTTGAGACTTATGATCCCCAGAAGTTCAACCTGAACGCGTCCGTGGCAGAGAACTTATTGTTTGGCACGCCGATCGGTCCGGTCTTCGATTATGCAGCGCTCGCCGAAAACACCTATGTTCTGCAGGTTCTGAGAAAAGTCGGATTGACGGAAGACCTGGTTGCCGCCGGCAAACAGGTGGCGGAGACCATGATCGAACTGTTCGCCGATCTGCCTCCGGATCACGAATTCTTCGAGCAATTCAGCTTCATCGGTGCCGGCGATCTGCCCGATTTTGTGGCCATTCTCGGCCGGATTGGTGACGGGGGAACCGCGGCACTTAACAACCAAGACCGCACAAAACTACTTTCGCTGCCATTCAAGCTGATCCCTGCGCGACACCGGCTCGATGTTCTCGATGAGCCAATGCAGCGCCGAATTCTTGAAGCGCGCAAGATGATTCGCGCCGATCTTCCCTCGGAAGCGCGGCAACAGATCGAATTCTTCGATCCCGAGCGTTACAACGCGGCCGCCTCTGTTCAAGACAACATCTTGTTTGGCAAGATCGCCTACGGCGAAGCAGATGCGCCGGTCCGCATCCCCGAGATCCTCGCCGAGGTGATCGATGGGCTGACGCTACGGCAGGTCATCATCGATGTCGGCCTCGATTACCATGTCGGAACCGGCGGCACGCGGCTCTCCGTCGCGCAACGCCAGAAAACCGCGATCGCCCGGGCTGTGCTTAAGCGGCCTGACCTTTTGATTCTTAACGAGGCGACGTCTGCGCTCGACGGGCAAGCGCACATGAAGATCAGCAATGGGTTGAAAGAGGAATTTGCCGGTCGCGGAATCATTTGGGTGCTGCATCGGGCGAGCCTCGCCAGGGATTTCGACCGGGCCCTAATCTTGAGCGGCGGGAAGTTGCGAGAGCAAGGTATAATTTCGGAGTTGCAGGGCAGTGGTTCGCTGATGTCCTTGCTGATTGCAGCCGAGTGAGGGAAAGCATCGCAAAACGAGCAGGAGGAGGGAGGAAATGAGCCTAAAGCAGGAGTTCGAGTTGCTTCGGCGCGTCCCGTTCTTTGCCGAGATCGAACCCTCAAAACTGAAGCTGCTGGCTTTCATGAGCGAGCGGGTCGGTTTTGACCCTGGCAAGAATCTGATGCGGCAAGGGGATCAAGCCGATGCGGCATATCTGATTATCGACGGCCTGGCAGAGGTCATCCTCGAAACGCCGGCTGGACCGGTTGTCGTAGCAACGCTCGGCGCCAACGAGATCGTCGGCGAAATGGGGATACTGGGTAATGTACCGCGGGCGGCGACGGTCCGCGCCAAAGACCGTGTCATCGCTCTGCGCATCTCCAAGGAGCCGTTTATGCGCATGGTGCGGGAATTCCCGAATATGGCGGTCTCCATCATGCAGGAGTTGGCACACCGGGTCGAATCGACAAACAATCAGCTGCGCGCCGCACTCGCCGAAATAAAACAGCTACGCGAAACCGCCGGCATTGCGGCGTAATACCGTTGAGCCGGTTGGACAGCTTCATCCGCCGGCTCGAGGCACAGCGCGCCTGCCTCGAATTGGCCGCCGATTTGGTCTCTGGTCTGGACGGTGAAGTGCTTGAGCTCGGTCTCGGCAATGGCCGAAGTTACGACCATCTTCGAAAACTCTTCCCGTATCGCAACATTTTTGTCTGCGAGCGCACCATTGCAGCTCATCCCGATTGTGTTCCGCCGGCCCAGTTCCTCCTGCTCGGCGATATGCGCGAAACTCTGCCGGCCGCCAGAAGGCTCCTTGCCGACCGTGTGGCGCTTGCTCATCTTGACACCGGGAACGGCGACATCGCGGCGAGCAAAGCCCTTGCCGACCATCTCGTGCCGCTGATCGTCCCACTTCTGCGGCTGAACGGAGTGCTGGTCAGCGAAGCAAACGTAATTGCCGACGAATTGAACGCTCTTCCACTGCCGGCCGGGATCGAAACGGGACGATATAATCTATACCGGCGTATCAGCCGCCGATCGCCACCATGACCGGGACGTGGTCCGACGCCCTGTCCCAGCCGCGGCTGTCACGGTGCACCCGCGCTTCGCCGAGCGCTGTGACGAGAGACGGTGTTACCCAAATATGGTCGAGACGGCGCCCGCGATCGGACGCTGCCCAATCTCGGGCACGATAGCTCCACCACGTGTACAGCCGCTCTGTAGGCGGCACGAAGTGCCGAACGGCGTCGACAAAACCCCCCGCCCGTTGCAATCCAGCGAGCCGGTCAACCTCCACCGGGGTATGGCTGACCACAGTCAGGAGCTGCTTGTGCGACCACACGTCAGTCTCCAATGGCGCGATATTGAGATCTCCCACAGCGATCATCGGGCTGGCGCTCTGCCGCTCCACCCCGAACCAGGCTGTGAGCTCGTCAAGAAACCGCAATTTGTGGGCAAATTTGGGATTGGCGGCGGGGTCGGGAACGTCACCGCCGGCCGGAACATAGATGTTATGGAGTTCGATGCCGCCGGGCAGCTCAACTACGGCATGCCGGCAATCGAAGCGGTTGCACCACGCTTTGGTCACAGCCGATGCGAATGGCGCACGAGACAAGATTGCTACGCCGTTATACCCCTTCATCCCGTGAACCAGCATATGGCGATAACCGAGTTCTTCGAATGCCTCACGCGGAAACCGCTCGTCGGGGGTCTTAGTCTCCTGCAAGCACAGGACATCGGGCGCCCACTCCGCCACGAGCCGCCGGACATTGCCAATGCGCAGCCGTATGGAGTTGATGTTCCACGTGACCAAGCGCAGCGTCACGGATTGACCGCTCCCGGAGGCTGGTGGAATCGGCGGAACCAGGAAAACAACGGCGCCCGGTCGGGGGGGAAGACCGGGCGCCTGCATGTCAGAAGCGTTTGGGGGAAATCGGGCCCGCAGGGGAGACGGGTCCGCTCTAAAGAGAGCCTCTTGCTGGCCCTCTCCGCTTCCGAGTGATGCACATGGGGTTCAGCCGAGTAAAAACAAACGGCGATTCGTGCATATCGGCAGCCGCAAAAACGCATGCGACGGGGGGGAACCGACGCCAACTCTCTCATGCCGCGCGCATCGCAACAAGTGTTCTTGTGCAAGCTGTATGATGGCACGCCTCGGCGAACGATGAGAACAGTGCTCGCGAGAGGGGGTTCTGTAGCACTTTATACTCAGGATGCCACTGCACGCCCACAACGAACCGAGCCTCGGGCAAGCTCACCGCCTCGATTTGACCATCGGGCGCGATCGCTTCTACGCGAAGCGCCGGGCCAGGACGATCGATCCCTTGCGAATGCAGCGAATTCACCATCACCTCAGTCGCACCAATAAGCGAGGCCAGAAGCCCGTCGGAGCTCAGCGTCACATTGTGGGCCGGGCCGTAAGGACCATCCGGCGAGTCTTTCCGCGAACGGTGATTCAGCCGGCCCGGCAGTTCATGCACTCGCTGATGCAAAGTGCCGCCGAGCGCCACATTCAGCTCTTGAATACCTCGGCAGATCGCCAGAATCGGCAAGTCACGGCGAACCGCTTCGCGAATCAGTGGCAATGTCGTCGCATCTCGCTCCGGATCGTGAAGCGTGTCGGGATGACTTGGCGCGCCGCCGTACTCATCCGGATGGACGTTCGATGGGCTTCCAGTCAGGAGCAGCCCATCGAGCCTGTCGAGAATATGACAAACATCAACCCTAGTCCCAATGGCGGGGATCAGAATAGGCAGACAACCGGTCGCGTCTATCACCGCATTCGGATATCTCGCATTCACGCCATGGAAAACCCTCTCTTTGATTTTACGCATACAGCTGGGAATACCGATAATTGACACTTGGCGGGCGGGCATGCGGCTCAGCTCAAGGCTCGTATTGGCGGCGCGAGGCCGCATAAGGATCCTGATATACAAACAGCTTGGGGTCGAGCGCCATACCGAATCGTTCATCGTAGAGTGAAACAGTAGTGGTCTTGCGTTGTTGGTCGACGATCGACCATTGCCGCAGCCCCAGCGGATTGTCGCTGAACACCATCGTCAAACTGCCGGTATCCGGCTCGGCTTTTTCAACGACGGTTACTCTTGTGGTGTTTGCCCCTCGCTCGAAGCGGGTCACGATGAGGTCGCTAAACGTGATCGGATCGCGCAGAAGCAGCCACGCCGGTGTCGACTTCAGCCCGACCTTGGACATCTGTACCAATTCTTTGTCGATATAATAGACATAGAACATGTCGGCGAGGAGAAGAATTGGCGAGGGCGGGTTGTATTCAAAGCGCATCCGGCCTGGGCGTGCCATCCACAACTGGCCGGTGGCCGCCCCGCCCCCTGAGGAAACCTGTTCGAACTTGGCGTACATTGTACGAATACTGGTCAAATAGACGGCAAGCCGCTGCAGATCTGCGCTGTCCTGCGGAGTCAGCGCGGCAGCGGCGGGCATTTCGGCGGCGTCGGCGACCCTCAAGAGCCGCGCCGTCACCGACACCAGGCAGGAGCCGATCACTACGCGGCGACTGATCCCACCGTATCTGGCGAGAAGGCGGGATTGTTGTCTGCCTTTTCCGATTGCCGTCATCTGGCTTCTCTCAGACACATCGGAAGGGAGATGACGTCGGCCAGCCGATGCTTCAATTGCGGTTAATCGCCGCCGCGCGCTAGTACCTCGCGCTTTCCGACGTGATTGGCCGGAGTGACAATACCCTCCGCCTCCATTCGTTCGATAATTCGTGCGGCGCGGTTATACCCGATCTGAAGATGACGCTGCACAAAGCTCGTCGAAGCTTTTCGTTCATGGCACACGACCGCCACCGCCTGGGCATACAGCTTATCGGCTGATTGGTCCTCCTCGCCGTCGCCTAGCAGATCGAGGGGAGCGTCGTCGTCTTCTGTGATCTCGTCGATATAATCCGGGCACCCACGCGTTTTCAGGAACGATACGACGCGTTCGACTTCTTCATCAGACACAAACGGTCCGTGAACGCGGGTGATCCGACCGCCGCCCGCCATGTAGAGCATGTCGCCTCGTCCGAGGAGTTGCTCGGCCCCGCCTTCACCCAGGATCGTGCGGCTGTCAATTTTCGAGGTCACCTGAAAGCTGATGCGGGTTGGAAAATTTGCCTTGATGGTGCCGGTTATGACGTCGACGGACGGGCGCTGTGTCGCCATGATCAAGTGAATCCCGGCGGCCCGGGCCATCTGTGCCAAACGCTGGATTGCCGCCTCGATCTCCTTGCCCGCGACCATCATCAGGTCGGCCATTTCGTCGACGACCACGACAATCAACGGTAATTGGCTCGTATCGAACGGCTGCCGCTCAAATATCGGCTGACCCGTTTCCGGATCGAAACCGGTCTGCACCTCCCGGATCAGGCTTTCGCCCTTGGCCTCGGCTTCGGCCAGGCGAGCGTTGAACCCATCGACATTGCGCACCCCCAATTTCGACATCTTGCGATAGCGGTTCTCCATCTCCCGCACTGTCCATTTCAGCGCGAGTACAGCCTTCCGCGGATCCGTGACGACCGGCGCGAGAAGGTGCGGAATGCCGTCATAGACGGAGAGTTCGAGCATCTTTGGGTCAATCATGATGAATTTGCACCGGTCTGGCGGCATTCGGTACAGGATCGACAGAATCATCGTGTTAATGCCGACCGATTTGCCTGATCCGGTGGTGCCCGCTATCAGCAGGTGAGGCATTTTCGCGAGATCTGCCAGGATCGGCTCGCCGGAAATATCCTTACCAAGGATCAGTGCGAGGCGTCCGGGGTGCCCTTCGTAAACTGGCGAATCGAGCAGCTCGCGCAGAAAAACCGTTTCTGCCCTACGGTTGGGGAGTTCGATCCCAATCACGTTGCGCCCGGAGACAACCGCAACGCGAACCGAAATTGCGCTCATCGAGCGGGCAATGTCATCGGCGAGCCCGATGATCCGGGAAGCCTTGATGCCCGGAGCCGGCTCAAGCTCGTACAACGTAACGACGGGTCCCGGCCGAACCTGCACAATCTGGCCGCGCACACCAAAATCCTCGAGTACCGTCTCCAGCAATCGGGCGTTCTTCTCCAGAGCCTCCTCGTTGATCGCCTCGGCCTTCGCGGGCTGCGGCTTTACCAAAAGCTCAAGGGAGGGCAGAACCGGTTGCTGCTCGGGCTCCAGGTCGAGCGCGGGCTGACGCTCCTGCTCGGCGCGCTTTCCCGAGCCCAGCGGGCTCTCCTCTGGCGAGATAAACCGGACGAGGCCGCCCCGGTCCTGCGCTCTGGCCGCCCCGCCGGCTTGCGCTTGAGTCAGGCGAGGCTCACGTCGGCTGGGCAACGGGGTGACAACCGCCGGGCGGCGGACCTGTGAGGTATTGGGGCGGCGATCGCCTTCCGGGTTGTCCGCGGCGCGTGATTTCCGCCAACCGCCCCAGCCCCGACCGAGGAGCCAGCCCGCAACCCTCGGACTGTTCCCGGCGAGCCGGCTCGCGCCACGCCCGGCGCCTTCACCAATTTGGCGCCAGTCGCGCAAGGATAGACCCATGGTGGCCAGTAAGAGCATCCCGGCCACCGCCGCGGCCGCCATCGAAATAGGCAACGCCGCGGTACCGAGACCCGAGCGCAACAGAACGCGCTGCAGCCCCCATCCGATGGCTCCGCCGGGACCGGCGGGCGGAGCCAGCGCCCCGAGATCGAGGATCGACACCGCGACCGCCGCCAGCATCAGGACCGCCGGGACGAGCGCCAGTCGAGGCCAGATCGAGCGCAGGGAGCGGTGCAGCATCAGTCGGAAAGACCAGGCGACCAGTAAAATCGGAATCAAGAAGCATGCAAGCCCGAGGCTCTGCCAAAAGAGGTCAGCCAGCACCGCCCCATCGTGGCCAAGAAAATTGTGGGGCGGCGCATCAACTGCCGTGTTCAGCGACCCATCACGCGGATCGTAGGTGAATAATGTCAGGAAAAGCAGCATGCATATCAGCAACAGAGCGAAGCCGAGCGCCTCCGATAGCCGTTGCTTTATGGCCGCGAGCGCTTGTCCGCTCGCCCACCCACCTGCAGATTTGGCCATGCTGTCCCCCCGGCGCTGGCCGCGACCCCAAAACTCTCCGCTTCAGTTACAACAGCCGCCGTTTCTGTGCAAATGTGGAAAGCTGGTATTTTCGCCCGGTTCCACCCTTCCGCAACGCCTGCGCGGGTGGAGCGGGCGGGGAGGCACGGGCCCCGCCTCCCCCGCCGACCCCCTGGGTAGACCGCCAGGGTAACCCGGGATCCCGCGGCTCATACCCAAGCTCGTGTCGTCACTCAATCTCGTGTCGTCACTCAATCTCGTGTCGTCACTCAATATAGTCCTATTTCGGATGAAATGGGCTTGATCGGGAGCAGATTTTACTCGCCAGGGTCCAGCAGCTCCGAGATTGACGGAAAAGCTGTAGTCGGTGGACCCGATCCTTCCCCAGGCCCTTAGCCGGTTCGCCAATCCACCGGTCGAGCGCAATGCGCCTCCTTGATTAGTGCCGCTACGCGGCGCAACTCGGCGCCACGTTGGATCTCCTCGAGGCCGCAAGACAAGCGCCTACGCCAATTCGGGTACTCGTCGCTGGTACCCGGCAAATTCGCCTGGTCGACCTCGGAGAGTACATCTTCGAGCTGAACCAGCATCAGACGAGCGCGGGAACGGGCGAGGAATCCGAATATCGCGTCCCCGAGAGCGGGCGTGTACACCGGTAGCCTCCCCTCAACCAGAAATTCCGCAGTCTGTGTGGGTGAGAGCAATCCTTCCCGAACCAGAGCGTCAAGCAGGAGCCGGCGGTCGCGATGACGCTGGTTTGCATCGGCTTCCAGAGCATTGCGATCGGGAAAAAGTCCGAGGCGTCGGCGCCAAACGATATCGGTGCCGAGCCAAAACCCTTTTAGAGTGGCAAGATCGTGAGTTGCTGCAGAAGCTGCAGCCAATG
>Ga0126384_10002120_pt1 | contig 11992 bp, 10 predicted proteins | sample PanSoiMetPlot_36_FD_92543 | JGI IMG/M metagenome (GOLD analysis project Ga0126384, IMG submission 92543) | Tropical forest soil microbial communities from Panama - MetaG Plot_36 | ecosystem: Environmental > Terrestrial > Soil > Tropical forest > Bulk soil | place: Panama | collected 2016-02-17 | reverse complement strand
CGTGTGCAGCCCGGTGTTGCGCGATTCAAACTGGCCGCCAGCCGTCGGGTTGAGGTTCACGAACACGCCGCCGTCGGTTCCCGTCCAGAGCGTGTTCGAATCGCCGGGCGCATGCGCCAGCGTGTGAACGTCCGCATGCGCGTTCTGGCCGATCGATGCCGAGGCAATGGTATAGGCCCCTCCGCTCGCCGAGACGTCGCAGCGCCAGATCGACCCCGGGAAGATGGCGCCGTCGTCGAAAAAGCTGCCGCCCACATAGATCCGGTTGGCGTTGTTCGGATCGACTGCGATGCAGAGGTCGTAGTCGCCCTGGCTGTTGCCGTTCGAGTCGACCGGCAGGAAGTCGGGGGACGAGCTGCAGTTCTTCCACGCCCCCGCCATCCCATCCAGACGGCGCACGCTGTTGAGCGAGCCGTTGGCGTTGACGATGACCGCGTAGACCACGTTCGGATTGTCGCGCTGCGCCCCCAGCGCGATCCGGCCGGCGCCGGCCGGTAGTCCCGTCCCGATCGCCGACCAGGCGTTTCCGTCCGTCGAGGTGAAGACGGACCCGGGGAACTCCCCCGCGAACCAGTGCGTCACACCGCCGGCGCGGGTCGCCACCACCGACGCGTGCCGGCCCGTGCGCCGGCGCACCCATTCAAATCCTCCCCCCATTACGGGCGTACGTTCGTAGAGGCCGTTGGTCGTCGCGGCCACGCAATGATCCGGATCCCCGGGATCGACGGCGATCTGGAAGAAGGCGAATCCGGCGAGCGACGGCGTGCTGTTCTCCTGGACCCAATGGTCCCCGCCGTCGTCGCTCCTGATGGGCCCGATGCCGCGGTAGGCCGGCAGCGCGTTGGTGATCCGTGCGTTGAAGATTGCGTCGACATCGCCTTCGCCAGTTCCGACATAGACCCGGTCCGGGTTGGCCGGATTGATCGCGATCGCTCCGCAGCAGAGGCTCGTGGTGGCGGTGTTCGTCGGATTCTGGTCGAAGCCGTCCATGGTGGAGGTCCAGCGCCGTCCCGCGTCGTCCGACCGCCAGACCCCGCCATTCGCCGCGGCCGCATACACGCGCATTCCGCCGGGCGCGATCGCAATGCCCGACACCCGGCCGCTGATGGGACCGCGATTTCCCGTCTGCGCATGCTTGATCACGGCCGGACCGATCGGCGTCCAGTTATTCACCCCCGGAAGCGCCGGCATCCCCGGCAAGATCGGTCCGGCCGGCTGAGGGCCCCTGGCGGCCTGCTCGGCGCGCGCACGGTGCCGGACCACCCGCCGTTTGTGAAACTCGCCCAGCCTGTCCTGCCAGAAGCTCTGCGGAACTCTCGCCAGCACCGATTCGCCTTCCCCCGGCTGGTACGCGCTGGTGAATGGCTGCTTGAGCGCGCCCTTCTTCCCCCTCGCCCTCGCGCCGGCCTTCCCGGTCGCGGCCTTCCTGGCCTTGGCCGGCGCGCCCTCGACCTCTTCCTTCGGGCGCAGCTCGGCGTAGGTCTCCTCCATCATCGGCATGATCCACTCGGCCGGCCCTCCTGCGTGGCGCCTGCGCTTGATGCCCGGCTGCTTCCGCGGTTTTCCCGCCGCCCTACCCGCGGCCTTCCTGGCAGCTTTCTTGGGTGCCTTCCCAGCGGACTTCTTGGCAGCCATGGCGCTTCCTCCATGCGCCGGCTCGAGCCGGCGAGGCGTTGCGTTTATTGCTTCCCGGCTGATGGTCAAAGGGACGGCAGGCTCATCGAGCCGCTGATGGTCAACGCAGGGTCTACGACGAGCGCGTCATCCGCCTTGCCCGCTGCTGCCAGACCCTGACAAGGATCACGGTCATGACGGCGGCCCCGACGGCTTGGGCCGTATCGATGAGGACATAGACCCAGCTGACCGCAAGCTCGCCGCCGATCCAGGTGGCAGCCCCACCCACTATCAAGAGAATCTGCAGCGGTCCAGACCGTACGTGATGGGTCGCGAGGGCAATCACGACGCCACCCAGAATCGGGAACACCTCGTCCATTGCGAGGCTCCCATGCCACGCTGGGCTGAATGATGTGCATTCAACACCGGTCTCGACACCAACCGGTCTGGCGTACCGGCCGCGTGGCAGGGTACGCCTCGCCGAGGAGCGGACGGAGGCGCCCGGGCTGGGCGGTCCCCTTTCGATCCCTGGGCGCCCGGACCCGGCTGGGACCAGACCTGACCCAAGATGCCAATCTCGCTCCTATCTGCTGACTGACGAGGAGGATAGTCAGAGGAAAGTCAACATTAGCCCCCTCTGGCAGCGGTTGCCCCCTCGTGGTCTCCGTCCCCATGGCGTAATCTGCCATTCTCAAACGCTGGCCCCCCAAGAGCCGATGCCACAGCGAATGGGACTATGTCATTAGACCTCATGCGATCCCACCGCAACTACCGAGATGCCAGAGCCCGAAGGTTCAAAAAACGATGCAGAATCAGCCGGGCGAGCTGACGCTCATGGCCCTGGCCTGAGCGGCAACGCGGCGGCCCCAAGCAACTGGAAGCTGCGGTCGCTGCACTCGCTGAGCGCCCATAAGCAGGCGAAGGTCACAGGCAATTGTAGCGATGCTGCCTCGTCCCAGGTGGGCGAGAGCCGCTTCGCGCGCGCGGCCTCCGGGCCGAAGAAGCCGAAGTGACCTGAAGGGTGATGTTGTGCGAGGAGGAACCGCATTGCGTCGCGGACCGCCGAAGACTCGCCGAGGCAGCCAAGCGAGCGCATCACGAAGGCTACGTTGTCGAGCCGGTAGCCACGCGCGAAGTCGAGCAGCCACACCGACAGGACCTCGATCAGCCGTTGCCGCAACGGCGTACTGACCATCAGTTCACAGGTGCTATAGGCCGATGCAGCGATGACCTGGCCTGCGATGCGCTGGATCGTGAGTTCATCAGCCTGCAGCAGGTCGAGAGTGGTCGCATCGATCAGCTTGTCAAGACACGGCAGGCGCGGCATTTGCCCGAGGCCCGCCAGAGCGATGAGCAGTCGGGTTTCGAACAGGTCGTCGCCACCTGTCGCGTCTTCGACTGGCTGGGGCAGGCTCGCCGCCAGGCCGCCGACGAAGGCGGTGAGGCTCTCGCAAGCGACACCATGCCGGGCCGCGATGGTGTGAGCTAGCGTCACCCGTAAGGCGTCGCATGTGAAGAGTTCACCGAAGGCCTGCGAGCGTTCGTGGGTATCGAGGCGAAGCACCAGCTGCCGTACGCCCTCGCGAGAGAGCGGAGCGTCGGCGCCGAGGTCGAAGGCCTGCTCACAGATCCACGCGGCGATCATCCACTCGATCGCCCGGCTGAGCCCGTGCGGTGATGCCGCGCCCGCGAGCGCAGCGTGGTCGCGCAACCAACCATAGCTACGACGGGCCGCCGCGAACGTGCCATCTTGCAGCAGGTTCGCAACCGTCATGGGCAGAGAAAGGCCGCGAGAGCGGCCACTAGCGTGGTGTGGTAGTTATGCTCGAAGGCGTAGCTGGCGCCAGCGCGGCGCGCATCCTCGCCTTTGGGGTCGAACCCCGGCGCGGGCACGGAGCCGTCGTCAAGTTGCGCCGCCGTCAGCGCCTGCATCGCCGCCGACTGCACCTCGCTCGCGGGGCTCTTCAAGCAGTGGGTGCAGACCAACAACTCGGCCGTGAGGTCCCAGTTCCTCAGCCTCACGTACAGCCCAAGCAACTGCTCGACCATGCGGCGGTACGCTTCTAAGCCAGAAGACTCGATGGCGTCGACGGGATCGCGGCCGAAGTTGGTGAGATAGAAGATCGTGTGCGTGAGGCAGTAAACGTCAGCGCTCGTCAGGTAGTGCAACGGCGGGCGCTGGGCCAGCATCGTCTGCGCGAGCGACTTTGCCATCGGGGGCAACGCGTGGCGGATGCCGGCATTGTCCAACACGTGGCGCAGGTCCATCATCCGAAACGGCACCACTTCGACGGCGAGGGCGTAGCCCGCGTCGACCACGCCCTGAATCATCGGCGCTGCACTTGCGACGTCGAAGCCGGCGTGGCGCAGGGAGCCGTACGTCAGGGCGTAGAGCTGCAGCGACTCCGGGTTGCGGACGATGAGGTCTTGGTATTCGGGCCGCTGCGAGACTTGCGCCACGAACGACAAGATGCGTTGCGCACGCACACGCTCCGCCGGCTGCGCGCGGCAGAGGTAGTCGCACATGAACGCGAGTTCGGCGAGCGCCTTGTTGCGGAGCGCGTCAGGCTTGATACCGTCAGTCAGCGGATCGAAAGCCGGAAGATGGGTCTCGATCCAGTCGAGCGCACCGGCCAGCAGACCAGCGCGCCCGCATAGCGCGCGCTGGCCCGTCGCAGCGTCATACCTCGCGGGTGACATTCCGGATGACAACCTCAATTTCCGGGCGGTCGATGATCAACATCCCGCAACGGATGTTGAACAAAACGTAGCCCGGACGCTGGCGCAGGATGCTATCGGCGCTATCGAGCAGCGTGGCGGCCGTCACTTCCAGGTTGATCGCCTTGGACTTCCGCGCGAATTCGATGAACTCGCTCGCAGTTGGTAAACTGATGGGTTGGATATTAGTGGGCATTTTCGTTCTCCGTTATTAATGGGTTTTTGTGGACGCGTGGCCCTGAAGCCGAGTGGAACATCGAGGGTTGCACCTAACGTAGGACGATCAGAATAGTTCGCGGGTGTCGCGGGCTAACAAAGACTCCTTTCTCAGCCCGGCTCCGCTTCCCCTCTGGCGCAGCGCAGATCTATGTGAGGAGTATGGCACCTGCCCAAGGATTGTCAAGCACGAAGGTCTCGTTTGGCGCTGTGCCGTCGACTCCTGGGGCGAGCGGCGTCCGAGTCTGGCAGATTCTGTCAGGGGGCCGGAGGGCCACCTGGGCGGCGACCGCCGCGTGCCCACGTGCTAATGTTGACTATCCTCATCCTCTCGTCCCTGGCCACCTCGGGTCGGCGATGGCCTCGGCGGTCTCAGCGCCTTCGATGATGTCCGCCAGCTGCGGCTCTGGTCGCCGTGGGAGCCGAGCGCATGATCCCGCCGGAACTCTATGCTCTACTGGAGCTGAAGGCGGCGGTATGATTCAGCCGCAGCGGTGTGCACAAGACCCGCGCATATGTTGCCCTCACCTCCGTACGAAGAAACGAGTATTCAACAGGGCTCCGGCGTCGCGGGCGTCTACCAGCAGGACTGGGCGCGCCGCGGAGAACTCGTAACGGCGGCGCGTCACCGGGCCTTCCACGGTAACTGGCGAAGTCTCGGTGTACTGGAGCGCCACGGAATCGGCACCAGGTGATTCGGGCGCGCTCAATACAGTCGGGTGAAAGGGGGCAGCCAAACTCCGCTCGGCCCGGCGACTGGGCCAGCTAGTTCTCGGCTGACTACGGCTGGTAGCCGGAGTTGTGGTGCGCAGGGTCTCTCTCTTCTGACCGCAACAGGGCATGCTTTTCTTCTCCTTCAATTTGAGGCCGGAGTTCGGCTCGTTCCTGCGTGGCCCGTTCCAGAAGGCAGGCGGCGCCGGAGATTGCGAGCCAAGTCAGAATCCCATCCGGGAGCTGACGGCTGACGAGCAAGGCAAACGGCGCCGCTACCCAGAGGCTCAGGCAGTAAAAACAGTCCAGCAGCTTGCCCGCGAAGCTGGAACCCAGCCGCGCCCGCAAGCGATACACGATGTCGCCTGGGCCATCTTCGCCGGCGAGTAAGTGGGTGACCCGCCAGGTCGCGAAGACGGCCAGGACGACGCGCAGCCAGAGGCTCATTTATGCTCCGCCGACAGACGGCAGGTCATTGCAGATGCAGAATGGGAAATAGTCGTCAATCTGGTGACGGCCGCCGGAGAGGCTCGGGCAGATGGACGTATCCCACACTGTCAAGTGGACAATGAAGCCGCAGCACTCGCCTGGCTGATTGCCTTTGGCGCGTTGCAGCACAAGGTCGGCGTCGGCGGGGTTTGTGTTGCATATGGCATCCAGCCGCCGCATGTCGATCATTGCCAGTATGCCGTCGGTCGTGGGCGGAACAAGTCCCGGCGACGGCACCGCGTTGGCGCAGCGTGTCCCGGGGTCGCCGATTTTCGATGTGCTCACAAAGGGCCCACCCCATGGAGGACTTCCGGGGCCGGGAATCGTCAGGCTATGCCAGCCTCCGCCGTCCTTCCGGATTTCCAGCGAATACCCGCCGTAGTTGTCGCTAGGCTGGGAGAAGTTACCTTCCTCGATTAATTCATCAAAGGCAATTCCCATGAGTGGGGCCGGCCAAGGCTTGGTGCAATCGCCTCCTCCCACCGCGAACATCGAGAGTCCGATGGTCGCGCAGGAAGGAATTGTGCCGATTTGCGAGATCCTGCCGTGAATGTCCTTGTTATCGAACCACACCTGCTGCAAATCATCGGTCAGGCCGCCAGCAGTGTCCTCAACTGTGAGTCGGAGGGTGTAGCGCCCGCTCTGGCAGTTCGGAATGGCCAGTGGCGTCGAATTCCAGGTGCCTACGGGCGGATCGGGATACGTTCCAGGCGGATCCAAAAATTTCACAGGGAAAGGACCGCTGGGAAAGCGAGTATCCCAATACGCGGCGCTCAGGTAGTCCCCAACCACATCGCACTGAATGTGCGGGGAGGGGAGCAGAACGAGGTGGCAGAAAGGCATCTCTGTCCAGAGACTGGTAAGTTCGCGCTCAAATACCTTATTGAGGTCGGAATCGATTTGCAGCGGGGTGATGTAATCCACCTGCCAAAATTGGGTCCAGGTACCGGCCGTTGTCGTGGTGAAGCCCTGCTGGTAACTGAGCGTATAGCGCTTGATGTCCTGGTCGTCGCAACCGCCGACCCAAGCGGAACCGAACACGCGCAACGCAGTGCCGAAGGAGCGTACCGTGCCCGTGCCATCGACAAGCTGTGCCGTCGGATCGAACACATCGGGGGGTACGGCCGCGTTGATACCTTCGATACCGCGGATCCAAACCAGGTTACGCTTTAGTTCGAAGAAGCGTGTGGTGCAACAAGGGCTGACTTCCACCTGATTGGAAAAAACGCATAGTTGAATTTCGACTAATCCAGCTGCCACAAGTGGGAACGTCTTCAGATAGCCCAAAAGGCCTCCGATTACGCCACAACTGCCTTGCGGGGTTCCCCCTGGATAGACGATGCCGCTGCTTTTCCAGGCGCCGATGCCGTTCTGGCGCCACTGCAGCGTATAGTGGTCGCAAGAGCCGCCGGCTGCGGTGCCGGAGATCGCCACGCCGCGAAAAATGCCTACGTTGTCGAACTCGGTTTCCTGAACGCAGCCCGTGGGCGCGGTCAACTCGCAGACTAGCGGACGAAAGCAATTGCGCAGACATCGCCAGTAGTAAATAAGGCAAAGGCGAATGTCGTGGACACTGCGGGCGCGGGCCAGACAGCATCCGAGGCATAGCGCGCAAATGCACCAGCAGCGGCAGAAAGCGAAGAACGATTCCTTGCTGTGCTGCTCGAAAGCTTTCGTGCCGAGCAGCGCACGCGCCGTCTCCGTGTTGAAGAGACGCTCGAAGATGAGGCAGGCTTCCTCCTGGTCGGTGAAGCAATCGATTTTGCCGGCGATCACGTCGTCGGGAATTCCAGCGGGGAACTCCACGGTAGCCAGTTGGTTGGTTAAGTAAGGCTTGTAGGCGGCAGCCAGTGCGCGGATCAGGGTCTGGAAGTCGGCGTGTTCTTCCGCTGTAGGGGGATTGCCGATGGGCGTTCCCAGTACTTGGCGGACACGTCGCCAATATTGATAGAGATAATACGACCACGACCGAAAAGTGCGGGGACCGCGGCAAACTAGCCAGCCAAAGATGAGGCAACAGCGGAGGTGCAGGAGGCACCAGCGCCAACGCTCTGGTGGCCCTAACGCCTCGCGTGCTTCCGCGGGCAGGTAACTGAGCGCAACGTGCTCCGAGGTAAAGCGCTCAAAAATTCGATTGGCCAGGGCCAGTTCCTCCTCGCAAGTGGGGAGGGCCACGGCTTCCAGTCGCTCGGGCGATTTGGCGCGGTTTAATTCTTCTTCCAGGATGGGCTGATAAGCAGCTAACAACTCTTTCAGGGCGAGCTGGAAGTCTTTATCCCCGGCTTCTGGAAAATGGTCGACAGGATCATGTTCCATGATTTCTCCTCTTTTCCTCGAACGGGCTGTTCGAGACTGCCGGTTGGCAGGCCAAGCGCATAGGCAACTTTAGCGGACCCGCTCCCTCCGCTCCCCTGTCCAATCGCCCGCCGGTCCTCTCCAGCGCCCCGCGCGCGCTGCACGTATGCGGGGTACTGGCGGCGTGTGGTATGCCATAGTTCCCCTCCGGAACTTACAGTTCAATCGTCCCTTGCAAAGTGGGCTGAGGGCGCAGCCGCTGGCCATGAGGTCTGGCTGGTGATCCTGCTGAGAGGACGCTGAGTAAGACTGCCAAGGCGCGCGACGCTTCCGATCGTGCCCTTCGGGATCGCCTGGATCATTGGGCCCTCGGTGGTCTTGCGGTGGAGGCCCTTCGTTCATAAACCGAACTTGCTCTTTCGTGGTTTTCCTACGACCGTACCATGACCTTGTCAAGCGGAACTTGTGCTTACACCCATTGAAAAGGCATCGGGGCTCTCGCATGCGCGGGCCTCCCACAGCGCACATGAGCCCCGCCTCGCTCAGCGACCACGCTCGCCAGGGCGAGCGGGATACTAGGCGCGCATACTCCCGCTGTCAACCGGCGCGGAGCCAGGGGAAGAGACAGGCGTCGAGTTGCACGAGGGCGCCCTGCTGGGCGGCGGGGGTGCGCCGGGTGCGGACGGTGCGGCCCCGCCGTCGCCGCTTGGCGGGCAGGCCGAGGGCGCGACGGAGGCGCCGGACCGTGCTGCGGCTGATGGAGACGCCGTCGACCTCGCGCAGCTTCTCGGTGGCGTGGCAGTCGTTGAGGCCCACGTACGCGCTCTGGAGGAGCGCGGCCGCCCGGGCGCGCAGGGCCGCGGGCAGGCGCCGCGGCGAGGGCCGCCCACGCAGGCGATGGAGCAGACCCCGGGCGCCGTCCACTCGGAACCGGGTCTTCAACCGTTGAAACTGCCGCACGCTCAGGTGCAGGGCCAGAGCGCCTTGCGCGTTACTGATCTTCCCCGCGAGCGCGGCCTTGAGCAGCCCCGCGCGGGGCACTTCCTTGCGGCTCATCGTGAATGTCTTCCCGGTTTCCATGGGGTGACATTTTCACTGACCAGTTAGGGGGTGACATTCTTATAGACCAACAGCAACTGCCGACATTCCCCTTGACAGCGAGCTCCTTGCGCATCTATCGTTCTCGTGCTTCTCCTCTGGCTGCTCGGCGATTGGGGGCTTTAGATGCACCGAGATTCGTGGCCGCAGCACCAGATACAATCGAGTAGGCAATGCCATTCTAGAGGCCGAGCGATCTACACCGTTCTTCCGATCGTTGTGACACTGATGCTGCTCCCCACGATCGCCTTTGCCACCGCTCCCGATCCATCGTGGATCGCCGGAATCTACGATGGCGGGGACGGTGACGACATCGTGACCCTCGTCTACGAGACCTCGGGTTCCAACGTGGCTGCGCTGTCGCACGTGCCGCCTCTTTCTAGCCTGACGGACGCATCGTTCGCGAGCATCGCCCATCGGGGTCCTAGTTGTCATTCCGTTAGGAGTCCTCGGTCGCCTCCAACTGTCACGTTCTCTTGTCTCTTCAATTCCTCACCAGACTACACGCCCTCTATTACCCGTCCTCGGTCCACTTCCCCGGCACCTATCACGAAGTCCCATCCGTCCAGACTGGGTAACTTCCCTGAAAGGGCGTGAGGACGAGCTTGCCGGTTCATCCCTGGCGATCTCGAAACCGGGGTCGCTCCGTCGGCAGAGCAAGGGTACCGCGCGTGACCGAGAACGTGCGTTATGTTGCCTATGCGCCGCGGGCAGACGGAGAGCTTGGCGCCGTCAGGAGGAATAGGCGGGCCGCGACGCTCCCGATGCTGACAAACACGAGGCGTCACGCACAACGGGCCTGGCGTGACGAACGCCCGCCGGCGCCGCATCATCGCGGCGAGCCAAGGGGCGCAGGGGTCGCCGAGGCCACCGTTCCTCCACGAGGAAAGGCGGGCCGTGTGCTGCACAACTCGGAGTGAGATCACTTTCCACCCGCCTGGCGGGGGTGCGCCAGGCGCAGTCCCGAGGAGGTCACCAATGAGTGAAAAAGTCGAGGTGAACGAGAAGGCGATCAAGGAGACGATGGCCGAGCTGAGCGCCGGGTTCGCGAGGAACGCCGGCGCCGTAGCGGACGTGCTCGCCCGCTGGCGGAAGCCCGAAGTCGCGCGCGCAGTCATCGACAGCGTGCTGGCGGGAGACGGGCGGGCCTTCCGCGAGCTGGCGCGGCTCGATCCCGACCCGGTCGGTCCCCCGATTCGCAACATCCCGGACTTCCGAGACTTCTGCACGATCCTGTTCGAGGTGGCTGAGAAGCTCTCCCCGAGGCCACAGGTAACGGTCTGTCGGCTCCGCATCGACCCACCCCTCTCGGGGCCGGAAAGGGTCCTGTTCTCCGTGATGACGACGCGGTGCGGCCTGGTCCTTGGCCCACCCGTGTTGACGGTGTTTGGCGCCCAACCGCCGATCTTTGGGCCGATCGTGTCGGGGCCGGAGCCGTGTCTCGAGGAGCTGAAGAACGCGGGGATCGTGAAGTGCGTGAAGGAGGCGGCCGAAGGCGCCACGATTCAGTGGGGGCCGCCTGTCAGGGTGTGCGCGAAGCCCTGAGACGCCGGATCGACGAGCAGAACATCGGATGCGCCGAGTCGCCATCATCATCGATGAGGCGCACTCGAGCCAGGGGTCGGATATCCGCTGCCGTGAGCATGCTTTGTCCGAGGTCGGTGCAGAGGAGGGCGACGTGACCTTCGAGGAACAAGATCGACCGCATCATGGAGGCGCGGAAGCTCCTTCCGAACGCGACCTGCTTCGCCTTCACGGCCACGCCGAAGAGCAGGACGCTAGAGATCTTCCGGGTGCGGTGCTGGAATGGACGCTCGCGTCGACCACCGTCCGCTCTGTCGCGGGGGGTAGAATCGAACCGGGCCTTCGAAGGTTCTCATTGAAGAGAATCTGCAGCGTTGCCGTCGTGCTCACGCTTCTGACTCTCGCGCCTGCCGCCGAGGCGTTCCTCGTCACCTGGCAACTGACGGAATTCCAGCCCAACGTTCCGAATGGCGGCCGCGCGAACACCATCGCAGTCCACCCAACTGACTCGCGCGTGATGATCGTCGCCTCCGAGACCGGGGGGCTTTTCCGCACAAGCGACGAAGGCATCACCTGGACCCACATCGACAGTCTGGGGCCCTTCGCGATGGGTGCTGTCGCCTACGTACCCGCCAATCCCAATATCGTCATCGCCACGGCGAATGAAGGCTTCCTGACGCAGAATGCTGGCGGCATCTGGCGCAGCACCGATGGCGGCTCGACGTGGACGCACATCGCTGATCCGCCGGCCCCGGCTGGCATGACCTCACGTTTCTCGGCCGGGGAGATTTCGATTGCGCCCGACACCGGGAAGATCTTCATCGCCACATCGTACGGCGTGTCGATCAGCGCGGACAGCGGCGTGACCTGGGCGACCTCGCAGCCGTTTCCCGTCGGCGGCACGAGTTCAGTTCTGGCGCTGCCGCGTGATCTCGTGCTCGCAGGTGCGCCATCATCGGCCGGCATCCGCCGCTCGACGGACGGCGGCGCCACGTGGACCGCTGCGACCACTCCGCCGAGGGGTGTTGCCGACATGCACGCGTTCGGCCGGTCGCCGTTCGATGCCACCCATGCCTATGTCGTGGACTGGACGACGCGGTTGTACGTGACCGAAGATGCCGGCGTGACGTGGGCCGCGATCGCGTCAGCGCCGATCGGGTTCGGCTCTTGCGGCGGCATCGGCTTCGTCAAGGCGATCCGCACGCCCCTTCTACGCGGATCGCTGCAACTCTACTTCGGCAACCGTTGCGGCCTCTGGCACCTGTCGCCGCCGCGCATCGCGGGCACGACGAGATTCGACTACAGCGGCGCATGGACCCCGCTGACG
>Ga0126384_10002119_pt1 | contig 11993 bp, 8 predicted proteins | sample PanSoiMetPlot_36_FD_92543 | JGI IMG/M metagenome (GOLD analysis project Ga0126384, IMG submission 92543) | Tropical forest soil microbial communities from Panama - MetaG Plot_36 | ecosystem: Environmental > Terrestrial > Soil > Tropical forest > Bulk soil | place: Panama | collected 2016-02-17 | reverse complement strand
TACGAACAGGCTGGTCGCAATTGCCGTTCCTTCACCCACACCATCTATATTGACGGCCGGCCACAGACCGCGCGCGGCACAGCCTGCCGAAATCCGGACGGCACCTGGACAGCCGTCGGCTAATCTTCGCTACACACTTAACCAGGACTTAACGCATAAGAGAGAGTTAACGCACGCCGCCCGATCAAGCCGAGGCTTGAATTAGAATTGATCGAGGATGGCGGCTGCACAAGCGACCCTCAAACGACCGCGGCAATTTCTGCGCGAACTTGCGCACCGGTCAAGATGTTGCGGTGGGCTCGCTGCCCAAGATCATCCATGATTCCGCACGGGGCTTGCGCACCGAACCGGCGCTGCCATGCTGTGCTTGGTAAAGGCTGCCGGAGCCGCGGTATCGCAGACAGCAAAGCTGCTCGCGTCTGAAGCTCCTTTTTCCGTCGCCATACGCGGAACGTGCTCATTGCCGCCATGATCGGGCGTGATGTATGCCCTCATTCGCCGGCGCCCCACTGCGGGTGCTCACCGGAAGGTTCCATGCTTCTGTGGTTGATATTCGCGTTGATGACAGCGGCTGCGATATTCGCGGTTTTGTGGCCTCTCGGCCACACTGCCAGTGTGCAGGCCGCAAGCGATATTGCCGTTTATCGCGATCAATTGGATGAAATTGAGCGTGATCGCATTGCGGGCCTAATCGGCGAGGCGGATGCGCAGGCCGCGCGAACAGAGGTTTCCCGACGCCTTATTGCCGCAGCCGACGCCGCTGAATTTGCGCATTCATTGCCGATAGGTTCGCCGCTCTGGCGCCGCCGGGCCGCGGCGATTGCAGGGGTGGTGTTGCTGCCACTTGTTGCAGTCGCGCTTTACCTCGTAATCGGGTCGCCGCAATTGCCCGGCCAGCCATTGGATGCGCGGTTGCGCGCGGTCCATCAGGAAACGTCGATAACAAGCCTGGTGTCGAAAGTGGAAGCCCATCTAGAGCGTAATCCCGACGATGCGCGTGGCTACGAAGTTCTGGCACCTGTCTATCTACGACTCGGCCGGTTCGCCGATGCGGTTAATGCCCGTCGTAAGTTGCTCGTATTGAACGGAGAAAATGCTGAACGGCAATCCGATCTTGGTGAAGCCCTGACAGCGGCTGCCAATGGCATCGTTACTGTGGATGCCAAATCGGCTTTCGAACGTTCGCTCGCACTTGATCCTGCACAACCCAGGGCGAAGTTTTACATCGGCATGGCCGCCGAGCAGGACGGCGACCGGGCGCAAGCCACTGCGATTTGGCGCGACATGATCAGCAAAGCGCCGGCTGACGCGCCCTGGTTACCAGTCGTACGTGATGCACTTGCACGCATGGGAGGCGAGCAGCCTGTTGCCATGGCGCCGGGGCCGAGCCGCGAAGACGTTGCTGCTGCAGCTGCCATGAGCGACAAGGACCGCGGAGAAATGATCCGCCGCATGGTCGCGCGGCTCGCCGATCGTCTGAAAGAGAATGGAAACGATGTTGACGGCTGGCAGCGACTATTACGCGCCTATATGGTGCTGGGTGAGCACGATAAGGCGCATGCTGCCGCAGCCAACGCCAAGCGGGCGTTCGCCAAAGATCCCGATAAGCTTCGCCAGATCGAAGATATGATTAAAAGCCTGGGGCTTGAAGGCTGAACGAGGCGGAATGACCCGCAAACAGCGACGCCTGGTCTTGATCGGCGCAAGCCTTGGCGTCCTAGCGATCGCCGCGGCCTTGGTGCTCAGTGCGCTGCGTGATTCGATCTTGTTTTTTAATTCGCCGACCGATGTCGTCGAAAAGCATCTCGCGCCAGGCACGCGCATGCGCGTTGGAGGGTTGGTGAAGCCAGGTAGCGTGGAACGCGGCGACAATCTGCTCGTGCGCTTCGCAGTGACCGATGGCAAAACCGATATCGCGGTACACTATCGAGGCATTGTTCCTGACCTATTTCGGGAAGGGCAGGGCGTTGTGGCAGAGGGCAAACTCGAGCCTAGCGGAATGTTGGCCGCCGATACGGTACTTGCCAAGCACGATGAGCGATATATGCCGCGCGAGGTTGTGGACGCTTTAAAGAAAAGCGGGCGATGGCAGGAGGGTGAGGCCAAAAGCGCTGGGAGTGCAGCGAAATGATTCCAGAGCTGGGGCATTATGCTTTGGTGCTGGCCCTCACACTCGGACTGATCCAAGCTATTGCGCCGATTATTGGCGCGCGCGCACATGATGCCTCGCTGATGCAGCTCGCTAGCTCGACGGCGGTAGTGCAATTCGCTTTTGTCGGGCTCGCATTTTTGGCACTGGTCGTCTGTTATGTGTCCTCAGACTTTTCGGTCGCGACGGTTTACGAAAACTCGCACTCGATGATGCCGCTGATCTACAAAATCACCAGCGTGTGGGGAAACCACGAGGGCTCAATGCTCTTGTGGGTTTTAATACTCTCGCTATTCGGGGCGCTCGTTGGCGGTTTCGGTAAAAACCTGCCTTCTGCACTGAAAGCGCGTGTGCTGGCGGTTCAATCCTGGATTGCCTGTTCCTTCTATTTATTCATTCTCTTCACCTCCAATCCTTTCCTGCGCCTCGCACAGGCGCCATTCGAAGGCCGTGACCTTAATCCGATTCTGCAGGACATCGGCCTCGCCATACATCCTCCACTGCTATACCTCGGTTACGTTGGTTTCTCGATCACCTTTTCGTTTGCCATTGCAGCGCTGATCGAAGGGCGCATTGACGCTGCCTGGGCGCGCTGGGTGCGGCCGTGGACACTTGCCGCCTGGATGTTCCTCACGGTCGGTATCGCTATGGGTTCGTATTGGGCTTACTACGAACTCGGTTGGGGCGGCTTCTGGTTCTGGGATCCAGTGGAGAACGCTTCGTTGATGCCGTGGCTTGTAGGCACGGCTCTTTTGCATTCGGCAGTGGTGATGGAGAAACGGAACGCTCTGAAAATCTGGACCCTCTTGCTCGCCATACTCGCCTTCTCGCTTTCATTGATAGGCACCTTTCTGGTCCGATCAGGTGTACTCACATCAGTGCATACCTTTGCCAATGATCCGGCACGTGGCGTGTTCATCCTGGCGATCCTGGTACTGTTCATCGGGGGCGGTTTGACCTTATTCGCCTGGCGCGCGCCAATGCTCAAACAGGGCGGTTTATTTGCGCCGATTTCGCGCGAGGGCGCCCTCGTGTTTAACAATCTTTTTTTGACGACCACCTGTCTGACTGTTTTCGTTGGCACACTTTATCCCTTGGCGCTCGAGGCTGTTACCGGTGAGAAGATTTCCGTCGGCGCGCCCTTTTTCAATCTAACCTTTGTACCACTCTTCATTCCTCTGTTATTTGCCATGCCCTTCGGGCCGCTTATGGCGTGGAAACGAGGCGACATTCTCGGCGTTGCTCAACGACTGATCACTGTCCTTGGCCTTGGCATGATTGTTATGGCTGTGACCTTCGTTTCGGAAGGCGGAAGGTCGGTAATGGCGCCGTTCGGCATCGGCTTGGCGACATTTGTGATGGTCGGTGCTTTCATTGATATTGTTGAGCGGATCGGATTATTCCGGCTGTCATTTTCGGTATCACGTCAACGCGCTGTCGGTTTGCCGCGTTCAGTTTGGGGCACCGCGCTGGCACATTTTGGGATCGCGGTAACATTCCTCGGGGTCGTTGGTGCAAGCACCTGGGCGAGCGAACTCATTGTGGCGCTCAAGCCGACGCAGACAATCTCACTTTCCGGCTATGAGCTGGTCTTCGACGGTCTCGTGCAGCGCTTCGGGCCGAATTATCGCGAAGCTGCAGCGAAATTTACTGTGAGTGAAGCCGGTGTACCGGTCGGCGTTATGGAGCCCTCAAAACGTACTTTCACGACGCGCGCCACCACTACCACGGAGGCCGCGTTGATGACGCGGGGTCTCAGCCAACTATATCTGTCGCTTGGCGACGTCAATGACGATGGGTCAGTCTCCGTGAGACTCTACCGAAAGCCAATGGTGCTTTTGATCTGGCTCGGCGCCGTAGTGATGGCGCTCGGCGGCGCCCTGTCATTGTCGGATCGCAGGCTTCGCATCGGTGCTCCGAAACCGGCTGCGAAACGAGTAGCGCAGCCCGCAGAGTAGAGGATATGTGGCGCCTCGCATTCACCGCTCTGTACGTTTGGCTCATTGTGTCGGGTCCGACGCAGGCTGTACAGCCAGATGAAATGCTGAAAGACCCGGTCTTGGAGAGTCGAGCACGTGATTTGTCGCGCGAGCTGCGGTGTATGGTCTGCCAAAACCAGTCGATTGATGATTCTGAAGCGCCACTTGCCCGCGACTTGCGGCTGCTTGTGCGCGAGCGGCTCACCAAGGGCGATAGCGACCAGCAAGTACTCGATTTTTTGGTATCGCGTTATGGCCAGTTTGTGCTGCTAAGGCCGCCGCTCGAATGGCACACCTTGGTTTTATGGGGATTGCCGCCTGTGGCGTTGGTTGCGGGGCTGATCGGCCTGATGATCAAGGCCCGCCGACAAAATTCGGCACAATCGGGAGTTGAAACTCTTAGCCAAGACGAGGAGCGACGGCTTTCGACTTTGATCGATCCCGCAGTTCCTGAGCATTGAATATCCTATCGAATTTCAAGAACTATCGCTATTCGAAATCTTACAAAAGTTTAATCCTGCCGACAGGACCCTGTAAGGCTCATCGCACCATCTTCAGGTTCGAAACGCGCGCCCGCGCGCCGACGAATTCCGATGGAGATTTACCGATGAATCCGAGCGTTGTTCCCGCTCCTCATAATAATCCCAAGAGGCTGCGCGTGCTGGGTGGCCGCCGGTTTATCCTGCTCGCCACCACCATTGCCAGCCTCGGCGCCGCGGCGCTTGTCGTTGCGCCCAGCCTCAACTTCAGCGGAGGCTATCCTGCCGCGATCGCACAGAACCTTTCCGAACAGGCGCGCAAGCAGCAAGCGCCGGTCGGATTTGCCGACATCGTTGAGAAAGTAAAACCGGCAGTGATTTCGGTGCGCGTCAAGGTTGACGATGGGTTGCAAACGAACGGCCTGGGCAGCAACGATGTTCCCCCGGGTTTGCGCGAGTTCTTCCGCCGATTTGGAATGCCTGATGTTCCGAATGGGTCCGAAGGTATCCCACGAGGCCGCGGTCGAAACCTTATTACGGGTCAGGGCTCCGGTTTTTTCATTTCGGCTGACGGTTATGCGGTGACCAACAATCATGTCGTTGAGAAAGCGGAGAGCGTTCAAGTCACCGCCGACGATGGCAAGACGCATAAGGCCAAGGTGATTGGCACCGATCCGCGCACCGACTTGGCGCTGATTAAAGTCGAAGACGGGCCGTTCCCGTACGTGAAGCTGTCTGACAAGTCTCCGCGCATTGGCGATTGGGTGCTTGCAGTCGGAAATCCCTTTGGCCTTGGCGGCACAGTCACAGCCGGCATCGTGTCGGCGCGCGGTCGTGATATCGGCGCCAGCGCCTATGATGATTTCATTCAGATCGATGCGCCAGTTAACAAGGGTAATTCTGGCGGGCCAACATTCGATACTGATGGCAATGTGATCGGAGTCAACACGGCGATCTTCTCGCCCTCGGGTGGTTCGGTCGGCATCGCCTTTGCAATCCCATCTGACACCGTGAACAGCGTTGTCGCCCAGCTCAAGGACCACGGCTCGGTCACGCGCGGCTGGATCGGCGTTCAAATTCAGCCGGTGACGCCCGACATCGCGGATAGTCTTGGCCTTAAGAAGGCGGAAGGTGCGCTTGTCGCGGAGCCTCAGGCAAATAGCCCGGCGCAGAAGGCGGGCATCGAGGCTGGTGACGTTATCATTTTCCTTGACGGCAAAGAGGTCAAGGACGCTCGCGATCTCGCCAAAAAAATTGGAGCGATGGCTCCAAAAACCTCAGTGAAACTGACGATTCTCCGCAAAGGCTCGGAGAAGACGGTTACCCTCACCCTCGGCGAAATGCCAAATACGAAGGAAGCGCGCGCAAGTGGCGAAGATGGCGATAACGACGCTGACGTTGGCAAACTCGGGCTTACGCTCGCCCCGGCTGCGCGCGTCGCCGGCTCTGGAGCGGAGGGTGTCGTTGTTACCGGTGTCGATTCGACTGGTATTGCCGCCGATCACGGGTTTTCGACTGGCGATGTAATCCTCGAGATTGGTGGAAAGTCCGTGTCGACGCCGGCTGACGTGCGGGAAGTCGTTAAGAGCGCGCGCGCGGAAGGTAAGCGCAGCATCCTGGTGCGGGTGAAAAAGGGTGAAAGTACGCGCTTCGTTGCCCTTCCGCTCGCACGCGGTTGAGTCGAATTTGGGGACGGCCTGCCGGCATCCGTCGCCCCCGCCGGTGGGTCTGCCCTCAACGGGGCGGGCGTCATGCCCGTCCCGGCAATTTCCGGAAAGCGGGCGTGCTTCGACCGCACGACTGCTTTCAGTACGAACTCCAACCCCGGCATCCGTCGCCCCCGCTGGGGTGGGGTCGCGGCGGGGGTGGCGGTTTCCGCCGCCCCCTCGCGTACAAAAGGGTTAGCCCCGCCACGGAATTGACTGGAATTGGTATGACCGATGCCCACTTATCCGAATATTAACGGGCAGCGCCCTTTCGGCAGGATGGCCGAAGCGCAACCGGATCGGGTCACCATGCGCCTTCTGGTCATCGAGGACGACCGCGACGCTGCCGACTATCTTGTAAAAGCATTCCGCGAGGTTGGTCACGTTGCTGACGCCGCCGGTGATGGCGACGACGGCCTAGCCATGGCACTTGGTGGCCAATATGACGTGCTAATCGTTGACCGCATGCTACCCAAACGCGACGGGCTGGCCGTGATTGGCGCCTTGCGAGCAAAAGGCATGGAAACGCCGGCCTTGATCCTCTCGGCCCTTGGCCAGGTCGACGATCGGGTAAAAGGACTGCGGGCCGGCGGCGATGACTACCTGCCCAAGCCGTATTCATTCTCCGAATTACTGGCACGCGTTGAGGCATTAGCGCGACGTCGCGTTGGTCGCAGTGAGGAAACCGTGCTGCGAGTCGGTGATCTCAAGCTCGACCGCTTGTCACATCAGGTACATCGTGGCGAGGAGGAAATTTCGCTGCAGCCGCGCGAATTTCGCCTCCTGGAATACCTAATGCAGCATGCTGGGCAGGTTGTAACTCGTACTATGTTATTGGAAAATGTGTGGGATTACCATTTCGACCCGCAAACCAATGTTATTGACGTACACATCTCGCGCTTGCGTTCGAAAATCGATAAAGGTTTTTCCCAGCCGCTCCTGCATACGATCCGCGGCGCGGGATACATGATACGTGACGGCGCTCGGTAAACTTTTTCGTACGACGACGTTTAAGCTGACGCTGGTCTATCTGACCGTTTTTGCCCTGTTTGCGGCATTTCTGCTTGGCTATTTTGCCCTTAACACGCGCCGTCTGATCACCGAGCAGATCACCGACACGGTTAACGCAGAAATCACCGGGCTGTCCGAGCAATACCGTCTTGGCGGTATCAGGCGGCTGGTTGCCGTTGTGGATGCACGGGCGCGACGGCCAGGATCGAGTCTTTACCTCGTTACAACCTTTGCCGGAGAAGCGCTTGCGGGCAACGTCACTGCGTTGCCACCGGGCACACTCGATAATCCTGGCTGGACGGAGACAGGCTACCGCAGGCTCGATGAGGCCGATGCGGCGGGTCATCTGGAGCACCACGCGCTGGCACGCGTCTTTCAACTGCCGGGCGGATTTCGCCTACTGGTCGGTCGAGATCTCGACGAGCGCGAGCGACTTTACAAAATTGTGCTGTCGGCTGGACGGTGGTCAATTGCGATTGTGATCGTGCTTGGTCTCGTTGGCGGATTGTTTGTCACTCGTCGGGTTCTACGCCGCATCGACGCCATGACTGAGACCACGCGCACAATCATGCACGGTGATCTCGGGGGCCGGTTGCCGGTTGCTGGCACCGGCGATGAGCTTGATCGTTTGGGAGAAAACCTCAATCTGATGTTGGAACGCATCGAGGCGCTGATGCGTGGCTTGAAGGAGGTTTCCGACAACATTGCCCACGATCTCAAAACGCCGATCACGCGGTTGCGTAATCGTGCGGAGGAGGCATTGCGTTCGGCCAAGGATGAGGCCGAGTACCGTTCTGCTTTGGAAAGCACGATCGAAGAATCGGATGGTCTTATTCGTACCTTCAATGCGCTTCTGATGATCGCGCGCGCGGAATCCGGGCAGGCCCGAGAAAATATGTGCGAATTCGATGCAGCGGAGATCGCTCACGATGTTGGGGAGCTGTATGGGGTCTTGGCGGAGGAAAAAGGAATTGCCCTGAAAGTGGAAGCTGACGCGCCGGTGAGGCTAAGAGGAAATCGTGAGCTTATCAGCCAGGCACTCGCTAACCTGATCGACAATTCCATCAAATACACGGATCCGGGTAGCAGTGCGGCGAACGGCGCACCGGCGCAAATTGTGGTGCGCGCCCTCAGCGAGGGAGATCGCATTCTGCTAAGTGTGGCCGATAGCGGCCCCGGTATACCTGAAGCTGATCGCGCTCGGGTGGTTGAACGCTTCGTTAGGCTGGAACGAAGTCGTTCCAAGCCTGGCTCTGGGCTTGGTTTGAGTCTTGCTTCGGCAGTGGCGCGACTACATGGCGGCGAACTAACGCTCGCAGACAACCAGCCAGGTCTTAAGAGCGTCATTGCTTTGCCGCGGGAAGGGCCGGTACAGATTGCGGGATGAGACGTCTCACCAAACGAGGGATTTCCCGCAAAGCGGCTGTTGGGCGACCTGTCGTCGGTGCTGGCGTTAGAGTAGGTGCAACTCTGGCCGAGCGCATTGCGAAAGCGCCCCGAATAAGCGATCGAAAAAAGGCACGCGCGCGCATTACGGATTGGCTGGCTAGTCTACCCTCAGCAGAAGCGGAACCGCTCAGAGCACTGTTTGCCGCCAGGCCGACTGTCAATACGCTGATGGAGAGCATCGCTGAAAGCTCGCCCTACCTGTGGGAACTAGCGGCCTGGGAGCCAAGACGGTTACTGCGATTGCTCAACGCGGACCCGGACCAGCACCTGATTGCCTTATTGAATGAGCATGGCCGCGCCATCGCGTCTTGCAAGGACGAAGCCGAGGCGATGCGCTTGTTGCGCCGGATGAAACGTGAGGCTGCGCTGTTGATTGCGCTCACTGACATCGGCGGCGTTTGGCCTGTAATGCGGGCGAGCCGGGCGCTGACGGATCTTGCAGACACTGCTGTCGACGCCGTGTCGCGCTTTTGCTTGGCTGACGTCGTTCGCTCCGGGCGTCTCGTGCCGAAGGACAAATCCAGGCCGCAAGTCGGGAGCGGCTATGTAGTGCTGGCGATGGGAAAGATGGGCGCTTTTGAACTAAATTATTCTAGCGATATCGATCTCATTGTCTTGTACGACCGGGCGGCGCCGGCGCTACCAAAGGATGCGGAGCCTTCGACCCTTTTTGTGCGTATTACACAGCGACTGGTAAAGTTGCTGCAGGAGCGTACGCCGGACGGCTACGTGTTTCGGACAGATCTGCGCCTTCGACCAGATCCGGCTTCGACCGCAATTGCGATTTCTACCGAAGCAGCGGTCTCTTACTATGAAAGCGTTGGTCAGAACTGGGAACGGGCAGCCATGATCAAGGCCCGCCCCTGTGCCGGCGATATTACCGCCGGTGAAGCAATTCTCCACGACATAGCACCATTCGTATGGCGGAAATATCTCGACTTCGCCGCTGTTGCGGATGTCCACGCGATGAAGCGCCAGATCGACGCGTATCGCGGGCACGGCGAGATCGCCGTTGAAGGCCACAATATCAAGCTAGGACGCGGCGGGATTCGTGAAATCGAATTCTTCGTGCAAACCCAGCAACTCATTGCGGGTGGCCGTAACCCGGCACTGCGCGACCGCGATACCCTCACTGCCCTAGACAAGCTATGGGAGGACAAGTGGATTGATGAGGGCGCGCGTGACGCGATGAAAGCAGCCTATTGCTTTCTCCGGACGGTCGAACACCGGCTGCAAATGGTGAATGATGAACAAACACAAGCTTTGCCCGCTGATCGCGTAGAGATGGAGCATTTTGCCCGCTTCACGGGATTCGCCAACCGCGAAGCGTTCGCCAAGGTGTTGCTGGGACATCTCGACAAGGTGCAGCACTACTACGCGCGCTTGTTCGAGAAGCAAAAGGATGTCGATCGGCCAGTTTTGGTATTCCCGGTCGAGGCCAACGATCACAAAACGCTCGACCGGCTTTCCGAACTTGGCTTCCGTGCGCCGCTGGAGGCGTCCAGCATCATTCGGCAATGGTTAGGCGGAACATACCGCTCGCTCAAAAGCGAAGTCGCACGCGCTCATCTGGAAACGCTGGTGCCGGCGCTGCTTGAACACTTGTCGCGGACGGATCATCCTAATGCCACACTAGTGCTCTTTGATCATTTCCTCGCTAACCTGCACGGCCCGGCGCGACTATTGCCATTGCTGCGGCAAAATCCCGAACTAATCGCGTTGATCGTTTTGGTCCTTGGTACCGCACCACGTTTGGGTGACACGCTGGCGCGCCATCCCCAGGTTATGGATGCGTTGGTCGACCCGAGTTTCTTTGGCGCTTTGCCGGATGAAGCCGGACTTCGTCGTCGGTTCGATAAGGCGCTATCCCAGTCACGTTACTACGAGGATCTACTCGAACGCATTCGCATGTTCGGCCTGGAATACATATTCTTGATTGGCGTGCGAATCCTATCGGGAACGGTCACCGCCCGCCAGGCCGGGGAAGCGTTTGCGCGGCTCGCGGACGCGGTGATTCGCGCCGTGCATCACTCAGTCGCCCACAATTTCGCGACGACCCACGGTCACATGCGCGGAGAAGAGACCGCGGTCGTGGCTATGGGGAAGTTGGGCGGTTATGAAATGACTGCAGCTTCTGATCTCGACCTCATCCTGATTTATAATTTTAACGATAGATATCCGGAATCGAACGGCGCACGGCCTTTGTATGGCACGCAGTATTTTGCCCGGCTCACCCAGAGGCTGATCAACACACTCACAGCGCAAACAAATTACGGGGCGCTCTATCAAGTCGACATGCGGCTGCGGCCATCCGGCCGCGCCGGACCCTTAGCAACGCAGCTTGATGGCTTCTCCGCCTATCAAGAGACCGAGGCTTGGACGTGGGAACATATGGCGCTAACCCGAGCGCGCGTTGTCTCTGCTTCGCCTGCATTCAAGCTAAAGATAGAGAGTGTCATCCGGGACATATTGCGCCGACCGCGCGACGCAGAACTAATTGCGGGCGATGTTGTGGAGATGCGGGCCGCCATCGCCAAGGAAAAAGGTGACAACGACCGCTGGGATCTAAAATACGTGGCAGGTGGGTTGATCGATATTGAGTTCATTGCTCAGTACCTACAGCTCATCCACGCGCATCGACTGCCTGACATCCTGGACACCTCAACAGCGCGCGTGCTCGATAAGGCGTGGTCATTGCGCGTGCTGACCGCGGAGGATGCGGAAATCCTTCGCCCGGCTGTGCAGCTCTTTCATGACCTCACGCAAATCCTTCGTCTGTGCCTGCCGGGGGCCTTTGATCCAAAAACCGCCGGTACAGGGCTTTTACGGCTATTGGCACGCGCCGCCGACGTGCCGGATTTCGCTACACTCGATGCGACGATAATCGACTTACAGCCTAAGGTGCGGGAGAGCTTTGTGCGGATTTTAGGGAAAGCACCTTGAGGCGTAACTAGGCTGCTTCATCTTTTGGCAAGTGACATTGTGGTTCGAGCGGCAGCCGCACCACGACCAAGGTGCCCCTTCCAAGCATTGAGCGGATGCACATCCGTCCACCGTGCAGCTCGACCAGTGACTTCGATATTGCGAGTCCAAGCCCCGAGCCCTGATGGCTTTTTATGAGTTGGCTCTCCACCTGCTCGAATGGACGCCCAAGCCGGGTGAGAGCATCCTTAGCGATGCCGATGCCAGTGTCCGCTATGGCAAGCGTTATGCATTGGTC
>Ga0126384_10002118_pt1 | contig 11994 bp, 8 predicted proteins | sample PanSoiMetPlot_36_FD_92543 | JGI IMG/M metagenome (GOLD analysis project Ga0126384, IMG submission 92543) | Tropical forest soil microbial communities from Panama - MetaG Plot_36 | ecosystem: Environmental > Terrestrial > Soil > Tropical forest > Bulk soil | place: Panama | collected 2016-02-17 | reverse complement strand
GTTGACTTGCCGGCTCCGTTTTCACCGATGACCCCGAGCGATTCGCCTGCGGCGAGCTCGAAGCTCACCTCGTCGAGCGCCCGGAATGCATGGCTCACTCCTCGGCCGCGCAAGAGATCCAGCACCAGGCGCGCACGGCCCGCGTTGGAGTCGACCTTAGCGTAGTCCTTGCCAACGCCCGACAAGTGCAGGAGCGGCGCGCTCACACGAAGTCCTCGAAATGCGGCGACAGGCGTAGGAACATCCAGCGTCCGGCAGCAAAAATGCCCAGCGCGACGACGACCGCGACCGCATCGCCCCACCCGACCGCGAGACGCCCCTCGAGCAATGCGTCGCGCAGTCGATCGACGAGATAGCCAAACGGATTCGCCGCAACCCACGGTTTCACGCTGTCAGGCACCAGCGAAAGCGGATACAGGATCGGCGTCAGGTACATGAGGATCATCAGGACCGGCATGAGGATGTGCTCAACGTCCCGAATGAATACCTGTAGCGCGGCAAGCGCGAGCGCGAGCCCGGTGATCGCCAGCGCCAGTATCGCCCACAGCGGTATGGCCAGCAGCAGACCCTCGAAGCGCACCGGTTCGCCGAACAACGCGAGCACGACGAGCACTACGACATAGCCGATAAACTGCAACGCAAACGTCGCAGCGACCGAAGCGTAAACGACCAACTCGTGCGGGAATGCAACTTTGCGAATCAGCCCGGCATAGCCGGCGATGCTGACCGTGCCGCGCTGCAGCGCTTCCTGCGCCGCGAGCCATGGCCAAAGCGCCACGGCGACGAATAGCAGGAAGCTCTTGCCGTTCATAGGGCCGGCGCGGAACACCGTGGTGAATACGAAGGCATACACCGCGAGCAGCGCCAGCGGGTGCAGGAATGCCCAAGCCAGGCCGGTGACGCTGCCGAGGTAGCGCGAAAACAACTCGCGGCGGAAGAAGTTGATGAAGAGCGCGCGATGTCGCGCGAAGTTCGGCGGCGCGACGGAGCGCACTGCGGCAGGTGCGGCTTGGCTAGGGGTCGCAGACATGGCCGGGAGGATAGCAGCGTTGGGGCCGTAGGATACCGCGACGGCGATGACCTCTGCAGAATACAATTCAGCGATCTCGTTTGAGAACGGCTCTACGGTGGCTCGAACCGATTTCGCTTCGCCAAAAACCGCAGCCGACTGGGCCGCGCTCGGCCAGCGCCACCTCGCCGCTAATGCGGTAGCGCAGGCAGTCGCTTCGTTCGAACACGCGGCTGCGCTGGAGCCGCAGGTGGCGATGCATTGGGCGCGCCTCGGCAAGGTGCAGGCCGCGATGCGGCAACACGAAGCGGCCGAAGCCGCGTTTGCGCGCGCATGTACGCTTGAACCGCTGAACCCCACGCTGCACGTGCTGCTCGCAGGCGGGTTACGCGAGCAGAACAAACCCGAAGAGGCGATCGACGCCTGCGTGCGCGCGCTGAAAGCAGCGCCCGACAACATTCCGGCAGTTGTCACCAGGGCGCTGATGCTCCCGCCGGTGTACGCGGGGCTCGACGATCTCGAGAAGTGGCGCGAGCGGTATATCGACGGGCTTGCACGCCTGAACGCGAGGAAAGCTTTGTGGCTCCGTCAGCCGCGCGGCGTTCTCGGCGTCGAAGCGACCAACTTTTATCTCGCCTACCAGGGCAAGGCCGATCTCGCGGTGCAGTCGGGCTACAGCGATTTCCTCGCCTCTCTGCTCAGCGCCGCGGTCCCCGACTTGCGGGCGCCGCTCGAGCGTCGGAGCGACCGATCCCGCCGGATCCGCGTCGGCTTCCTGTCTTCGAACCTGAAAGCATCGACGATCGGGGGTTACTTCGGGAGCTGGATCTCTGAGCTGCCCCGCGATCGCTTCGAGGTTCACGGAGTTCTCGCCGCGGGCATTCCCGACTTGCGCACGGAAGCGTTCGCGCGAGCGAGCGACAACTTCGTATCCGTCGATGGAGCGGCGGACGAGATCGCACGAAGGGTCAAGTCCCTCGCGCTCGATATCCTGGTCTTCCTGGACGCTGGCATGATGCCGTGGGGCAATCTGCTCGCTAACCTGCGACTGGCGCCGGTGCAATGCGCGGCATGGGGGCACCCCGTGACCACCGGCAGCACTTTCGTCGACTACTACCTGTCGTGCGCCGATATGGAGCCCGAGGACGCGTCCGCACACTATCGCGAGCGGTTGGTGCTGCTGCCCGGCCTCGGTACGCGGTACACGCCTCCCCCACAAGTCGAAAGCGCGGAGCGCGCGGAGTTCGGCCTCCCCGCGCACAAGCACGTCTATCTTTGCCCGCAGTCGCTGTTCAAGATTCACCCGGATACCGACACCCTGCTCCTCGATCTGCTGGCGCGAGACGAAGATGCGGTGCTCGTGTTTTTCGCGGCCACGACTCGAGGTCAGCGCGAGGCATTCGTCCGCCGCCTGGAAGCGGGGATGAAAGTGCGCGGGCTGCCGCCACGCCAGCAGATCAAGCTGCTACCACCCATGAGTCATGGTGATTTCCGTCGCGTCATGGCCGTCGCCGATGTCATGCTCGACACGCTGCACTGGAGCGGCGGCAGCACGAGCCTCGACGCTCTTGCGACGGGACTGCCCGTAGTCACGCTACCGGGGCGGTTTATGCGCGGGCGTCAAAGCGCGGCGATGCTAAGGATTATCGGCGTTGAGGAATTGATCGCGAGCGATCCCGATCAATACGTCGCGCTTGCGCTGCGCGTGGCGAACGACGGCGAGTATCGAGCGAGTCTGACCTCACGGATTCGCGACGGCCTGCCTCGCCTCTTCGATCGACCGGAACCCGTCGCCGCGCTTGCGGCAGCGTTGGAGAAGATGGTCAGTCCTCAGCCCTGATTGACCCGCGCGAGCTGCGCCGCGAGGAGGAGATCAGAAACCTCAAGCAGCTGCTCGGATGGGAGCTGCAGCGACTAGCTTGCTGCGGATTGGTAATGCCTGTTAGCGGCGCTGCGCTGTCAGCCAGATCCTGACACCGATCGATTAAACGCCGCGAGCAGCTGCTCCGTTACCTGTTGCCAGGTGAAGTGCTGCGCCACGTGCGCGACCCCTGCCTCAGCCCTTCGTGACGCGTCATCCCGCTCGTGCATCGTCCGGCGCATCAGCTCGATCAAGTGATCGCGGTCGGGGGCGAGGTAATCCCCAACTTCGTTGGCGCCCAGGCGGCGCTGCGCCGGCGAGCTGCGAATTCGGTGCGCGAAGCTTTCGTCGGTGAATTCGTCGGTCGGACCGCCGGCGGTACAGACCACCGGCACGCCGCACGCCGCCGCTTCGAGCACGGGCATGTTGAACCCTTCCGCTCGGTACGGCGAGACGTAAGCGTCGGCCGCTCGGAGCAAGTCGGCCATCATCCGGACCGGATAGGTCCCACCGTCGTAGATGAGCCGCTCCGCGACGAGCTCACGCGCCCTGGTCGGCAGATTGCCAACCACCTCTTGAACGTATTCGCGCGACGGGTAGAGTCCATCCGCTCCCTTGAGAAACAGCCGCGCATGTGGCGAAGCTTGCGCCACGCGCGCGAAGGCCTCGAGCAGAACGTCGAGGCCCTTGTTCCAGGACATGGCGCCGACCGACATGTAAACAAACGCGTCAGTCAGGTCGAGCGCCCGGCGCGTAGCCTCCCGGGCAGCGGCGTCCGGGCGAAAGATTTCAGGATCGATGCCGTGCGGTACGACGTGGATTCGCTCCGGCGGGATGCCGAAGCGTTCGAAAGCAAGCGCAGCCCATCGCGATGGTGTCATCACGTTTACCCACTGTGGTACCTCGGCCGCAGATGGGAGCGCGCTCCGATTTTCCTCGGTGAGGATCCGGTATTCGGCGGTCGCGAAGGCGAATCTCCGGCCGAACAACGGCGCGCTGAACTCGGGACGCTCTGGCCGAAGCGTATAGGTTACCTCGGGAACGAACGCTTTGTCCGGTGCCCGAAGCGCGCGTAGCGCGTCCTCCTGCGCGGGCGTAAATATGCCGCGCGTCCTGCGCCACTTGTCATCGTGAAAAGGAAGGTCGACGAAGCGCAAGTCGATGTCGTTACGCTGCAGCAGGCACAGGCAGTGCGACTGCGCCACGAGCGCGAAGGAGTGGGGTATGAAGCGCCACCCCTCGAATAGCAGGCGAGAGATCACTAGGGGGCCGGCTGCGTCGAGGCGATCAGGCTCTCGGCGTACTGCATCAGCAGTCGCAGCGCATCGGGATTTCGGCGCCGTGCAAGCGCATGCTTCACTTGACAGCAGGGCCGGCGGGCGCTGTGAGCTTCGGTGGCTCCGGCAGCTTCACGACGAGAGCGTCGATCGCGGCCTGGTTGACCTTCATGTTCGGGTCCTGGCTGATCGCTTCGAGCTTGGCGTCGCGCGCATCCTTCACATACCGCTGCTTGAGCTCGTTCATGATCTGCTTGCTCGCCTGCTCGAACGGCATCTGTCGGGAGGGCCGCCGCCCATCGAGGCGGATGATGTGCCAGCCGAACCTCGATTGCACGGGTTCGCTGACGTCCCCGACATTCTTGAGATCGAACGCGGCCTTGCTGAACGCCGGGTCCATCTTCTCGAAAACGAACCAGCCCAGTTGACCGCCGTTCTCCTTGGCGGTCGGATCCTCGGACACCAGCTTCGCCAGCGCGTTGAAATCGGCGCCGGCAAGAACCTTGGCCCGAGTTTCCTTGGCCAGCGCGAGCGCCGCCGCGTCGCCGCGCTTTCCTGTTTCGAAGAGGATATGCGATGCGCTGATCTGCTCGGGGGTCATGTACTTGGATTTGTTGATCAGGTAGATCTCGCGAGCTTTGGCCAGAAAGTCGTTGTACTTCGCGTCGAATTCGGCCGCGGCGTCGCGATCGATCTTGGCGAGCAGCGCCTGCGCGTAGAAGCGTTCGGTCTCGAGCGCGAGCCGGCGCGCGAGCTCGGGGTCGCGATCGAGCCCGGCGTCGTGGGCCTCTTTGGCGAGCGTCTTGTCGATCAGCAGATTGTTGAGCAGCATCGTCAGCCGCCTGGGGTTGGCTGCAAACTCCGCGCGCATTTCCGGAGGAACGCGCAGGAGATCGGTCTCATAGTCGGCGCGGGTCAGTTTGACCTGCGCGTTTTCGGCCAGGACCTCGTCGCCGGATTTCTGGGCCTGCGCGATGCAGTCGGCGGCGACGATGAGAGCCGCCAGGGCGAAAGCGGATGCGGTGCGATGCATGGAACCTCGGATCAGGGGAGATCGAAAATAGGGAAACGCGTATTATCGCCTGCGGCTGGATTGCCCGTCCAACGCTAGAGCCCGCGAGTCTCCGCGGGCCTGCGCGACAAAAAAAGAAGCCCCGCTGCGCGGGGCTTCTTCTTGAAACTTGATGCTCTAATTGCTAGGGACGTACGTTATCAGCTGGGTGCACCCGGAGCCGCAGGCATCGAGTTGCTTGAAGTTGAGGTAGTAATCCTGATTCGGGTTCAGGGTTGCAGCGCCGCTCTTCCCAGTGCTAAGCGTCGTGAAATATTGGAAGCCTGAGAATGGGCTGTTCGCCCAACTCAAGGTTCCACCGCCCTTCCGAGGTAAGGCGCCTGGGCCAAAGTCGCAGGGGGATGCGCTGACCGCGCCTGTGAGGTGACCGCCCCCACCCTGAGGGTTATCGGTCACATTGAACGACCCCTTCCCGGCCGTGGTGGTGTTCGCGCCCGTATGGAAGCGGATGACGAGCGCCTGGCCCTGGTTGATGCCGCCAAACTGGTTGGTGAAAACCTGGGTGGAGCTGCCCGTCCCCAGATCGACGGTGTTGGCCGCCAAGCCCTGGGCTGCACAGGCGCTAGTGTCGATGGCTCCGCCGCCGCCACCACCGCCACCGCCACCGGTCGTGTAGCTGACCGCTTTGCTTGGCGTTACCGTGGTCGCCGTGTCGTTGGCGCTTAGGTTATACATACAGTTGGTGAGAGCAGTACTGCCCCCAGGGGTCGCGAGACCCGCGTTCTTGGTATTGGCTCCCGACGAGATTGCCGGGCAACCAGCCGTGCCACTGGAAGGACCAGTCCATGTGTACGCGATCGTTCCCGCATTATTCTGACAATTTGCAGTGAGTGTCACCGCCTGCTGCACGGTTGGAGATCCTATCGACGGGCTGATCGAACAGGAGAACGACCCGGCTACCGCGGGCACGCAGGTAAGCGTGAAATTGCCGCCGCCGTTGTCCTGCAGCGTATACGACGCGCAGCCGCCGTCGCTGAAGCTGAACGTCGCAGCTTGCGCTGGTGCGCCGTAGTCGAGTGCGATGGGAAGGGACAATGCGCAGGACGCGAGCACAACAAGCGCCTGCCTGAGGAAGGAACGTCTCATGCTGAACTCCCTATCGGAACGCCGCGCGGCACGGCTTGTTGTTGCAAACTTCCCGCGCTGCGTCCAACGAAAAAAATTGCGCGATTTTACCTCACCATGCTGCGTTGCGCCAACAACATCGTGAGTCCATTCCCTCCCCACGCTAGCGCCACGCGGCGCGAGCGTATGTCAATAGCATACACCAAGTTTGCGCTCCGTTGGTCTGAAAATCGCGACCGCTGATCCGTTGCTCGTTCGCCTTGCGCGCGCTGAACAATCGACCTGCCGACACGCGAAAAAAAAGGGCGGAACCGAAGTTCCGCCCCTTGTTTTGCCATGAACGCTCGATCAGTTGATGATCCGCGTCGTCGACTTCTGGACGAAGTTGCCGCCATAGTTCGACAGCACGTTTACGCCACCGACGACCAGCGTGCCGTTCGTGAAGGACTGTACTGCGAAGCCCACCACCGGCAGACCGAGGTACGTCTTGGTCAGACCCGAGCTCGAGAAGGTCGGCCCGCCGATGTGCGTCGTGGCGGTCACGTTGCCCAAGGTGTGGAACGTGGCGGAGGTCGACCGCACGAACCCAAGGCGCAGCCAGCCGTTCGTGAACGTCGTGTTGATGTTCGACTTGTTAGCCGACGCCAGCAGGTTGCTGTTGTTGAACGTGACGATGTTCGCTTCCCAGCAGATCGAGTTGGTCAACGTCGGCGGCGGCGGCGAGAAGGTCACCGGCGACGAGGTCGTCCGCTCTTCGCGATCATAGATGTTCAGCGTCACGTCATCGCACGAACCCGCGGTCCCGTTGAAGTTCCGCTGGAACAGCTTCGGCGCCGCGCCCGTACCCGGGTTGACGTAGAAGCGCTTCGTCGGGAAGGTCATCACCCAGTCGGTACCGGACTTGGTCGCCGCGTCGAGGATGTACTCGTTCATCACCGTGTCGTGCATCAAAACGGCGCTGACCGTGTCAGCCGGGTTGTACACCGGCGTCGGCCATTGCGACACATAGACGCCGAGGTCAGTCGAATTGAACGGGTCCTGCGGCTCGGCCGCCAACACCGTGCTCGTGGTGGGGAACACGTCGGTGAGCTGCGGCGAAACGCTGCCGGCGTTGAAGTAGATCGGGCCGTTGTTGAATCGCTGCAGTGCCACCGCGTCTTCGGTGTAGTCCACGCCAGCGGCGACGTTGATCAGGCTCATGCCGCCAAACAGGCCGCCCGAGGCGCTGCCGGCATCGGTTGCCGCACCCGCGTCGCTCAGACCCGCGCAGTCCTTCGGAGTGCCACTGACGTGCGTGATCTGGATGTACGTGCAGGTGTTGGTCGGATACGTCGCCATTTCGATGATTTCGACGTAACCTTCCTTCGTCCGGTCGAGACCCGAACCGCCCTTGTCGTCGGCGCTTCCCGTATAGGCGAAGTTCACGAAATCGACGCCGGCCTTCAGCGCCGAGTTGTCCGGGATCGTGCACGAGTTGTCGAACGTCAGTACCTTGCCGCCGCCACTCGAGCTCGGGAGAACGGCTGCGGTCCACACGTCGAATTTTGACAAGAACAGGTTGAAGTCGAGAACTTCACGGCTGTTCTTGCCTTCCAGGAAGCGGACCTTGACGGCCTTCGCCGAGTTGGTCGAGTTGACGACCGACAGCAGCGAGTTGAACGCGTTGCCGTTGGCGTCAGCATTGACCGTGTAATACGGATAGATCAGTGCCTGACCCAGCCCGTTGGGGTTGACGTTTACCGCGTCCGCGGCACTCGTCACGCCCAACGCGCCCGCTCCTGCCAGGGCTGCGTACAGCGATTTTCTTTGGAACGAGTTCATGGTTTTTGATGACTCCTCTGTTTCAGTTTCAGGTTTAAAGTGATCACTTTAAGACCGACAGCACCCGCGAGTCTATTACAGCCTGCCTTCATTTACAACGAATCGTGCCCCGCATCCAGCCTTTCTGCGGGACTTGTGTGATATTTGCAACGTCTCCCTTGGCGCGTCCTAGCGATAAACGTACCAGGCGGAGCCGTTTTCAATGATCCAAGTCTCCGGCAGCAGCGTTTCTACACCCTTCATGTTCCGGTAGTCGTAGGTGATGGCCATCTGCACCTTGCAGAGCTCCGCATCACACTCGACCTTGTCTACTTTCGCCTTCCGCCACAGGCCGGGCTTGATCTTGGCCTTGTACACCGTCAGCGAGGTCGCCGCCTTGGAGCCCGCGCTCAGGTACTGGTAAGCGCCGTCGACATCGCCCTTGATCAGCGTTTGCCAACGCGCCTCCGCCCGTTCCGCGACGAGCTTCTGCTTTGCTTCCGGCGACGAATCCGCACTGATGCCGGCACAACCTGCGAGCCCCACCCCCAGCGCCAACCAGCCCAGCCACCGGAACACCCGAGCTGCCGAGCCAAATTTCACCTTCTCGCTTTGCAGCGTAGCCAAGGGTCCTGGTAGCGTCAATTGCAAAAACCTCATTTTTCCCTCTCGTTCTGTCCTGTTGCATATCCGCAACATTGATGGCGTCGTCATTTGGCGACGTTTCCGGGGTCCAACTGCGTTCCCGGGGTAAATTTCAGTACCGGCGGAGCCGGCTCGGGGGCGGGTGCTGCCCTGGTTCCCGGCAGCGGAAACACGCTTTCCAGCTGATCCATCTTGCGCCGCAGATCGTCGATGATTCGAGCAACGTCGGCCTCGTTTTCGACCACGCGCGGCGTGATGAAAAGCACCAATTCGGTCCGGTTATTGGTCAACGACTGATCGCCGAAGAGGCCCCCAATAATTGGAATCCGTGAGATCAGAGGCAACCCTTTCGAGCTGTTCTGGTTGTCCTCGGAGATAAGCCCGCCCATCACCATCGTCTGACCCGTCGGCACGGCGAGCAGCGTCTGCACGGAGCGCGTATTGATCGGTGGTGCGATCGTCGGATCGGTGGTTGCTCCCGGGGTGCTGACCTCTGCGTCGACCTCCAGGGTGACGAGCCCGCCGGCGTTGATGTGCGGAGTCACCTGAAGAAGCACACCGGTGTCGATGTATTGCGCCGTCGTGGTCACAGCGTTCGTCGTGCCGCCGACGAGTGTCTGTTGCTGGATCGGAATCCGGTTGCCGACCTTGATCGTCGCCTTCTGGTTGTCCAGCGCAGACAGGTGCGGGTTGGAAATCACCTTCGTGTTCCCGTAGGTGTCGAGCAGATGCAGCGCGGCCTGGATCCCGCCCGGGAAGTTGGCGTTCTGGATGAGATACGTGAAGCCGTTCAGGATCGATAAACCCGGGTTGGTGGTCGTGCCTGTAGTCGTGGTCGTGGATGTAGGCACGCCGCCTGGGTTAAACGGAGGGCTGCGCGTCAGCAGTCCCCCGGCGCCCCTGCCCGAGGGAGCACCGCCCTTGAACAGCCATTCGACGCCAAAATCGATCTCGTCGGTGAGCGTGACCTCGGCGATGGTCACGTCGATCACGACCTGCCGTTGTGCGATGTCGAGCTTCTTGAGCGCTGCCTCGATGACCGAATACTCGGCCGGCGTAGCAACGATCAGGATCGTGTTGTTGTCCTTGTCGGCGACCACCTGGATGTTGCGCACGATGCCCAAGCCTTCTGCGACGCCGAGCGCACGCTGGATCGCGCCCTGCACCGTTCCAGGCGCGCCTTGAGCCTGCGGCGCCGGCTGCGGTGTCGGCGTCGGGTTTTGCACTGGAATCGTTTGCTGCGGTTGATAGGAAGGCGGCGAGACGATAGTGCCTGCCGGCGTCCCAGGTGTGAGCTGCGGTGGCCCGGGCCCCGGCGCGGGTTGCGTCACGCGCCCGGTAAACGCCTGCTGCAACAGCGGCCCGATGCGTTCGGCGCGGCCATTCTGGACCTGATAGACGTAGAAGCGTATGCCCGCGCCCTCCATTCCACCCTTGTCGAGTCGCTCGATCCACTTCTTCGCTTCGTCGAGATACTCCGGCTGCGGCGTGATCACGAGCAGTGCATTCATGCGCTCGATCGGAATGATGCGCAGGATGCCCGTGAGCGGGCTCTTGTCGGGAGTCCCGAGCGCCTTGTCGAGCTCCGCAATCATCGATTTGACGTCCGTGCTCTGCAACGTGAACAGTCCTACCGACATCCCGGCCATCCAGTTGACGTCGAACATGTCGATCGTCTGGATCAAGTGTCTCAGCTCGTACTCGGTGCCGGAGAGGATCAGGAAATTGCGCAGCTCGTCCACGCGCACCGAAGTCTGATCCTTGACGAAGGGCTCGAGCAGCGAGGCCATCTGGCGCACGCCGACGTAACGAAGCGGCACGATCACCACCGAGAAGCCAGGGAGCAGCGCGCGGGTCGAGCCGCCGAGCTGCGGCGTGACATTGCCGCGCACAGCCGCCGCCGCCGGAAGAATCTTCCAGATGCCGCCCTCCTTGGTCATCGTCGCGCCGTTGATCCGCAGCAGCATCTCCATCGTCGCGGGGAGCGCTTCGCGGGGGATGCCGGAGGTCGTCCGGATCGTGACTGTCCCACCGACGTTCGGGTCGATCGTGTAGGACTCGTTGAGCGTGTCGCCAAGGATGGTGCGGATGACATCGCGAATGTCGGCGCCCTCGAAGTTGAGCGTAACCGCGGGACCCGGCGCTGCGGGCGAGCGGGTGGTCGGCGGAACCTCGCCGCCCTCTTGCTGGCCCTGCACGAGAACGCCGGTGCCCTTGAAAAGCTTCGAGACCTCGGGCGGCTTCTCCGCGCCGGCGTTCATGGCAGTGCCCGTGTCTGAGGATGCGGGCTTGGGCGTTGGCGGTGCGGGCGCCTGCGCTTCGCGAACAGTCTTCTGCGCGCACGCAGTGAGCAGTGCCAGCAGCAACGGCAAAAGCAGTGTCCGCCTTGAGCCGAACCTTCGGCTTGCGTTGGTTTCGTTCATCGTTCTTCCGGTTGTTATCGGCGCCGCCTTCGCAGGCGGCGACTCGTTGGCAGCGCGGCCGGTTCTACCGGTTCCGACGCCCGCCTTGGTTGCCTCCCTGGCCACCACTCACCTGCGACGACGCCGATCCGGCGTCAGTCGTCCCCTGCGCTGCACCTTGGCGCGCCGCGCGACGCGCCTGTCTCGCGTTTTGCGCGGGCTGCACGGCAGCGCCACTCGCGGCGGCGTTCGCCGCAGCAGCCTGAGCCGCTGCGCGTGCCTGTGCCGCTGCTGCGGGCGCCGCCGTTCCCGGCGCAGCGACGCCTGCCCCCGGTGGGGGTGGTGCCGCCACGAGCGTCGTCTTCGGCCCCGGTGCGACCTTGAGGAGCAGCTCCTCGGATTCGTCCCCCAGCGTAAATTTCACCCGATCGACTTGAACCGACGCGACGAGCATGCCGTTGATACGATCGCCTTGGTGCACCACCCTCGATTTGCCTCCGGCGACTTCTTTGAGGAAGGCGATGTTGCCCTGTCCCGTCACAGTCGTCCCCATGAGCTGGAACTGTCCCGGTTTCAGGTTGCCCGGTCCGCCGTCGCCCGCGAGCACCGGTGCCGGCCGGCGCGTCGCGTTGAAGAGCGTCCGCTCGACTGTTTCGGAGTGCGCCTGCAGCCCGCCTGCGATTTGGTACTCGGGCAGCAGCGCAGGGGTGATCGACTTCGGTTCGAGAGGAGGCGACGACGACGGCACACGGACGATCTGCCGGCCCCAGTCCGTCTCCCAGCCGATGAGGGCAGCAAGCACGACCACCGGGATGATCCACCACGCCCAGACTCGTGCTCGCGCAGCGTTTAGCGAGGGAGGC
>Ga0126384_10002116_pt1 | contig 11997 bp, 11 predicted proteins | sample PanSoiMetPlot_36_FD_92543 | JGI IMG/M metagenome (GOLD analysis project Ga0126384, IMG submission 92543) | Tropical forest soil microbial communities from Panama - MetaG Plot_36 | ecosystem: Environmental > Terrestrial > Soil > Tropical forest > Bulk soil | place: Panama | collected 2016-02-17 | reverse complement strand
TAACGCTGTACTGGCACTTGTGGACTCAAGTTCGCAAACGCCGCTGATGGGGAGCGACAACAAGCGACTAACAGGGGCGCTCCATCTCCTTGTCGGCTTCTTCATCGGTTGCATCGTAGCTGCGGCAGCCGTCATGTATCTAGGCGACTGGGCTTGGTCACTACCGGCTGCGCTGTCTGCTGCGGCAGTCGCGTTGCCCTAAACATATTTTGCGAGCCGTGGCGAGAGTTACCTGTATTTACCCACATTAACTGGTCAACGAAACACATTCTACTTATGCTCCTACCAGATCGATTGATCTACAGGAGAAAAATCATGGCGAATAAACTTCCGCGCAAAGCCCTAATAGCGGTTTCCAGCTTCAATGGTGCTATCTATCCCGAAGGTCACAAGACAGGCGTGTTCTTCGTGGAAGCCCTGCATCCGTACGAAGTGCTGACAGCCGCAGGATTTGAAGTGGACCTGGCATCCGAAACCGGCACGTTCGGGTTCGACGATAGTTCACTTACGCCTCCGTTCTTGTCCGGGAGTGAGCACGCGATCTTAAACAATCCCGAGCATCCGTTCATGGTCAAGATCAAGTCGCAGCTTAAGAAAGCATCTGATTTGAAAAAAGAAGATTACGGATTTTTCTTCGCTTCTGCCGGCCATGCCGCTCTGTACGACTACCCGAAAGCGAAGGGCTTACAAGCGGTCGCCGCCGACATCTGGGAGCGCGGGGGTGTCATAGGTACCGTGTGCCACGGCCCCGCGATCTTGCCGGGCATTATCGATTCCAAGACAGGTAAATCCATCATCCACCGCAAAACCGTAACCGGATTCACGATCGAAGGCGAACTCATCTTCCGAATCCTGGACAAGTTGAGGGCGGATGGAGTCGTTCCCGTCATTGACGCCGTCACTGCCGCTGGCGCGTTCTATAGCGGACCGATGAGCGCCTTCGATGATTACTCGATCACGTCAGGCCGCGTCGTGACCGGCACCAACCCGGAGAGCGGTCGTAGCGCCGCGGAGCGTGGCGTGAAGGTGTTCGACAACTTAGAACTCTACGCAAGGCTACCGAAGGCGGCGTGAAGCGCTTGAGTTTGTTCAGGCGCTGGGTCCAGTCAAACGAATCTTCAACGGATGCTGTCCCAAGCCGATTCTGTGCTGGATGTGATTCAGAAGGCGGCAATAGCGGTCATGGAGAAGACCGAAAGCGAGAAGCGATTAATCGCTTGAGGAGATTACGAACAGCGCTGCCCGAGAGGTCGGTTCGGGCGGCCTACACATCTTCAGAGCACGTCGTCAATAACTCTTCTAGAAGGGCCGCAGTCGCGGCCCTTATGCACTTAATAGCAAACTGTCACTGAATTCTGCAGACTGTTGGTCTGCTGTGCTTTTGCGTTCAGGATACACATTCCAAAGATTGATTTCCGCGCCCATCGCAGCAACCTTTACTGGTTCCACAAATCTGTACCCCCGACCGATCACAGTAACAATGCAGCTTAACTTCGAATCACTGGGGTCGATAGCTTTGCGAATGGCCGCGATGTTAACTTTGAGATTGCTCTCATCGACAAACGTATCGGTCCATACCGAGGAAATGATTTCTTGCTTGTTAAGCAACTCACCGGAACGTTCCACAAGTACAGTCAGGATCTCCAGCGCTCGGGTCCCGATGCGCACCGGCGTACCCTCCCTTAGCAGCAGTTGCCGTTCAGGAATCAGCAAGAATGGGCCAAAGGAAAAGCAGCGTGCTTCCATACAACATATGCCTCCTTGCAAACTATCTATCTAACCGCATACCGCCCAGGACCTCTCAATACCGCACCGACTGGTGGGGTGTTTTCGAAAGATGATCAAAAGGATGTATGCCATTCAACAATCATGAAATTCAGTCCCTGCATGTCTCGTAGAGGAACCACGCTCGCCTTTGGGCTTCGTCGATCCAATTCTCGAGAAGGCTGGTAGAGGCTACGTCGCCGGCATCATCGCAAAGGACATGCAGGCTCTTCATGAAGCGCACCAACGCTTTATTGTCTTCCCACAGCTCACTGAGCATGTCCTTGGGCGTCACATAATCCGCATCATTGTCGGCGACGCGCGTGATTCGCGCAATGTGACCGATAGAACGCAAAGTTGTACCGCCGATCTTTCGAACTCGTTCTGCGATATCGTCGGTTATCGCAAAGAGTTGGTCGCCGTGCTCATCGAGTAACAGATGGTAGTCCCGGAAGTGTGGACCGCTCATGTGCCAGTGGAAGTTCTTTGTCTTGATATACAGCGCAAAAATGTCCGCCAATAAAATGCTTAGCGCAATCGAGATTTCGAACACGGACTCTGGCGCAATGTCGGTACGTTGCGCATGAGCCAACAACCGGCGCGCTAACAGTTCATGCTTCGTTTCTTCTGCCATTTGTTTCCTCCGTCCATTGTTGTTCCTGACGAATCCTGAGAGTGTTTTCCATGCCGATCCTGTGTGCTCAGTCAGGGCGTTCGGGTGGCGTGCAACTCACTGCTGGTGGTCTACGACGCGAAGCCAATAAAGAATGCAGTTTGCGTCGGGCGCGCAGTGATCGGGACTTTCCTGCCGCTAGAGATATGCCCAATGTCGATGCCACTTCACTATGTGGCATTTCTTTCAGACAACATTGCTCGACATACTCGCGCAAGGACGTAGGCAGTGCCCGGACCGCCCTTCTGACCATCTCGATAGATTGGTCGTGAATCAGCGCTTGTTCTGGATTAATTCTGTGATCTGCGAACTGCAACGGTCTATTGGCATTCTCTTCAAGACTGATTTCTGTGCTGCTTTTTCGCCGACGGAGCAACATTAACGCACTGTTGATCGCAATGCGTGTTAACCACGTTGAAAATTTGGATTGTTCATTGAAAGAACGCAACCCCTTGAACGCGTTCACAACGGTATCTTGCATCACATCCTCAACGTCAGCCGGATTGTGCGCAATGTTGCGGATCGCACGTAAGGCTACCGGGGAACTACGCCGAATGAGTTCCATGAACGCCACGTGATCTCCAGCTTTGCATCTGGCCACCAGCACTCGTTCTGGCGTTGCGCTATTCATCGGTGAGCAATCTCAAACGCTATGAAAATAGTCGGGACGGACAAATTCGCAAACCTCCGAAAGACGAAGTGTCCTGTACCTCTTTCGTCCACGTTTCAAATGCGACCTTAGGAAGGATTGGCACAGATGTTGAATTGAAATCTGCTAGATCGGTGAACGGGCATCGAGACGGAGGTCGCCTCGTGGGTGTGGAGATGGCCTACCGCGATTTTAAGCAATCGAGATGAGAAAAACTGTGTGCATGTAGCCTTCACGTGGAAAAGAAGTCTGCGCTGGCCAGCCACCGTCATGGACCCGATCGCCCCACACTCTAGAAATCAAGCCTTCTGGATTTTGCGGGAATAGGAACGCTCTATTGGGCTCTGAATGAATTCTGAAAATGCGTCAGAGAGTTCGATCAATGGTTCTTTGGTGGGTTTCGGCCTGGTGGTATCTTGATCAATTTTCGTCCGAACAAGCGACTGTCTATCGAGTAGGCTCCAGGCCCAAGTAGTACAGTGGCGGCGGCTGTTAACGCCGAGATCCCCAGCTGAACCCGATTTGGAGCATCGGTAGCGACAAGAAGCGCCACTTCCAAGAGGCAAGACATGGCCGCACAGTAGGGCGTCAAAAAGCCCAGCAGCAAGCACAGAGCCACCAATGCTGCAATTCCTTCAACGATGAATCCGGAGCCCATCGGCCAACATGTCCTCGCATTGAAGAGAACTGTGACTGCTACGACAGAACGTAAAATGACCAGGGCAACACCGGCACTCCCTGTGGGAAACATTGAAAAGAGTCTCTGCACGTTGAGAAGGTAGCAGTTGCGGTTTCCGGTCGCTAATCCGAAAGAGCAGTCGGGCGATTATACTTTTGGCCTACTGGCCGGTCTCCGAGAGACGTATACTGGCACTCCCTTTTTTATGAGCCAGAGCAGCACTGCATTGGTGCGAGAGCCGCCCTTCGAGCTCTGCTGGCGCTCGGCCGCGTTTGCATGCGTGGATATGAACCCTGGTGGGCGTGCCGCGACTTCATTCAACCAGGGCGCAAAGGCAGAGCCACCCCGAAACGCTGTCGGCGCCAAAACTTGGCAGCGATTTTGTCTGTACCTGGTCGCTTTCTTTTTTTCGCTCGCGCAGGCTCATGCTCAGTCTCTCGATCCCACTCGGCGCATCTCGCAGTATGGGCACACAGCTTGGCGGACGGAGGACATGACCCTTTCAACGATTTTGTCCATCACGCAAACTGCAGACGGCTATATATGGATCGCAAACAGAAGCGCGATCGTGCGCTTCGACGGAGTTCGATTTGTTCCTTGGACTCCTCCAAAGGGAACAACGTTTCCAGGGAATTTCACCTTTCTGCTCGGATCGCGTGATGGCAGTCTTTGGATCGGGACGAGGTACGGACTGACTCGGTTTAAGGATGGACAGCTATCTATATATAAGACTGGCCCAAACGATCAGGCGGGAATCAGTGTGATCAGTGAGGATCACGCAGGAACGATTTGGGTAACACGCTATCGTAAGCCGAAGCAAGAAGGGGCCCTATGTGCGGTAGTAGGTCAAGGCTTGCATTGCTACGGTCCTGCTGATGGAGTTCCAGCAGCGAACGCCGAGGGTTTAAACGAGTACGGCCTGGGTCTTACGGAAGATCACACGGGTAATTTGTGGTTCGCAGGGCATGACCTTTATAGCTGGAAGCGGGGAGCACGAGCTAACCCACATTTTGGTTCCACCAAACATCCTCAAATATTGGACGTCGCCGTGGACCAATCCGGCGACGTGTGGGCGGCGATGGACGATGTCGGCCCGCAATTCGGACTGCGTTATTTCCACAATGGGTCTTGGGGGGAGTACTCCACGGCGGGGTTTCACAGTTCCACTGTGAGGTCTGGCGCTCTGTTAGTCGACAAAGCTGGAGCGGTGTGGATCGCCACTGCACGGGATGGTCTCTATCGCATATGGAAAGGCAACGTTGACCACTTTTCCAAAAGCGATGGGTTATCGGGGTATAGCGTCGATTTTCTTTACGAGGACCACGAGGGAAATCTGTGGGTCTCAACCGAGGCTGGTGTAGACCAGTTTCGCAATACGGCCATCACCTCGTATTCAATCGACGAAGGACTGACCTCGAATAGCGTTCCGAGTGTCTTGGCGTCGCGCGACGGGACAGTTTGGGCCGGGTCTTATGATGGATCTGCCCCTAATCTGGTACCGGAGCCAGCGAACGTTTTGCGGCCAGGACCGAACCGAGCTTTCTCGCCAGGGCCAAAAATTCCTGGGCGAATCGCAGCGATGTTTGAAAGTCGCTCCGGTACGTTATGGTTCTTAGTCAATGACGTCCTAGCATCGTACGCGCACGAAAAAGTCAACAGTGTGCTCACCTTGGATGGTCATATCTTTCATGATAACTATCTCACCGCGATTTCCGAGGAAGACGCGCATACCATTCTGACCCTCGATAACACAAGTCTTCTACGCATCCGGGACCAGCACATGGTGGAGGCGATCCCTTTACCCAAGCCCCTATCTTCTGGGGGATTTCTTGCCTCAAATCGGAACGGGGGAGCGTGGATTGTGGGGCAGAGACAAGCGGATGTAATGCTCTATGAACATGGCATCATTCGCAGTTACCCTCCCCCGAGTAACGAGACATCGCTCAAAGTCAATGCCATTCTCGCCGATCCTGATGACCCTCTACTACTGATCACTTCAAACAAGGGATTATTCCGCTGGGATGGAAAGGGTTGGAGTGTCCTCGATGAAACCAATGGCCTTCCGTGCAATCAGACGCTGGAAGGCATCAAGGACCACCAGGGATCGCTCTGGCTTCAGGCCGACTGCGGTTTACTAAAGATAGAGGCTACTGATCTAAAAAGATGGCGTCAGAATCCGACCAGCAGGCTATCGGTCACAGTGTTTGATCTGCTGGACGGCGCGCAAACCGGATCCAGCCACCAATATCAGCCGACTATGTCGGTGGCTCCGGATGGCAAGGTGTGGTACACGAACGGCCTCCTTGTCCAAATGATCGATCCTGACCAAGTCTACAGAAATCCACTTCCGCCTCTAGTGCATGTAGAGCAGATCGTCGCAGATGGCACGCCATATCAGTTCGCCGGGATACCTCATCTTGCGCCCAACCCACGCAATCTGGAGATTGATTACACAGCTCTGAGCTTATCGGTTCCTCACAAGGTCCAATTTCGCTATCTCCTGGAAGGCCATGACAAAGATTGGCAAGGCCCCGTGACACGACGTCAGGCTTTCTACACCGATCTACCTCCCGGCAACTATCGATTCCATGTGGTTGCCTGCAACAATTCCGGCGTATGGAATGACATTGGGGCAATTGCAGCCTTTAACGTCGAACCCACGTTTTATCAAACACTCTGGTTTAAGGCTTTGATCGCTATTGCAGTCTTCGGGGTGCTGTGGGCACTCTACCTTCTGCGATTGAAGCAAGCCACCGCCCACGTCCAAGAGCGCTTATTCGCGCAAATGGAAGAGCGGGAGCGCATCGCACGTGAGTTGCACGATACGCTCTTGCAGGGGTTCCAAGGCATCACACTTCGAATGCAAGGTGTTTCCAAAAACCTGCCAGTTGAGGATCCTCCGCGAAAAATGATGGAGGAGGTACTCGACCGCGCCGATGAAGTCTTGCGCGAAGCGCGGCAACGAGTTCGTAACCTTCGTCGGAGGGCAACCGATGAAAATGAACTTCCTGATCGCCTGACCAAATGTGGACAAGAGCTTGCGGAGGATCACACTGCCACGTTCACCCTAGCAATCGTTGGCGAACCGAGAGTTCTTGAGTCCACCGTACAGGATGAAGCATACAGAATTATCGTGGAGTCCCTAACAAACGCATTTCGGCACGCATCAGCTTCGAAAATAGAGGTCGAGGTCACATACGACTCTTCCGCACTTCGTATAAGAGTTCGAGATGATGGAGTGGGAATCGATAAAGCGCTGCTGTCAAGCGGTCAACCTGGCCACTGGGGTCTGACCGGGATGCGCGAACGTGCCCGAGCACTTCGGGCTGAACTGAATATCTGGACCCGCGGCGCGGCGGGCACTGAAGTGGAGCTTGTGGTGCCAGCTTCGATCGCCTATCCACGCGAAGAAACAAGGGCTAGTTAATAGCCAAAACGTGGGGCGAGATCAGAGGACCGGGCAATGGTGACGACAAAACAAATCAAAATCCTAACCGTCGACGATCATCCCATACTGCGCGAAGGCATTGCAGCAATAATTCGAGGTGAGAAAGACATGCTAGTCGTGGGGGAGGCTTCGAACGGTCGTGAGGCCATCGAAATGTTCCGGAGCAAGCGCCCGGATGTCACGCTGATGGACTTGCAAATGCCGGACTTGAACGGAATCGATGCCATTGCGACCATCCGGCAGCAATATCCACAGGCTCGGATCATCGTGCTGACTACCTACGAAGGGGATGTCCTGGCGCGGCGTGCGCTGAAAGCAGGTGCGACTGGATACATTCTAAAAGACATGATTCGAACTGAGTTGCTGGAAGCGATACGTGCAGTTCAGCTCGGACGGAAGTATATACCGCAAAAAATCGCGGCTGAGCTGGCTGAACATTACGCGGAGGATGATCTCAGTGAACGCGAAATCGAAGTGCTTCGAGAAGTGGCTCGCGGAACCTCCAACAAAATAATCGCTTCGCGTTTTTCCATTTCTGAGGCAACCGTAAAGGCGCACATGAAAAACATTATGCTGAAGCTAGGGGCCTCTGATCGAACCCATGCCGTCAACATCGCGACGACCCGCGGTTTTCTCATGTAGTGACCACGTTCTTGTCACTATGAACCTCGATCACAAAAGAGCCAGATCCATTACGACACATAAATCAGGGTACATTAAGGGGACGATAGCAGTGACTCAACGCGCTTTTTGTTCCAACTGTGCCTGCCGACACTGTCTAATTTAGCAAGACATCTGGCGATACCCGCAACTTGAAGCGAAGGTGCAAGACGGTGTAATTGGTTGCACTCTTTTCTGACATTTCTTTTCTCCAATATGTGTATCTCTGCGTCTGTGACAGACACAACTGAGTCTAGGGTTGCGGAAACGTTCCGAGATGAGGGCTAGATGAGAAGATGATGAGAATTGGGAAGGTTTGAGTTCGAACCCGAGCAACTTGTCTCATTTACAATCTTCATTCATGCCAAGACTTCAAGGAAAACGCACTCTGATAACGGGCGGGACCAGCGGGATCGGACTCGAAACTGCTCGCCGATTCTTAGAAGAAGGCGCCCGAGTCGCGATCACAGGTCTCAGCAAGGCAAGTCTGAATGCGGCTCGCGCGGAACTAGGCGATGTAATCCTCATTGAGGCTGACGCGGGAGATGCGCCGCACCAGGGCAAAGTTGCCGAGGAAATCCGAAAGGCGTTTGGATTGCTGGACGTCCTCTTCATCAACGCAGGGGTTGTCGAACTGAAACCGCTCGGCCAATGGGACGCGGTGGCGTTCGACCGATCGTTCAACACGAACGTAAAGGGTCCATACTTTCTTCTTCAGGAATTGTTGCCAGTGTTTGCGAACCCAGCGTCAATCGTAATCAACGGGTCGGTCAATCCGCACATCGGAATGCCGACATCGAGCGTTTATGCAGCAACCAAGGCCGCAATCATCTCGTTGACGAAGACGCTTTCTGGAGAATTGATTTCACAGGGTATTCGAGTGAACGCAGTGAGCGCAGGACCGATCATGACCCCGGTCCATTCCGGGAGATCGGAGGAGGCGAGGGCTGGCATCATTAAGCAGATTCCCGCGGGAAGATTCGGACAGCCAAGTGAGATCGCGAATGCCGTGGTATTTCTCGCTTCGGATGAGGCGGCATTTACCATCGGCGCAGAGCTGCTGATTGATGGCGGGATGAGCCTTTAAGATTCGATAAGGACCTTCATATCCAGCCTAACAGTTGGAATCACGCGATAGTACTGATTGAACATCTGGATTATCGCCGACGCTAGGCGAACACCGGCGCTGGTCACAGAATGGTCACAATAAAACTGCCACTCCGATCAGTTAAGTTGTTGACGAACCAGGGAGTTAAGCTGGTTGTGCGCAGCCCTGAAAAGGCTGGCGTCGGGGGTTCAACTCCCTCCCTGGCCACCAAATCTCGAAGATTCAATTAGTCGCCTCTTGTTATTAATCCATTACATCGGGCGAGAATTCTGAAGATTGATGATCTTCGATATTCGTAATTCTCTGCATTTACTGAGGTTAATGATTGGTAGAGCGCAGCCCATAAGGGCTTGGCGTCAACGACAAAATTGAAGGCCATTTTACGATATGTTGGCACTTGTTATAATATGCCGACACATTGTAAACTTAACGATGACGCTATCTAAGACAGAACAGGTCGCTCGCCTCGTTCGGAGAGCCGGAGTATTCCGGCCGCGTGAACTGGACCGAGTCGGCATCCCGAGACAATACCTTCGCCAGGCGAGGGACCGCGGTCTTGTGCGGCAGGTCGGACGAGGGCTGTATGTAGCCGAGGGTAGCCGCGTGACCGAACACCACACTCTGGTGGAGGCCACGAAACGCGTACCGCACGGGGTCATCTGTCTACTGTCGGCACTGCGCTTTCATGGGCTGACGACACAAGCACCGCATGAAGTGTGGATGGCGATTGCGCACAAGGCGCGGCGCCCCCGCGCGGACTACCCTCCCATGCGGATTGTGCATTTCTCCGGCGAGGCTCTTTCTTACGGCGTAAAAGAGAAGAAACTCGAAGGCATGATCGTGCGAGTCTTTGATCCCGCGAAGACCGTCGCGGACTGTTTCAAATTCCGGAACAAAATTGGACTGGATGTGGTGCTGGAAGCGCTGCGAGATTGCTATCGGCAGAAAAAGGCGACAATGGATGAACTGTTCATGGCAGCAAGAGTTTGCCGGGTAGCTCGGGTCATGCAACCTTATCTGGAGTCGCTCGCGTGAAGAAAGCCGTCGTCAATTTGGCGGCGTCAGTGCGGCAGCGGCTGTTGAACTTGGCCAGTGAGCGCAAGGAAGACTTTGGGCTCGTCTTGAGCCGCTATGGTTTGGAACGCTTCCTGTATCGTCTGAGTGCCTCTCCCCACCGGGATTTGTTCGTTCTGAAAGGAGCCTTGTTGCTGCAAGTTTGGACTGGGGAGACTTACCGTCCAACGCGAGATCTAGATCTGCTCGGAAAGGGCACCCGGAATCTGAGCTATCAGAAGATATTCTCAGACGTGTTGTCACAGGACGTGGAGGACGATGGCCTCTCATTTCTTTCCGAGACGATTCGCGTAGAACCAATCCGAGAAGAAGACGCCTATGAGGGAGTGCGTGTTCTACTCGAAGCGCGGCTAGGCAATGTGCGCATTCCTCTACAGATTGATGTGGGCTTCGGTGATGCGGTCGTAGCGCCAGCGGAATTGGAGTTCCCGACACTCCTCAAGTTTCCCGCTCCCAAGCTGGAGGCCTACTCCAAAGAAAGTGTTGTCGCTGAGAAATTCGAAGCCATCGTAAAGCTGGGCATGGCGAACAGCCGCATGAAGGATTTCTATGACCTCTGGGTGCTGGCCCAACGGTTCGAATTTGAGAGTGCCACCCTGGGTGCAGCCATCAAAGCAACTTTTGCAACGCGACAGACTGTGCTGCCAACTTCATTGCCGCTGGCGTTGCAGACGGACTTCTATCAACTCGCGAGCAAACAAACGCAATGGAAGGCTTTCTTGAGGAAGAGTGGTCTTAACGCTGAGTCCACGCTGGAGGAGACGATCCGAGTCATTGGAGAATTTGTGATGCCAGTCATAAACATCTCGAAACGAGGTCGAGAAAAGAAGATTTGGCAGGTAGGAGGGCCTTGGAAATAGTTTTTCTTGCGAAGGTTCTCAAAGCCAGTCGAAGCAGGTTAGTCTAGTCAAGCTGGCCTCTTCCTTGTCGCGAAAGAGTTGGAAGTGAATGACCGATCGTATGAATCAGATTTCCAGTGGTTCACACATTCGGTCGGCAAACGTCGGGGGTTCGCAGGGGCTCGATAGGCGGATTCCGCAGTCCCTCGAATCCTTTGAAAGCCATCACTGTCCAAGGCTTCCGCAAGGCCACCGCCGTTGCAAGGCGGTTCCACTTCTGAGTCTGTTGATGCGGACCAGTCCGAATCCGCAATTCTGTGGGATCCGAAACTCCATACGACTTCGGCACCGTTTTACACGAGTTAATCTTTATCCAGGTATTCCTCAGGAACATCGTCCTCCGGCAACTCACGGGTGTGCACTTCTTTCTCATCGGCATCCCCCGCCTCCTGAACGCCCGCAACTGCTCCAGCTTCGAATAAATTTCCTTCTTGCACCAATTCGTCAACACTTTCAGAATCTGCTTGCTGGGCGCGTGACACGCCTTCGAGATCCTCCGATCGTCGAGCCAAAGTTCTCGCGCCCACAGCAACATTTCGACCCTGGAACTCACGCTTGAGCTCCTTCTCGGCACTGACAGACTTGGCCTTTTTACTCTTTTTAGTTTTTAGCTTTGAACCGGATCGCGTTCGAGTTGCTGGTTTCCTGACTTTGGCTTTGGTTAGGCGCGTGCGTACCTTTTTCGCCGATTTCGGAGTGGATCTCGATATGTTTTTCTTCTTCGATGCCATGGACGGAAGTTTATCACCCAAAAATGTGGCAAGGTGCTGAATCGAGATCAAGGCCAGCAGCCAATCGGACGATGCTGCTCATCACATTACTACCGTTCCAACGTGGAAATAGCAGGAGTGAAGTGCGATAAACGTTGGGCGTCATGCTATCGTTTTGTCTAATGTGCGTAGAGAAGATGTCGTACTGTCGGCTCGCCAGCCACGTAACTGTAGACTCGTTTCTCCAGCTCACGGTCCGCTTTCGTCTGCCGCTCGTGTTGCCGTAGATGTTCTGCCCATGAGTGCACCAAGAATACTTCCACAAACCTATTG
>Ga0126384_10002115_pt1 | contig 11999 bp, 15 predicted proteins | sample PanSoiMetPlot_36_FD_92543 | JGI IMG/M metagenome (GOLD analysis project Ga0126384, IMG submission 92543) | Tropical forest soil microbial communities from Panama - MetaG Plot_36 | ecosystem: Environmental > Terrestrial > Soil > Tropical forest > Bulk soil | place: Panama | collected 2016-02-17 | reverse complement strand
TCGCCACACCGAGCGCGTCACCCGCCGGGCCATCCAAGCACTCGAAGAGCAGGGCTACCACGTCACGCTCGAACGTGTCGCCTGAGCCGGGTCATTTTCTGAGGAAGTCTAGGACTTCACCGCTAGAACGGTGCCTCGCATCGCAATGGACCTTGCGTAGCCCCTCACGTGGGGACGAATAATTCTGACGAGCGGGTCGCGAGACTTCGTGCTGCCTGTGAAGTGGTCTGGAAGTTGGAACGAGAATAGCGGCCATGACTGCGCGCCTTGGTAGACTGTAAATTTCCGCGGTCGCGAAGGAAAGAAGGGATCCATGGGCGGGGATTCTTCTGGCGATCCTTTCTGGACAGGCAGACGCGCAGGGCAACTTCGAAATCCAAGTCTATGGCTCGGAAACGGTGGGGCCCGGCACGACCATGGTTGAGCTGCACTCGAACTCGGCCATCCAAGGCACCACCCGGGTCGAGGGGGGCGTCCTGCCGACGCAGAACGCCGTCCACGAGACGATCGAGATCACCCGCGGGTGGACCTCGTGGTTCGAGACCGGCTTCTACATCTTCACAAGCGTTCAGACCTTGGGGCCCGAGCAGGGCTACTGGTGGGTGGGCGACCCCATCCGCCCCCGCGTCCGCGCTCCCGAGGACTGGCACCTCCCGGTGGGACTCAGTCTTTCGGTCGAGGTCGGCTACCAGCAGCCCGAGTTCTCACCCGACACGTGGACCCTCGAGATCCGTCCGATCATCGACAAGCAGTTGGGCCCCTGGTACTTCTCGGTCAACCCGGCCCTCGAGCAGAGCCTCAAGGGCCCCGGCACGAAGACGGGTATCGAATTCACGCCCGCGGCCAAGGTGAGCTACGACCTGACGAAGGTAGTAAGCCCCAGGATCGAGTACTACGGGACGCTGGGGCCTGTCGGCAACTTTCTTCCCGCCCCCCGGCAGCAGCAGCTGTACGGTGTCGTCGATCTCAACGTCGAGCCCCCTTGGGAGATCAACTTCGGGGTCGGCGCGGGTCTCACCCGCGCCACGGATAGGCTCATCATCAAGATGATTCTCGGCCGCCGCTTTTGATGGCAACAACTCAGCTGATCCGCGCTCGCGCCAGGGGCTAGGCGAGGCGGCGCTGTCCCAGCGGGGAGCCAGAGACCCAGCGCTCCCCGAACGCCTCGCCGTGAAACCGCCGATTTTCCTGGCCTCCTCCCGTGGCACCCCGGTTGCAGCCGCTATGGCTCGCGACTCCGCGGCGCTTGCGGGGCCGAGAGGAGGCAGCCATGAAGCTTGATCGAGTGCTCGTGCCACTGGATGGGTCCAGGCTTGCCGAAGCGGCCATTGAAACTGCTCTGGGCCTGACGCGAGGGGAGGCGACCTCCACCCTCGTCCTCTTGCGCGCCGCGGAGGCGCACACCTTCCCCGTAGTCGATCCGACCGACGAACAGGTCGAGGCGATCCGTGAGGCGGAGGCGTATCTCGCCGACGTGGTGGATCGCCTGCGCCGGCGCGGCATCACCCAGGTCGAGACGGGCGTGTGGTATGGGCCGGCCGCCCCCGCCATCGTCCAGGCCGCCCGGCTAAAGAAGGTCGATCTCATCGTGATGAGCACGCACGGGCGGAGCGGGCTCGGTCGCATGATCATGGGCAGCGTCACCGAGTCTGTGCTGCGCGGTACCGCCATCCCACTCTGTGTCGTCCGCGCCTCCGGTGCGCCCATCCAGACGCCCCCCGGCTTGGAGCAGTCCCGCGAGCGGGAAACGTCTCATGCGTCGAAGGCCGGGAGCGCGCCATGATCACCACCACCGGTGCGCTCTCGATCGCAGGCATCCGTTCCCGGCTCGGTGTCGGCTTGACCTGCCCCCAGCTCTTCCTCTTCCAGGAGGTGGAGTCTACCAATGCCACGCTCAGCCGCCTTGCCCGCTCGGGCGTGCCGGAGGGAACGGTGGTGTTGGCGGAAACGCAGACGGGAGGGCGCGGCCGTCTTGGACAGCCTTGGTTCTCTCCGCCCGGCGTGAACCTCTACGTCTCCGTCCTCCTCCGCGAGCGGCTCACCCTCGACGAGGTCCCCGTCTTCTCGTTCGTGGCGGGACTGGCCCTGGCCGACGCCGTCCAGGCGGCGGGCGCGTCGCCCACCATCAAGTGGCCCAACGACGTGCTGATCGACGGACGCAAGATGGGAGGCGCCCGCATCGAATGCTCAGCGCGCGAGACGGAGGTCGAGCACGTCATCATCGGGGTGGGAGCCAACCTGAACGTCGGGCTCGACGACCTCGTCCCCGCCCTCGGGCCGAAAGCGGAGGCCACCTCGCTGCGGGCAGCCACGGGTCACGAGATCGACCGCAATGCCTTCGCCGCCGACTATCTCGATGCTCTCGACAAGTGGGTGCGGCGCTACCGGGAGGACGGGCCTGCTCCCATCCTCCAGGCGTGGCGAGCGCGCGACATCCTGACGGGGCGCCAGGTCGAGATCCGCGACACCGGTGGGGTGTTCGTGGGTCGCGTCGCCGGCGTGGATTGCCACGGCCGGCTCCTCGTCAAGGACGCCGTGGGCGAGAGACGCACAGTGACCACGGAGGAGATCCGGCCCTGTGACTGACATTCCCGCAGTCAGAGGAGAGCATCGTTCATGAGCCGACTCCGCCGCATCCTCCACCCGACCGACTTCTCCCGGGCCTCGAGCGCCGCCTTCGTCCGCGCCGTCGCCATGGCCAAGGCCGATCGCACCGAGCTCCTGCTCGTCCACGTGATGGCTTTGTGGGTTCCCATGGCTGGGGAGGGCTACATCTCCCCGAGGGTCTACGAAGACCTCGAGGCCTCGGCCCGAAAGGATGCCGAGAAGAGGCTGGCCGTGCTGCGGGACAAGGCGCGTGCATCCGGAGTCAAGGCGAACGTGCTCCTGCTCGAGGGCGTGGCCCACGAGCAGATCGTCCGGGCCGCGAAATCGAAGAAGGCAGACCTCATCGTCATCGGTACTCACGGCCGAACAGGGTTCGCCAAGCTCTTCCTGGGCAGCGTCGCCTCGCGGGTGGTGACGGCGGTGCCCTGTCCCGTGCTCACCGTGCGTGGCAAATAGCCGAAGGCCGACCATGACGACGCATGCCTCCGGCGCCCGCAGAGCTCCATGAGCTGGACCGCGTGGACGGCCGGCGGGCCGGGGGCGTCGCCGCCCCCTTTCCGTACGGCGGCGGCGACCACTTCGTGGGCCTCCTCACCGAGGTCGATGTGGGGCGAGGCTTTGGCTGATGTCGCCGCCGCGACGAGAGGACTCGGCATGAATCGCATCCTCGTCGTCGACAACGAGCCAGATCTCCGGCACACCTATGATCGCCTGCTGCGGCGGCAAGGTTATCGGGTAATCACGGCTGGCTCGCGGGCGGCGGGATTGCGGCTCGTCACCGAGCCTCCCCGCCTCGTGATCGCTGACCCCAAGCTTCCTGACGGCGACGGCCTCGACATCGTTCGGGCCGCGAGCGCCAACCATCCGCCAGTGCCCGTCATCGTGGTGACCTCGTTCGCGTCCGCGGCATCTCGGAAAGCGGCCCAGACCTCCGGCGCTGCCGCCTTCCTCGCCAAGCCGTTCTCGGCCTCGGCGCTGCTCGAGCTGGTTCGCATCGAGTTCGAGCGGCCGCTGTGTTAATCGAATAGGCAATTCGCACCATAAAGATGTTGGACCTGCACACGAAGCCTTCAGGGCGGAGGCACAGATGGCGGACAGATCTGACCGCGAGCGAGTGCCATCTAGAGCACGACGGCGTGGTAATTCTTGTGGTCGAGAGGGACTTCGAGTAGCATCGGCGCCCGTTAGGGAGAATGTGACGGCTCGTCCTCCGGACGCCAACAGAAAGGGTCCACAATGACTCGAGTCCTGATGGGCGCCGTCGCGCTCGCGGCGGCGCTGGTGGCCTTGGACAGTGCGGGGGCGCAGCCCGTCTTCAGCCCGAGCCAGGACCCGATGGCGGGCGTGCGGGTATTCGCGGCCAAGGGCTGCGAGAAGTGTCACGCGATCAATGGGGTCGGAGGCAAGGTCGGCCCCGATCTTGCCAAGAGCACACGCCCCCATTCCTTCTTCGACGTGGCGGCGGCCCTCTGGAACCATCTCCCGCGCATGACGGAGCGGATGAAGCAGCTCGGGATCACGCGTCCCGAGCTCACGAGCCAGGAGGCGGGCGATCTTATCGGCTTCCTCTACACTCTCGGCTACTTCGACCGGCCCGGAAATGCTGCGACGGGTCGCAAGCTCTTCGCCGACAAGAAGTGCTCGGTGTGCCACTCGGTGGGAGGAGTGGGGGGCACGGTCGGGCCCAAGCTCGATTCGCTGAAGCAGTTCGCCTCGCCCATGTATTTGGCCTCCGCCATGTGGAATCATGGGGTCGCCATGGCCGAGGCGATGAAGGCCCAAGGCATCGAGCGCCCGACGATGACGACGCAGGAGCTCCGTGACCTGAGCGCGTACCTCGCGCCGGCCACCGGGCGCCCCGCGGAGGGTCCTCTCTTCGTGCTGCCGGGCCGCCCGGAGATGGGTCGAAGCCTCTTCGTGGAGAAGGGCTGCGTTCAGTGTCACAAGGTTGGAGGCACCGGTGGCACCGCGGGACCGGACCTCGTCGCCATGAGCGCGAGACGGAGCCCGGTCGAGTTCGCGGCGGCCATCTGGAACAAGGAGCCGGCCATGCTGAAGGCCATGGCCTCTCAAAACGTGAAGGTGCCCCAGCTCTCGCCGGAGGACATGGCCGATCTCGTCGCCTACCTCTATTCCGTCGGCTACTTCGCGGGGGGCGGAAGCATTCCCCGCGGATGGGTGGTCGCCACCAACAAGGGCTGCCTCCACTGCCACGGCGCCTACGGCGAGCGGGGCAAGCCGGCCAGCGACCTGACGCGGGCCAAGGGCCTGGATTCCTCGGCCGCGGTGGTCGCGGCGCTGTGGAACCACGCAGTGGTGACCCCGACGGTGGCGGGAAAGCAGGTGCCGTGGCCTACAATACAGCCCAAAGAGATGGCCGATCTCGTCACTCTGCTGCAGAGTCTCCAACCACGCACTCCCTGAGGGAGGTCGCCCATGACCGATTCCAAGCGCGTGACCGTTGCTGCCGTGTCCGTCGCATCGGGAGCGCTGATATCGCTGCTCGCGGCGGCTCCTGTGGGGGCAACGCCCCAGATGCTGTCGCAGGCAAAGGCAGCGGGCTTGCCCGCCAAGAACTGCCAGTACTGCCACACGGTGGCGATGCCCAAGAAGGAGGGCTTCAAGCCCGACGAGCTCAACGAGCGCGGCAAGTGGCTGGTCGACGAGAAGGGCAAGCAGAACACCAAGGACATCAAGGGCGACTGGCTGAAGAACTATCCCGGCGCGAAGTAGCCTTGTGAAGGCGGCAGGACGGGCCGCCGCGTTCGTCGTCCTCTTCTCGTCGGTCGCGGCGGAGGCTCAGGTTCCGGGAGGCGTGCCGCTTCCGCACGGCTGGATCGGCACGACCGGCGAGTGGATGCGGGGATTCGGCATCGCCTTCGCCCTCCTCAACCTGGTTCTTCTCTTCTTTGCCTGGCGAAGCTTGGGGGGTGGGGCCGTCACCCCAACCGGACGCGGCTGGCTGTTCGTGGCGGTGGGGCTCGTGCCTGTGATGGTCGCCTTCCTGTCCTTCGCCCACGGGCTGGAGGAGTCGACGACCGTGGGGGCGTGCGGCTCTTGCCACGTGATGACGCCCTTCGTGCAGGACCTCCAGAACGTGAAGAGTGACACCCTCGCGGCGACGCACTTCAAGAACCGCTACATCCGCGAGAGCCAGTGCTACACGTGTCATTCGGATTACGGCCTCGGAGGCACGATCAAGGCCAAGTTCGAGGGCCTCGGCCACGTATGGCGCTACACGACCGGGGCGTATGAGCTTCCCATCAAGATCGCCCAACCCTATCCGAATGTGCGCTGCCTCGGGTGTCACGGGGCCTCGCAGAAATTCTTGAATTCCGAGGGTCACCCGAAGGAAGAGATGAAGACGCTGATGGATGGCACCGTGCAATGCATCGCCTGCCACGGACCGGCCCATCCCGAGCAGAAAAAGGCGGCCAGCCGATGAGCCAGTCCGGTCTGGCCATTCGCCTCCTCCGCGTCGCCATCGTCCTCGCCGCGATCTTCAATCTTCTCGCCCTGATCGTGATGGTGCGCACGACGCCCATTGCCTTCACGCTCTTCATGTTCGTAGGGCAGCCCCTTTTCGCGATCGCCTTCGTGCTGCTCCTGGGCGCCATTCTCGCCGACCTGAAAGCCCGGCAGATCCTCTAGACGAGGGCTTCTGACGAGAGTGCCGCGGACCGAGCAGTTCGCCGCCCCGTCCGCGATCCGGACACTGCTTCTGACTCGAGTCTGCAGGCGGATGGGCGCCCAGATCAGGTGCCCCAGGTGATCGAGGCCTTCAGTGCCCTGTCGTCAAACTAGTGAACGATCAGCCTAGGTCTGGCTCCTGGGCCTTGCCCTTAGCGGAGGCACGGGGAGACCTGGTGCAAATGAATTATTGCCTTCCTGGGGCTTAGCAGTGTAGGTTTTTGCCGTTTACGAATCTGCGCTTCGATCGCGGTCGTCGCTCTGGGTGGTATCAGGGAGGAAGGGTGCCGAGAGTCGCTAGTGCCCGGCGCTGGCTTGTCGGTCTGCTCCTCGCGATCGGGGTGGTCATCGGGTTTTCCTTCGGCACTCGCGCCCAGGACACGAAACCCGCCGCTACGCAGCCTCCCGCCGCCGAGACAACACCCGCCGCAACTGCTCCCGCTCCCCCCGCCGACAGCAACTACGTCGGGGCGGAGACCTGCAAGGGCTGCCACGAAGAGCAGTGGAACAAGTTCGCCAAGACGCGGATGGGCCGTCTGTTCCTCTACCAGGCCCGCGACGCCGCCGAGAAGAACGCCTGCGAGAACTGCCATGGCCCCGGCAAGGCGCACGTGGAGGCGGGGGGAGGCAAGGGCAAGGGCGGCCTCATCACCTTCGCCAAGAACGACCCCACGCCGGTTCTGAAGCGCAACCAGATCTGCCTCGACTGCCACACCAAGGGTGAGCGCATCTTCTGGAAGGGCAGCAGCCACGAGTCACGCAACGTAGCCTGCACCAACTGCCACACCCTCATGGACAACGTCAGCCCGAGGCACCAGCTGACCCAGGTGAACGAGATCGAGACCTGCGGCACCTGCCACCTGCAGAAGCGTGCCCAGACCATGCGCACCTCCCACATGCCGGTGCGCGAAGGCAAGATGACGTGTAGCTCGTGCCACAGCCCGCACGGCTCGGTCACCCCAGCCCTCCTCAAGGAACCGTCGCTGAATGACTCGTGCTTCACCTGCCATGCGGAGAAGCGCGGTCCATTCCTCTGGAGTCACCAGCCGGTGGTGGAGAGTTGCGCGCTCTGTCACGACCCTCACGGGACCAACCACGATGCCATGCTGAAGCTGGCCAAGCCGCGGCTCTGCCAGCAATGCCACACGGAATCCGGGCACGTGTCGAGGCCGTACGGCCCGATCGCGACCCAGCAGAAGTTCGTCATGGGACGCTCCTGCAACGACTGTCATGTGGCCGTTCACGGCTCCAATCACCCCGCGGGCTTCAGGCTGACACGCTAGGGGGTGGCCCTTGCGCTCCGTGAGGATGCCTCGGTCCGTGAGGATGCCTCGAGCAGTCTTGGTGGTGTTCCTCCTGATGGGGGTCGCGCCCGAGGCGCCGGCCCAGACCAAGACGCAGACGCAGATCGGCGGCTGGAACTTGCAGGGGGAGATCGAGTCCGGCATCCAGGGTTTGCCTCAGAATCCCAACGGGACCCATACGCCCGGGCTGGCCGATGGCAAGTTCGAGGAGTACCGGGACATCCGAGGCCTTGGTAACGATAACAACTCGGGACTCTTCCTCGAGAATCTCCAGCTCCGGCTGTTCCGGCCCGATGAAGCCTACTCCATCGAGATGTCCGGCAAGGACTGGGGGTTTCACACGCAGGAGTTCCATCTTCTGGGCGAGCGACTCGGCCAGTGGCAGGTGGGCTTCGACTGGGACCAGATGCGCCACATCTATTCCACCGACTCCCAGACGCTGCTCAAGGCCTTTGGCGACAACGTCTTCATTGTGCGGGGCTCCCCGGGCGGCCGGCCGCCCATTCCCGCCTGGAACTCCGCGCCGAGCTGGAGCTGCAGTGCTGCGTCGATCTCCATCGGCAGCTCGGATTGTGACGGCCAGATCAGCCAGCAGTGGTTCACCGGGCGCCTCTACTTCAAGCTTTCGCCGACGCCCAATCTCGACATCACCAGCGAGCTGACGCGCATCTTCAAGGATGGTCAGCGACCCTTCGGGATGGCGTTCGGCAGCCCCGGCGGCAACTTCCTCGAGTTCGTCCAGCCCATCAGCCAGACCATCTACGAGTGGAAGACCCGCGGCACCTGGGCGCAGGACAGGTTCCAGCTCACGTGGGGCTACACGCTATCTGTGTTCGTGAACGACTTCCCGTGGGTGCGGGCCGATAACCCCTGTAACGGCGACGGGGTGACCACGATCGCCGGCGGTTGCGCGGCGCCGGGCGTGAGCGGGCAGTTCGGCACGACCTCACTGCCGCCCAACAACCAGGCTCACACGGTGAACGTTGCGGGCGGCGTCAACCTGCCCATGCAGACGCGCGTGAACTCGAGCCTCACGTACCAGTGGCGTCTCCAGAACCAGGACTTCCTGAAGCAGACCTACTCGAACTCGCTGGTCGCCGACAACGTCAGCCTGCAGAATCCCCAGAACAGCCTGAACGGCAACGTCCAGACGCTGCTCTTCAACCTGGACGCTACCAGCCGGCCGCTGGCCGCTCCCGTCACCTTCGCGCTGAAGTACCGGCTGTATGACTACATGGACTTTAGCGATCAGATCCGTTTCCAGGCCTTCGTCATCAATGATCAGAACGCCATCACGAACACGCCCCTCACGGCCGGACGTTACAGCTATCTTCGGCAGAACGCGGACCTGAGCGGCCGCTACCAGATCGCGCCGCCCGCCGCCGTCACGCTGGGCCTCGGCTGGGAGGGCTGGAACCGCAGCCATCAATGGGAGGTGACGCAGACCAACGAGGCGCTGGCCAAGGCGTCCGTCGACTACACTCCGACCGACTGGCTGCTCGCGCGGGCGTCTTCCTCGATGGGCTTCCGCCGGGGCAACTTCTACGATCATGTTGCTTACTTTGAAGCTAACCAGAATCAGCCGCCGGGCTTCGCGGGCAGCGGGAGCCAGCTCAGCGAGCTTCGAAAGTTCAATGAGGCCGATCGCAACCAGTACCTCCTCTCGCTTCTGCTCCAGATAACGCCGGTCGACTCCATCTCGATCTCTCCGACGGGCAGCTACAAGAACACCCAGTACATCGCCTCCGGGCTAACCAACAACGGAACCTGGTTCAACACCGCGATGCTCGGACTGCAGACCGTGATCTCGTGGACGGCAGGGATGGACGTCAACTGGACGCCGACGGATCGCCTCACCTTCAGCGCGGGCTACATGTACGAGTCGATCTTCCAGAAACAGCGTAACCGCAACAACGGGCCCAACGACCCCAGCATGGACTGGATCTCGGACAACACTGACCAGTTCAATACCTACACGGCGTCGATGAAGGCCACGCTGATCCCCGACAAGCTCACCTTTAAGGTGGGTGCCGCGTACTCCCAGGCCCTGGGCAGGGTACAGCAGTTCAGTCCTAACGCGACGGGGAGCGCCGTCTACAGCGCCAACCAGCCGAACGACGTCACATGGCGCTGGCCGGCCTTCTACAACCAGCTGGCCCGCCTGGACGCGGCGCTCGATTACACCTTCGCGAAGAGCTGGACGGCCAAGTTCTTCTACGCGTACGAGAGCTTCGTCAATGCCGATTGGCAGACCGGCGCTCTCACCCCGGCCATCACACCGAGCGCCAGCGGCTCCATCTTCCTCGGCCAGAACTGGCAGAACTACACCGCGCAGATCGTCGGAGTCACTCTCAAGTACAAGTTCGAGTAGCGTCGGGTCCTCGTGCTCGACCCAGCGGTTGCCGGCGGCGGGAGAGACCACGGCAGGGCTCGAGCCCGCGAGGTCTCTCCGCTTCGCTTGATCTACATCCTGGCCTCGGCGCTCTTCGCGATGATCGGAGCCGTGCCAGCCCTCGCCGCGACGGTGACCGATGGAGACTTCGAGGTCAAGACGACCCAGAATCTCCTCCACCTGTGCACGGTCTCTCCCGAGGATCCACGATACAAGGAGGCCCTGCACTTCTGTCATGGTTACTTGGTGGGCGCCTACCACTACTACCTGGCGACCCTCGCGGGCCCGAACGCCAAACCTCTCGTCTGTCCGCCCAACCCTCCGCCCACGCGGAATGACGTGATCAGCGGCTTCATCGTCTGGGCCCGAGGGCATCCGCAGTACCTGAGCGAGGCGCCCGTGGAAACCGAGTTCCGATACCTCACGGAGACATGGCCATGCAAGCGCTGACGATGACGGCGGCATCCATCCTGGCTATTAGCCTCGCCCTGGGCGGCTGCACGGAGACCCAGCAGACCACGATGAAGGGCGGCATGGTCGGCAGCGTGGGCGGCTTGGCCGTCGGCGCGATCGGAGGGAACGCGGCGCTCGGCATGTCGGTGGGCCGCGCTGCCGGCATGGGCGCGGGCTACATCTACAGCAAGAGCAAGGAAGCCGTCGAGTAGGTCGAGCTCGAATCGGTCAGTTCGGGCCTTCCGGGGAGGCGCTCGAGACCCGACCCCGGCCTTTCGTCACGTCGGGTGGCCTCGCTGGGTCGGCGTCGGTCAGCATCACGACAGGTGACTCGAGCCTCCCCGTACGGCAGAGACGGAGCGTCGACGGACCTGGCCCGCTCCGGGATTTTCCTGCCGGTCGGTTCACCCATTGGTGCCCAACGATGGCGGAGAGTCTCGTGGGAAGTTCCGACGAAACCCGGAGAGTTCTCCGAACATCCGCCGCGCCCTCCGCTCGACACGGCGAGGAAGAGCGACATATGATACCGGCGCATGATGGAGTTCCCGCCCTACCGGCTGGACCTGCGTGCCGGACGCTTGTGGCGTGACGACCAGCGCCACCCGATGATGCCGGCAAGAAAGAGGCACTCGTTGGCCGATACCTCTGCTCACCCGAAGGAGTTCGCTATGCGCGGCACGCGAGTCTACATCGTGGTGCTCGTCACCGTCCTCATGCTCTCCTCGGTCGCCGGCGCCGAGGAGGCGAAGCCCGCCGCCATCCTGCAACTGTCGCAGAGCTCCCTTGCCCTCATCCTCGGCTACACGTGGGGCAGTGGGTCCCTCGCCTACGCCGACAAGACGTATCGCGTGGAGGTCGACGGCTTCTCGGTCCTCGCCATCGGATTCGTCAGGGCCGAGGCGACCGGCGAGGTCTTCAACCTCAAGAAGGTCGAGGACTTCAATGGGACCTACGTGGCGGCGAGCATCGAGGGCACCGTGGTGGCCGGCGCGGGCGCCACCGCCATGCAGAACCAGAATGGGGTGGTCATCAAGCTCTTCACTACGACGGAGGGACTGAACGTCAAGGTCTCCCCGGAGGGTGTGAGGCTCAACCTCAAGTGAGGCGGAAAGGAGATTCGATGCGCGCGACCCAACCGATCTTCAGGATGTGCCTCTTCGCCCTCCTGGGGCTGATGCCTGTGGGGTGCGCGACGCGCCAGCAGCTCCTGGAGATGGAATCGGAGTTCCGCGACCGGCTCTCCAAGATGGAAGCGGGGCTGGCGACGGAGAAGAAGCGGGTGGATACCCTGAACACCCAGGTCGTCGAGCTGAACACTCAGCTCAGCGCCGTGCGCGCGTCGGCCACGGAGGCGACCCGGATCGGTACGGAGGCCCGGCAGCGCGCCGACACCGCCGTCAGCAAGGTCGACGAAGTCGACCTGCGCGTGGCCAACGCTCTGGCCAGCCGGTTCAAGCGCACGCCCGTCAAGGAGTTTCGCGTGATGTTCGAGACGGGGCGGGCCGATCTCTCCGGGGAGGCCCAGAGCGCCATCCTGGATGCCGTGAAGATTC
>Ga0126384_10002114_pt1 | contig 12002 bp, 10 predicted proteins | sample PanSoiMetPlot_36_FD_92543 | JGI IMG/M metagenome (GOLD analysis project Ga0126384, IMG submission 92543) | Tropical forest soil microbial communities from Panama - MetaG Plot_36 | ecosystem: Environmental > Terrestrial > Soil > Tropical forest > Bulk soil | place: Panama | collected 2016-02-17 | reverse complement strand
GAAGTCGACATAGCTAATGGAACGGGATCCTTTCGAGTCCAATGTGCGGTCTGTACGCCAACTGGCACCTTCAAAACCCGTGAGAAAGCCGGCGACTTGCCCTCGGCAGTCTCAAAACTAAACAACTGAACGTAAGTGTGACCCGCTCCCAAACGCGTTGCCGGAATCGAGATCTCTCGGGACGAGTTGAATAGACTGCCTCCGGCGTCATTCACGGCCATGCGTGTATTGAGAAAGACCTCATCGACCCAGTCGGTCCCGCTACTGCGCTGAACACTCTTTCCGGCTTTCAGTTGGTAATACTTGTTTGTACCTGTGTCGATCCGAAACCGGACATGCGCGCCATCGAACGCAAGCAGATCGAGAATTGCTAATGCCATTGCGATTCATGTTTAGCGAGCGGGCGCGGCCCCAGCCGGAGCTCCGGCGCCAGCAGGTTTCAGCGCGGCAACACCACCGTCGGCGTACATGTTGGCAAAGTTATCCAGCTTGAAATAATCAGTCTTAAACTCGATGTTCACTTTGCCCTTTAAGGTGGCGGACAGATCGTCAGTGGCTTTCTTGTCTGAAGTATTGACCTGAATGTTCGTGTTGGTCATTTCAAAACTGCCACTGGGACCGCCAAATAATCCACCGAGTGGCGACTCAAATTCCGTGTTCACGGTGGATACATTGATGTTCTGATCTTCATGATGCGCCTTGCTTTCACGGCTGGCTTTAACGCTGAACTCGACACCGGCTTCAATCTGACCTTTGTTGACCACTAATCGAGTAACGCCCATTAAGAGCACTTCCCGCAATGCGGCGCGGTGCTCTTTAGCCATATTGATCTTTGCTTCAAGAATATGGCGCTTGACTTCTGCGTCTTCCAGATCGTGCTTCTCGCCTTCGGGCGTTGTCAGAGCGAGTTTGTTGCTTCCATCCGGCGCTTTTTCAGTGATCACGTTGTACTTGTCGCTGCGCGATTCTGCGAGACGAGCAAACGTGTCGTCGTCCTTCACCTTCTTGATGAAGTCGGCCGTGGATTTCGTCGCTTCCTTCATCAGTTTGATATACGAATCAGTCTGCTGCTTCATCACTTTCAGGTTCGCGTCGAAGACTGCCTTCAGAAGATCTGCCACAAACTTGGGAAAATCTACTGAATCCACCAGCTCCTTAAACGAGCGCGTGTCTCCCTGAAACCCTGGATCATAACCCTTGTAACCCATGTCCTTGCCTGAGTCGGTGGCCATGGATTTCGACAGTCCAAGACTCTCGCGCTGCTTGTCCATCTCGTCCTCTACCAAGGACAGATAAATACTCTTCTGATCATCGAGCGACATCGATTGAAAGACCGTGCTCTCGCTCAGGATGTCGCGGGCTACAGCGCGTGCTTGATCTTTTATCTGTGCTTCGCTGGGAAGCAATGTCACGTTATCGTTCATGATGTATGTCTCAGGTGCTCAAATAATTTAGAAATCCCATTCGTCGCCGCCGGCTTTTGCGCTGGGCGCTGCCGCCGGGATGGCTGCCATGTCGGGTGCAGTCTTGTGATAACCATTCGCCTTTGCATGATACCCGTCGGGCGCCGTTACTTCGTCTTCAGCAATCTTCTTCAGGTCATCTGTCAACGCTTCCTGCAAAATGCTCTGCGTGGTAATGAAGGCATCGACGTTGCTGATGAAATTGTTGAAGATACTGTCGTCCTCGAAGGTCGCCGGATTGTATTCAGCGATCGCGCGAATGATTTCGTTGCCCAATTTGGCTTTGTTGTAGATCACTGTAGATTTGGGCCTGCTGTGTTTCAAACCCATGTAGAGAGTCTCAACAACTCGCCACCACGTGCCGCCCTGCGGAACTACCTGCCTAAGCACTTCGGGATGCATGAAGATGCGGCGAATGACAAATTCGAGTTCCGCATTTATTAACGGCGAAATCACATTTGCCATGCCCGTGCAGTGAGTCGAAAGGTTGTACTGGAGATCCTCCACCGCCTGCATCACCTTTTGCTTGGTGACAGCGCCCGGATTGAAACTAGACTGCGATCGTTCGATGTAGTTCGCCGATTCCAGAACGAGTACTTTCCACAGCCGAGGAAATTCGCTGTTGACTATTACGTCCTCGGTGATCTGGCCGCTCCCCTGATTGAATACCTGCCGATAGAACATTTGACGCTCGCCCGGACGCGTCCGATCCTCAATGCGTTTGGTCTTCAGGTCGGTAAACTTGTTCGAGAATACATACAGCTGCAGGTCGTCACGTAAGCGGCCATCCAGGATTTCCATGCTGCCGCGAACGAGATATTTGTGAGTGAAGTAATTCGCGATGTTGAAGACATCCAATTCTTCGCCGAGCACCATGTCGTAATACAACTGCGCAGCGCACCTGACCGCTGACCGGCTGATCTCAATCAGTGTGTCGTCGTCCTCGAGGAAATCGACCTCAAAGTCGCGATCGGCCTGGTCAACATCCACCTCAGTCGGTTCTTCGACTTCAACGGTTCCTTCAATCTGCGAAATGAACAGCGGCAAATAGAAATTAGCGTTGGCGGGCGTGATTGTTACCGGCGAATTCTTGATGTATTTGATCAGCAGCGGCTTTATGCCTGACGGAAAGGGTCCGATGACCTTTTCGGCATCCTCAATGATTTTGGATTCCGCGCTGAAGAAGACAAAGCCATTAACCAGTGCTTGCAGGCTGTCCTTGAACTTCGCCGTCGACATCGATAAACCGGCTGCCTTAATCTGGTCCACGATGTCGCTATTGTCATTGTTATAGTCCTGAACCTTGAGATGTTCTTGCTCGATAATCGTGCGCGCTGCGCTGACAATGGCATAGTTGGCAATGTTTTTCGCGCCCAGCCGATTAACGAGAACAAAATTTGTGAGGCCATACAACTCCTTTAGATCCATGACGAGGAACGCAAAGCTGACGAGATAGTCACGAATCGCGGGATTGCCGTCCAGCACGGTCTTCGAGTTGTAATCGAGAGTGCTGCGAATCGCCGCCAGCTTGTCTTCAAAGGAGTATTTCAAAGCCGACAGTGCCGGCTGGCTGTCGATGTACTCGGCGAGCGTTAATTTATCGTCGGCTTCCGGAGCGTTCTTTAGCGCGTGAGCAATGCTCTTGCGGCTCCATTTATCTCCACCGCTGGTGCGTTTCGGTGTCAGCGGCTTCTCGAGCAACGCCTTGACATCATTGATGGGAATGCGTTTGTCGAGAATTCTCCTGCCAAACAACGCATTGAGTTCGTCCAGATGATTCTTTGCGGTTGGATCCACATCGAAGATAAAACCACTCGTCGTGATCAGCGGACGTTTAATCAGCAGGGATGAAGTTCTTCCATCCAGAGGAGTGTTGTTTGCCATATCTTCCCCTTCTACTTACAAGTTAGTTCAGCAAATTACTCAGCAGCTTGAATGCATCGGCCAGATTCAACAGGCCGTAACCCGCATGCTCGTTGCGCAGACGGGTGTCTACTCTGTCGGACGTGTTCTTCAAAATGTAGTTCACTTCGTGATTCGTAAGCCTTTGATCCCGTTCGAGAGCGTAGGACTTCATGAGGCCCACGCTGGCGGCAACGAATGGCGATGCTTGCGACGTTCCCGATGCAAAAGCGTAGGTGTTATGTGCAAATGAGCTGTAGATGTTCATGCCAGGTGCGACTACCGTAATGTTCGCGCCGTACGAAGTGAACCTGGTTATAACTCCTTCGTCATCAACCGCGCCTACCGCAATCACGCCCGGCAGTGCCCCGGGATAGTACCTTTCGTTTGTGCCGTCGTTTCCGCTGGCGGCCACCACCACAACGTTCTTACTCAAGGCGTAACGGATCACGTCTTCGTGGGGTAAACCACCGCCCGTGTGCTTAATGCCGAGGCTCATATTGATCACATCAGCACCATTATCGACGGCCCACTTGATACCGGTGTTTATGTTGTCGACGATGCCCGCACCCACCAGTCGTGCGCCACTCTTCATCGTTGCCAGCACGCGCACAGTCATCAGCGCACATTCCGGGGCGACGCCCTCATCCATTTGCAGACCGCGGCCCGCGATGATGCCCGAAACGTGTGTTCCGTGACCGACTTCATCTTCAGGTACGTCGTCATAGCCCCGAATGTCGCCAATGAAGTCTGAGGTATCGAGGCCTTCCAAATCGACAAAATCCGCACGCTTCACGATTTTGCCCTTCAACTCTTTGTGATCGAGGTTTGCGCCTGTATCGATCACGGCAATCTGAATGTCCGGACTTCCGCGCGTTATCGCTCTCGCGAATGGCACATAAACAAGGTCCCCAGGCTTGCGCGGCTGGATTGAGGCGGTGGTAGAAATGGCGCGTGGCGGCAGACGGACTTCACCCACTTCGAGTTCGCGCGCGTCTTCGACCGACGGAATCAGCTTGATCTGGTCGACGAGATTTCCGGGCAGCTTATAATCTTCTTGTAAAATCATCCGATAGGTGCGGTTCAATCCATGTTGAATCTCTTCTTTGCTCCAATCTGTGCCTGCCGGCTTATATTCCTTAACGACCCAGAATTTCACGCCGAGTCGATCGAACAGATCGTCTACTTCAGGAATCAAACTTTCCCTGACGACTGACTTGTCGTTGATAAAAGTCGTCCAGTCCGGGATGTTTGTGTCATCCGACAGTTGGCGATGAAGCTTAAGCACAAAATGATGTTTCATACGCCGGGATCAATAGATTGATTCTCGAACGCACACAGCCGATAAGAAATCTGCGCGTCCTTGCCCTCGATTCTCGTAACCAACCCGGCTGAAACAAGTTCGCCGAGTGCGTCTTTGATTGTTGCGGTACGAGATCTGATCTTCCGCGACGGCAACCACCACTGAACTATCCCTGCCAGTGTGTCCTGAGCGTCGGGATTTTGACGCAAGTGATCCAGTATCGCCTGCGCAATTTCCGATATTGTCGCTTCGTACATTGCGCTCTAGTCGCCGCTTGACAAAACAGAGCGTGCAAACAATGGACCAGCAAATTTGGGCAGAATTACCTGAAGTCCTTCAGCAGTGTGTGGGATTATTTGTCCTAGTTCGTTTGCATCACTGAGTCAGTCAGCGCGAATTTTACGGGCAATGAGCGGTGGACAAATTTGTCATATGATCTGCCGGTAATTGTCCGGGCCGTATTTTCCGCGGGTGGAGGAGTTTTTCAGGCGGACTTAAATCTGGTTACGTCAATTTGGTGCTTTTGAATTAACTGCCAGAAAGCTCTTCGGTTCTTTTGTGCAACTTGCGCCGCCTTGGTGATGTTGCCGCGACACAGTGACAGCACGCCTTGAATATAGTTCCTCTCGAAGCGAGCGATTTCCTTCGCTTTAGCTTCTTTCAGCGACTCGCGCCGAGCGCGCTTTATATTCGTGAGGAGGACGTCTTCGAGGTTAATTATCTCGGCCTCGCACAAAACGACGGCGCGCTCGATGACGTGTTCCAACTCGCGCACATTACCTGGCCAATTGTGCATTATCAACAGATGCAGCGCCTCATCAGAAAAATCGCTGACGCGTTTTTGCGATTCTCGTGAATACTTAGTCAAAAAGTGCCTGGCTAGCAAGGGGATGTCATCGCTCCGCTCACGGAGTGGTGGAAGCGTCAGTGAGATAATATTCAAACGGTAAAACAGATCCTGGCGCAAGCGGCCGTCGTCCACAGCATCTGGCAAATTCACATTGCTGGCGGCAATCACGCGCACGTCCGCATGTCGCATTTTGGGCGAGCCAAGCGGCCGATATTCTTTTTCTTGCAGAAAGCGTAACAACTTAACCTGGGCGAAAATCGGCAGACAATCTATTTCGTCGAGGAATATGGTGCCACCGTTGGCCTCTTCAATCAGCCCTACTTGAAGGCTCGAGGCACCCGTGTAAGCGCCACGGGTATGACCAAACAATTCGTTTTCTACGAGCTCGGAAGGGATGCTGCCACAGTTGACTGGGATGAACGGTTTGCCGGCGCGGACGCTACCGTAGTGGATAGCTCGGGCATATAGCTCCTTACCTGTGCCCGTTTCTCCGATTAGCAGTACGTTCGCGTCGCAGCTGCCGATGAGTGGGATTTTCTTTACTTCATCCAGAAAGATCTGGCTCTCACCAATAAGTTGCTTGATATGGTAATTGGTCCTCTTGATTACTTTGGGCTCGGAAGGAATTTGATCAAGCAGGCGCCAGGCGCGCGGCAGAACGTCGGCGGCTTCAAATGGGGAAATAATGAAATCCTTAGCCCCAAACCGCAGCAGTTCGAAGGCTTGCTCGGGTGCACAGGGTTCAACCACCGCAATAACCGGAATTTCGGTCGCTGCTCGATCGAATGCGCTAAGAAAATCTTTGGCGGTATCCAGGTTGCTGGCCGGAGCGACGAAGAAGATTAGGCTCGGTTCATATTGCCGAACGAGTTGCTCGAGCGGAGCATCAAGTCCCCAGTTGGGATGTGTTTGTTTTAGTTGGGGCAGAATCGTAACGGTAAAATCAGTCTCGAGGATCTGTCGCAACGGCACGCTAACAGAAGGGATAGTCACAAGGTCGAGGATCAGCGCACGCTCTGTTCCCATTGCCACTCACTCTTGGACTTACGGAAAGGGCTTTTCTCTCCTGGCAGCTTGGGTATGCGAAACTATCCAGAAGAAATTCGCCGCTCGGTAGAAGTTGATTCCGTCTTCCTGGGGGAGAATGACGGAAGCCGAATTCAGCATCTTTTGTGTTCTGGGTTCCGCCGTGGGGACGCAGAACAAAAAGTTGCGGACCTCTTGGCAAGATCTATAGCTAGAAACAACAAGCTTCTTTAGGCGTATCGCTTTAGGCGGGTACTATGAACTTGGAAGAAATCCGTGTCAAGGAATTCTTTCTGCTAAAGCCGGGCAACTTCCGTGCTGTTGAAAGCAAAACCACCCTGAAGAATGTTTACAACAGTCGACCGCTGTGCGATGACAGCGAATGTAAACGAATGCAGAATCTAAAGTTCTGGTCATATAGGTTCTTTCGAACATCGATTCCGGTATAGGGACCTTGAGTTTGACCGACGGTTAATGATTTCCGGGGGAAAAATGTACTGGCGATGTAGAAAAAGATCAGCGACCGCAGGTATTTTATTCACTGGGCAGCGACAGATCGGAAGAATGAAGCGGGTTTCCGACTTGTATTCAGAATGTGCCAGGAAAGAACTCTGGAATCAAAGCTACTTACACGATAGAAACACCGAGGCAAGTCTGAAGTTTGTCGCGATGTGCTGGGATTGCGCATTGCCGGAACGAGCGAGAACTACGGCACGGAAGGTCCCTATGGGACGAAGACAGCGGAAAGGCAAAGCCTTTCCGCGCTTCAGACGGCAAGTCGCTGCGCGGACGCAATAGAATCCTATGAACACACGACCACTTTTTATTCCCGTAATTCTAGGCACGACGCGTAAGGGTCGCGCGAGCGAGAACGTTGCCAGGTTCGTCTTTGGTGAAGTTCGGAAACGTGAAGGCGTAAAGACCGAGCTGATTGACATACGAGATCTGAAGTTTCCAATTGACGATGCTGGTGAGCAAATTAAGGATGCGACGTTTTCGGACATCTGCATGCGCGCCGACGGTTTTGTAATTGTCACCCCTGAATACAATCACGGTTATCCTGGCTGGCTGAAGCACGTGCTCGATTCAAATTTGAAGGAGTACATACACAAAGCCGTTGGCATCTGTGGCGTGTCGGCTGGAGGGTTTGGCGGCACGCGCGTCATTCAAAATATGTTGGCCGTAATGCGCGAACTCGGTCTCGTGACCATCTTTTGGGACGGCAACTTCTCAGGCGCGCAAGGCCTTTTTGACGAAAACGGCGAAATAAATGATCGCGCGACCCACGAAAAACGGATCGACAAATTCCTGGGCGAGTTGATCTGGATGAGTAAGGTGCTTCGTTACGGACGAGAGAACATTTCGATCTAGCGTTGGGCAAAATTTGAAAATCATTTCACTCAACGTGGGATTAACCCGTTTGGTCTTGCGCGGAGAAGAGCCGGTTTCGACGGGTATCTTCAAGGAGCCAGTTGCCGGACGAATAAGGCTGCGTAAGCTAAATCTCGATGGCGATCGTCAGGCGGATCTATCTGTTCATGGCGGCCCCGAAAAGGCTGTCTATCTCTACCCCTCTGAGCACTATGAATTTTGGCGCCGGGAATTGCCGGATATGGATCTGCCCTGGGGAATGTTTGGCGAGAACTTCACGACTACGGGCCTGCAGGAAACGGAGACTCGAATCGGCGATCGATTCAAGGTGGGCTCGTCGGAAGTAATGGTCACGCAACCGCGCATGCCCTGTTACAAACTCGGCATTCGCTTTGGACGAACTGACATTATCAGAAGATTCCTGGCCAGCGAACGGTCGGGATTCTATCTGTCGGTTTCGAAGGAAGGCGAAGTCGGGGCCGGTGATGAGTTCGAGCTGATAGCGAAAAATGCGAAGGGTGTAAGGGTCGTCGATGTCACGCGACTGTATAGCAGCGATAAGGGAAACGTAGATTTATTGAGACGAGCGATCGCCACAGAGTCTTTACCGGAGAACTGGCGAAGTTATTTTCGGGAACGTCTGGAGAAGCTGACCGGTAAGCATTAGGAGGCAGCCGAATGTCCAAACCCAAAATGATTTGTCCGGATTGCGGAGCGGAGATGAATCACCACGCTTTTAAGATCGATTACGGCGAAGATCCCAAATTTGTCGATGCAGTTTTCGGCGGCGCGCTGAAAGAGGCACACACCTGTCCAGAGTGCGGTCGCACCGAACTGCGGGAGGTCTAAGTGGAATCTCCCTTTCCCTTTGGTAGAGGGCTGGGGTGAGTGCGAAGCTTAACGGCGGCGTGCTGGCCCCGAAGAGCAGCGCGGCAGCGATCTCAGCTAATTCCTCCCGTCCGTCGACAGTAACGAAGATGCGATCTGATGTAGGCTTGGATGAATTTGAGGGGAACCCTGTAACCAGTTAATCACGACGGGAACAAGTTTCGATGGTGATGAAAAGCTCGTAAACGTCTTACCGCCGACGGGCAGCGGCTCGCGCGGGGGGTTGGGCATTCTCATGCGCCATCGAATTTACGAAGAAGCCCTTGCCGGCGTAGCGCACCCGCGCGAAGCCTTGGGACAAGCTTAGCTTAATCTGAATCATGATTCTCGCCGGAGATATCGGAGGGACCAAGACAAACATCGCGCTCTTTCGCGAAGGCACGGACCAACTCAGCATGCCCGTCAATCTACAGAGTTTTCCGAGCAAAGAGTATGAATCTCTCGACGCGATAGTCCAACAGTACATAGCAGCGCACCCGGCTGAAGTAACGACGGCGTGCTTTGGCATCGCGGGTCCGGTTGTCGGGACCAGCGTTCAGACTGCAAATCTCGCGTGGCACGTAGAAGGCAGGACGTTGGCCGGTCTGATCGGCATTGAGCATGTCAATCTAATCAACGATTTGGAAGCGACCGCTTACGGCATTGAAAGTTTACGCGGGCCGCAGCTTTATACCCTGAACGAAGGCAGGGCGATTGATAAGGCTCCTCGCGCACTGCTCGCGGCCGGCACAGGCCTTGGCATGGCGGGCCTTTACTGGGATGGACAACACTACCATCCGATCGCATCGGAAGGAGGACATGCTGACTTGCCGCCTAACAACGAACTTGAAATTGATCTGCTGCGCTATCTTCGAGAGAAGTTCGGTCCACACGTTTCGTGCGAACGGGCACTTTCTGGGCCCGGGCTCTTCAATATTTACAGCTTCCTGCGCGATATGAAATACGCTCCGGAGCCAGGCTGGCTGGCTGATGAAATCGACCGCGGTGATAAGACCGCTGCTGTCTCAAACGCCGCGCTTGCGAAGACTTCGGAGTTGGCGACGAAGGCCCTCGATGTGTTCGTCAAAATCTACGGCGCGAGCGCCGGCAATCTGGGGTTGCTTCTGAAAGCAATCGGCGGCGTCTACCTCGGCGGTGGCGTGGCGCCAAGGATCATCGAAAAACTGAAAGACGGCACGTTCATGCGCGCCTTCATAGACAAAGGCCGTATGTCATCTCTGGTAGCCGCAATGCCTGTGCACGTGATCCTTGACGACAAGACCGCGCTTTATGGTGCCGCCCGGTGTGCCATCAGCGACCGTAAATGAAGGGCAAGATGCTCGCCCCCGAAAGGCAAGTTTGTGTCTTCGCCAATGCGGAAGCGGTGGCACACGCCGCCGCCCAGCGTTTCATCGAGCTGGCGCAGGAAGTCATTAAGGAGCGCAGACGCATCATTTTTCTCGTCAGCGGTACAGGTAAGGCGGAAAGACTTGCAGAAGTTCTGCGCGGCGCCCGCGATCCGCAGAAGTTGCCCTCTCAGCTGCTTCAACCAGTAAACGGATCTCTGTTTTGGCTAATAGACAAGGATGCAGCGTCACAACTCTGAGATCGCCCGCAAGAGTTCGGCAACGCTCCACGCCTGTGCGATGCAGCCTCGTGGGGTGTGCGGCGGATCAGCATCGAAGACTTCCGAGACCTGGCCCAAGCCGCCTTCTTCAAGGTGTGATTGAAAATTGCTCAACCACTCACTGACAAACTTCTTGCCGGCTACGGGTCCGAAAGTCTTCAAATATGCCGTGATAAACGGCCCCATTAGCCAGGGCCATACTGTCCCTTGATGGTAGGCCGCGTCGCGACGGGTTTGATTGCCTTCATAACTGCCGGCGTATCCAGAGTCATTCCGTGAAAGTGTGCGCAGTCCTCTCGGGGTCAGCAACTCGCCCTCGATTACCCGCAGGATACTCCTGGCTTTGGGTTTTGAAACCATCGAATTACTCAGACTGACGGCAATTACTTGATTTGGTCTGATTGAACCATCCGGCGTGTCCCCATCAACTACGTCGTAAAGACATCCTTCCTGTTCGTTCCAGAACTGACGATTGAAACCTTCGCACGCGCTTTTCGCCATTGCCTTATATTGCTTGCGAGCTGTTTTGTCCTCAAACTTTTCCGCAAGCTGTTCCATGATCCGGAGCGCGTTATACCAGAGGGCCTGGATTTCTACCGGCTTACCATCTCGCGGTGTGACCAGAAAATCGCCAACCTTTACATCCATCCACGTGAGTTGGACGCCTGGTTCACCAGAGGACAGCAGTCCATCAGTATCAACATGAATGTTATGGCGCGTGCCCTTCACGTGCCAGGCGATGATCTCGGACAGAAGGGCATAAAGATTTGTGCGCACCCACCCGTAATCATTCGTGTAATCCAAAAGCGAGCGCACGGCTTCAAAGAACCAGAGAGTCGCATCGACGGTATTGTATTCGGGAACTTCACCGGCGTCGGGGAAACGATTCGGCAGCATGCCCTGATTGATGTATTTGGAGAACTCAATGAGGATGTTTTTGGCAACTTCGGGCCGTCCAGTAACCAGCGTCAGACCAGGAAGCGCGATCATCGTGTCACGGCCCCAGTCGCCGAACCAGTGATAGCCGGCAATGACTGTCTGGCCGCTGCCGCGCACCACAATGAATTGATCTGCGATCTGGGCCAGCGACTGAATAAAGTCACCAGTGTGTCCTGAGGCCCTGGAGGTTGTGGATTTCAGGGGGGTAGCAATCGCACCTTTCGCCAGCACTTGCCGCCGTTGTATCTCCCGATTTTGATAATGATCAGCCCGCCGAACATCGTGACGCCTGGTCGAAGCTATGATTCGAACCTGCGTGGAGTGATTCAAATCAAACCCCAGTGAAAAAGGATTAAAGAGATCTTCGAGAAAGTCGAGTCCTCGCTCATATTCAACGGTGTATTCAAAGTTGCGATACCAGTAGCTGCTTGTATCGATCTCGCAAGCGTCATGCGCAAAATGCAGCTCCGGCAGCTCGTCGTAAGGCTGAATTGTTGTCAGACCCGCTTCGGTGTGGACCTGTGGGTTCAGCGCGGTGTTCTCGTGTGTTGTGCTGTGGTAATCGCGAAAAGCAATGAGCGGGCGGATTTCGAAATTCAGAACACTCTCAGTTTTCATATCAACTTCGCCAGTCCTTTTTTTCCTGGAACGTGG
>Ga0126384_10002113_pt1 | contig 12003 bp, 9 predicted proteins | sample PanSoiMetPlot_36_FD_92543 | JGI IMG/M metagenome (GOLD analysis project Ga0126384, IMG submission 92543) | Tropical forest soil microbial communities from Panama - MetaG Plot_36 | ecosystem: Environmental > Terrestrial > Soil > Tropical forest > Bulk soil | place: Panama | collected 2016-02-17 | reverse complement strand
TGGCACGTTTATCAAGCTAAGAGAGGAAGTCGAGCTCCATCCTGGCGATATGATTCTCGTCGGCAAGCAGCTATTTCGCTTTGAAGTGGAGTAGTAGGCAGATTCCGTAAGCGTTCGAGTGAGCACTGGGTGTCAACCGGAAGGATCATTAAGATCAAGGTTGCGCCGCAGAGGCGAAACGCACCGACTGACCACAGCGGGCGTTTGTGGCAGTAGAATTGATCGGAATTATCTCTATTAGCTCGAGGCTAGTTTCGGACTCAACTTATGGGTGACGTTCAGGTCTCAGTCTTTGCCCGTACTGATGTTGGAATGCACCGGAGCGGCAACGAGGACTCATTCCTGGTTGCAGATCTTACAGCCGGCAAAATTGGACTTGGTCCGGATGTAAGTAAACACCAGCTCGGGGAACGCGGCAGTTTGATGATTGTCTCCGACGGGATGGGCGGGGCTGCCGCCGGCGAGATTGCCAGCGAGATGGCGGTGACCACGATGCGCGAGTCGCTCGCAGCAATGGACGCGGCGACAGAGATTTCGGACCAGTTAAGAATCGCAGCAGAAATTGCAAACGATCGGATTTGGAACTATTCCCAGGAGAATCCCGAGCTGTCCGGCATGGGGGCGACGCTGACCGCGGTGCTCATCCAGGGGACGACTGCGTACATCGCCCAGGTTGGTGATTCCCGCGCTTATCTCATCCGGCGTCAACAAATCAAACAACTAACCAAGGACCAATCGCTTGCACAGATGCTGGTTGATTCAGGCGCGATCAAGCCGGACCAGATGGACTCTGTGCCTCAGAATGTCATTATGCAGGCAATGGGCACTCAACCCGCCGTAAAGGTTGCGATGAGCGCAGTCCAGCTCTTTCGAAATGATTGCCTGGTAATCTGCAGCGACGGGCTGTCAAACAAGATTCCGCCAAGTGAGATCCGTGAGATAGTGCAAAGCTTCGACGACCTTACCGACGCCTGTCGATCTCTCGTCGATAAAGCCAACGAACGCGGCGGAGAAGACAATATCACCGTAATCGTAGCGCGCTTCGATGGCGAAGCTCTGTATTCAGCAAGCGACAGCAACTCCATCACTGGAAGCTTTCGCGCCCTTAACCAGGGCTATTCATCCGACTACTTCGCTAACTCTAGTAGTGTCACGTTGCCCGAGCATGATCTGTCAGAAGAAGGATCGGAGGCACAGCAAAAGCAAATCACCAAGATGCTCAATATTGCGGACCTCGCCGGGTTCGACGCGGTGCCAGCGTCTTCAGCTCAAAACGCGGAGTCGCTGCCTGCCCGCTCGCCGGAGACAATCATCGATGATGACTTCAGTACCAAAAAGACCGCTGAAAGACCTGCTTTTGAGGACTTGTTAAACAACGCCGCGTCCGTTCCAGACGCCAGTTTGTCAGTTCAATCCAGGAAGCCAGGATACTTACTCATTTTTATTATTGCCTTGATTTCACTGTTGCTGCTCGGCGCGACCGGGTTCTTTGTTTATTCGGTATATCTGAAAAAGCCGCCGGCGGCTCAGCCCGAGCCACCGGCACCTGATGGTAATCAATAACGCGAGCGGAGAAATCTTTGCTTCGCCGATCTTCCGTTTCTCACTTTCCGTTTCTGTTTTTTCATAGGTCCACTGGCTCGCTGCTACCTCTAATAAAATGACAAACAATCCCGACGTGAATAGTCCCTCTCAGACAAGCGAGCACGAGCGACTGAAAGAGAATGTAGGGCTCCTCCCGCCGTGGCGAAAGTGGGGGCCTTACGTGTCCGAGCGGGCCTGGGGTACGGTTCGTGAAGATTACAGCGCAGATGGCAATGCGTGGGATTACCTTTCTCACGATATCGCACGCAGCCGAACGTACCGTTGGGGAGAAGACGGGCTTGCGGGTATTTGCGATAGATATCAATTGCTAGTGTTCGCTTTGGCATTTTGGAATGGTCGAGACCCGATTCTGAAAGAACGTGCGTTCGGTGTCGTACCGTCTGAAGGAAATCACGGTGAGGACGTCAAGGAGTATTACTTTTATCTGGATGGCACTCCAACGCACAGTTACATGAAGTACCTTTATAAGTATCCGCAGGCTGAATATCCTTATGAAGAACTAATAGATGTGAACAGGAGTCGCGGCGGACGCGGACTCGAGTACGAACTGCTTGACACTGGGGTATTCGATGAAGACAGGTATTTTGACATCTTCGTTGAATACGCGAAGGCATCGGCCGAAGATATATGCATACGAATTGAAGCTTTCAATCGTGGCCCCGACGACGCCCCACTTCACGTCATTCCGCATATCTGGTTTCGGAACACCTGGGCATGGAAAGAATCGCGTGACGGCGAGCCTTCGATATGCAAGGGTACCTCCGGCTCAGACTACGTTAGCCTGGTAGCGGGCGATTGTTCCGCACACATACTAAAGAATCTCCCATTTAACTATCAGCTCGGCAAGCGATATCTGTACGCAAACGCTGGGGCGAAGGTACTATTCACGAACAACGAGACCAATCCCGCTCGCGCAAATGTAATCGGCACTTCTCCCAGCGAGCCTTACTACAAGGATGCTTTCCATCGCTACATCATCGAACGCGAAGAATGGGCCGTGAACCCGCGTAATAGCGGCACCAAAGCGTGTTTGCACTATGAAACTGTTGTTCCCGCTGGAGGATCAGCGGTCTTCAATCTTCGGCTGACTCCTGAAGAGTCCACGGCACCTCTCAAAAATATCGAGTCCATACTTCAGCAACGGCTCGCGGAAGCGAACGAGTTTTACGAATTCATCCATCCTCCTGACGCCAGCGAAGATGAACGCAGAATTCAGCGTCAGGCATTTGCCGGTCTCCTTTGGACCAAACAAATCTATCTCTATGACGTGCACCATTGGCTGGACGGAGACGATCCCGACAAACCTCCTCCTGCATCACGGTATTCCGGCCGCAACGTTCATTGGCAGCATTTGAACTCAATGCGCATCCTCTCGATGCCCGACAAGTGGGAATATCCATGGTTCGCAGCGTGGGATCTCGCGTTTCATACAGTGGCATTTGCGCTTATCGACGCCGAGTTCGCCAAGGAACAACTGTGGCTGATGCTCTTCGAGCAGTTCCAGCATCCTAACGGTCAACTTCCGGCATACGAATGGGAATTCTCCGATTTGAATCCGCCTGTTCACGCCTGGGCGTGTTGGCGGGTTTACAACATGGATCGGATCAGAAGCGGACGAGCCGATCGAGCCTGGCTGGAGAAGTGTTTTCATAAGCTGCTGATAAATTTCACGTGGTGGGTGAACAAGGTCGACAGCGAAGGCAACAATCTCTTCGAAGGCGGCTTTCTTGGGCTGGATAACATTACGGTGATTGATCGCAGCGAGAAACTCCAGGGTGGCGTGGTCCTGGAACAAAGCGACGCTACGGGCTGGATGGGGATGTTTTGCCTGAACCTGATGCGAATCGGGCTCGAGCTTGCGAAAGAGAACAAGCAGTACGAGGGTCTGGCGACAAAGTTCTTCCAACATTACATCTATGTCGCAGCTGCGATGAAGCGAAGAGGAGGCCGCGACTATTCGCTTTGGGATGAGCGGGACCTCTTTTTCTATGATGTTTTGCGCTACCCCGACGGCAGCTTTCATAAGTTCCGCGTGCGTTCGCTCGTAGGGCTCATACCGCTTTATGCGATCGAGAGATTAGAGGTCGATTGGATCCGGTCCTTTCCGGAATTCACAGCGAATCTTGAGTGGTTCACCGAGAACCGACAGGATCTGGTTCAACGTGCGGCCTATAGAATCCAACACGAAGGTGTGGACGTCCACGTACTCGCAATAGTCGATCCGGACCAGACAAAACATATTCTGGAGCGACTGATCGATCCGGCAGAGTTCCTGTCTGATTACGGTATTCGAAGCTTATCGAAGTACCACGAGGAACACCCTTACGTGTTCGGCAATAGCGAAGTGCGGTATGAGCCGGCGGAGTCCGAGAACAAGATCAAGGGCGGCAACTCAAATTGGCGAGGGCCGATATGGTTTCCGACTTCATTCTTGATGATCGAGTCGCTCAGAAAACTCGGCAAAGCGTATGGCCCTCATTTTAGCGTGGACCTTCCGGATGATTCCGGAAAACGCGTGACTCTGACGGAAATGGCGGGTGAGATAGCCAACCGTATGATCCGAATTTTTACGAGAAATGAAGAGGGAAAGCGTCCGGTTTACGGCGGATCGCAGAAGTTCCAGGAAGACCCTCACTGGCGGGACTATATTTTGTTCTACGAGTACTTTCACGGTGACATAGGTGCGGGAATCGGCGCGTCTCACCAAACCGGATGGAGCGCACTGGTTGCGTCATTAATCGACGAGTGGCGAAGGTAGGAAGAAAACGTTCAACCGTTAAGGTTGATCGTTGATCGTTGAACCTAAAACTAAAAGGTTTATCCGGAGGAGAACAAATTCATGACTTATACCCATCACGAGCTAAAGACTAAGACCGTAGCACAGCTTCGCGATATCGCTAAAGATATCGATCACGAGTCGCTGAAAGGCTACAGCGTCATGCACAAGGACCATCTGATCCCTGCTCTCTGCAAAGTGTTGGGGATTGAGATGCACGAGCACCACGACGTCGTAGGACTGAATAAAGCTGCAATTAAGGCTCAGATAAAAGAACTCAAGGGCACACGTGACAAAGCACTTGAGAGTCACGATCATGCGGAGCTGAAGGCTGTCCGCCGCAGAATTCATAATCTCAAGCGACAGATCCATAAGGCGACAGTCTAGCCTAAAAGAAATTCACTTTGAGGCCGTGCCGCTACCCAGAGATCCAAGTGGGCGACGTTTTTTGTAGTTGCCCGGTCAGTATTCACCTGCGGGAATCCTCAAACCACTCGCCCGGACCAACGAACTGCCAACAACCTACCAATTGACACGAAAAACGTTTAGATGTAAAAGGGAGTCGTCGAACGAGCCAATGCTGTTTAATAGCATCCCGGCTGGAAATTCTATCTAGGAACTTGCGGGTACATCACTGAAGAGGGCAAACATCCGCGCACATAAATGCTCGGGACTTGCCTTTCAGCGACTCAACGCGGCCTCTCAACCCTGAGCGCGAGTCCCGCAACGTGGAGGTAACATCATGAACCTGGATCGTCTATTCGGCTTTTCCACAGCAATTCCTGCCCCTGCTCGTCGGTCACAATCGATCAGAACTACAACTCTATGCGCAGTGCTGCTCGCTTTGCTGATCCCGTTGCGGGGGTTTTCCCAGGATCCATCAGCGGAACTTCTGGAAGCGGCAAAAAAGGGCGATCTCGATGCTGTCAAATCGATTTTAGGCAAGGGTGGCAACGTCAACGCAAAGGGCACGAACGGTAGAACCGGATTGATGGAAGCCGCTTATTGGGGCAGGGTCGATGCTGCAAAGCTGTTTCTGGAGAAAGGCGCCGACCTAAACGCTAAGGATCAGGACGACCACACCGCTTTGATCGATGCCGCTGGAAACGGCCACATTCAAGTTGTTCAGGCGCTGCTTGAAAAAGGAGCTGATCCTAACGTCAAGAGCAAGGATGGCAGCACGGCCCTCATCGAAGCGGCCTCAAATAACCGTGCCGAAGTTGTTAGTGAGTTGATTTCAAAGAAAGCCAATGTTGATGAAAAGGACAAGGAAGGGCGCACAGCCTTGATCCTGGCCTCAAATTGGGGCCACGACGAGGTCGTCAAAGCCCTGATTGATAAAGGCGCGAATATCAACGTAAAGGATAAATACGGTTATTCTGCATTGATGTACGCAAAACGAGAGAATCATCCAAAAGTAATCGATGTTCTGTCGAGAGCAGGAGCGAAATAAGCGAATAGGACGTATTGGTCCTATCGGTCCTATTCGTCCTATTGGTCCTATTCGTCCTATGCTATCATCAATGATCCGAGACGATGCGCTGCTCAGGATTTTCCGCGTGTCAGATCTCATCCGCGTCAGCAAATAAAACCACTCAAGGAGAAAGAAACACCTGCATGAATAGCCGACTCAAGTTCAAGGGATTTATCATACTCGCAGCACTGATCGTTTCTTCGTATGCCGTGTCGATTAGCGGCTCTCCGAATGTGACTTCGTCGTCGCCATTGGTTGCCGATGGCAATGCTCTTTACGCCGCAAAGTGTGCGACCTGCCATGGTAAGGACGGCAAGGGCACTCCAAACTGGCGTTCAAAAGGTCAACCGGATTTCACCGATAAGAATTGGCAAAAAGCACACACCGATGCTCAGATCACCGACGCTACAAAGAACGGCAAAGGCAAGTTCATGCCTGCGTTCAAATCGAAAATGTCAGACGAAGAGATCGCTGCGGTAACTGCGCGGATCCGCGCATTTGGAAAGTAGTGATCTAGCGCGGACCTCAGGTCTGCGCACCTTGATAATCCAACATTGGGAAACGACAGTCGTAATCATGCCGAAGCAGGGCATGGTGTGTCCGTTTGAGGAGTAAACCATGAGCGTCGAAACTACGGTCGACATAGTATCAATCGATCAATTTGTAGCGGGTCTGTGCGCGATACCAGAAGAGGATTTCCGCCCCGGCATTGTCTATGACTACTTAAGGAATCGGGTGGTTGATCAGAATTCGCTCGAACCGTACACCTTCTTCAGCAAGAATCATTACACGCGAAACTTGATCTTCAAGAATGATCTTTTCGAGTTGTTGTCGATTTGCTGGGAAGTTGGTCAGGTCTCACAGGTTCATAATCATCATAATCAGAACTGCTGGATGTCCATTCCGACCGGACGGTTGAGAGTCCAGAACTTCCGCGTTCTCGATGAGGACCACTCCAGGTGGTATTGCCGACTCGAAAAGACTGACGGCTTCGATATTCACCAAACATTGCCAGCAGAAGTAAATCCAGAAGAGCCCGTTCACCAGGTGCTGAACCTTCCTGAATTTAATCAGCGCGCGATGAGTCTACATATCTATTCGCGCCCCTTTGACCGTTGTCTGGTGTATTGCTGCGAAACGAATGAGTATCGGGAAGTGCCGCTTCACTATTCGAGCGAATACGGAAAACTGTGCCCGGACGAACGGTTGTAGGCAGTCTCATCGATAAAGCAACGTAACACTCCGCCTCCAAGATGACGTGGACCCAGGTTTACGACCCGTTCGGCGCGTGGTGGCTCTCCACCCTTGTCGCCGCCCTGCCTGTGATCGTCTTGCTCGGGTTGCTTGCTCTTTTTCGCGTAAAACCCCACTGGGCTGCGATGGCAGGAGCCGCCACGGCTCTAATCGCGGCCAGCACCGTGTTTCACATGCCGTGGTCCCTGTCTTCAGCGAGCCTTCTATACGGCGCGTCATTCGGCCTGTTGAAAATCGCCTGGATCGTAGTGGCGGCGGTATTCCTTTATGACATTTCGGTCCACACCGGGCAGTTTGAAATAATGAAACATTCGGTAGCCGCGATTACACCCGATCGCCGGCTACAAGCACTGCTGGTCGCGTTTTGTTTTGGAGCAATCATCGAAGGAGCTGCCGGATTCGGCGCTCCGGTCGCCATAGCCGGCGCGTTTATGATCGGATTGGGCTTCAAGCCATTTCACGCAGCGGCGCTGAACCTCATTGCCAACACTGCGCCCGTTGCGTGGGGCGCAATTGGCACGCCGGTGCACACGCTCGCGGCGGTCTCGGGACTCCCCGAGTCCGACCTCAATTCGATGATAGGGCGTATTCTTCCTATCACCGCGATCATCGTTCCTTTCTGGCTCGTCCGTGCGATGGTTGGCTGGCGAGAAACCTTCGAAGTACTCCCGGCAATACTTGTAGTTGGACTCTCTTTTGGTGCAACTCAATTTGTTTGGTCCAACTTCGTGGACAGCAATCTGGTGGACATTGCAGGCGGGTTGGTCTCACTCGTTTCGACCGTGATCTTTCTCCGTCTGTGGCAGCCCAGGCGAATCTGGAGATTCGACGACGATCCAGAGTTTGAAGCACTCCGCGAAGATCGAACGACCGCGTCACCGGCAAACGTGGAACAGGGCTCCAATGAGAGCAATGTAATCCGTGTCGCACGAGCGTGGATGCCTTTCGCTGTGCTGACAATTTTCGTTTTGTTATGGGGACTACCTACAATAAAGACCGCTCTAAACAAAGCGACTACACCGGCATTCGAACGAGGCGGTTGGGATTTCCCGATCGTGCATCTCGCGGTTACCCGTGCAGCGCCGGTTGTCGCAAAGCCCGAACCAGAGAAAGCAAAGTTTGATTTCAACTGGCTTTCAGCGACCGGTTCGGCGTGCTTCATAGCTGCGCTATTTGCAGGAGCGTTGCTGCGTGTCCGCCCTCTCGATCTTGCGAAAATCTTCTGGCGGACGTTGATTCGAATGAGATTTGCGGTATTGGCGATCTCATTCATGCTGGGGCTTGGATTTGTCACTCGGTATTCGGGTATGGATGCGGTACTAGGACTGGCGTTTACTCGCACGGGGTGGCTCTTTCCATTCTTTGGAACGTTCCTGGGATGGCTTGGTGTAGCTCTTACCGGCAGCGACACATCGTCAAATGCATTGTTCGGCGGGTTGCAAAGGATTACCGCCGAACAGCTCAATTTGAGCCCCGTACTGATGTGCGCGGCGAATAGCGCCGGTGGAGTGATGGGGAAAATGGTCGATGCGCAATCGATCGTTGTAGCGACGGCAGCTACGAATCAGGTTGGTAATGAAGGGTTGATTTTCAGATTTGTATTGTGGCACTCAATCGCGCTTGCCTCGATCGTCGGCGCGATTGTGATGGCATATGCATATCTGTTTCCGGGTTTGATACCTTTCTAAAGGCGTAATAGGACCTATCGGGCTTATAGTCTTAAGGCTTCTTAGGATCCTTACCATTCTTGTTCTTATCGCCGCCGGTGAATGCATCCTTTATCTTTCCGAAGAGACCTTTTTTCTTCTCCTCCGGTTTCTTCTCAGGCTCTTTCTTTTCTGGTTCCGAATTTGAGACAGCCACTTTCTCCTGCTTAGGAGGTGGTGGTGCCGGCTCCGCCACAACCGGAGTCTGCGCGGGGACTGATGGAGCCTCGGCATTGCTATTCTTTTGGGTTACCGCTTTAGGGCGGTTGCTCGGTGGGACTGGTGACGTCGTTCCCGCAACTGGTTGTGGTGAAGTGGTCCCTCCCGTCTCATTCGGCTGGGGGGTCTGAGCGCTTTGGGTAGTACCAGATTCCTGTGCCGGTGCATTGGGAGCCTCGGATGCTGCAGGAGGAGTTGATATCGGTTGCTCGACCGGCGCTTTTCTCCCGCCCAACGCAAAAACAATCGTACCGGCGATAATTGCCACAAACACAGCGCCAACCGCTGCGTAGTGTTTCCAGTTAAGCTTGCTCAAAAACGAGGACTGCTTAGGCGTACTCACCTCGCCCTGCGGCGGGGGTTGAGGCGCCGCCAGCGCATGAGCTCCAGGAGCGGCCTGACCAAGACGCGTCTCCTTGAGCTCATCGAATTTGGACGTCACAAATTTCTGATCTGACCCTAGCCTTGTAGGTTTGAGACTTTCGCCGGAGGCGGCACCCATCTGAATTGCTCGGTCTGCTTGTGTAACTGGTGCAGCATAACCGGCGGCGCCTGTTCCCGGCGCGTTGAGAGGCGTCGTCACCGCCCCGGTGGTCCGACGCATAAGCATAAGGCGGAACTCGCTCGCGCTCTGAAATCTTGCATTCCTCTTTTTTGCGAGAGACCGCATAATCGCCTGCTCGACCGACAGGGGGATATGCGGTGCGTGTACGCGCGGCGGAGTGGGCGCGACCTCAATTTGGCACCGCATCAACTCGTATTCGCTGCTGCTGTCGAACGGCACTCGACCCGTCAACATCTCGTAAAGCAGGATCCCCAGTGAATAGATATCTGAACGGGCGTCGGTCTCTTCGCCGCGGACCTGCTCCGGCGACATGTATTCAACGGTTCCGATCAAGTGTCCGGCCTTGGTTAATCGATTGCTGCCCAGAACACGTGCAATACCGAAGTCCATAACCTTGATGGAGCCCGTTTCAGTTAACATCATATTCGCGGGTTTGATGTCCCTGTGTACGATGCCCAGTTTGTGAGCGTGCTCAATTCCCTCGAGGGCCATACAGAACATCTCAATTGCGCGATCGCATTGCATCGCGCCTTGCGCTCTTATGACATCATCAAGCGTCTGACCGCGAACGAATTCCATCACCATAAAGAAATCGTCACCCTGGCGGAAGAAACTATGCAGCGTAGCGACATTCGGGTGATTCAGCTTAGCAAGCGTCACGGCTTCCGTTCGGAACCGCTCTACAACCTGGGGCTGTCTCGCAAGCTCCGGACGCAACATCTTTATCGCAACCTCGCGCTCGAGCATCAGATCAACGCCTCTAAAGACCGCGCCCATCCCGCCTTCGCCGATCTTGTCAACGATCTTATAATTGCCTACTACACTGCCTATCATTTGTTGACCCTCGCCAGTTGGATCTCTCAAGAAGCCATTGAACCTACTGGTAGCTCTGAATCAGATTAATGACCAGGTTGGCCTCCGACTTCTGTTTATTGTAAGGCGCGAAGTTATAAGTTTCACCTTTACCGGCTCCAACTTTCAAGTGGAAGGCCCCAAACTGAGCCCCTACGAACCCATTTAGCTTAGCCTCTTTGATGTCCTGACGGGTAGCTTCAAACGTGTGATTTCCGTCATCTGCTCTAAAGGTAACGTTGCGCTTTGAGACGAACAACGAACCCTGGCAAAAAGTATTAAAAAGCCTGTCGTGATCGTGATAGACGCGGAACGGAGCCCCGCCCCCCCGGTCGATTGCGGCTCGCATAGATCGTTCTGCCGCATTGATATCGTGAATGCCGTAGAGCTCGGCAAAACCGAGAAGGCCGTACGCCTGAGGCCTCGAAGAATCCAGGGCGACCGCCTGCTGCAAGAACCTGACCGCCGCGTTAGCGTTGTTTGCTTGCATCGCAGCCACCGCTTTGTCGGTGAGATCATCGTAATCAGGCCCGGCAGGCGCAGGTCTGAGCGGCGGCCTGGAAGGCGGCGAACTCGGCGCCGGCTCGCTTGCTTTTGCAGTTATGGCGCCTATGAGTGAATTATTGCCTCCGGCATCCTTTATCTCCCGTGCGATCTGCGGGGTTATGCTGAAGCTAACCCCCCTCACTTCCACAAATTGTTCTACCCTTGCAGGCGGGACTCCGCTCTGAAGCAACGTCACAATTTCGTTTTTTGCCAGAGGCGGACCGGGCGGCACGCTTGAGTTAGGCCTCGAGTTGGCCGGCGGATTGTTTGACGGATTTGGGGACGTATTGTTTGGAGGCGGGCTGCTGGTTCCGCGATAGTTTTTGCGAATCGCGTCAATTACCTCAGGACGGGCGCCGGCAGCTCGAAACTGCGACTCAACATCCGATGTCATTTTGAAATCAACACCACGCTGCTCAATTGCCTGGACAACCTCAGCAGTCGGCAGCGCGTTCAATTGAACAACCCTGATCAGCTTGTCTTTATCGTATGGTTGCTTGGCCTGCATCTCCGCGATGCTTGTTGCCATCGGCGCTAATAAAAACCCCACGAACACTGTCAAAACTGTTCGATAACCCTTAAGAATTTTGATGAGTTGCTCAGTCATCGCGTCTCCCACTGATAACATTACCTACTGACTAAGAAGCCTTCGGGCCTCCGCAGCTTTGCGCTCCTTTTCTTTACGTGCTGCTGTCTCGGCACTGTTTTCTTTCCGAGCTGTCTTTGTGCTCTTACTCGGGGCATTGTCAGCACTCGCCACAGCATTCCTGGGTGAAGCATCGAGAGCCGGCTTCCCAAGCTCCTGCGGTGCCTGGGACGGCGGAGTTTGTGGCAACGCCTGCGGCGGAAGAGAAGGCTGATCGGCGCCAACTGTAGGTACAGGCGTGGGAGTGGCGGGCTGTACCGGTTGACTTGTCGGTGCGGCCTGCAGTGAACCTTTTGGCTTACTGATTGTGAACAGGACAACAGCCGTTCCCACAATAATAATGAACAATACCGCAGAAAT
>Ga0126384_10002112_pt1 | contig 12003 bp, 16 predicted proteins | sample PanSoiMetPlot_36_FD_92543 | JGI IMG/M metagenome (GOLD analysis project Ga0126384, IMG submission 92543) | Tropical forest soil microbial communities from Panama - MetaG Plot_36 | ecosystem: Environmental > Terrestrial > Soil > Tropical forest > Bulk soil | place: Panama | collected 2016-02-17 | reverse complement strand
GGACAGCGCGCACCTTCTGCTCGTCCCAGTTGGCGATGGTGTAGCAGACGTGATCGACCACGGCCCTTGACGGCTTGGCATCGCTCGGCGCCGTGCGCGCTACCATGAACGAGCCACCCTTGCCCGGCTCAGGGCCGAACATCAAGTTGGCCCGCTTGCCGTTGTCCTTACCGGGCGTGCTTTCCATGCCGAGCACCGAGGCGTAGAAATCGCGCACCTTGGCATAGTCGGGGCACGAATAGGAGATGTGATTGATGCCCATCATCTTGAAGCCGCGGGCCGCCTGGGCGTTGGCGGCTTCGCCGGCGCCGTAAACGACGGCGGCAAGCGCGACGGTTTGGCAGAATTCACGGCGGTCCAATTTGCCGCGTTCGAAATCTTTGACCAGACCAGCGATGAAACGTTCCATGCTGTGATCCTCCCATCAGTCGGTCGGCACACTTCTGCCTGCCGACTAATGTCGAGGCTAGCATTTCGGCGGGATGCGAAGAAGGTGGCTTCAGAACCTGTCCCATTTCAGGCAACGATTGGCGAAGGCCATCCTCGCCCGGAGTTACGCGCCGACGCGGCCGGCAATTGCTCCTCACCACAGCGATTCCGGCAAGCTATCCGGCACGGCATCATCGCACGCTCAGCGAGTCGTTCATCGCACTATCGTGCCATCTCAGCCGAGCACAGCCGTTACATCGAGCACAAGCACGCCGATTCCTCCGATCGCGATCAGAAGGCTCGCGATGATCGCCCGCGCGAGACCGCGACCGGCAGCCTTGGCTACGGAACGGGCGGCGCGCCAGTAAAGCCACCCGCCTGTCACGACGAGGAACGCCTCGATGCCAATGGTCGTTTGCGGGACCTGCCAAAGGCCGAATCCGAATTTTGAGAAATGTCCGATGTCCCCGGGAAGGAGAGGCAAGTCTGCGCGATGCACGATGAGGTCCAGCAGCCAATGCGAAAATGACACCAGACCCAGGACGACGCCGCTACGCAGTTTCCACAGGAATCCGCAGCCTATCCCGAAGACGACCGACAAGGCCGCCGCGCCGACGAGCGAATGCGTATAGTCGGCGTGAATGATGTTCGCGCCGTAACCCCCGTGCGTGCCGGGCACGGGCTGGAAGGTCTCAATCCCCGCCAGAAGGAGCGGGACGAACACGATATCGAGCCACACCGTGGCCAACATCAGTGCCCATAACGGGATTTGCGGTTCAGCCGCCTTCACGCCGGCTGCGAAACCGAAATGGCCCGCGATCATCGTGAGCGCCCCTTGCGAGTCGGCCACGGCAATCCCGCGTCGACGAGACCGACGACAATCACGAAGAAGATTACGCCTAGAATGAACTGCATAACTTGACACCCCATCGATGCTGAGGTTTCGATCTCGGAAAGATGACTGTTAAAGTCGGTAAGCGTTAGCTTTGTCGTTTCTTAGGATGCTTGATTGTGTTTTCTCTAAACGCGGAAGACTTTCGTTGATTTTAGAACAGCTTCGAACTTACGCACTGATGGAAAGTCGGATGGATACGGGCGGGCTCATCCAAGAAGCCGACGCCAATTGACAGCGATGTACCTCGAATTGCTGCATAGCCCAGATCGGCAGAGTCGGGCAATGACCGGACACTCTTCAGACAAGCACGGCAAAACTGCAATATGGTAATAGCCTCAAATCGACGGAGGCCGACATAGGGTTTCTCTTACGAGGCGGGTGTTCCAGTCTCGATCGCCCATATCGAAGTAGACGCACCGCCGACAAGAACTGGCAGATCATGTCTTGACCCAGGCGCTCGCGGGGCTCCGCGACTACCTCGCCGGTAAGCAGAACAAATGCAGCCCTGGAACGTGAACGAACGTGAACACCGATGCTCCAGTTTGCTTACGGTGCCGGTTGCAGTGGCTGTAACGAGCATCAAACACACATCAGTGATTTGGAAGTGTGCTGCTTTGCAGCCGGTCGTCATGCTCGACGTCGTCGCAACGGCAGCCCGTGTGAGGGGGCTCCATGAATGATGCTCCAATGCTCAAGAGACGACGCGCGTTCGCTTGGCGGGGCGGATGCGCGGCGCTCGTCCTCCGGCTTATTGTGGGGAGCGCCTTGCCTGCCGACTGCGCTTGCTGAGGTAGGCGCGTGGTCGGCAACATCGACGGCATTAGCACCGATGGCGAGCAATCCCTTTCTCTCGGGCTGGGCCTGCCAGCAAGGGGCGGAAAGAATCTATTCAGATTCATATCGATGGCTCTGCTACTGACACAAAGAAGAGCGTGTTTGTGACCGCCAGTAGGCGAACTTCGAACAGCGAACCTGCCGTCAACAATGCTGTCAGGACCATGCGGGAGGCAAGCATCGGTTTTTCGTTGCCTTGCGTTCGGACAGGCTCGACTGTGCATGGCATCCGCGTCGTGAACGGGGACGTCAACGAGGCGATCGCGGGTCGGGAGCGCCGTTGCGGCGTTTCGATAGGCTCGGATCCCGTTCCCCCAGCCACGGTACCCCCGATCTCCGGGTCCTATCGCCGCCTCGCCCCACACCCCCGCGTCTTGACCACCGCGGCCGATCTGAAAGATCTCGTGTCGCGGATTAATCGACCACGAGCTTTTCGGCAAAGCGCTTCCATCAAACTCGCGGACCAAATTGCCCATGACCTTGCCGTGCCCAATGACTGGGACGCGCGAAGGGAATGGCTAGAACACCCCTGCCTACTGCCCACATTGGCTCGAATGGTGAACCTGAACAGATCGCTTACTTCTGTCTTGTCCGATCACGCACTCGATTGTAGGCGGGCCGTGCGAAACAGCCGTCAAGCCATTGTGCGATGTTTGGATGACGCGACAGGTCCAAACGCCCATTTTACCCCAAACAAGGATGCTCGCCACATTGAGGTCGGCGACGCTAAATTGACCGCCGGCGAGGTGGCCGCGCTCACTTAACGCGTTGTTGAGTACCCCCAGCGGCTTCCTCAGCAGCAACTCGTCGCGTTCCGCGTAGGACGCATCGCGGGCGAATTCAGGTAGTACTGCGCGATGCTGCAGTAAATCGAGTAGCACTGCCTCCATCTCTAACATCGCCCAGAAACTCCATTGGGCGGACAAACCTAGTACCTTGGGATCAGCGCAATGCATCGGACCTTCATATTTTTGCGCGAGATAGAGATTGATGGCCATCGACTCCCATAAGACAAGGTCGCCATCCACGAGAGTGGGAATTCTCGCGTTCGGATTGAGGCGAAGATACTCGGCGCTCTGCAAGTCGTCAGTTCGGGTGCTCTTCTCTATCAACTGATATGGTTCGCCAATTTCTTCAAGCATCCACAGGCATCGCGCCGCGCGAGACCTGGCATTGCCGTAAAGCTGAAGCATGACGCCTCCCAAGCACATAGCAGCCCTCAGGGCGATGCTACGTCAGCATGGGGCACCAGGCCAGTCTGACCTGGGAAGCCGGATAGGGCATGAGCGTCGCGTATTTGGCCCGGCTTTTCCGTACCTGTTGCCCGGCCAGCACGGAAACTATCTGGGAGACGAGCTGCCGAATTCTGTCGCGGAGCGCCTGGGCTCTGTTCTGGATGTTCAGGGTCAGAACATGGCCTACTCGGACCTTCCTCTACTCGACCTTTACGCCACTGTTGCGGGCGGAGACTTTCGAGGGCCGGCGAAGAGAGCGAAGATATGCGAATCTATCTGTTGGCGGAGAGGGAGGGATTCGAACCCCCGATACGGTTGCCCGTATGCCGCATTTCGAGTGCGGTGCATTCAACCACTCTGCCACCTCTCCAAGTCTTTGATATTGCTATCCGTTTTGAATGGCCACTCGGTGGCAGAATGGCCATTTGCTACCCTTTTGCTACCCAATTTCTTTGGAAGCGCGCTTGTTTACCGCCACACGGAAGGCTTCGTCAACGCGTGCGGCGGCATCTTCCTGCATTCCGGGGAGCACGTGCGAATACAGGTCCAGGGTAATGCCGACCTTGGAATGACCAAGCCTTTCGCTCGCGACTTTCGGGTGGACGCCCGACGCCAGCAAATGCGTGGCATGAGCATCCCGGAGGTCGTGAAAACGGATGCGCGGCAACGAGCCATTGGCAGCAAGCCGCCGCCAGTTTTGAGTGAGAGTTCGGGGCTGCAACGACTCGCTGTCCTCGCGGCAACAGACGAAGCTGGCGTCGGTCTGTCGGACGCCAACTTTCAACAATTCTTCCGCCCGCCGGATGCGGTGCAGGCGCAATTCCTCGATTACGCTCGCGGAGAGCGCCACGGTGCGGGCGCGTCCCGATTTCGGTTCCTTATACCGAATGCCTGCTGTCGTCTGTTCGGCGCTCTCGACCACAGACAATTGTCCGTTGGTAAGGTTGATATGCCGCCAGCGAAGGGCCGCAATCTCCCCACGCCGCAGGCCGCACAACACCCCTAGCACAACCGGGACCAGCATGCGGGTGTTCCGTACTGCATCGAGAAGTTCGGCCGTCTGGTCGAGGTCATAGGTGTTCATTTTGGCCCGCTCGACCTTGGGCGGGTCCACGGCGTTTGCCGGATTGCGTGTCAGCATCTGCCAGCGCACCGCGTGCGAGAGAGCCTGCTTTAACAGGCGATGCATATAATGCACTGTACTCGGCGAGAGGCTGGCGCCATCCTTTCTGCGGCCACCGGAAAGCGCCTTGGCATAAGCCTCGGCAATGTGCCGGGGCTGCAACTTTGTCAGGATGATTGCGCCAATCGCCGGGATGAGATTTTTCGTGACGATTTCCGTGTAGCGTTCATGCGTCTTGGGCGTGACGTTGGGCTTGATGCTGTCGAGCCACTGACGGAGAAATTGCGCTACCGAGGTCTTGGCCGGCTCGATATATGCCCCGCCGCTCATTTCGGCGATGAGCCGCGAACAGGCAATTTGTGCCTCACGCTTCGTACCGGAAAAACTATACCATTTGCGACGGCGCCGGCCAGTCTTTGGATCATGGATGTCAAGCACGATGGCCCAACGGCCGGGCGAACGCTGGCGGATATGTCCCTTCATTTTCGCCTCTCCTTCGGTAACCAAATCGCTCGATTTCGTTTCCATCCCGAGCCGAGATCGCGGAGGATCTGCCAAAATCCCCACTCATCGGGAAATGCGAGCCGCGCCGGCTTGTCGCTCGCCGGGGCATTCTCAACTAGCGTGATGATCATTCCCGCCTGGGCAGTGCCGACGTTGGCCGCAGTTCGTGCCCGGTCGCGCATTGGGGGCGGCATCCGCATCGCCGCTTCCTCGACGCGCGGCGGAACCGGCATCTTGCCGTCCGGGGTCGGTGCAAAATGGAAAATCAGGCGCTCAATGGCATGGCGCACCGCTTCGCCAGTAAATGCATTTTCGTGCCAGTTTTCTCCCGTTGCCCGCTCGACCTCGCCAACAAGGAGTGCGATCGCGTGCATCAGCGCCCCGATATGGGGCCTGGGATGGATATAGCGCACGACGTGATCATCAAGGCCGCGCTGGATTTCCTGCGATAGCGAGCGGTGGTGCCGCTTGGCCAGCCGCTCAAGCTCTGTCCGTAACTCTGGCCTGACGCGTACGGTCAGGATTTTCGTGTTTCCGCGGAATTCCCCGCGCGGCTTGCGTCCACCGCCTGAGGCTCGGGCTTGCGGCATGGTTGGTCGGGTCCTTATTTGTCATACAAATGTATACGAAAGGGATGGCAGGGTCAAGCACGAGCTCGTATTTTACGGACCGATTAGGTTCAAGGAGGCACGTGAGAACATGAGCTTTGACGAAATGAAAACGCTCAGCGTACCGGAGGCTGGTCGGCGTTATTTCGACCTCGGCCGAAATGCGAGCTACGCGGCGGCGCAGCGAGGAGAAATTCCGACCATCCGTATCGGCGGAAAAATTCGGGCGCCGATCGTTGCGTTGGAACGTATGCTTGAGCGACCTGGCCTCCGCGACCGGGAAGGCGCCGCGACCCGGTGACCTCCCGAAAAGCCGCGACCCCGGCGGAGCGAGCGACCGCATTGCCGAGGGCCTAAGGGGCAGGTGTTAGCCCGGAAGCCGAAACGACGGTGCGTTCGAGTCGCACTGCTTCCACCAATTTACACCACCGAAGACGGCCGATTGGCGCGCGGCCATATTGAAGGACCGCGTAATCGCGCTCGGACGGAGAGAAGCAATGACATCGAGTGAGAAGAAGGTTTCGATCGAGGATGTAGCGGGCGAAACCGAAATCGACATCACCACGCCGTCAGACGCGCAACTCGACGAGGACGAAGCTATGTTGCGCGCGCTGCGTATCGACTTGCCGGGCACCGCCAATGCGCCATCCGGCATTGTGTCGATATCCGTCACCGACCGGTTTCCGAAACGCGAGTTTTTTCGTTGTCACCCCGACACCGTGGCGATGCACTTGATCGACCACGTTGCCGGCTTGGAGACCGAGTTTTATGCGGTCGTACCGGCCATGCTGGCGGAGCTGGCGTCTATCGGTATAGACGCCATGCCTTACAAGCTTTTCGAGCTGATCACCGCCGAGGGCGCTGTGAGGATCATTCCCTGCCGACAAGCTGACATCGACGGCAGTCAAAACGAATGGACTCGCACCCGAGAGATCGCCTTGACCAGAGGGCACAAGAGTTGGGTGCGTATCATCAGCGACAGAGCAAATGGACGTTATCGGGTTTTTGAAGCACCGCCTAACCGTTTCCCAGATCCGGTGTTTCCAGATCTCACCTGGGGCCAATTGGTGCGGCTCGCTTTCAAGGATCGTGGACGTCTGATCGACTCGCCCAACCATCCGCTATTCCGGAAATGGGCCGGGCGCGACGGCGATGCAGCCTGACAAGCTTTCAGCCTTCGACGAGATTTGGTCAATCGACACCGAGTATCGCGGCGACAGCGGCAACCCATACGACGTCGTTTGTATTGCCGGCGTTGAGTTGCGATCAGGCCGGCGTGTAGCGCTGTGGCGAACCGAGCTAGGCGCCGCCCCGCCCTTTCGGATCGACAGTAGGTCCCTGATCGTCTGCTTTGCCGCGACTGCCGAGCTTGGCAGCTTTCTATCACTCGACTGGCCGCTGCCGGCGAAGCTGCTGGATCTATCCCCAGAATACAGGCTTCTCGTCAACGGCCGCGCCGACGCTCGCGACAGGCGGGGCTTGCTCGACGCCTTGCAGCATTACGGCCTGATGGCCATGGCGAAGGGCGAGAAAGATTATTGGCGCGACATGGTGCTACGAGGCGGTCCTTATATGGACGACGAACGCACCGGAATTCTCAACTATTGCTTGACGGACGCTGACTCCGCCGCAGCCCTGTTGAGCCATATGTTGCCGGCCCTGGATCTTCCGCGGGCACTGTTGCGCTCCGAATTCGTCAAGGTCAGCGCGATCGAAGAGTACCGGGGCATTCCGCTCGATATGGATGTTTTCGGTCACCTGCGAGATCCGGCGACATGGGACGAGATCCGCGAAACGCTGATCCCTGGCATTGACACGGCCTTCAACGTGTTTGAAGGCCGCGTCTTCAAACGCGATCGTTTTGAACGCTACCTAGCGCAAAACAAGGTCCCGTGGCCGCGGCTCGAGTCCGGACAGCTTGATCTACGAGACAAGACTTTCCGCGAGCGCGCCAAAGCCTTCCCGCAGATCGCACCGCTGCACGAGTTGCGCCACACGCTTTCGAAAATGCGGCGGATCAAGATCCAGGCGGGTGCCGACGGGCGAGCCCGCACCGTGTTGTGGCCGTTCGCCTCGAAGACATCGCGCACGCAGCCGAAAGCCACGCAATACCTGTTTGGACCGTCGTGCTGGCTTCGGTCGTTGCTCAAGCCGCGCCTTGGCACGGCGATAGCTTACGTGGACTGGAGCGCGATGGAATTCGGAATCGCTGGCGGTCTGAGCAACGATGAGACGATGAGGGAAGCCTATGACGCAGATCCTTATCTGAGCACGGCCATCGCGTTCGGCCATGCGCCAGCAGGGGCAACGAAGGCGACGCACGGTCCGATCCGCGATAATTTCAAGGTCGTGATCCTGGCTGCGCAGTATGGGATGGAAGCGGCGTCGCTTGCTGGCCGGCTTGGAATCTCGACGATCGAAGCCAATGAAATTCTCCTGCAGCACCGTCGCCTCTACGCGAAGTATTGGCAATGGTCGGATGCGTGGCTGCACCGTGCCCTGTCGTCGGGCCAGATGTGGACGTGCTTTGGTTGGACTCGCTATCTCGACCAACCGGAAAGCGCCCGCTCGATCAGAAACTGGCCAATTCAAAGCCACGGCGCCGAAATTCTGAGAATTGCCGTCATCTGGGCCAACCGCTACGGCCTGCGACTGCTCGGTACCGTGCACGACGCGATCCTGATCGAAGCGCCGATCGATCGGATCGATCGCGACGTCGCTCTGCTGCAGGAGATCATGCGCCGCGCATCCCGTGTCGTGTTGTCCGCTGCCGGCCAAGAGTTCGCGTTGCGCGCGTCGGCAACGATCGTTCGGTATCCCCGACGTTACTCGGATCCCCGCGGCGCCCTGATGTGGCGGATCGTCAGCGAGCACCTCGCAACAATGCAGCGCGATGAAGGAGAGCGCCGTGCGACAGGATGATGATGGGGAAATGTTGGCGCGGCTCGTGATACCTGAGCGCATGGCGAGCGCGAACTCAGTCTCGACCGGTAATCCCGTCACTGTTAAACGGCGTGCGACCGTCACCAGTTTCGTTAGGGTTCCAATGTCATGGAAAGAGCGTCTTACGAGGGCGAAGCATGCTGCTGCGCTTAAGCTTGCTCTTGAGCTGCTTTTCGAGAGTTGGCGGACTGGAGAACTGACGGTTGTCCTATCGACTGCTATGGCGGCTCGGGCTGGTGTACAGCGACGGTCGAAGCTCCGCGGCCTTGAGGAACTTGAACGGCTTGGCTTGGTCACGGTCAATCGGCACAGGAAACGAGCGCCACGAGTCACCCTGGCGATCTGACATGGGACACAAAAGTCCTAGAACTGAGCCAAGTATGTCTCATGAGATGTGCCAATCTGGCTCAGTTTTGGGACTCAGACGCCATACAGGTCTGTCTCTTCTTCTTTCTTCTTATCTGAGTCTCTACTGATAGATCCTGGCCAGGGCGCGGCAGACATGACCATCTTGGACGACAAGGATGTCGACGACGAAACTTTTCTGCGAGGCATTGTGCCTTGTTTCGAGGACCTACGTCAGTTGACGAGTGCTCCCTATTCGCCAGGACAGTTCCGGTGGTTTCGATCGGAGAACGTGGTCGATCTAGTACGGTATCGGCGCAAGTGCTCGCCGCCGCTCAGCTCTCTGCTTTCCTGTACGTGAAACAGCCGGCCAGCAGCCCCAAGCCGAAGCCGGCGAGGAAGATCAGCGGGGTCAAGCTAGATCAATCCCGTTTCCCATCACGCCCTCGCGAGGCGGCATAGAGTAAAAGCACGGCCGCCGGGTCGAGCAGCAACGCTACCACCAGGATGAAATTCAGAGCACGTCTTGGTCGTGGCTCTGGCGATGAGGGAGGAGACTGTTCGGTTAACGCATGCTTGGATCGATCGCGATAAACGCCCAAGCTCGCTCGTCGGCAAGGATCAGAATAAGCCAATGCAAGGCTGCGTTGCCGTGTAGGACTGGTGGGAGATTTGGCCCTTCTTGCCGCTAATGGCGGTTTGCTCTCCTTCAGGCGGGCGGTCGCCCCAGCGTCCCCCAGCGCTCCGTCGCATCGAACCAAGAAGAAAGGGCCGGCACTGCCCGCGCCCCCGTTGCGCAGCTCGATCTGGCACAATCAGCTAGCGGCTGATCGCTGCGCAGATGCCGCTGCCGTCGGCGCAATGGCCAGCGGATCGCACGCGAGCGTCATAAACAGCACGAGCCATCTGATTGCCACCTCGGGATCGGTGACGCCGAAGACGGCGGCAACATACTGGATTGGCGCTGCATCCGTCTCGATTTGTCGGCTTTTGGCGGCCACGGTGGCGCGTTCCGCCTGCAGAGCCACCAGGATAGCCGCCTCCCGTTTCCGCTCATCCACGAGACTGGCACGGACCTTGCGCTGCTCGTCGGATAGCCTCATGGCGGCGCTAGGCGCCCTTTCTCGGTCGCTTTCTCGATAGCAGCGTCAATCTGGGTAATGCGTCGGTCGAGGTCGGCAACGGTGTGAGCCTGGACATCGATCCGCGCCCTTAGCTCGGCGTCGTGGGTCTCGATAACTGCCGCCGCTTCCCCCCGCAAGCCCACATGCGCGGCGACCAGTTGCGAATAGACCCCCGCTGCATTGATGGCCGCAATTGTGAGGATGAGGGCGGCCAGGACGCTGCGGACCATCCATGTCGACGCGTGCCAATTGCGCGCCAGCCAAGCCACGGTGGCCAACTTCCCGCCCTCCATGGCGGCACCCATGACAACGATCGCAGTGGGAGCACCGGGGAACAGGACCACGAAGCCACGGATACTGAAGTAGGACGCGATGCCGGCGAGTGTAACGGCAGCCGTAACGGCGAGCACATCGATGGCGGTGCCCGATCGCGTAACACTGGACGTGTGTCGACCTTGGCCGACTAATGGCGTATCCGCCTCGGATTGCTTCGCAATTTTTGCCGTTGGGGAAGCGTTACGCGTAACGCTCTTGCGTCGCTTGCGGAAACGGCGCTGGCGCAGCGCGTTACGGCTTGGTCCCTCCCCCTTTGCGGGGGAGAGGCGCAATGCTGTGACGTTGGTGTCGATATCAGTCATCGAGATGTCCTGCATCAACAGGGTGCGAAGCCGGCTTCGGCGAACTGGTTTTCGATCAGCTTGACGGCCGCCTACATAACATCGAGCTCGGCGCGACCGTCGGAATATTTCCGTAATCGGTTCGAACGCCGGATGCAGTCGTCATAGGTCGTCCGTTTGAGGAAATGGGTAAAAGCGTCCGCCTCATCGCGGGGAAGATCAAGCAGAATCGTGATAGCGTGAGTATCAGCCATTGGAACCTCTCATCCAGGTTTCGGTGGTTAGAGCCGGGCCGGTGTTGCAAGCACTTGCCCGGCTCGCCTTTTTTAGATATACGAAATATACTCATTGTCAATAACGTATATCTCAAATTCCGGACAATAGTCAGCATGCCGCGGGGGCGACCAGAGCTGTATCCCATCAAGAAGCTGATACGATTCGATCAGAAGATGCTCGACGACATTGACGAGTGGCGGCGGCACCAAACGCCGATTCCTACAGTAACGGACGCGATCCGCACATTGATCGAACACGCGCTTGCCACGGCGCCCAAGCGCCGGCCAGCGAAGCGGAAGGGAGAGTCATGAGCGAACGCCCAAGGAGCTGGAGGATTGGGCGCCGACGCCAAGCATTCCAGTGAATATTTCCGCAAGGCGTTCGAGCGTTCGAGCACTCGCGGCCCGAAGCCGGAACTCTGAACTTATAGAAGTCTGCTATCGGCAGCAAAGAGCGGCTCGAAGGCGCGCGCGGATTGCCGCTGAGTGGACCTGCTCACCCTTTAGCTGTGCACCGCAGCTTAGCCCCGGATAGCTGCCTTGGCGGTGCAATGGCCGCGATGGCATTGGGGTAAGCCAACGTGCCAAGCCCATAACCACACAGCACGCCCTTCAGAGCATCACCCCATCGGCGTCCGCCTGACCGAGGTGGTGGGCGCTTCCTTGGCCGGTGGGTCTCCCGCGCTTGATATCGGTGATGCGGTCAGCACCCTGGGCCAGGGCGACTCGCGGCGAAACCGGCCGCGTGTGGATCGGGACTCTTTCCTCGATGCCCAACGGGTTCTTCGCGATGTGATTACGATCTTTCGAGAGCGGCGTGCGGACGTGTAGTTCGTGCTACGGACGAGGGCTCTCCCGAGCAGGCCTCCTCGTCCAAAAGGGGGCTGGATGTGGTCGATGTGCTTGGGTCCTCGTTGTTCCCCAACGGACGTGGAACAACTCTGGGCGGAGCGCGTCGTTGTAGCAGGTCCTATACGCATACACTGTGTGCAAACGACGCGATCGAGTGGTCAATGCTTCGAGGTGAAAAACTGATCGCCTGCCAATCGGACCAAACGCGGGTTACAAAGG
>Ga0126384_10002111_pt1 | contig 12004 bp, 4 predicted proteins | sample PanSoiMetPlot_36_FD_92543 | JGI IMG/M metagenome (GOLD analysis project Ga0126384, IMG submission 92543) | Tropical forest soil microbial communities from Panama - MetaG Plot_36 | ecosystem: Environmental > Terrestrial > Soil > Tropical forest > Bulk soil | place: Panama | collected 2016-02-17 | reverse complement strand
GGCGACGCGGCAGAGCGGCTCGCATCCCTCCAGATCCTCCAGCATCACCGGCAGCTTGCGACGCCAGTTCGGATGCTGATCGACGGTGCCGGGAATGTTGATCTGTTCGAGCGTACCGAGGATATCCTCGAGCGCGATCACAGCAAGCCGCGACGGCGTCTGCGCGAGGAAAGAGGCAACGGCGAACAGCTCGTCACTATCAGCGAGATAATCCCCCGCGCGTTCGCTCAGGATCAGGCGCAAGCGCTGCTGCCCCCAGGCGCGCGCCTCGTCCGACTCGCCCGGATCGATCCCAAGCCCGCGCTTGGTGCGCAAGTCATGCGCCTCGAGCCAGCCGCGCAGGCTAGCCAGATCGTGTGTGTTGAACGTAGCAACCGCCTGCTCCGGATAGGCTTTCGGCGGACGGAAGCGGCCGTCGTGCTCGCGCTCGAACAGCATCACGCGATAGCTCCAGAAACCCCAGCGCATCATCGTCTCGCGAAAGCCCTCGGGCACCGTGCCGAGGTCTTCGCCGATGACGATGCAGCGCGCATTCAAGCTTTCCTGCGCGATCGCCCGCAGCGACTGCTCGAAGGGAAAGCGCACATAGGCCCCCTCGCTCGCGCCATACCCGCGCGGAATCATGAAGACGCGCTTCAGGCTCAGAGCATGATCGAGCCTGATCGCGCCGGCATGCCGCATCGCCGATTTCATCAGAAGGCGCAAAGGCGCGAAGTCGCCGGCAACAAGCGCGCCCGGATTGAACGGCACCAGGCCCCAGTCCTGTCCGGCCGGGTTGAATTCGTCCTGCGGCGCGCCGACGGAAATATCCGCGAGCACGCTGTCCTGCTGGCTCCAGGCATCAGCGCCATGCGGGTGAATGCCGACGGCGAGATCGACATAAAGCCCGATCGGCATGCCGCTCGCGCGAGCCAACTCCTGGCACGCCCGCAGCTGCCGCTCCGCGATCCACTGCACGAATTCGTGGAATTCGCATTGGTCACGCTCGTTGCGCCGCAATCTCTTCAGTTGCGCAGGCGCGGGATGACGCCACGGCTCCGGCCACTCCGGCCAGGGCTCGGGCGCGAAGCGCGCGCGCAAGGTTTCGAAGCAGGCGAAGGACAGGAGCCGCTGGCTCTGGTGCCGCCGGTAACGCTCGAAATCCGCGCGGCGGTCCGGCCGCGCCGACGTGACGAAGTGCTCGTAGGCAAGACGCAAGCCGTCGACCTTAGCGCGGGCAACCTCCTCGTAATCGATGAGGTCGCCGGTGCGGGAGTCTTCAAGGTCGATTCCGGCCGCCGCCGCGCCGGGAAATTCCGGAATCGCATCGAGGTCGATGTAGAGCGGATTGAGAAAAATCCGACTGTTCGGCGCATAAGGGCTCGCCTCCTGCGCGCGATCCGGGAAAAGCGCATGCAAGGGGTTGAGCCCGATGGCAGCCGCACCACACGATGCCGCCAGCGGAATGAGCCGGGCAAGATCGGTGAAATCACCGTGTCCCCAGTTGCGGTGGGAGCGCAAGGCGTAGAGCTGGACACCCAGCGCCCAATACCGCCGACCATCGCCTTGAAATGCGCGGATCCGCTCGCTCACCGGTGCGATCTCCGGCGGCCGCTCAAGCCCGCGCGACAGCGCGGCGATCAGCTGCCGCTGCGTTTCCGCGCTGGCGCCGTGCCAATTGCCGAAGACGTCGTGATAACCGTTTTCGACCCCCCACAGCCCTGCTTTTGCCGCCAAATCATCCATTTCGCGAGGGAACTTTCGGGAAATCCTGTGGTTTCGGGTAAGGCGAGACCATAACAATGAAACAGTCCGGTGCAGAGCGTACCGCGGTGCGCATGCGAAATCCTGTCCTCGAGGAGGCGTGGGAACGCTCTCCGGCGGATCCGACCGGGCCTCGTTTCATCATCGAAGATATTTTCCCCTGCGTGGTCGGCGGTCGCTACCCGATAAAACGAATAGCGGGCGAAAGTGTTGAGGTCTGGGCCGATATTTTTCGCGAGGGGCACGATGTCATCGCGGCGGCCCTGCTGTGGCGCCCGGAGACCTCTCCCGACTGGCAACGCGAGCCGATGCAACTGCACAACAATGATCGCTGGCACGCGCGTTTCACGCCGCCGAAGCCGGGCGCCTACCTCTTTGTCATCGAGGCCTGGACCGACCAGTTCGCAACCTGGCGCAAGGAATTCATGCTCAGAAAGGAAGCCGGTCAGGACCTGTCGCTGCCGGCGCTCGAGGGTCACGCGCTACTGACGGAACTGATGCCGACTGACCGCGATGCGCGGCCGCTGGTCGAAGCCGCTGCGAAAAAATTTGCCGTCGAGGGCGATCCCGGCAGCCTGCTCGAGGATGAGCTCGCCGCCGCCATGCAAAAAACCGAAATGCGGCCCGGTCTGACGCGCAGCCAGACCGTTACATTGCTTGCCGAGCGCGAGCTGGCGCGCGCGAGCGCCTGGTATGAAATGGTGCCGCGCAGCCAGGGTACGGTCCCCGGCCGGCACGGCACCTTCGAGGACTGCATCGGGCGCGTGCCCGAGATCGCCGCACTAGGCTTCGACGTTCTCTATCTGACGCCCATCCATCCGGTCGGCCAAACCAACCGCAAGGGCAAGAACAACTCGCTGGACGCGGGGCCGGATGACCCCGGGAGCTTCTACGCCATTGGTAACGAGCACGGCGGTCACGATGCGGTCGAGCCGAAGCTAGGCACGCTCGAAGACTTTCGCCATCTTGTGGACACCTGCAGCGAATACGGCATCGAGGTCGCGCTCGATTTCGCTGTACAGTGCTCGCTCGATCATCCGTGGCTGAAGCAGCATCCGGAATGGTTCCGCCTGCGGCCCGACGGCTCGATCCGCTTCGCCGAAAACCCCCCAAAGAAATACGAGGACATCGTCAACCCGGATTTCAACAGCGACGACCGCATCGCGCTGTGGGAAACCTTGCGCAAGGTCTTGCTATTCTGGACCGACCAGGGCGTACGCATCTTCCGCGTCGACAATCCGCACACCAAGCCGTTTCCATTCTGGGAATGGCTCATCCGCGAGGTGCGCACGAGGCATCCCGACGTGATTTTCCTGTCGGAGGCTTTCACCCGGCCGAAAGTGATGAAAGCGCTGGCCAAGCTTGGCTTCTCGCAGTCCTACACCTATTTCACCTGGCGGACGACCAAGCAGGAGCTGCAGGCCTATCTCAGCGAGATCACGGGTTATCCCGAGCGCGAATATTTCCGACCGAATTTTTTCGTCACTACGCCGGACATCCTGCCGGTGCAGCTGCAGACCGGCGAGCCCTGGATGTTCAAATCGCGCGTCGCGCTCGCCGCGACGCTGTCATCGAATTACGGAATCTACAACGGCTTCGAGTTGCTCGAGCATGAGCCGATCCCCGGCCGTGAGGAATATCTCAATTCCGAGAAATACGAGATCAGGACGCGTGACTGGGACAAGCCCGGCAACATCAAGGACTATATTGCGCGGCTCAACAGGATCCGGCGGGAAAACAGCGCCCTGCAGCAGACCCCCAACCTCCACTTCTTGCAGGTCGACAATGCAAACGTTATCGGATTTCTGAAGGAGTCGGTGGACGGCGACAACGCCGTCGCCTGCGCGATCTCGCTCGCCGCCGGCCCGCAGGAATTCTGGCTGCATTTCGGTGACCAACAGATCGGCGGCGACACCAGGAAACCGGTGCGCGCGCTTGAAAATCTGACCACCGACGAACGCCTGTTGCTCGAATGGAGTGGCGTGCGGCTGCGCATCGATCCGGCGGACGACCCCGCCTTGCTGTTCCGTTGCCTCGCGTGAGCCTGGCCCATGAATGTTAGACCTGCCATCGACGTCGAGACCCGCACCGCAGACGGCCTGTGGTTCAAGGACGCTGTCATCTACCAGCTGCATGTCAAGGCATTCCGTGACAGCAATGGCGATGGCATCGGGGACTTCGCCGGCCTTACCGAGAAGCTCGATTACCTGCGCGACCTCGGCGTCACCACGCTGTGGCTATTGCCGTTCTATCCGAGCCCCAGTCGCGATGACGGCTACGATATTTCCGACTACGGCGACATCAATCCCGCCTTCGGCACGATGCGGGACTTCCGCCGGTTCATGGCGGAGGCGAAGCGCCGCGACCTGCGGGTTATCACCGAGCTGGTCGTCAACCACACCTCCGACCAGCACGACTGGTTCAAGCGCGCCAAGCGCAGCCCGCCCGGCTCGAGCGCGCGCAACTGGTACGTCTGGAGCGATACCGACCAGAAATACCTGGGCACGCGCATCATCTTCACGGACACCGAAAAGTCGAACTGGACTTGGGATAACGAGGCCGGCGCCTTCTACTGGCACCGCTTCTTCTCGCATCAGCCAGACTTGAACTTCGACAATCCGCGCGTAGTGCGCGCCGTACTGCAGGTGATGAAGCGCTGGCTCGACTGCGGGGTCGACGGGTTCCGCCTCGATGCCGTTCCCTACCTTTGCGAGCGCGAAGGCACCAATAACGAGAACCTGCCGGAAACGCACCACGTGCTCAAGATGCTGCGCGCGGCGCTCGATGAATATGCGCCCGGAAAAGTGCTGCTGGCCGAAGCCAACCAGTGGCCGGAAGACGTGCAGCAGTATTTTGGAAACGGCGACGAATGCCACATGGCCTACCACTTCCCGCTAATGCCGCGCATCTACATGGCGATCGCGCAGGAAGACCGTTTTCCGATCACCGACATCATGCGGCAGACGCCGGAAATTCCCGCAAACTGCCAGTGGGCGATGTTCCTGCGCAATCACGACGAGCTGACGCTCGAAATGGTGACCGACGCCGAGCGCGACTATCTCTGGTCGACCTATGCCGCCGATCCGCGCGCTCGCATCAATCTCGGCATCCGTCGGCGCCTGGCGCCGCTGATGGATAATGACCGGCGCAAGATCGAGCTGATGAACTCCATCCTGTTGTCGATGCCGGGCACGCCGATCATCTATTACGGCGACGAAATCGGCATGGGCGATAACATTTATCTTGGCGACCGCAACAGCGTGCGCACGCCGATGCAATGGACGCCCGACCGTAACGCCGGGTTTTCGCGCTGCGACCCGGCGCAGCTCTACCTGCCCTGCATCATGGACCCGCTCTACGGCTACGACGCGGTCAACGTGGAAGCGCAAACGCGTTCGCTGTCGTCGCTGCTCAACTGGATGAAGCGGCTCATCAGCGTGCGCAAGTCGGCCAGGGTGTTCGGCCGCGGCAGCCTGACCTTCATCCGGCCGGCCAACCGTGCGGTGCTCGCCTATGTGCGGCAAATCGACAACGAGGCGATCCTCTGCGTCGCCAACATCTCGCGCTCGGCGCAGGCCGTTGAGCTCGACATAAGCCCCTGGAAAGGCCGCGTGCCGCAGGAAATGCTGGGGCGCACGCACTTTCCCCGCATCGGCGATCTGCCCTATCTGATCACGCTGCCACCTTACGGATTCTTCTGGTTCCAGCTCAATGTCGATCCGAAGAGCGAGCCGGAAAAGGTGCTGCCGCGCGAGATCACGACGCTGGTGGTCGGGCACGGCTGGGAAAATGCGTTGTCCAGCTGGACCCGGCGCACCTTTGAAGCGGAGGTGCTGCCAAGCTTCATGCCGGAGCGGCGCTGGTTCTCCGACAAGGATTCGCGATCGATCTCGGCCAAGGTCTCGGCGGCCGTGCCGGTGGAATACAAGGAGGGCCGCATTGCATTTGTGACGGTGGAATCCACGGGCCGGCAGAGCGTGAGCCGCTATTTCCTGCCGCTGACGATCCGCTGGTCCCGGTACACCGTCATCGACAAGAGCCCGGCGAGCGTCCTTGCCGCCGTCCGGCGCGGCGCCAGCGAAGGAACTCTGATCGATGCAACGGCCGAGCCGGATTTCATTTCGGTTGTGCTGAGCAAGATCCGTGCCGGGGAAACGGTCGGCAGCGACGGACAGAAGATCGAATTCCGCCCGACGTCGGCCTTTGACGGCGCGTCGGCGCTCGAGATCAAGAGCATCAATGCGATCGATCGCGAGCAGTCCAACAGCAGCGTGATCGTCGACAACCGGTATGTCGTCAAGGTCCTGCGCAAGGTCACGCCGGGCGTTCATCCGGAAGTCGAGCTCGGGCGGTTTCTGACTGACGTCGTGCATTTCAAGAATGCGCCGGCGCTGCTAGGCACGGTCGAGCTGGTCGAGGGCGAAAGCCGCACCGCGCTCACGGCCGTGCATGCCTTCATTGAAAACCAGGGTGATGCCTGGGGCGTTACCGGCGCATCGCTCGATCGCCTGATCGACGAGCAGCGCCTGTTGCCGGACGAAGCCGCCGCAGACACTTCCGAGATGACGTCGATGCTCCAGCGCATGCGACAGATCGGCCGCCGCACCGCCGAGCTGCACCGTGCGCTCGCGAGCCGCGACGACGTCGAAGGCTTCGCCCCGGAGCCGATATCCGCCAACGACAGCACGCGCTGGAGCGAGGCACTTTCGGAACGCGCGACCCACGTGTTCGAAATGCTTGAGAGCAATGCGGACCGCCTTGCCGAAGCGTCATCCACGATCGCGCGTCGATTGCTCTCGCAGCGTGAGGCGATTTTTTCATACATTGCAGGCCTCAAGAGCGCCCGCTTTGAAGGCAGCAAGATCCGCCATCACGGCGATTTCCATCTCGGTCAAATATTGATTGCCAAGGATGACGCCTACATTCTCGATTTCGAGGGCGAGCCGCGGCGAAGCCTCGAATGGCGGCGGCACAAGGCCCCGCCGGCGCGTGATGTGGCGGGATTTCTCCGTTCGATCGATTATGCGGTGAGCGCGGCGGTCGAGCGTGCGCCCAATGTGAGCGCTGAGGAACGGCCCGGTCTGGCGCAGCGGATTCGCTCCTGGGGTGCCCGCCTTTCCGGGGCTTTCTGGGAATCTTATTGGGAAACGCTGGCCGGTACGACGTTCTGGCCCACCGATCATGAAGAGGTCCGGCAATTGCTGGACGTCTTTCTGCTCGAGAAAGCGCTCTACGAGATTGAATATGAGCTAACCAACCGGCCGAGCTGGATCCATATCCCGTTGGACGGCACGTTGCGCATCCTCGAAGAACGCGGGGTGGTGCAGCCATGAGCGAGCTTTCGCAAGTCGCACGCGAGATCATCGCCGGCCGCAACGCCGACCCTTTTCATTATCTCGGCCCGCATACCGAAGATGATCGCTCGGTGGTGCGCGTCTTCCTGCCCGATGCCAGCCGTGTTTTTGCGATCAGCGAGGGAAGCGAGCGCGAACTCGAGCGCATCGATCCGGCCGGCCTGTTCGCTGGGCCGCTCGATGATCCCGGGCACTATAGGCTGCGCGCGCGTTTCGGAGACAAAGAAGTCGAGCTGGAAGACCCTTACCGGTTTCCGCCGGTTCTCTCCGACTTCGATCTCTATCTGCTCGGCGAAGGAAATCATCTCACTCTCTACAACAAACTCGGCGCGCACCCCATGGAGATGGAGGGCGTACCGGGTGTTGCCTTCGTGGTGTGGGCGCCGAATGCGCGGCGCGTCAGCGTCGTCGGCGATTTCAATTTGTGGGACGGCCGCCGCCATGCGATGCGCGTACGCGGCAACGGCTATTGGGAAATCTTCGTCCCCGGCGCAAGCGTGGGTGACAAGTACAAATACGAGATCATTGCGCGCTCGGGCGACCTGCTGATGAAGGCCGACCCGGTCGGCTTCGGCAGCGAGATGCGTCCCCTCACGGCTTCGGTGGTGATCGACAGCGCAAAGCTGCAGCGTCCTAGGCCCGCGCGCGGCGGCATCAATTCCCTCAACGCGCCAATGTCGATCTATGAGGTTCATCTCGGCTCCTGGAGCAAGAAAGGCGAGCACGGGCAATACTGGCTGACCTATTGGGAGCTTGCCGAGCGGCTGCCGGCCTACGCCGCCGACATGGGCTTCACCCATGTCGAATTGCTGCCGGTGATGGAGCATCCCTTCGACGGCTCGTGGGGCTACCAGCCGACCGGTTTGTTCGCGCCGACGAGCCGTTTCGGCGCGCCAGCCGACTTCGCCATGCTGGTCGATGCGCTGCATGCGAAAGACATCGGCGTGCTGCTCGACTGGGTGCCCGGCCATTTTCCCGACGATCCACACGGGCTCGCGTGTTTCGATGGCACTGCCGTCTACGAGCACGAAAATCCGATGCAGGGACGCCACCTTGATTGGAACACGCTCATCTATAATTACGGGCGCACCGAGGTTACGAATTTTCTGCTCGCCAACGCGCTGTTCTGGCTCGACCGCTATCGCGTCGACGGATTGCGGGTGGATGCTGTCGCCTCCATGCTCTATCTCGATTACAGCCGTCGCGAAGGCGAATGGATCGCCAACAAATTCGGTGGCCGCGAAAATATCGAGGCGATCGCCTTCCTGCGTCGCACCAATACGGAAGTGTTCCGGCAATTTCCCGACGCCACGACGGCGGCGGAAGAGTCGACTGCGTGGCCGATGGTGTCACGCCCGGTCGACTGGGGCGGTCTCGGCTTCGGCTACAAGTGGAACATGGGCTGGATGCACGACACTCTGGAGTACATCTCCAAGGATCCGATCTACCGACGGCATCACCACAGCAACATCCTTTTCGGGCTGCATTACGCATTCTCGGAAAACTTCATCCTGCCGCTCTCGCACGATGAAGTCGTGTACGGTAAGCGCTCGATCCTAGGCCGCATGCCGGGCGATCAGTGGCAGCGCTTTGCAAACCTGCGCGCCTACTACGCCTTCATGTACGGGCACCCAGGCAAGAAGCTGATGTTCATGGGCTCGGAATTTGGCCAGGACCACGAGTGGAACCATGACGTCGGCCTGCCCTGGCATCTGCTTGAGCAGCCTGCGCATGCCGGCGTCCAGCGCCTGGTGCGCGATCTCAACGATCTTTATCGCACGCTGCCCGCACTGCACGTGCTCGACTGCGACGCCGCCGGCTTCGAATGGCTGGTCGCCGACGATTCCGGCAACAGCACCTATGCCTGGTTGCGCAAAGGACATGCTGCACGCGAGCGCTGCGTGGTGGTGGTGAATTTCACGCCCCAGGTGCTGCGCGACTATCGCGTGCGCGTGCCGTTCTCCGGCAAGTGGCGCGAGGTGCTCAATTCCGATGCCGCGATCTACGGCGGAAGCAATGTCGGGAACGCCGGGGCGGTATCCACTGTTGTGACGCGTGATACCCCGGAGCTGCGCATTGTTGTCCCACCCCTTGCTGCCGTCTTTTTCGTTCCTGAGATCGAATAGCGGTAAAGCCTCGACAGGTTCTCCGCATCCGCTCGGGGCGACCTGGGACGGACGCGGGACGAACTTCGCGCTTTTCTCAGCCAATGCAACAAAGGCGGAGCTTTGCCTGTTCGACCGCGACGGCAAGCGCGAAATCGAGCGCATCACCATGCCGGAGCGCACCGATGACGTGTGGCACGTCTATCTTCCGCATGCGACCCCGGGCCAGCTTTACGGCTATCGCGTGCATGGCCCCTACGCTCCCGACGTCGGCCACCGCTTCAACCCGTACAAGCTCCTGATCGACCCCTACAGCAAGCGGCTGGCGGGGCAATTTTTGTGGAACGACGCGCACTTCGGTTACCGCACGGGGCACAAGCAGGCCGATATGTCTTTCGACCGGCGCGACAACGCGCGCTTCATGCTGAAATCGGTTGTGGTCGACGTCGCGCATACCTGGAGCCGCGAGGCCCGGCCGGCGACCGCGTGGGAAGACATGATCATCTACGAGGCTCACGTCAAAGGCCTGACGAAGCAGCGCGGCGATGTCCCCGCGGAGGCGCGCGGCACGTTTCGCGGGTTGTCGGAGCCGGGCATGATCGCCCATTTGCGCAGGCTCGGCGTCAGCGCGATCGAGCTGCTGCCGATCCATGCCTTTCTCGACGATCGCTATCTCGTCGACCGCGGCCTGAAAAACTACTGGGGCTACAACACGCTCAGCTTTTTTGCGCCCGAAGCGCGCTATGCGCGAGGAAACGTGGTCAATGATTTTCGGGCGACTGTTGCGGCACTGCACGACGCCGGCATCGAGGTCATTCTCGACGTCGTCTACAATCACACGGTCGAGGGCAACCACATGGGTCCCACGCTGTGCTATCGAGGCATCGACAACTCTTCATACTATTGGCTGCAACCCGATCAGCCGCGCTACTACGAGAACTTCACCGGTACAGGCAATTCGCTGAAGCTTGCGCATCCGCGCGTGCTGCAGATGGTGATGGATTCGCTTCGTCTGTGGGTGGCGGTCTTCCACGTCGACGGATTCCGTTTCGATCTTGCGACGACGCTTGGGCGCGGCCCCGCCTTCGCTGCCAACGCGCCATTTTTTGCCGCCGTGCGGCAGGATCCGGTGCTCTGCAACGTTAAACTGATCGCCGAGCCATGGGACGTCGGTCCCGGCGGCTATCAGGTCGGCGCGTTCCCGACCGGATGGTCGGAGTGGAACGATTTCTACCGCAAGACCGTTCGCCGCTTCTGGCGCGGCGAGGGAACCCTCATCGGCGATCTGGCGCATTGTATGACCGGATCGTCCGCGCAATTCCAGCACAATGGCCGCGGGCTGCACAGCAGCATTAACCACGTGACCGTGCATGACGGCTTCACACTCAATGATCTCGTCAGCTACGAGCAGAAGCACAACGAGACCAACGGCGAAAACAATCACGACGGTTCCGATGATAACCTCAGCACTAATTGCGGAGCCGAAGGTGCAACGAACGATGCCGATATCATTGCGCTCAGACGCAAACTGCGCCGTAACCACTTGACCTGCCTGTTTCTGGCACAAGGCGTGCCGCTGCTGCTGGCGGGAGACGAATGCGGCAACAGTCAGGGTGGCAACAACAACGCCTACTGCCAGGACAACGAGACTGGCTGGGTCGACTGGTCAGGGCTGGGCGGCGAGGACGATATGACCGACTTTGTCGGCGAGCTCGCGCGCCTTCGCCATCGCTTCCCGCAACTGAAGCCACACCGCTGGGTCGTGGGCAAGAAGGCCGACGGCTCCTATGACGTCAAATGGCTCACGCCAAAGGGCGCGGAAATGAGCGAAGCCGACTGGAATTTCCCGAACGGCCGCTTCCTCGCCTATATCGTCGGCGCCGCGGCCGACAGCAACGAGCCGCTGCTGATTGTGCTCAACGGCGCGGACGAGACGGTCGACATCACCGGCCCGCAATGGCCGGCGGTCAGACGCTGGCAATGTGTCGTCGACACGGCGAACAAGCAATCCAATTCGGCGATTCTTGAACTTGGGGGACATTGGGCTGCGCAGCCGCGATCCGTGCTAGCCTTCGCAGGTGCGCCGTGAACGACACGCCGCGTTTCGGTTCGCTGCTGTCATCGTCGCTCCAGGCGAGCCGCATATTCTCAACAAAGTCGTCGAAACGGAGGTTCCGCTTGGCGGCTTCCGCAAACGTCTAGACCCAATGTACGAATTCCATACCCGCCGCCGAATTGGGGTGCATCACATCCCGCGTCGCCGCGACGATGAGCGCGATTATCTTCGCTGGTGTTTTGCCGACCGTGTCACCGCTGAAGCATTCGCGGCGGAATTTTCCGGTACGTTGGTAAAGTCGGCGAGCACTTCGCCCAAAACAAAGGAGCCACCGGGATGGTGAGAGCGGCGACTCCGGCCACCGTGCGCTGATGCGGGCTTTCCAATCAAGACCACAACACGGCGTTCCTTGAATAACGGGTTCCAAGGGAACGACTCTGGCCCCAACGGAGTTAGATAGATGCTGCTGGCCCCCGTCCCCTATCCCCCAAGAGCCAGTAGCATTTTGAAACCAGTAAGGTGCTTCAGGGCTGCCTTGTCCCCGGCAGCCCTTCTTCTTTCGGTTCCTTGGTCCTATATCGGCCGCATGGTATTACGTAACTCACGCGTCGGGCTCCGGAATGTGCCCGCCTCTTTCATTCATCGCCCTGTCATTGCCAAGCACAGTAAATGCCGCGATCATTTTTGATCAAAAAGCGTTTGCCGCTCATAGTTCTGTCACTACTGCGCAGCCGTACTTTTCACCG
>Ga0126384_10002109_pt1 | contig 12004 bp, 12 predicted proteins | sample PanSoiMetPlot_36_FD_92543 | JGI IMG/M metagenome (GOLD analysis project Ga0126384, IMG submission 92543) | Tropical forest soil microbial communities from Panama - MetaG Plot_36 | ecosystem: Environmental > Terrestrial > Soil > Tropical forest > Bulk soil | place: Panama | collected 2016-02-17 | reverse complement strand
CGCGCGGGGTATGGTGCGAGGCCTGTGCGATCCACGGTCACGGCGTCCTTGACGTGAAAGTGAGCAACGGCGTCGGCGAGGAGCGGCCAGGCGTGGGAGTAGGGCCGGACCCCCACCTGAACGAAGTTCGCCGGGTCGAATGCCAGACGCAGCGCGGGGGAGGCCACGCCATCGACGAGGTCGCGGCAGCGTTCGGCGGTATCGCCGTAGATGTACGACTCGTTCTCGTGGACCAGGGTGACGCCGTTGACTGACGCCTCGCGTGCCAGCGCCGACATCCGCCTCAGCACCTCATCCCGGTGGTCAAGGTAGCGACCGTCCGGCACGTAGAAGGAGAAGACTCGAACAAGGAACGTGCCCAGGCGCTCTGCCGCCGCCACAGCAGTGCGGAGGCGGCTCAGTTCCTGCGCGAATTCTCCTTCGATGGGGGCCTTGCCGACCGGAGACCCGATCGCCGACACCCCGATGCCGGCGCCCTCGAGCACCCGGCTGGCCCGGCCGAGCTGCTCAGCCGTCAGGTCGTCGACGTTGATCCCCCACGCAGAGCGAAACTCGACGTGTCGCACATCGTGGGCAGCCAGCGTCTCCACCTGCCGCTCGAGCTCCAGAGCGATCTCGTCGCCGAAGGCGCTGATAGCCCAGGCCTGGCGCGTGTCATGCTTGGCCAACATCCTGTTACATGCTCGCAGGGATCGATGAGTGATGGGTTGGTAGGGTTCGCGATCGTGGGCTGCGGGGTCATCTCGCCCTTCCACGCGCGGGCGATTTCGGACCTGCCTGACGCACGGCTGGTGGCTGTTGTCGACCTGCACGAGGAGCGGGCGGCCCAACGCGGCGCGGAGTTCGAGGTCGATCACTCCACCGACCTGGAAGAGGTCCTGCGACGGCCAGACGTAGACGCGGTCTGCGTCTGCGTGCCCAGTGGAAGGCACGCGGAGGTCGCTGTGCGTGCCGCTCAGGCAGGCAAGCACCTGGTCGTGGAGAAGCCGATCGACGTTACGCTCGAGGCCGCCGACCGCCTGATCGCCGCTTGCCACGCCAACGGCGTGCAATTGACAGTGATCTCTCAGCACCGCTACGACCCGGGCGTCCGCTGGCTGCGCGAATTGCTCGACACTGGCCGCCTGGGCCGCCCGATCGTGGGCGACGCTGTGATCAAGTGGTACCGGACGCAGGAGTACTACGACAGCGGCGGATGGCGCGGCACCTGGGCTCTCGACGGAGGCGGCTGCCTGATGAACCAGGGCGTCCACTACGTCGACCTGCTCCAGTGGCTGATGGGTCCGGTCGACAGCGTCTTCGCCCGGTTCTCAACCTCGGCGCACCAGATCGAGGTCGAAGACGTCGTGGTGGCGGCGCTTCACTTTTCCAGCGGCGCCCTGGGCAGCCTGGAGGCGAGCACCGCGGTGTACCCGGGCCTGCCCGAGCGATTGGAGATAACCGGGACTGGCGGCACGGTGATCGTCGAGGCCGGGAGCCTTAGAGTCTGTGAGCTGAAAGACGAGAAGGGCGAGACGTCGCCATACGGTGCCAAGCTGCGCTCAGCCGCGCCTGCGGGCGGCGAGACCGGTTTCGCGGACCCGGCCGCGATCTCGCACTATGGACACCGCGAGCAGATCCGTGAGTTCCTGACGGCCATCGCCACGGGCCGCGAGCCGATGCTCACAGGCGAGGAAGGACGCAAACCACTGGAGATCGTCCTTGCGGTATACGAATCGGCCCGTACTGGCCGCGAGGTCCACCTACCGCTCCGGCCTTGATAGGTCGGACTGCCGGCACGAGGACCTGGTGGCAGCGGGCCATAGGGCCTATCGCCGGCAATTCGCCCACGCGAATTCAGGTCTGGCGACTGCGGCTGTAAGACGTTGACCGGCGGAGCGCACGGGTGTATGCCTGTGCCATGGAACTGTCAAGGGAAACGGCGCTGGCGATGTACGAGCGGATGGCCCTCATCCGCGCATTCGAGGAGCGGGTGGCAAAGCTCTTCGCCGACGGCCGGATCCCCGGCTTCGTCCATCTCTACGCCGGGGAGGAGGCGGTCGCCGTGGGAGTGTGCGCCCACTTGAACGACGGTGACTACATCACCTCTACGCACAGGGGCCACGGCCATTGCATCGCTAAAGGGGTCCCGCCGGGCGAGATGATGGCTGAGCTGTTCGGGCGCAGCGGCGGCAGCTGCAAGGGCAAGGGTGGCTCCATGCACATCGCTGACGTCTCCCGCGGCATGCTCGGCGCCAACGGCATCGTGGGCGGCGGGCCGCCTCTGGCGGCCGGGGCGGGCCTGACGGCAAAGGTCCTGGGCACGGGCGCGGTTGCCGTTTGCTTCTTCGGTGACGGTGCGGCCGAGCAGGGCACGACACACGAGGCGATGAACCTGGCCGCAATCTGGAAGCTGCCCGTGCTCTTCGTCTGTGAGAACAACCAGTTCGCTGAATCCACGCCGGTCAGCTACCACTGCGCGGCGGCGAGCATCGCAGACCGCGCCGCCTCCTACAACATCCCGGGCGTCACAGTTGATGGCTACGACGTGATCGCCGTCTACGAGGCCGCCGGCGAGGCCATCGCTCGGGCCAGGCGGGGGGAAGGACCAACCCTGATAGAGGCCAGGACCTGGCGCTACTTTGGCCACTTCGAGGGCGACCAGGTCACATACCGAACCGCGGAGCAGTCGGCAGCCTATCGGGAGCACGACCCACTGACGACCTTTGCGCAGCAGGCAGGTGAGCGCGGGCTGCTCGCGGAGGACGATGTGCGACGCATCGGCCAGGACGTCGAGCGACAGGTGGACGACGCGATCGCAATTGCCGAGGCGAGCCCGCTTCCGGCGCCCGAAGAAGCACTGAGCGACGTCTACGTCGCGTACCGCTGAGGACAGGAGGAGGACGAGTAAATGGCGGTAGCAGTACGCACGCTCACCTTTCGCGACGCGATCAACGAGGCGCTGGGTCAGGAGATGGAGCGCGACCCGAGGGTCGTGCTTATGGGTGAAGACGTCGCAGGCGGCGCCACACTGCCCGGCTTCGAGCGCGAAGACGCGTGGGGCGGCGTCCTCGGTGTCACCAAGGGGCTGGTTCAGCGGTTCGGTCGTGAGCGAATCCTCGACACGCCGATCTCCGAGTCCGCGTTCATCGGCGCCGCTGTAGGTGCCGCGGCCACCGGCCTCCGGCCTGTCGCCGAGTTGATGTTTGTGGACTTCTTCGGGGTCTGCATGGACCAGATCTTCAACCAGGGGGCCAAGCTCCGCTACATGTTCGGCGGCAAAGCCGCGGTGCCGCTGGTGATCCGCACCATGATCGGAGCCGGTTTCCGGGCCGCTGGGCAGCACTCCGGATGCCACTACTCCGTCTTCACCCACATGCCAGGCCTGAAATGCGTTGTGCCCTCGACGCCGAGCGACGCCAAGGGCTTGCTCACCGCCGCTATCAGAGACGAGGACCCGGTCATGTTCTTCGAGCACAAGCTGCTGTACGACCTCCAGGGCGAGGTTCCATCCGGCGAGCACGTGATCGAGCTCGGTCGGGCTGACGTCAAGCGGCCAGGCGACAAGGTGACGGTGGTCGCCATGGGGCGCATGGTGCACCTCTCACTGCAGGCGGCCGAGACGATGTCCGGCGAGGGCGTCGAGGTCGAGGTCGTCGATCCCCGCACAGTCTCGCCGCTGGATGAGGACACGATCCTGAGTTCAGTCCGGAAGACCCGGCGGCTCGTTGTGGTCGACGAGGACAACCCGCGCTGCTCGCTGGCAGCCGACCTGGTGGCCCTGGTCGCCACGCAGGCTTTCGACGACCTGGACGCCCCACCCCAGACGGTGACCGCCCCTCACACGCCGGTCCCGTTTTCGCCGCCACTCGAGGACTTCTACGTGCCGACTCCCGAGCGGATAGTGAGCGCTATCCGCGCCACCCTCTGAGGTACCTGTGCTCACCGAGGTCCGGATGCCCAAGCTTGGGATGGCCATGAAAAAGGGCACACTGAAGCGGTGGCTTGTCGCTGAGGGCGGCACCGTTGAGCAGGGAAAGCCGCTGCTCGAGATCATGACCGAGAAGATCAATGCAGTCGTGGAGTCACCCGGCTCGGGCGTGTTGGGCAGGGTCCTGGCCCCTCCCGGTACCGAGCTGCCCGTGGGTGCGCTCCTGGCTCTGATCGGAGGCCCAGGCGACAGCTTTCCCCGCGCAGAAGAGCTGAGCGGCGCGCCAGCCGCGGCACCGCCCGCTGCCGCGTCGTCTGGTGCAGGTGCCGCGTCATCGGCTGCGGGTGCTGAGTCATTTGCAGCGGGTGCGTCAGAGGTGCTGGCCTCGCCCGCGGCCCGCCGCCTGGCCCGCGAGCTCGGCGTCGAGGTCGCTCTGGTGCCGCCCAGCGCGCCGGGCAAGCGCATCACCACTGACGACGTAGAGGCGTTCGCCACAGCGCGCGCGGCGGGCCCGCCCGCACCCGCGGCGACGGGCCGGTCGATCCCGTTCGCCGGCATTCGAAGGGTCGTCGCTGAGCGCCTCCACGAAAGCCTCCAGAGCATGGCCCAGGTCACGATCTCGCGCGAGGCGGACGTCACCGGCCTGATCGCGCTCCGCGAGCGCCTTGGGCCCGGCTTCGAAGCTGGCAGCGGCATCCACCTGACGTACACCGACCTTCTCGTGGAAATCGTCGCCAGGCTGCTGACCGAGCATCCACAGCTGAATGCGACCCTCGACGGCGAGGAGATCCTGCTCTCGGAGGAAGTCCATATGGGCGTGGCAGTCGCCCTCGAGGACGGGCTCATCGTGCCCGTCATCCGCATGGCGCACTGCCGGCCGCTGCGAGAGATCGCGCAAGACCGAGCTGAGCTGGCGACAAAGGCCCAGAACGGCACGCTCAGCCTGGACGAGGTCGAGGGCGGAACGTTCACCATCTCCAATCTCGGCGCGTTCGGCGCAGACTCCTTCACCCCGATCGTGAACCCGCCGCAGTGCGCCATCCTGGGTACGGGCCGGATCATCGACAAGCCCGTCGTCGTGGACGGCGAGGTCCAGGTGCGCCCGACGATGTGGCTGTCGATTACGTTCGACCACCGGCTCGTCGATGGCGCACCAGCCGCCCGCTTCCTCCAGGCGCTGGCGGATCGCCTGGCGTGACAGGGTCGCTTGTCGGGCTGATAGTCAACCCGGCAGCGGGCCGCGACATTCGGCGGCTGGTCGGCCTGGCCTCGGTGATCCCTCACCACGAGAAGGCTGCGATCGTCCGTCGCGTTCTCCGCGGGCTGGAGGCGGCCGGGGTCGATACCGTCCTCTATCTGCCGGACGGCGTGGGCATCGTTGCTGCGGCCCTGGACGGTGTGCGGCCCAGCGTTCACCTCGAGGCGCTCCCTGTCCGGCCCTCAAGTCGGGCTGCCGACTCGACGGAGGCTGCCCGGCTGCTGGCGGGCTGCAAGGTCGGCGCCATCGTGACCATAGGCGGGGACGGCACCAACCGGGCGGTAGCCGCCGGATGCTCCGACATCCCGCTCGTGCCCATTTCCACCGGCACCAACAACGTCTTCCCCACGATGATCGAGGGGACCGTGGCGGGGCTGGGTGCCGGGCTCGTCGCCACCGGGGCCGTGGATGCTCAGGCCGTGAGCCGCCGTACAAAGCGGGTCGAGGTTCGCGTGGGCAGCGTCGACGACTTCGCGCTTGTCGACGCCGCCGCTTGCCGCGATCAGTTTCGCGGCGCGGCCGCCGTGTGGGACGTGGCTCGCGTGCGAGCGCTCGTGCTTGCGCGCGCGGAGCCGTGGGCGGTCGGCCTCTCGTCCATCGGCGGCCGCCTTCATCCTGTTGCTGCTGACGACCCCGGTGGCCTCTACCTCGAAGTGGGCCGCGGGTCAGGACGCCCAGTCCAGGCGGTGCTGGCTCCGGGCCTCACGGCCGACGTAGTGGTGCACGATTTCCGGCCGCTGCAGCCGGGCGAGGAGGTGTCCCTCGACGCGACCGGCGGCACGATCGCCCTTGACGGCGAGCGCGAGCTCCTGGTGCACGGCCCTGCAACCGCCCGGGTGACGCGAAGCGGCCCGCTGGTTGTGGATGTTCGCCGGGCACTGAGCGCGGCCTCGGTTCGTGACTGATCTGCTCGTCGTCGGGGGCGGCCCGGGAGGGGTGGCAGCGGCACGAACGGCAGCCCGGTTGGGCGCTCGGGTCACGCTTATTGAGCGGTCCGGCCTGGGAGGGACGTGCGTCCACGCCGGCTGCATACCGTCGGGGGCCCTGCACCGCACCGTCACGGCCCTCGACGGCGTAGCTGCCGCAAGCCGCACCGGCGTCGCGGTCGGGCCCGCCAGCGTTGACTGGCCCCGGATGCTGACCTGGTCGGGATCGGTTGTGCAGAGTGCTGCCCGCCTCACGCGCACGACGCTGGAGGCCGCCGGCATCGAGGTCCTGGCAAGCAGCGCCCGTTTCACCGGTCCGAGCACTGTCCTGGCCGGCGACCGCACCTTTGAAGGCGTGCCTGTGGTGCTCGCGACCGGTGCCATATCCACCCATCCGCCATCGGAGCGCGGCAGCCGGCGGACGATGAGTAACGAGGACGCCATGGCGCTCGACCGGGCGCCTGGCCGGCTGCTGGTCTCAGGAGCGGGACGCTTCAGCATCGAGTGGGCAGACTTCTTTCATCACCTCGGGACAGACGTGACTGTGAGCGCGGCCGGTGCTCGAATCCTCCCGGACGAAGACGCAGACATCGCCGGCCTGCTGCAGCTTCTGCTGGAGCAGCGTGGGATCCGCTTCCTCCTGGGCCCCGACGCACACGCTGAGGACGCAGACGTCGACGCCCTGCTGATGGCCGATGCACGCACACCGAATCTGGTTGGCCTCGACCTGGAGGCGACAGGCGTCGCGACGAGTGCCGGCGCTGTCAGAGTCGACGCTCAGTGCCGCACGTCCGTCCCCGGCATCTATGCCGCCGGCGACGTGACCGGACCACCCTGGCTCTCCAACCGCGCTCGAGCCCAGGGCATCGCGGCGGCCACGAATGCTCTGGGAGGTTCGGCCCGACTCCGGCCCGAACGCATCCCGCGCTCGGTGAACACGCACCCCGAGCTGGCGGCCGTCGGGCTGACAGAGGCGCAGGCGACCGCTCGGGGTGGTCAGGTCGCCATTGGCATCAGCGAGCTGGCGATGAGTCCGCGCGGTATGACGCTGGGTGAAGACCAGGGCGCCCTCAAGCTCGTGGTCGACCCCGAGTTCGGAGAGATCCTCGGCGGCCACATGCTAGGCCCCGGTGCGACTGAGGTCATCGCCCAGGTGGCCACCGCAATTGAGCTGGAGGCCGACTATCGCGAGCTGGAACGAGTCCAGCACGTACATCCGAGTCTGGCAGAGCTTGTGACGGAGGCGATCGCCTCGATCTGACGCCGCCCCGACCTCAGGAGCTGCCCCGGCGGAAGCCTCCGCCAAACGCACGGGCTACCACCATGAGCACGAGAGCACCCAGGAAGGCCGCGAACACGAGGGAGATGATGCCCCCTCCCGTGTCGATGCCGAGCTGGTCGCGGGCGCGGCTGAGCAGCCACCGGCCGAGGAAGGCGCCAAGGACACCGATGATCATCTGAATCACGACGCCTGGGCTATGACCCACCACACGGCCGGCGACGAGCCCCGCGATCAGCCCCAACCCCACAAGGAGCAGGGTCTGCTGATCGCCGATCGTTATGTTGCTGGGGAGCTGAATCGTCACGCCCTTATCCGGCCGCAGCCCATGTGCCGTCGCCATCTGTCAATGTGTTTGACAGCCACGAGTTTGTCAAGGGCGAAGCCGCGGCCGAACCAGCCGGCGCGAGACCGTTCCACCGCCGGCTGGGGCCGCGGAGGCCTACTTCTTCTCGCCCACCAGCTTGCCACCGAACGCTCGTGCCACGGCCATGAGCACCAGGGCACCGATCAGGGCTGTGACCAGCTGCGGAATCAAGCCGTGACCCACCGGGATGTTTGCGGCGCCGATCAGCCATCTGCCCAGGAATGCGCCGAGGATCCCGATCAGCAGGTCAAGGAAGAATCCGGCGGTGTGTCCGATGACCTGGCCCGCGATCACCGCCGCGACCAAACCGATCGCGACAAACATGAATGTGTCCGAGTCCCCCAGGGTGATGGTCACTGCTGGAACGTGGATCGAGAACGAGTCCATCGCTACCTCCTTTTCGGCGGCGGGCAGACCGAACGTGCGTATGTTGGCAGAGTTGAACGGTTGCTTGCGAAAGGGGGACGCGTCGGCGTCTTCGGGCGCCGGCGTTTACCCTCCGTCAGGCAGTCTGGACATGGGTGTCTGGATCCACGAGGTGAATCCAGGTGAGACCTGCCGGAAGCCGCAGTGGTTTGCCGTCCGGACCGAGCAGCCTCATCGGACCGTGGCTCAGGTCCCAGCGCGCCGGAAAGTGCTGACCCCTCGTATACAGTTCGGCGTTTCCGCCGCTCTCCAGGTCGAAATCGATACCCTCGGCGCCCAGGACATCTTCCGTATAACCGGCTCCGTGGTGTGCCACCCTGAGCAGCACCACGTTGGTGACCGTGACCTGCTTGCCGCCGTTACCGGCGTCGACCAGTGGACCGAACCTATCCGCGTACAGGTAGGTCCGGTCATTGTACGAGTACGTGTAGGCGACCTTGTGCGACACGGTTTGCTGGAAAGTCAGCGTGGCGGCCGGCTCACCTTTGCCCGCGGGTTCGCTTGGAACGGGCGTAGGGTAGGTCACCTTCACCTGGAGCCGGTCCAGCCCCTGGTGAAGTTGATCACCGGTGGTGTACAGGTTGTGCGGCGCGGCCCGTGAGCGGTCGCGTGCGAAGTAGCGTCCACCGTGGGAGGATTGGCTGACGCCTGGCACGTGGTCATCGCTGATCTGAGCCTGCACGTGATTGCTGGCGCCTGAGTAGAAGAGGACTCCTCCGTAGGCTCTGACCAGGCGCAGTGTGACGAGGCGCGCGCTTCGCACCGGTTCAATTCGGAACCCGCCTGACGGACTCCAGTAGATAGCTGTGAATCGGCTGATGCCTCCCTCCGTCAGGTACTCGTAAACGATGTCGGCCTCCTGGAGTCCAGAGTGCGGCCGGGAGCCAGGCGCATCCTCCACCTGCACGAAGGCCGGGGCCAGGCGCCCGGGTGTTGGCTGCGGCGTCACCGATACCAGGCCGCCACACTGGGCACTGGCGACAAGGATCAGGGGCACGACCAGTACCGCCGGCATGCATATGGCTGAGGTTTTCATGCCTTATAGGCAGGCTATCAACTTTGCTCGCAGAGAGGCTGCCGACAAACGATCCGCCCCCAGGCCGCTATACGCCCTGCTCTGCATAGATGCCCTATACGGCCTGCTTACCGGCGGTGGTCGTCGGCGCGGAGCTTTCTCCCCGTCTCCACGAGCTGCTGCGCGCGTGAACGAGTCAGTCCTGTTACGTGGGCGATCGTGGCGTACGAGGCACCCAGTTCGTGGATGGCCAGAGCCGCGAGCGCGCGAAGCCGGCCGGCTTGCTGGGCTGCGTTCTCATACCTGGTCTGCTCTTCGGTGGCGCGAGCGTACCGATCCAGGGGATCGCCGAGAGCCTCTATCGCCGCGATCGTCTCATCCGCGCCATCGGGGCCATCGGGGCCCGATGGACGTCCGAGGCGGACGATTGTCCTTCGCTCCGGGGGTTCAGACGGGCTGGAGGTGAGGGCCGTCAAGGGGCTCTGTGCAGGCACGCTTATTGTGTATACCGCAGTCCAGCAGCAGATGTCATGACGAGTGCAGCTCGCCTGTTCGTCCGCAGCGCCGGAAGGAGCACACTCTGCCCACCGGGAATTGATTGCCCCGCAGTCCTGTAGCATGCTGCCGACGTGCGCTTGAGATCGCTCGTCATGTTTTGGGCGCTGGCGATCCTGGTTAGCTGGGGGGCGGGCACACTTGTCGTGCTATCGACCCAGAGCTCGTTCGTGAACGGCGTCCACGTCCGCAGCGGCGCGATACCCCTCCCGATCTCGCTGGTGCTCGTCCTCCTTTTGATTTCAGGCGCGGGCCCGGCGATTGCCGCCATCACCGTGAGCGCAGCAGAGGCGGGGCTGGATGGAGTTCGGGCACTGCTGAGCCAGGTACTCAGGTGGCGAGCCGGGCTCGGCTGGTATGTGGTCGCGCTGCTGCTCCCCACCCTGCTGACCGTGGTCGCCACCGCCGTCTGGGCAGTGGCAACAGGTGCACGGCCGGATCGATGGCTCCCCGTACCGACGGCTTTCCAGCTGCTGGGCGTCCCCATCTTGCCGTGGGGCGAGGAGATCGGATGGCGAGGCTTCGCTCAGCCGCGGCTTCAGGCAGGCCTGCACTGGGTGCCTGCATCGGCCGTCGTCGGCGTCATGTGGGGCTTGTGGCACCAGTGGCCGCTTCTGACGCCAGCCGCCAACAGCCTGAATATTGCAGGTCTGGGGGTTTTCTTCGTCTACATCGTCAGCGAAGCCGTCATGATCGGCTGGGTCTACAACGGCGGCGGCCGGAAGCTGCCGCTGGGCTGGGCCGGCCACGCCGGGCTGAACGCGGTGGGGCCCAGCTCTGCACCATTCGGCCTGGTGGTGGCCATGTTCGCGGCCGCGGCAGTTGTCGTTAGTTTGCTTGGCCTTAGACGGCAGGAACCCTCGCCAGTGCCGTCTGAGCCCGCGCTTGATCGAGACCAAGACCGGGTACGGCCTCAGTCACCCGAGAGCTGAGGCGTGCAGCAGTCTCATCAGTAGGTCCATGACCGCTCGCTAGGTGTAGTCTGCTGGCGAGCAGCCGGGGCGCTTTCTCCCGTAGTCATGAGCATCTGGGACGTCGTTCTCATGTTTGTACCGACGATGCTGGTCGCCGCTGCAGGCATCGCCCTGATCGAGCACCTTCGCATTAGCAGCCAGGGTGAGCGCTACAAGCACCGCGAATACCGGGCGGATGAGAACGGCCACGAACACAGCAACGGCCGCAGAAACGGCCAGACGAGGAGGCGAAGGTGAGGAGAGCTCAGATGCGGTGGAGCGCCTGGTTGCGCTGAGGCCCCACGTAAGCATTTATCGACCGGGACGGCTACCCGGTTCTCATCTGCGCCAGAGCAGCATGGACACGCCTCGAAAGCGGGTCAGTCCGGAATCCGGGTCGCCGGAGCCCTCGGGATCCAGATCGCGGAGCCGTCGTGGCCGCAGGTTGCTGCTATTGCTGCGCCAGTAAGCGCCATTCGCGCAACGACAGCCGAAACGAGTGCATCGATGCAGTGCGTCGACCACAGCTCAAGCCCCGCTGTTTTGACCCCGAGCTGGCTCAAGAGCCTCGCTCTCTCTTCGGACCCGACCCTCGTCCCCTTTTTAGCCAGGGGGCCGAGCCGGCCGGCCAGCCTGCGGAATGCCGCGTCGGGGAACACCTCGATTGGGTTCTCGCCCGCACCCCTCAGCGCGTCGAACAGGCCCATCCCGACTCCCATCCATGCGTCGACCGGCTCCCCAGGGGGCGTAGCCCATGGCACCTGGAGCCTGTACAGCCTGAGTAACCCAATCTCGGCACACCTTGCCTTGCGGAACTTCATGGGGATGTCTGGATCCGGGTCGGCTCCGTGAGGCGCCGTGCTGAGCCGATCGGGCGAGTCAATCGCAATCGCTGACGCGCCTGCAGCCCACTCCAGAAACCTATCTGCCGCTCTGGCCTCGGCGGCGAGATGACCGGCCACGTAGCCGTCATGCCGAAGGGCAACGCCGTGTATCTTCCGTGCCCCCACGTCCAGGCCGACGTAAATGGCAGTCATTGAAACTGGTCCGCCACACCTGGCGGTGGCGCGGATCTGGCGGATGTGACGACGTGCTGTCCGCAAAGCCTCGGAGAAGCAGGCCTTCGCCTCATGCCCGCGCTATGAAACTCAGCAGCTGAGGCCAAGCTTTCACCCGTGCCATCTGGTCCGAAGGTATCGCGCCATCTCGGTCCGACCGCACGGCGCCGCTCAAGTAGGGCAGCAGACTGCCTATGCCGTGCCCGGCATCCGGGTAAGAGAGTAGGAGGCGTCGATAAGCGTGATGGCTAGCTTCG
>Ga0126384_10002108_pt1 | contig 12007 bp, 7 predicted proteins | sample PanSoiMetPlot_36_FD_92543 | JGI IMG/M metagenome (GOLD analysis project Ga0126384, IMG submission 92543) | Tropical forest soil microbial communities from Panama - MetaG Plot_36 | ecosystem: Environmental > Terrestrial > Soil > Tropical forest > Bulk soil | place: Panama | collected 2016-02-17 | reverse complement strand
TATATTCAGTGTGCCGGTGCAAGCCGGATATGGCGATAAATGGCCGTCGTAATAAACCTTTCGGACCCGGGGGCAGTACCCGGCGCCTCCACCCGAGCCCAGTCGCGCGCTGGGTTCGGGCGGGGGCGAAACAGGATCGACGAGGGCGTAAAGGGCGCGCTTTTGCTCGGCATGGTTCCGCCGTTATCGGGCCACCTTCATAGTTGCCAACGACAACTATGCTCCGGTTGCTCAGGCCGCGTAATGCGGTTTGAAAGACCGATCTAAAGTCCTGGCGTCTTAGCAGCGTCAGGCGGGGTTCGGGGGCACCTGGCAACAGAAGCCCCCACTTCCATTCCGGCCACACTGCTGCGAAGCTGGAGTGCTTGCCGGTGCGGCAAAAGGTGATTGTGCGGGATATCAATTCGATCGAATCAGCAAACCGATCTAGACTGCGGCTCCATGACGGTCGACTACATCCGCTACGACATCCTCACGCAGGACGCCTTGCGCTCGGTCGTGCAGACGGTGCTCGCGGACGCGGCCGCCAAGGGCCTGCCAGGCGAGCATCACTTCCTGATTTCCTTCGACACGCGGGCAGACGGTGTCGTCCTGTCGCCGCGGCTCAAGGCGCAGTATCCGAAGGAAATGACCATCGTGTTGCAGCATCAGTTCTGGGACATGGTCGTCACCGACGACCGGTTCGAGGTGGGTCTCTCCTTCAGCGGCATTCCCGAGCGTCTGGTTGTGCCATTCCGCGCGATCAGGGGCTTCGCCGACCCATCGGTCCAGTTCGGGCTGCAGTTTTCCGCGAGCCCCGACGAGGACGAGGCCGGCGAAGCTGCGCCAGTGGCGAGCGAGACGCTGACGACCGCGGTCCATCCGCCGCCCGAGGCCAAAGCCACGACTGCCAAGCCCGATTCCGGCAAGCGAGCGGCGAAGCCCTCCGCCAAGGCCGCTGCCGAACCAGAGGACCCGGACCACGCGCCTGACGCCGGCGGCCAGGTCGTGCGGCTCGATCGCTTTCGCAAGAAGTAGGCCGCAAGAAGTAGGCCGCGCCGCGGCGCGTCGCGCAACGCCGCAGGCTGCGGCGCGTTTGACGTTGCGCCGCCTGCAGGACAAGGGACGCAATGGCCGAGACACCGGCGAAGACCCCGACCAAGCGTCGGACCCGCGCAGAGACCGACACATTCGGCGAGATCGCGGTGCCGGCGGACCGCTATTGGGGCGCGCAGACCGAACGGTCCCGGCAGAATTTCCGCATCGGCACCGAGCGCATGCCGCTCGCACTGGTCCGTGCGCTCGCGACGGTGAAGCGCGTGGCCGCGGAGGTCAACCGCGAGCTCGGCATGCTCGACCAGCGGCGCGCTCGCGCCATCGTGCGGGCCGCCGACGGGGTGATCGCCGGCAGGCACGACGACGATTTCCCACTGGTCGTCTGGCAGACCGGCTCCGGCACCCAATCCAACATGAACGTCAACGAGGTGATCGCGAACCGCGCCAACGAGCTCTTGGGGGGCAAGCGCGGCGCCAAGGCACCGGTGCATCCCAACGATCACGTCAACATGAGCCAGTCGTCGAACGACAGCTTTCCGACCGCGATGCACATCGCGGCCGCGACCGAGATCGCGCGGACGCTCCTGCCCGCGCTCGCGCATTTGCGCCGCGCGCTCGACACCAAGGCGAGGCGGTTCGGCAAGATCGTCAAGATCGGCCGCACTCATCTGCAGGATGCGACCCCGCTCACGCTCGGCCAAGAGTTCTCCGGCTATGCGGCCCAGGTCGATGCCGCCATCGTCCGCATCCGACAGGGACTGAAGCACCTTTATCCGCTGGCGCAGGGCGGCACGGCGGTCGGCACCGGCCTCAACGCCAAGCCCGCCTTCGCGCGCCGTTTCGCCCGCCGTGTCGCGGCGCTGACCCGCCTGCCCTTCGTGACGGCACCCAACAAGTTCGAGGCGCTGGCATCGCATGACGCCTACGTGTTCGCTCACGGTGCCCTCGAGGCGGCCGCGGTCGGACTGTTCAAGATCGCGAACGACATCCGGCTGCTCGCGTCCGGCCCGCGTTCCGGCCTCGGCGAGATCAGCCTGCCCGAGAACGAGCCCGGCTCATCGATCATGCCCGGCAAGGTCAATCCGACCCAGTGCGAGGCCATGACAATGGTGTGCTGTCGGATCTTCGGAAATCAGGCGACGATGGCGGCTGCGGGGAGCCAGGGCCACCTGGAGCTCAATGTCTACAAGCCGGTGCTTGCCTACTGCATGCTGCAGTCGATCCGGTTGATGGCCGATGCCGCCGGTTCCTTCACGGACCATTGCGTCGTCGGGATCAAGCCGAACACCGCGCGCATCCGCGAGCTCACCGAGCGATCGTTGATGCTGGTCACCGCGCTTGCCCCGGCCATCGGCTATGACCGCGCCGCGCAGATCGCGAAGCGCGCGCACGCCAACGGTACAACGTTACGGGAGGAGGCGTTGCGGCTCGGCTTCGTGACCGAGTCCGAGTTCGACCAGCTGGTGCAGCCGAAAAAAATGGTGCATCCCGGCTGACGCAATCTTGACATCTTTAGCGTGTGTCGCCTAAGAAAAGTCGCCATGCCGCCAAAAACGAGGTTAAACGCTTTGGAGGCCAAAACGTTCCGGGATCTGACATCACAATAATGTTACATCAAGTTTATCGGGTCTGGACTGCCGAAAGCGCATGCATCGCGTGGAGGTGGCAGTGGCCTGTTGCGGCTTGAGGTGGCCGCCGAACCCGCGTGCCGGCAGCGCGACACCGCGCTTCCTTGCCGACGTGGTAAATCAAATATTAATAAGGGCGTGCAATACATTATCACCTCTCCAAATTGAAAAAAATTGTCCCCTCCTATGGAACCTTTGGGCTAATTGATCTTTCTTCTGAACAAAATTTACAACACCGGAGTCCAGCCACTCCTGGCAGGCAATCTGTAAACAAATACCGGTATTGATGACGGTTCCAGAATGATCCACCGTCACGGTATCGGCGTAATTCAGCTACATGAGGGGGGTCAAGCCCGATCCACCCAGTATATCTGGTTACCATCGGCAATTCACATGGCGAAAGTCATCAACCTGAGGATCGTCCGAAAGCGAGCCGCACGTCTGAAGGATGGACAGCGCGCAGCCGAGCGTCGGGCGGAGTTTGGAGTACCGACGGCTGAGCGACTTCTTGCCAAGGCGCAGGGTGTAAAAGCCCGGTGTGAACTCGACGGTCACCGGATCGGCAATGGAGAAGGTCGATGAAATCGCCGGTCGTTAAGCGCTCAATCGTCATCGCCGGGCACAAGACCAGCGTCAGTCTCGAGGATGCATTCTGGAAAGGCTTGAAGGAAATCGCGGGGGGACGCGACGTAACTCTGTCCGACCTCGTCTCCACGATCGATTCCGATCGCCGTCACGGCAATCTGTCGTCGGCGATCCGCCTGTTCGTGCTCGACTATTATCGCGCCCAGATTCCGGGCCACCAGGCAGCAGAGCTTGGTACACCGCGTGATCTGATGAGCGTGCGCACCGCTCAGCCGACCATGCGGGCCGACTGATCCGATCCGACGGGCTGCCCGCCTTTTCTGGCGCGCGGCCCGTCGTCTTATCCCGAAAGCCTCTATCCTACCGCGCAGCAGGCGGCGTTATCGCCAATGGCGCCCCGGGGGCCGTTGTTGACGTGCTCGGGGCCTGCGCGGGCCGCGGCTTGCGCTCCGGGCCAGCTGGCACCGGCGCGATCTCGATCACCGGCGGCAAGGCCGGAGCCTTATCGCCCGGTGGCGATGGGGTTGCGGTCGGCATCGCCGCCTCCTGCGCGGCGCGTTGCGCAGCTTCCTGCGCGGCCCGCTGTGCTGCAGCCTCTTTCTCGCGCTTGGCAGCCTCCTGGGCACGCCGAGCAGCTTCCTCCGCACGCCGCGCCTCCTCCACACGCCGCGCCTCCTCCACGCGCCGTGCTTCCTCCGCGCGCCGCGCTTCCTCCGCACGCCGACGCGCCTCCTGCTCGGCCTGGATGCGTTTGGCCTCCTCCTCGGCAGCCTCCAGGCGCCTGGCCTCGAGCTCGACCGCGCGCGAGGTGAGCCAATGGACGAGCGCGCTGGTGTCGACGCTCCGGCGCGCGGCATCGAGCGGACCCTTGAGCGCGACCGCGAGCTCCGGACGCTGGGCCGCATTCTCCTTTGGCGCGCCCGTCAGCGCGAAGCGCAAATCGAGCGCATCCTCGCCGAGGCCGTAGTTCGCGCTGATCGCGACATCGGCGCCCTGCGCTGGCGCCTTCAGCGGGCCGAGCGTAACCCGCCCGTCGGCGATCGCGATGGCACCGCCGATCTGGGGAATGTTGAGGCGGCCGGCGTCGAGTGCGACGCGCACCACGTCGCCGATGCGCTCAATCGGCATGCCACGGTCGGCAGCCTGCGTCGCGGCCTCGATCGCCTTGGGGTCGAGCCCGGAGAGCTGCAGGCTTTCGGCCGACGCACTCCCACCCCCTTGCAGGGCGCCGATCAGTGCGGCCGGACTGAGGCCGGTGCCGGCCGCATTGAATTGCAGCGAGACGCGGCCCGCGACCTGTCCGAGCGCGGCGCGTGGCATGAGCGCCGCAAGATCGGCATTGGTGAGCGATACCTGCATCTGTGTCGACAGTCCCGGCGAGGTGGAACGCAGTTCGACCTGTGCGGCTAGGCGTCCTTCGCCGAGACTTGCTTCGACCTTGTCGACCGCGATCGCGGCCGGCGCGATCCGCACCGTTCCGCGCAACTGGCGCGCCACGATGCCGGGCGCAACCATGGCGCGAGCCACCGTAACGTCGAGACGCCCGTCGAGATTGGCGAGCGGCGCCGCCGCGAACGGTTCGGACGACCACACGCCCGCCCGTTGCGCCGCCGTCGGTGCACCGACGGCGGCCGCCGTCACCGCCGCGAGGTCGACGAGGTCGGCATCGAGCCGCCCTTCGACGTGCATCGGCTGACCGAGCCCGAGCGCGATCCGTCCCTTGACGGCCGTCCCCGCGATCCTGCCGTCGAGCCCCTCGATGCTCAGCCGTTCGCCGGCGAGCGCGACGCGCGCCGCGAGCGCAACCGGGATCGGGTTTGCCGAGTCGCGCCGCAGCAGACGCGCGTCGGCCGCCGCCACCGTCACGTCGAGCGCGCCGCGCGGGTGGGTATCGGCAAGCCCGAGCGTACCGCGGGCGGCCGTGCTCAATCCGGCGCCGTCGAACTTGGCATCGAGATGCAGGTCGCCATTGGCGGGCCCGCTGACCGCGAGCGTGAGCCGCGTCGGACGTTTGTCGAGCGTGACGTAGCGATCGAGCCCGGCCAGCGCCGCGAGATTCGAGCCGTCGTCCGTGTCGAGCTGGCCGTCGAGGCGGATCGCCGCCGCCGCCGGTCGCGCCACGTCGCCTTCGGCCGCGGCCCGCAGATTGACACGCATCCCGGCGACCGCGCCACTGAGCGTCAGTCTCGCCGCGGTCTTTGCATCCGGCGCTGCGGAGGCCGGCGCGACGTCGAGCTTGGCGGCAATCTTGGCCGAGGCCGCCCGCTGCGTGAGCGCGTTCAACGTGTCCACCGCGGCGGGCGCAAACCGTGCGGCCAGCGCCGCAACGCCGGTGAGGCGCTTCGCCTCGAGCGTGACCGCGAGTGAGCCGCGCGGCGACGGCGACGTGGTATCGATGCGTCCGCTCGCATCAAGAACCACACCGCCGAAATCGGCGATCGTCAGGCGCTCGACCACGAGTCCGCTGGCGTCATATTTGAGATTGGCGGTCGCTCCCTTGGCTTCGACGCCCGCAAAGCTGGTGCGGCCGAAGTCGAGCGCAAGCGCGATCTCGCCCGGGCGCTCGAGGCTCGAGCCCGCAAGCGCGCTGCTCGCGAACGCAATCGCGCCGTCGAGATCGATCTCGGGGGCGCTCACGGCGGCGTCGAGGCGGGCCGGCCGGCGCTCGCGCGCAAACGAATAGGCGAGCCGTCCTTCGATCGATTTGCGGTCAAACTCCGCCTTGAGCCGTTCGACCGCCAACTCCTGGGCGCTGAGCGTCACGTCGCCCCGCGCCCGCAAGGCGCTGAATGCGCCGCGTGACGGCTCGGGGCGGCCTTCCAGCCAGGCGACGAACGCCCGAAGATCGGCAGAATCGACGCTCGCAGGTCCCGCGAAGCCGCTCTCTCCGGAGGCGAGTGTGAGGCGACCGCTCGCACGCACCTGGGTTGCGCCCGGCGCGCGGAATTCAAGATTGTCGACGCTCCAGACACCCCGGTCGGCGACGACATCACCGCGCAGGCCGATCAGCGAGGCGCCTCCGAACGTGAGCGCGTCGATGCCGACGCCGATCTTCACCGGGATGGTCGGGTTGCCGATTTCCGACGCCGCATCGGTCAAGTGGCGCAGCAGCGCGACCGGCGCGCGCCGCCCAGCCTCCGGGGTCAGCAGCGCGCGATCGAGATCGACCTGGCGTGCGGACAGCACCGCGTTGAAGCGCGGCCTCGCGCCGAAGGCGAGTTCGGCCGTTCCCGCAAGCCTGATGACGCGTTCCTCGGGACCGTACTGGAAATCGAGTTGCTCGAGCAGCACACCCGCGGGCGTCGCCTTGACTCGGCTGGTCGCTCGCCATGGCTCGCTCGCAACCGTGGTGCCGTCGGGACGCACGAAGCCGGCCGGACGCGCGAACGCAAGGGTGCCCTCATAGCGCGGATGCCCGGCCTCGACGCGCACCGTTCCATCGGTCTCGATCGCGAGCGGGCGGTCCGCCGGGTCGATGTTGAGCCGCAGCCGCATGCCGCCGTCCTCGCCACGACGGCTGCCGGCGATGCGGTAGCCGTAGATCTGGCCGGACGACATGAAGGTGCCCTCGCCCTTGAACGGGCCGAGCAGCGAGCGGACGTCGCCGCGAAACGAGAGCCGGTCGAGCACCAGCTGGGTGCCGCTCGCGGCGTCGAGCAGCACGGCGCGACCGTTCTGGATCGCCACGCGATCCAACGAAAGCTGGTCGGGATCGAAGCCGATCGCCACCGCCGGTACGTCGACGCGGCCTTGGGAATCGACGCCCACCGTGACGTCTGGGCCGTCGAGATGGAGCTCCGCGGCACGCCACTCCCCACGCATAAGCGAGCCGAGCGCGAACTCGACGCCCAGGCTGCGCGCGCGCAGCTTTGGCGGCTGCTTTTCCGGGCCGATCGCGATGCCGTTCAGCAGCAGCGACGGCGTGGGCAATAGGCGCGCCTCGATGCGGCCGGCGACGTGGACCGGCATGCCAACAAGGCGCGTCGCTTCCGCCTCGAAGGTGGTCCGCCAGCGCCCCCAGTCGACAAAAAGCGGCCCCACCAGCGCCGTTACCAGCGCCAGGATGATTGCAACCGCCAATCCAAGCAGGGTCGTCTGCACTCGCGTGCTCCGCGCCCGTCCCTCTTGTCCGCAACGCTGCCGGGCTGCCTGTCGGTTACCGCAACGGTACTGACGTTCTTGGCCGTCTGCAGCCCAGCGCTTGTTCTTATGATTTAGCGGCGAATATGTGTCTGTACCACCCCCATCACTCGGCCGTGACAATCTTTGCTGGGTTCATGATCCCGCGGGGGTCAAGTGCGTGCTTGAGGGCCCGCATGACGGCAAGCGCGGGCTCGCCGTGCTCGCCGGAGAGATATTTCATCTTCCCCTGCCCGACCCCATGCTCGCCCGTGCAGGTCCCCTCCATCGCGAGGGCGCGCTCGACCAGCCGTTCGCACAGCCCCTCGGCGCGCACGACCTCGTCGCCATCGTCCATGTCGACCAGCAAGGTGAGATGGAAATTCCCGTCGCCCACATGGCCGAGGATGGGCGCGACCAGCCGGCTCTCCGCGATGTCCTGTTGCGTGGCGGTGACACAGGCGGCAAGCCGCGAGATTGGCACGCAGACGTCGGTCGCGATCGCCTGGGCCCCGGGCCGCAGGCCGCGGGCGGCCCAATAGGCGTCGTGGCGTGCCTGCCACAGGCGGCTGCGATCCTCCGGCTTGATGGCCCAGTCGAACGGCCCGCCGCCCTGCTCACGCGCGATCTCGCCGAACTGCCCCGACTGTTCGGCGACCGAGGCCTGCGAACCGTGGAACTCGAGAAACAGCATCGGCCGCTCCGGCAGGCTGAGCTTCGAATGCGCGTTGCATGCCTTCACCTGCAGCTCGTCGAGCAGCTCGATGCGGGCGACCGGAATGCCCAGCTGGATGGTCGCGATGGTCGCGTTGCAGGCCGCCTCGACGGATGGGAACGGGCACACGCCGCTCGCGATCGCGTCGGGAATGCCGTGCAGCTTGAGCGTGATCTCGGTGATCACGCCGAGTGTGCCTTCCGAGCCGACGAACAGCCGGGTCAGATCGTATCCGGCGGACGACTTCTTGGCGCGCTGCGCCGTCTTGATCACCTCGCCGTTGGCGAGCACGGCTTTGAGCGCCAGCACGTTGTCCTTCATGGTGCCATAGCGCACCGCATTGGTGCCCGAAGCGCGCGTTGCCGTCATGCCGCCGAGCGACGCATCGGCGCCAGGATCGATCGGGAAGAACACGCCCTGGTCGCGCAGGTGCTCGTTGAGCGCCTTGCGGGTGATGCCCGGCTCGACGACGCAATCGAGGTCCTCGGCATGAATCGCAAGCACGCGATTCATGTCGCGAAAATCGATGCACACGCCGCCGCGCGGGGCGTTGATCTGGCCTTCAAGCGAAGTGCCGGTGCCGAACGCGATCACCGGCACGTCGTGTGCCGCGCACAGGCGCACGATCTGCTGCACGTCGTGCGCCGACTGGGGAAATGCCACCGCGTCGGCCGGCTGGTTGGCGACCCAAGTTGTGGTGTTGGCGTGCTGCTCGCGCACGGCCTGCGAGGTAACGAGGCGGTTGCCGAACCGGGCTGCGAGTTGCGCGATCACAGTCGCGGCCGCTTGCGGATCGCGGCCTCGCGCCGCGCAAGATTCTGCCGACTTTGCCATCGCGCCACGTTAGCAGAACGCAAGCCGCGCCGGCAAAGCGCCAGCGCAGCGCCGCCACGCTGCAGTTGGACTGGACCGGCGCGGACGACTGAGTTCAACGGACCGGCCCCCGGCATGCAGGACCGCTCGGCCTGGTCGGCCCCTGCCCGGCCAATCGGCAGCCGGGCGTCGGCCGCGTCATCGCGGCCGAGATCGAGGCGGCAGACCGCGCGAGCGGCGGGTGCGGTGCCGCTCGCGACGAGATCGTTGCCCTGCGTCGACCGCGACGCCGCGACCGTCACGAGGCCGAGCGCGCCGACCAGGACGCCGTGCATCGCTTGATTCTCGCTTGAGGCAATCGGTGCGGCGGAGCGCTTGGTCGAGGGCGGCCAGCGTGCAATTCTTCTTTGCAGATCATGTGCTTGATACCGACAGGCAAAGAATTTTTAGAATAATTGAGAAAATCGGCCGCTCATTTTGAAAAAATCCGGCTGCGCATTTGATCGTGCCGTCACGCTGCAACACGAAGATTTGGCTCAGCAAAATCAACGAATCCCGGGACTCGCTTTCCGATCTCTGCCATAGTGACGGCGTTGCGGAATTGAATGTGACATGCTTGACCGCGTCGACCTCGAACCGTTGTTCTTCGCCCCCTTCGTCTCCTCGGTGATGCGGGTCGAGCAGGACTGGATCGACTACAACGGCCATCTCAACATGGCCTATTACAACGTGCTGTTCGACCGCGCCGTGGACGAGGCCTACGAGCTGATCGGCGTCGGCGTCGACTACGTCAACCGGCGCAAGCACTCGTTCTTCACCGCGGAAGTCCATCTGCGCTACCTGCGCGAGCTGCATGCGGGCGACCCGGTGCGGGTGACGTTCCAGCTGCTCGACTATGACAAGAAGCGTCTGCACACCTTCGAGCAACTGTTCCATGCCGAGGACGGCTGGGTCGCCGCTACCTCGGAGAACATGTCGCTGCATGTCGACATGGCGGCGCGCAAGACCGCCGTTTTTCCGATCGAGGTCGCGCGTCGTCTCGCCGAGATGAAGGCCTCCCATGCGCGCCTGCCGCGGCCGGAAGCCACCGGCCGGCGGATCGTCATGGCGGCGAAATGACCCGCGCATCCGCACAGCGGGCATGATCCACCGCAAAATCGCCCGCAAGCGGCCGCTTTGGCCGTGGCGGCAACGCTCCTCTCGTAAAAGGCAGGGCCGGATGCCATTTTAGGGCCGAGAGAATCACGGACCCGGAACTTGGCCGATCCTTTGAAGAACGAGTCGCTCGCGCCGCCGCCCGCGCCGTCCGCCGGCGGCATCGCGGCGCGCGCCCGTGCGACCGTGGGCGCACCGTACCTTGCCGGCCTCAATCCCGAGCAGCGCGAGGCGGTCGAGACGCTCGACGGGCCGGTGCTTGTCCTCGCCGGCGCCGGCACCGGCAAGACCCGCGTGCTCACCACGCGCATCGCCCATATCCTGAGCCTCGGCCGCGCGCGGCCCTCCGAGATCCTGGCGGTCACCTTCACCAACAAGGCCGCGCGCGAAATGAAGGAGCGGGTCGGCCAGATGGTCGGCCAGATCGTCGAGGGCATGCCCTGGCTCGGCACCTTCCATTCGATCGGCGCCAAGATCCTGCGCCGGCATGCCGAGCTCGCAGGCCTCAAGTCCGACTTCACCATTCTCGACACCGACGATCAGATTCGCCTGATCAAGCAGCTCATCGTGGCCGAGGGCATCGACGAGAAGCGCTGGCCCGGGCGCGTCTTCGCCGGCATGCTCGACGGCTGGAAGAACCGCGGGCTCACCCCGACACAGGTGCCGGCCGGCGAAGCCGCAAGCTTCGCGGGCGGCCGTGGGCTCAAACTTTATGCCGACTTCCAGGCGCGGCTGAAGATCCTCAATGCCGCCGATTTCGGCGACCTGCTGCTCGAGACCATCCGCATCTTCCGCGAGCGCCCCGAGGTGCTGCGCGAGTATCAGCGCCGCTTCAAGTTCATCCTGGTCGACGAATATCAGGACACGAACGTCGCGCAGTATCTCTGGCTGCGGCTCCTGGCGCAGCCCGGCGGCGAGCGGAGCGGCCACATCCTTCGAGACGCCGTGCTTCGCACGGCTCCTCAGGATGATGAGCAAACGCAGAAGCAAGTCGAAAACGCCGCTCCTCACCCTGAGGAGCCCGCCGGCGCACTTGCGCAGGCGGGCGTCTCGAAGGGCGAGGCCGAGGCGCCACCGCGGCCCGCGCCGAAGAACATCTGCTGCGTCGGCGATGACGACCAGTCGATCTACGGCTGGCGCGGCGCCGAGGTCGACAACATTCTCCGCTTCGAGCACGACTTTCCCGGCGCCAAGGTCATCCGGCTGGAGCGCAACTACCGCTCGACCGCCAACATCCTGGCGGCCGCCTCTCACCTGATCGCCCACAACGAGGGCCGGCTCGGCAAGACCCTGCGCACCGAGGACGAGGCGGGCGAGAAGGTCGGCGTGATCGCGGCCTGGGACTCGGAAGAGGAAGCGCGCGCCATCGGCGAGGAGATCGAGGAGCTGCGGCGCGCCGGCCATTCGCTCGACGAGATCGCGATCCTGGTGCGCGCCTCGTTCCAGATGCGCGAGTTCGAGGACCGATTCATCACCATCGGCCTCGACTATACGGTGATCGGCGGCCCGCGCTTCTACGAGCGCGCCGAGATCCGCGACGCCATCGCGTATCTGCGCCTCGTCAACCAGCCGGCGGACGATCTCGCCTTCGAGCGCATCGTCAACGTACCCAGGCGCGGGCTGGGCGACGCTACCGTCAAGTTGCTGCACGACCATGCGCGCGCCCAAGGCGTATCGCTGATGGACGCCACGCGCGCGGTGGTCGCGACCGACGAGATGAAGGCCAAGCCGCGCCAGGCGCTGCGCGATCTCGTTGCCGCCTTCGACCGCTGGCGCGCGCAGAAGGATTCGCTGCCGCACAACGAGCTCGCCCAGATCGTGCTCGACGAGTCCGGCTACACCGAGATGTGGCAGAAGGACCGCAGCGCCGATGCGGCCGGCCGGCTGGAGAACTTGAAAGAGCTGGTCCGCTCCATGGAGGAGTTCGACAACCTGCAGGGTTTTCTCGAGCACATCG
>Ga0126384_10002107_pt1 | contig 12008 bp, 11 predicted proteins | sample PanSoiMetPlot_36_FD_92543 | JGI IMG/M metagenome (GOLD analysis project Ga0126384, IMG submission 92543) | Tropical forest soil microbial communities from Panama - MetaG Plot_36 | ecosystem: Environmental > Terrestrial > Soil > Tropical forest > Bulk soil | place: Panama | collected 2016-02-17 | reverse complement strand
GGCCTTTGCTTTCGCGTTTCAGGGAATGTTACGGCGCGCACGTCTGGTACGGCACAGCTACGTTCGTAGGCACTCTCAAGATCTACGGCTGGCTGTTCGGCATCAGTTCGGCAGCGCCTGGCGCAGGATCCTCGACCGCCATCGCGGCGATTGCACTACCCGTTGCGGTCTTGTTGGGAGTTTTTTTCCTTGTCTACCTTGGCTTAAAAGAGAACACAGAAGATCAAACGAATTCTCACTTGAACATTCTGACGGCGGGACTCCTTCTTACTCCGTTTCTTATGCTTTTTGTTACAAAACTGAACCACACGGGCCTCATTCCTCGATATCTACTTCCCAGCATTCTTGGCGTTACACTTGGAGCCGGCTATGGAATCAGCCTGCTCAGCAAGAAAGTCGTAACCCTCGTTGGAGTTCTACTCTTCTTCTGCGTCGGCGTTCAAGAAGTCGGCTTCTGGTTTTCCTACTACGAAGCGTATCAGCTCGGATTCAATACTCAGCCCTACGGCATTTCCTTGATTCAATCCGCCGGCCACGGCGAATTGCCTGTGGTCGTATCCGAGGGTCACGATTTTCTCGAACTCAACCGCTACGCGCCTCGCTCAATTGTTCAACGCCTAATCTTTGTCGCCGCTCCAGATGCGGCAGTAGCTAACAATCGGCCCGATACGAACGACAGAAACTTGCTGATCCTTCGCGACTTTGCGGCGCTTCATGTGGTTCAATACTCAAAATTCAAGGACTCCAAGCCAGAGTTTCTGCTCTATTCCGACCCGACTCCGGAAAACGATCCCGACTGGTTTGTCGCTTGGCTCACAGTGGAAGGCTGGTCGTTAAAAGAACTGAAATCCGACGGACATGCCGCCGTTTTCCTGGTGAAGCCGCAGAACTGAGATCAGCTGCCTTTTCTCTGCAACACGGCCATTAAGGAGGAACCCGCAAGCCTTTGCGGAATTGGCTCGCACTTGGAGAGCAGAGCCATGCATCCGTCCACGAACCGGGACCGCGCGTCGAACCCTTTCAGAATTACTCTGTCTTGATCCGTCTCCCCGTCCAACCACACTTTTCTAACGGCAAGAGTCGGCAGCAGAGGCAGTCCCCAGTATGTCCACCTCCTGACTTCCATTCCTTGGGTTTGCGCAGCCGAGCGCATCATCCTGATGGAATATCGGCGCACGTGTCCGGCGGCTCGGTCGTAAGCGGAGAACGCCCATTGTCCGGCAGGGACGTTTACGATGAGCTTTCCGCCCGGAGCAAGATGAAAATTCACAGCCTCCAAAAATGGCGCTTCCTCTGTAATATGCTCGATGACGTCAAATAGAAAAATCAGGTCAAATCTTTGCCGCAAGTCTTCGCGTTTTTCAAAAATGTTGTAGCAAAGCAGCGGACTTTTTTCACTGACGTTTCTTTGCAATGCGTATTCGTTCAGGTCGCACCCGGTTACGGGGCGCCCGTATTGCGCTTCGATTTGCTTTTGCAGCAAGCCGTTTCCGCAGCCGATTTCGGCCACTTCCTTTGCCGATGGAACCAAATCACCGGCAAGTTTTTGAAAAACATCAAATCTGCGCCGAATCCAGAAGTGTTCCGTGGTTGCGATTTCAAACCATTTATCGGCCATACTCACGGCCATCGGCGCGGATACGTAGGTTATGTTTCGGCTTTCGCTCATGAATTTTGTTCTTGGTCAGGCGCAGCGAGAAGATGCAGATTTTATTCGTTTTTCGGTCATCTCGACAGATATCCGACCGAATGCTGCTCGAATTCGTCGCGAGTGTTTTTTTCTCCCCTCCGGTGTCCAATGATTCGGCCGACTATGTAATGCGGCCTTGCTTTTGTTTCTTCGTATATGCGGCCGACGTACTCACCGATAATTCCAAGAAACAGCAAAAGGATGCCTGCGAGAAATGTAAGAAGGACTACTTCCGCCGTAAAACCTTTTGGCGACTCTTTCCAAATCAATTTGGCATAGATGGCAGCCAGCGAATAGATCGAGGCAAGAACTATCGTCAGCGCGCCCAAAATCGCCGCCGCGCGGATTGGCACAATAGAAAATGCAAAAATTCCGTCCGAAGCCAGCTTCAACAAGCGCATCCAGCTGTACTTGCTGTCACCTGCATATCGTTTGTCGCGCTCCACCGGAATGCCAGTTTGCTTGAACCCGACCCAAGTTCGCATTCCTCGCAAGTAGCGATGATGCTCAGGCATGCGCCGGAGATTCTCTACAACCCGCCGCGACATCAGGCTGAAATCGCCAGAATCCAGCGGCAACCTTACATCGGATAGCTTCGCCATCAGCCGGTAAAACGTGAAGTAGCAAATTCTCAGGATGAGCGGCTCTTTCCGCCGCACGCGCTGCGCGTAGACAACGTCGTAGCCTTGTGAGAATTTTTCCAAAAATTGCGGGATCGCTTCTGGTATGTCCTGCAAATCTCCATCCATCACCACAGTCGCGTCACCCGTTACATAATCCAGGGCAGCAGATAGAGCCGCTTGGTGCCCGTAGTTTCGCGAAAGAGAAATGGCCTGAATGCGCTGGTCTTCCTGCGCCGCTTCTTCAATTAAGGCAAGCGTTTTGTCAGAGCTTCCGTCATCGGCAAAAACAACTTCGTGCGGTCCTCCGGGTATCTGGTCCAGCACTGTGCGCACTCTTTTGAGCAGTTCCGGCAACACCCCTTCCTCATTGTGGACGGGAATGGCCACTGAAAGCCTGAAGGTCTGCTCCATAATTTTTATCTTATCGTTTCTTTTGCTTTGCGCGTTTCACGATCGCTCTCAGAGTTTCCAATCAGTAGAAGCATGTCAGCTGTCCCTAGACCTCTTAATCAGCACCATCATTGCCCAATTCGCGCAATCCTTGCTATCAATTATGCTCCAAGCGAGAATCACCGTAGAATCAATCTGTGCTTCTTTCTTTTTGAGGATTTTCGGTGCCGGTAAGCCCGCTCGATACTACAGCCGATTCCGGGGCAGCCTCAGCCGCCGGGTTACTGCCGGGCTCGCCTGATCTTCGTCGCCTTGCAAGCCCCAAGAGCGGCACGTGGTTCGACTTTCGCAAATCGCTCACGCCGAATTATGCACTCGCTTGGTTCGAACTTGCCCTGAGCATTGTTTTAATGATTGCTGGCTTCCTGGGCCACCTGGCGCTCGTCATCAAATATGGCAATCTCTTTGGATTGGAAATCGGGATCCTCTTCATAACCTGGATCGGCTTCTGGCTGAACTCCGTCCTCACGTTTGGGCACGAAGCTGCTCATTACAATATGGCTTCAGACAAGAACCGTAATGACGCTTTGTCCGATTGGACCATCTGGCTCTTCTTCCCGCAGAGCACCAAATCCTACCGCCGCAGCCATTGGCAGCACCATCTTCATCTGGGCGATCACGAAGACACCGAGATTTCTTACCACAATTGCCTTTCTCCTTGGTTCCTCGCAAAAGCGGTAACCGGCGTTTATCTGGTATCCATCGTCGTTCGTTATTTTTTCCGCAGACGCCCACACGCGCAATCGCAGCCCGCCCAAGCCGGTGCCCAATCCGCAGGGCTTGTTCCAATCCTTCGCGCAATTGTGACTCATTCTGTATTCATTTCAATCGCGCTGTCGCTCCATGCCCATTCGACCGCGATTGTCTGGCTTGTCGCCGTCATCTTCGTATTTCCATTCTTCACGAGTGTTCGTCAAATTCTCGAGCACCGTTCCGCGACGTCGGCTTGTGAAATCGACTTCACCAAAGAGCTTCACGGTCCTGTGAACCGTCTTTTTGGAATCGATTTTGTTTCGCGCTTTTTTGGCGCGGCAGGATTTAATCGTCATCTGTTACATCATTGGGATCCTACCGTTTCCTACACCTGCTTCGATCAAATGCAGTCTTTCCTCGGGGAAACCGACCTTAAGCCACGGCTCGAATCCGCCACTTCCACTTACTTTTCAACTTTCGTCATGCTTCTGAAAGAAGCCGTCCGGGGCAATGGCTGACCGTCTCATATGCGCTGTGTGGGCCAGCCCGCGCATCGATTTTTTTGCCGATGCGCGCGACGTCGAATATTATTCGACTGACAAAATCTTCAATTACCAACAATGCCGCAGCTGTGGCTCGGTCTTTCTCGAATCCCCGCCCGTTGACAAACTTCGTATCATTTATCCGCCGAACTACTATTCCTATCGCGTCACACCTGGTTCGAACTCGTTCCTGGATCGAATCAAGCAGCGCCTTGACGCCCGGCTCTTTCGAAAGCTGCTGCGCGTAATTCCCGGCGACTCATTAAACGTCCTCGATGTTGGTGGCGGCTCCGGCTGGCTTCTTACGCTCGTCCGGAGTGTTTCTTCCCGGGCCCAAAATACCCACGAGGTCGACCTCGACGAAAACGCTCGCTCTGCGGCGGAATCCGCCGGTCATGTCTTTCACTCTTGCCGCGTCGAGGAATTTCACACCAAAGAGAAGTTCGATCTAATTCTGATGCTGAATCTCATCGAACACGTCGCCGATCCGCGCAGCGTCCTGGAGGCCATGAGCAAACTTCTATCGCCCGGTGGCCTCATCCTAATTAAGACGCCCAACGTAAACACGCTCGACTGCCGTATTTTTCGCAATCACAATTGGGGCGGCTTTCACTGTCCGCGCCATTTTGTTTTGTTCAATCAGCAGTCGCTTTTGGGGATGGCGCAGCGGTGCGGCCTGCGCGCAGAGAGTGTCTACTATACGCAGGGAGCGCCGCAGTGGGGTTGCAGCATTCTCGGCTGGCTTGGTTTAAAAAAATGGATTCGCATCACTCCAGCCGAGCCTCTTTACACGCACAAGCTGTATCCCGTCGTCTGCGCGATCGCAGCCGCATTCGATCTGCTCCGCAGGCCGTTCATGCCAACGGCGCAGATGTTCGCAACGTTTCGATTGAAATAGCCTTCTACTTTTCCGCTGGAGTCAACACGATCTTCCGGTACGCCACGCGGCCCTTTTCGCTTCCTTGTAGATAAATCGGGCCCGGCAGTCCTTCATGGCTGTCCAGCGCGCCACCGGTGATTCCAGGAATCTCTTTGCTGTCGATGATCTTCACGCCATTCTGAACCACGGTAACCATTCGTCCAATCAAAGTGATGTCATATGTCTGCCATTCGCCGGGTTTTCTCGGCTGTTCCGGCTGCGCGGCCAAAAAGCCGTAGACTCCACCCATGTGATGGCTCGGCGGTTCATCGAGCGAATCCGTTTCGACTTGTACTTCGTAGCGTCCGCGCAAATAAATGCCGCTGTTCGAATTCTCGCCGCAGCTGAATTCGACATGCAGTGTGAAGTCCTCGAATTTGCCGTCATAGATCAACTCAGGTCCATTCCCTGGAGTAACCAACAAGCCGTCTTCGACCTTCCATACCTTTGCCGCCTTTGGATCGCTCATCCTCCATCCGGCCAAATCCTTCCCGTTGAATAGCTCGATCGCTTTTCCCCATTTCGGAGTTCCACTTCGCTTCAACGCAGGGGCCCGAACGCCCGTCCATTGCCACGTCTTTCCGTCTGGACCATTTACGGTGCCGGTCAAACTTTTTCCCGTTAAAGTTCCCTCAAAAACCAAATCCGCTTTTGCATCCTCTTCCTCCTTCGGCGAGACAAATGTGAGGTGCCCCTTGGAGAGCTCTGCCTTAGGAAGCGGTCTTGCGTTGCCCCACCGCCCAACCATTTGCGCTTTCAGTACGCCGCTTTCTTCGCGCAGTTCCAGCCACGACGGATACTCGCGATCCGGTGCCTTCAGCGTCAAATCCCATCGCCCCAGAAACTCTTTGCTCGAATCGCTGCTAGCGCTCGCCCATGTGCAACTCGAAAGGATTGCCGCCGCACAGATAACCAATGCTCGTTTGAATTTCATCGCGCATGACTCCTTTTTCTTTGGAAGGAAGCCTCGCTGCGGAAACACGCAGCGGCCAGACTGAAGATTTTGCCCAGATGATCGCCGCCAAATCAAGAAGCGATCTTGCTCCTACTGCTGGCTGCCTCGCCCTTGCCAGACACGCTTTCCTCTCTGATCGATATACGCCACGATTCCGTTCCTCCAGATGCCCACATAAGCAAGACCATCATGGAACGGGTTCGCATCATCCCACTCTGGCTTGACGGCCCATTGGCCGTTCTTGTTCAAATACCCGAACTTCCGGTCCGGCTGTGCGGCGGACGTTGCCAGCGAGAGCCCGTCGGAAATTCGCTCTGCGAAAATGACATCCCGCGGAAGCTGTACCGCCGTCGCCCCCGATTTATCAATGAACATCCACCGCCCTTCCAGCTGAACCGCAGCAAGCCCTTCCGAGAACTCTCCGCCTTGGTCATAACGCGGCTCAATCGCAATGTTCCCATCCAGATCCATGTAGCCTAACTTCCGATCGCGCCGGATGGCAATCAGCCCTTCAGAGAAACGTATCCCTTCTAAACCGACTGGTTGTCTCGCGATGAAATTGCCAGCAGAATCGATGATCCACTCCCCGTCTCTCGATTTAACTCGCGCGCGACCTTGTGAAAAAGGGAAAGCAAGTGAGTAGGGGCCGAGGACGACATTCCCACTTCGATCGTAAAAACTTGGCCCCTCTCCCGGCTGCTTTTCCCCAAACAGCAAGCCTTCCGGTCCATCCGCTGCCGTTAAACTGCGAAACATGGGCTGTGTTATCCAAGCTCCGCCCGAATCGATCACTCCAACCGGGTGTTCGGGCAATCCCGTATTTACGATCGCGACTCCTCCGTGAAAGCTTTCCACTCTGCTGTAGATGAACGGAATCACTTCCGTCCCGGCCCGATTGATAAAGCCCCATCGGCCCTCACGCTTTGCTCCCGCAAGCCCTTCCGAAAACGGCATCACCGCTTCATAACGCGCTGCAATTACTGTCTTCCCGCGATCATCAATGAACCCCCAGCCGGCCGTCATCGGGGCAGGGAAAAGCGGCCGTGCGCTATCTGCTTCATTGGAGGTAGTGCGGCCACAGCCGTTCGCTACTGTTGCCAAGATCGCGGCAAGCGCGAATGCCGGGCAACCCCTCCAGGTCAAAAAGTCACGTAAGCTGTTCACCAAGGTCACCTCATGAGAAACCACTGCAAGGTCGCAGTCCTTCTTCTTCTCGTACTATCCGCCATCTCTTGCTCTCACGGCACCAAATTCGACTTCCCTTTGGCCCAGAAGTACACGGTTCAAGGCGGAGATGTTTTCTATTTCAGGCCGCGAGATGGATCGTTCGTTTTGGTCGAGCGCCGCAAAGCGCTGGCCGTCGCCGTCGCGGCAGAACCGATTATCGAGGCGTTCTCATACGACGATGAAATCAGGATAAGCCGCCCTCTAGCGCAGCCCGACACACTCGAGAACAAAACCTTTCTCGAAAAAATCGGTCCTCAAAAAGTTCTTGCCATAAGTTCAGACGGCCACTTTCTGGCTGGTGGCGATACGAATGGTGTTGTCAATATCTGGAATACCGCGACTGGGGATCTTGAACTTCAATTGAACAAACAAGGCGCTGTTCAGAGTTTGGCCTTTTCACCCGACAACAATTCCTTGGCGGTCGGATTGGCGAAATCAGTCTCCGAGACCGCAGATACAATCTGGCTCTACGACGTTCGCGCCCACAGCGCGCGCAGAAGCTTCGGCAGCAGCTCCGTCCTTGCACTTGCTTGGTCGACCGATGGTCGCCGGTGTGCTGCAGGTTTGGATGACGGATCCGTGCTTTTGGCGGAGGCCGCGGCATTCGGCGAACCGCAGCGAATCTCTCTATCGACGTCTCCCGTGGCCGCGCTCGCTTTTCATCCCTCTGGACTCTTCTTGGCCTCAGCTCACGCCGATAAACGAATCATTCTTTCCAAACTGCCAACAGGAGAGAAGCTCTTCACTTTCGAACCTCCCCTGCCGCCCAATCCGTTCTTTCCACGAGTCGTCGAAGAAATTGCCTTCGACCAATCTGGCTCGCGCCTAGCGGCCGACTACGCCGAAGGTGACGTCAGAATTTGGGATACATCAGCCCTCGCCAAATCCTTGGCCCAATAACGTCCAGCTGGTCAAGAGACATGGCGGAGGTGGTGGGATCGGAACAATTACGACTCCCTGGAAACACAAAAAGTGCCCGGGTCACCTTCTCGAAAGCACGCGCTCCGCTTCATACCCCGGCAGCGGCGCCCCGTCAGGTCGTTTAGGCAAAGCCGCGATCAGCTGCCGCGTGTAGGAATGGCGGGGTGAATCAAATATTTGTTGCGAAGGGCTGCACTCCACGATTCTTCCTTCGTTTAAAATCGATACTCGCTCGCAAAGCGCGGCAACGGAAAACAGGTCATGTGAAATGTAAAGAATGGCCATGCCAAGGTCGTGGTTGAGACGGCGAAACAGCTTCAAAATTTCGGATTGGGTGATGGTATCCAGAGCACTGGTGGCTTCATCAGCAATCAACAACGCCGGACGATGCAGGATTCCCATTGCAATGATGACGCGCTGTCCTTGTCCAACGCTAAGCTGGGACGGACGCCTGCGCAAGAAATCGTCATCCCAGGGGAGGCTGACGCTCTCGAGGGCATTTTCAATCGCGGCTTGCCTTTCGGCGGTCGTCCCGCTGGCGTGAGCGCGCCAGGCTTCTTTGAGCTGCGCGCCGATGCGTAAAGCGGGGTTGAGAGAGGTGAGCGGGCTTTGCAGCACGATGCTCATTGCCTTGCCGCGAATTCTGCGCAGTTGTTTTTCTGTCTTCTTAAGGAGATCTTCACCTTGAAAAAGAACTTCCCCGGCGACCTTCCCGCCCTTACTCTGCAGCAACTGCAAAAGAGCCAGGGCAATCGTGCTCTTTCCGGACCCACTTTCACCTACAAGACCGAGAATTTCCCCGGTTGCAATCTCCAGAACAACGTCCTGCAGGACTGAGCGCTTGTTCCGGTATTCGACCGAGAGACGTGCCGAAAGCAGTGGCGCGGTCTGCTTCACTTCTGGGCCCCGAGATTTGTTGGGGGTCCAATGCGTAGCACTTCCGCGTTCCAGAAGGCTTGCGGATTCAGCACAACGGGCGCCGCGCCCACGACCGAAGGCGAAACCGCCGTCAAAACGTCTTTGTTGATGAGATAGATGAACGGCTGCTGCGCAGCGACGATCTGCTGGACGCGATCGAAATCCGCTTTGCGCTGCTTTTCAGAAATAGCCGCGGCCTGGTCGCGCATCAGCTTGTCGATTTCCGCTTCCCAAGGCGTGGCAGGAGATTTCTGATTCGGATTCCACTGATGATTTTCGCCCGAGCTGAGCCAAACGGTCATTTGGCTGTTTGGATCTAGATCCGTGTTTGCAAAGCCAAGCAGGCAGGCGTCGTAGTCGAATGTGCGAGTCATTCTCTCAATGAGCGAAGGAAAATCCAGAGTGACGACATTCAATTTGATTCCGATTTCCAAAAGATCCTGTTGGATCATAGTCGCCATGCGTTCGCGGGCTTTGTTGCCGGAATTCGTCACAAGGGTAAATTCAACGCGATTCCCTGAGGCGTCTTTCAGAGCATCGCCCTCGAATCGAAAGCCAGCTTGAGCCAGAAGTTTGCGACTTGTCTGGGGATCGTGTTTTGGATTTTGAAGCGCCGAATTGAACCAAAAGCGGTTGGCAGGTGAAACAGGTCCGTAGGCAGGTTTTGCGTAGCCAGCGTAAACGATTCTGCTTAAGTCGTCACGATTGATTGCCAGCGAAACGGCCCGGCGAAATTCCGTGCTGCGAAACCAAGCCTTCTTTTGCTCAGGCAGCGGTGAAGCCGGAGAAAGATTAAACCAAAGCTGTTCTGCGTCGAGGCCAGTGCCCGCATCGCGCGTGATTCCCGGCATGTCGTGCCGCAGTCGGTCGAATTGATCCGCTTCCAAATTGTTGATGAGCTGCACTTCGCCACGGCGGAAACGCGTCAGCTCGATGTCGCGGTTGCGCTGGATGTCGAGGCGCACGCTGTCTACGTATGGCAGGGATTTACCCTGCGAATCGTGCTTCCAGTAGTTATTGTTCTTGCGAAGGAGAACGTAGGAGCCCGCTTTGTATTCCGAAACATAAAACGGGCCGAGAACGGCCATCTCTTTTTGCGGGGAATGCGCCGACATAATGGCCACCTGATCGAACTGGCGTTCCAGCCCTGCTACAGGAGCCGGAAACGTGATTGTGACTGCATCGCTAGAAGGAGTTTTGATGTCGGCGTTTCCTTGCCCGGATTGAAACGCGTCGCCAGTGGAGGAGTGCGTGGCGGGATCGAGGAGCTGGCGCATAGTGAAAGCTACATCGTCCGACGTAAACGGCGTGCCGTCCGAAAAATGGAGTCCCTTACGCAAATGAAATGTGATGGCGCGCCGGTCCTTCGAAACAGTCCAGGAAGTTGCTAGGGCCGGCTCGAGGACTTGCGTTTGGCGATTGAGTCGAATCAGTACGCCGCCGGTGAGGTAGCGAACGTTTTCCGCGGCATCGTCATCCACGAGAATCGGATTGAACGTTTTTGGCTCGCCTCGCAGACAGAAATGGAGTTCCCCGCCCGTTTGCCCCCAAACAGGGAGCGCTCCAACGGATAGAATCCCGGTCAAGACGATTTTCATCAGTTGCGACTTCATGCCACTTCCTCCTGAGCAGGCAAAATCATCTGAAAACAAATCACCACGAGGCAAACCGCAAGCAGAGGGGCCAGCCTCCAAGGATTGGCGCCGACAGCCGGCAAGTCCTCGAGCCCTCGAAGCAAATTGCCCCAAGAGGGCAAAGGCTCCATCACGCCGAGGCCAAGCATGCTCAACGTAGCTTCGGCAAGGATGAACACGGGAATGGAAATCCAGAATTGCGCAAACAGAACGGGGCGCAGATTCGGCAGAACTTGTTTGAAGATGGTCCGCAAACGGCTACATCCAGCTGCGCGTGCCATGAGGAGAAAATCAGAGTCGCGCATGCTGCGCGCTGAGGCCCAAACGACGCGCAGTGAGGAAGACCATCCGAGCAAGCCGAGAAGAAGAAACGTGCAGGAGATTGAAAGCACAGGCGAAATATCGAGCGGCAAGAACGCACGCAAGGTCAGCAGTACAAACAAAAGCGGTAACGCCATCGACAAATCCGCGGCAGCAAGAATGGCACGTTGCGGCCATCCGCCGTACAGCCCGGCGAATGCGCCAAAAATTCCGGCAATCAGTGTTGCGACCAAGGCTGCAGCGGGAGCAAGAAGCAACGACACGCGCGTCCCATAAAGAAGGCGACTAAAGAGATCGCGTCCCAGTGGGTCGGTGCCCAAAAGATGTTTTGCCGAGGGAGGAGAATTGGGAGCTTCGCGGAATTGAGTTGAATAAGAGTAAGGAACGAGCTGATTTGCAAAGAGGCTCGCGGCAAAGATCGCGATGAGAATCGCGATTGAAGCCAACCGCAGGAGCTTAACCGCGCTCACAGCGAGGCCTCCTGCTTCACATTGGCAAGTGAATTGGCAGCAACAGTAATCAAAGTGACCAGCAGTGTCAGGCTGGTGATAAGGGGAAGATCCCGGTTAAGAGCCGCCTGCCAGGCGAGTTGTCCGATGCCCGGGGAATCGCAGAGTGCCTCGATCGGAATCGCGGCTCCAAAGGCGAGGCTCAGGGAAATCCCGAGAAGGGCAAATAGAGCCGGAGCGCAAAGCGGGAACACATGCCCAAAAATGATGCGTGCGTTCCCAATGCCGCGAGCGCGAGCGGCAAGGATATAAGGCTGGTCGAACGCGTGTGCAAATAGATTCCGCAAATAACGGAAAAGTTTTGGAAACGTTACGACAGCAATGGCCGCAAAAACAGGTGCACGAAGATAAACAGTCACGATGGCGACTACGGCGGTCGGCAATGCGATCAACAAACCACTGAACAAAGTCCCGGAAAAATCAAGCGCGAAACTTTGGAAGAAGACAACCGCGAGCGATAGGCCAAACGCAAGGACCCATGCCAGAAAAACTCCCAAAAGAACTGAGCGAGCGGTAATGCCAAAGCGTTCTTTGATCAGGGCGGAAACCGGTTGTTGCAACCACTGCGACTTGCCGAAATCCCCACGGACGGCCCCATTCAAATAG
>Ga0126384_10002106_pt1 | contig 12008 bp, 5 predicted proteins | sample PanSoiMetPlot_36_FD_92543 | JGI IMG/M metagenome (GOLD analysis project Ga0126384, IMG submission 92543) | Tropical forest soil microbial communities from Panama - MetaG Plot_36 | ecosystem: Environmental > Terrestrial > Soil > Tropical forest > Bulk soil | place: Panama | collected 2016-02-17 | reverse complement strand
CTGATCCGATGGCGAGACTCGGGTCGGTTGCGATGGCTCTGGGCGTCGGTGGTGCTGAGCGGGTTGGCCTACGGATCCAAGGAATCAGCCCTTCTGCTGCCGGTTGCTCTCTTTGCCTGGGCCTATCGCAGTGGACAGCTGACGCGGCGCCTCTGGTCATATCTGCCGTTCGCTGCCGTATGGCTTGGGATGCTCGCGATCCGCCTCGCAGTCTCTTTCACCCGTCCGATTCCGAATGCCTTGGCGGAAAAGACATGGCTCATTCGCGCTGAAGCGGTGTTCAAGGTGATTGCCACCTACTTGAGGCCGCTTGCTTTGGCTCAGCCGCTCTTTATCCTCCCCCGCGTGCCAAAGTCCCTTGCGGAGCCGCCCGTGCTGGTCGGCATCTGCATCGTTGCGGCGGCGATGGTGTACCTCTGGAGCACTCGGGCAAAGACGCCCGGTGGCTTTGCGATCATCCTCATCGGCGTTGCTCTCGCCCCGGCCTTGGTGCTCTGGCACATCCACATTCCAAGCTGGAAGGATGAGCTGCCTGCCGCGGAGCGTTGGTTGTACTTGCCGCTGGCGGGAATCGCGCTTCTCGCCGGCTACCTGCTCAACCAAAGCAAACAGCGCGCGATCCGGACGATCGGCTTTGCACTTCTTCTGGTGTACGCCGGTGCCGCCTGGATCCGGACGCCAATATACGCGTCGAATCAAACCTACATGGCATTCGCATTGGATCAGTTGAAAGACTCTGACGACGCGTCGCTTTCGCCGCCAGACAGGTACGTGTCTCGTTTGTACCGCGCAGTACAGCTCAAAGATGAAGGCCATTCGGCCGAGGCGCTTCCGCTCCTCGTGGATGCAACCAAGATTGCGCCTTGGCTCGCGGACGCCTGGAAGCAATTGGGTGCGGTCCACTTCAACCTCGGTCATGCCGCCGAAGCAGAGCGTGCTTTGAAACTGGTGCTTTCGCCGGAGTTCGCAAACAATCTGGAAGGGTTGCGGCAGCGCGCCGAGTACCACAACGACACTCTGGAGCGAATGGACCGGCTCCCTCTTTACGAGTTGCTGGCTCGCGCCTTGATCCAGCAGGGCAAGACGGTCGAAGCAGCCAAAGTGCTTGCCCGAGCGTCACAGCTGAGAGCGTCACGGGGTAGACTGGCGCCGACCTCCTCGTCGCCGCAGGCCGCGGCTCGCTGAGGCTAGGCGGGGAACAGCGCGAATTCTATCCCAATCGGGGCCATAGCGGGTCGGCCGTGCCGAACGTCGCCGCCATGACGGTAACGTCTGCCGGATAGCGCAACGCAGATGCTTGACCGCTGTCTTCTGATCGGATGTGGCCTCATTGCGGGGCAGGAGGGGATCCATGAAATTGGCATCGAAGTGCGGCTGGGTGGCGGTATTCGCGTTTTCAGCGACGATGCCGAGCGCGTTCGCGGGGCAATCCGGTTGGTTTTGGCAGAACCCGCTCCCGCAGGGCAGCAGTCTCCATGGGGTGGTTCATTTGGACGCATTCACTGCGGTAGCCGTCGGCGGCGGCGGAACCGTTCTGCGCACCGGAGACGGAGGAGCGAGCTGGACTTTGCAAACGACTGGGGCAACCAACACACTCAAGGCGATCTCCTTCGGCGATGCGAGCACGGGCTTCGCGGTGGGAGCCGCCGGAACCATTCTGCGCACGGACGATAGCGGCGAGACCTGGAACGCTCAAACAAGCGGAACAAGCAATACGCTCAACGGGGTTTCTTTCGTCAGCGCCAGCGTCGGCACGGCCGTAGGCGAGCGAGGGACAATTCTGCGCACCGAGGATGGCGGCGCTACCTGGACTCCACAGTCCACCGACGTACGCTTCTCTTTGAATTCCGTCTCGTTCGCGGATGCGAACACCGGGATTGCGGTAGGCATGGAAGGCGTCTCGGGAATCATTCTGACCACCGCGGATGGCGGTGCAACTTGGATGGCGCAGTCCAGCCAGACCGACGGTCAACTCCTGGCCGTCGCATTCAGCGACTCCCACACGGCGGTCGCGGTCGGCGAGATGGGATTCATTCTTCGCTCGACCGATGCTGGTGCGAGCTGGAGGTTTCAGAACAATCCGACCGGTATCACGCTCAACGGCGTTTCCTTCGCGGACTCCGACGTCGGTGCAACCGTCGGCGACTCCGGCACCCTCCTGCGAACCAGCGATGGCGGCGTCAGTTGGACGGTGCAACGCACCGGGACTGCCAATCCACTCTATGCAGTGTCCTTCGCCGATCCCGGCACTGCCAGCGCGGTGGGCTATACGGGGGAAATCTTCCGCAGCGAGGACGGCGGCCTCTCTTGGTTGCCGCAAACAACGGGAATCCTGTTTTCACTCAACAAGGTCTCGTTGGTGGACGCGAACACGGGAACCGCGGTCGGCCCTTCGGGAATCATCCTGCGGACCATCGATGGCCAAAGCTGGACCCGTCAGTCCAGCGGGGTCACCAGCACCCTCAATGGCGTCTCGTTCGTGGATGCGAATACGGGGATGGTTGTGGGCTCATCCGGGACCATTCTGCGGACGCTCGACGGTGGCGATACCTGGACGGTCCACTCCAGCGGAACCGTCACCTTTCTCATTGCCGTCTCATTCATAGACACCGCGAGCGCGGTCGTCGTTGGCCAACAAGGAACCATTGTTCGGACCGACGATGGGGGGAATACCTGGGTCATCCAAGCGAGCGGAACCAACAACACCCTGCTTGGGATCTCGTTTGTCGACGTGGACGTCGGCACCGTGGTGGGAGCGGCGGGCACCATTCTGCGCACCACGGACGGCGGCGCTCACTGGCAGCAGCAAGTCGCGGGAACCAGCGAGACCTTGGAGGGAGTTTTCTTCGTCAATGCCAACGTCGGCACCGCGGTCGGGGAGAATGGAGCCATCTTCCGCACCGAGAGTGGTGGCACAGAGTGGAAACGGCAGGCCGGAGGGACCGCGAGCTCTCTGCGCGACGTTTTTTTCGTGGACCGTAGCACTGGCGTAGCGGTGGGCAGCGGAGGAACAATTCTTCGGACCACGGATGCGGGCGGGCATTGGGTGCCGCAGAACAGCAGGACCGATAACTGGCTCGCTAGCGTTTCGTTCGCAGATGCGAACGTCGGCGTCGTGGTCGGGCTGGGTGGGACGATACTTCGGACCGACACCGGAGGAGGGTAGCTGACGGGACGCCTCAGAGGCTTGCGCGATGATCGAAAGATCGCGCGGCCCCGCGCCCAGGGTGAGCGGGTGCAGATCCGCTCCCGGTACAAAGCGAGACAAAAAAAGCGCCCGGCCAACTCAGCGGGGGTTGATCAGTTTGATCAACAAAACCCCGCGCTGCGCCGCACCAAGAGTTTTGCTGAGTTGCGAAAAATCGATCGCCGCGTTCGAGCCAATGCTCAAAGGGGGCTAAGCGCGCTCGGTTGGAAACGCCACTTACGGAGTGCAGGAGGCGTAGGCCATCTGAGCGTTGAGAACGCCGCCCGCTGCGCCCGGCGTCGCCGCTCCTAATGTTCCTTGACCATCGTGGCTGAGGGAAGGCCATGCCTGGATGAAGCGTAGCTGCCCGCCGAACGGCGTGGGATCGCCCTCTTGCGCGACGATCACCAGACTTCCGTCTGGCTCGTTGTTCAACAACGCCTGAACATCGCCGCCCGGCGTTCGAACCGTGACCCAAAGCGCGAGCTTACCGGCGTCGTCCAGCGGGGCCAGCGGATTGCGCGAGTATGCGATGCCGATCACCTCCCCATTCCCGACGGCGTCATGAAAGGCGACTGCCTTGCGAAAGTCGCCGGGGGAGCCGGCGAACCAGCCCGCGCTGAAACCCGTGTCCAGTCGAACGTCGCTCATGAATGCAACCTGGCCGGCGTTGTTCAAGATCGGCGCCTCGAAGTCCGCGTATGTGCCACCCATCGGTGTCGGATCACCGACGGCCGCGTACCACTGGTGGGATCCGTCAGACGAAACGAAAACGCCGCCAAGAGCCTGGCCGCCGGTGACGTATCCGCGGAAGCTGATTTGCCCGAGGTCGTTGATGTCACCCAGCGGTCCGGTGGGGATGACGGTGTTGTCGATGAATCCAAATTGTTCGGTGACGATCGCCCAGAAGAAGCCACCACCTGGGGCGGGATCCGCAGTCGCCACGACTTTGCTGACCGTCCCACCATCCCACAGGAAGAGATCGCCGTATCGAGACCCTCCGGTGATGGCGGCGAAAGCGACCTGCCGGAGGTTGTTGAGCGAGCCCGGGCCGATCGCGGAGAAAGTGCCACCGAGCGGAGAAATATCTCCCATGGCCGCCACCTTTACGATCGCGCCGGTATCTGCCTGATAGAGGAAAAGGCCTCGACGAGACTCTCCACCATAGACGTCTGCAATGAACAGGATGTCTCCGGCGTCGTTGAGTGCCGGCACGAACACGGTGCCGGTGAAAAAGCCAGTGAACGTGCCCCCAATCGGCGACGGATCTCCGCACTGCGAGCCGGGATCTCCGCTGCCGCCGCCTCGACCGCATCCGATTGCGATTGGAAGTAGACCATCGGCGCTGGCGATGAAGACGCCTTGATTGCGTTCAACGGCATTGACCACTGCCATGAACGCAATTTGCCCCGACGAGTTGATGGTGGCGGGATTTCCCCACCCTTGAGGATCCAGCGTCCCACCGCCCGGCACGTCCTCTCCGTACCAGGCGATACCCGAGAGCTGGCAAGTATCGGGTGCCGCCGTAAGTCGCCTCGCCTCCGCAGCGGGCGCGGCGGTTTGGTCGATTCGCTCGATGACGACGTCATCATGCGACTTCAAGTAGAGGCTCTGCGCCATTGCCGGTGTCGCCACCAGGATGGTCGCCGCGCAGAACGCAAAGACTCCGATCCGGCTCTTTTCTCTCTGCCCCATATTGCCCCTCCCGCCTCGAATTGCGACGCGTCTTAGGGGCCGCGTCGTAGCGTGTCAACGATGCTGAGCGACCACGAGATCGCCTGGAGGCGCTTGTAGCGCTACAGCGGCGCTACCTGTGCCAATCTGGTGTGGGCGCCCCGCAAACTCAGTGCTTCCCAAGCGGTTGCGTGAATTGCGCGTCGGCACATCGCCTGCAGAGCTGGCTCGCCGCAGCAACCAACCCTCAACATACAAAGGAAAGAAGGAATCCTGGCATGAGAAAGTTCCTGGCAGTTCAGGCGGCTGTGTTCGGTTTATCGTTTTTGGCTGGACCTCGGCCGGCGCTCGCCAAGAACGAGCAAAGTAAGCCTCGTGGGGTTTCCGCCAGCGCGAAGGTCGACCCGGCCGAAGCCAGCGCGGACGTCAGCCCCACCTTTGACCTTGCCCCCCGCGTCGAGTGGAGGTTTTTCAACTGGGCGGAGTTCACTCCAAAAGGAACCCAGACGTTATCGGAGAGCGGCTCCCTCTTCGTTTTTGGGCTGGATCCTCGATTCGCCTTCGGACCGAACAAGCGGTTTTTTGTCGAAGCAGACACCAGTGTCTACCTGGGGAAAGTGGATTACGACGGGGCCCAACTAAACGGCGTCCCGGTCAAATCGAAAACCGGTTATTTCGGTTTCGAGCTAGCCCCGACCGCGGGCTATGTCTTCTCCCTGGGCTCGCGTTTCCAGTTGACGCCGATGGCCGGCATTGGCTTCGAGTACTGGAACCGGGACGTGGGCGATGGGGACGCTCGAGGTTACGACGAGAAGTACACGGTTTATCGCATCCAGACGGGTGTACGAGGGACGTATCTTTTGAATCGAAACGTTCGATTTCATTCGACGCTGCAGCTCAAGGTCCCAGTGGCCATTTCGGAGTCCGTTCGCGTCGGCGCCAGAGGCGTAGGACAGCCGGCGGATATTAGTGTCTCGCCGGGGATTTCGCCGGCCATCCTGGTTGAAGGTGGAAGCACCATTTACGGGTTTAACGTCGCGCTCTATTTCGAGACCTGGACTCTAACGCAGTCCAACCTCGACAAAGGAATGTTGCAGCCGGATTCCACGAGGAAGCTCTTCGGACTCCGAGTCGGACATTCCTTTAGCCTTTAAGCGGCAGCGAGGAGCTTTGGCCGTTTGCCCAAACTTACTTTTTGGCCGCGGCGGCCTTGTGGGCAATGAGGCCAAAGCCCTTCGCCGTTGCATCCTTCTCGAGAGCTTCAAGGCGGGCACGGCCAGCGACCCTCTGGCCGGATTTCATCTCGATTTCGCCCAGGGCGAGGCGCGCCTCGAGCTGAGGGCGCACGAAGCCATACTTGTTGGTCTCCGCCAGAGTCGCTTTGAGGCTTTCCATGGCGCCCTGCGTTTTGCCGAGTGAAGCACGAACCTGCGCAGCAACGATCTCCACCGCGACGCGCGCGATCCGGTCTTGGCTTCTCCGCACAACTTCCAAGGCGCGGCCAATGGCTTCCTGGGCCTTGTCTGGCTGATGTTGCGCAAGAAAGGCTCTGGCCAAGATCGCCCTCCCCTCGGCCGCGAAGTCGGCAGCGTGCTCGCTGTCGTATTCTGCGATTGCCTTTTGGGCGATCGGCTCCGCCTCGGAAGGGCGGCCCTCTTCGATGGCCAACCACGCGAGGATCAGCTCGGTTTGGGCGATGTTTCGCTTTTCGCCAAGTTGCTTTCTGATCGCGAGAGCCTCTTCTCCGTTCTTCCGCGCGCCGGCGAGATCTCCCTCCTCGCGGAGAACCTGGCTGAAATTGTGTAGGGCAAAGGCCAATCCATTCTTGTCGCCCATCTCGCGCCTCACCAGCAGCAACTCCTGGTAGGTCTTTCGCGCTGAGGCCAGGTCTCCCTGTTCCATCGCCAACTCACCCAGATTGTGCAGCACCAGCGAGATCCTCAAACGGTCTTCAATCTCGCGCGCGATCGCCAGCGACTCTTGGTACTTACTCTTCGCGCCCGCCCAGTCTCCCTCGGTATACAAGACGTTCCCAATCCCGATCAGGCTCGCGCCGATGTCGCTCTTCTTGCCGAGCTCCCGCCGAATCACCAGGGACTGCTCGTACATTCGCTTCGCGCCGGCCAGGTCACCCTGATCCACGAGCACGTTCGCGATGTTGTTCAAGATCATCGCCACCGAGGCCTGGTTGCCCGCTTCGCGGAAGAAAGTCAGCGATTCTTCGAATGCCGCTTTCGCACCGGTCAGGTCTCCCCGGTTCTTCAGAAGAGTTCCAATGGAGTTTCGGGCGCGAGCCACTCCGGCTTTGTCCCCTGCCGCGGCATAGATCCGTTGAGCTTCTTCGTAGGCGGATTGCGCTCTCAGAGGCTCGCCCAGGGCGCCCAGTGCCCCCCCTTCGAGGAGTCGCGCCGCGGCGACCAACAGCTTGGCTTCCTTGGCGTCGCCTTTCGCGGCCGCTCTGGCCGCCGCCTCCCGTTGGCGCTTGGAGTCCGAGAGGGACTGGGCGGCTTGGGCTTCGGCGAGGTAAATCTGCGGGGCATCCCGTTCCGATGAGGGTAGCCTTGAAAGCGCTTCAGTCGTGGCCAAGGCGGCCCTGCCTTTGCCGGCCGAGATTTGGGCCTCCACCAGCCGCAGCCCATGTTCCACATTGTCAGGGAAGAAATCCCAGAGCGTCTGATAGATCTCAACCGTTTTGTTCCACTCGTGGGTGGTCTCACGATAGCGCCCTTCAACGATCAGGCGCTGCTCTCGGGATAGGTTTGCGGATAGGTCGAAGGCTCTCTTGGCTTCCTGCTCCGCCTTCTGTTCATAACCCAGCCTCGACCAGGCGACGGAGAGTGCGGAGTGGGCGAGGGGGTGGTTTTGGTCCTCGGCCACCGCTTTTTCCAACAAGTCGCGCGCGCCCAGAGCATCGAAGACCCGCAGTTTGGCCAGTCCTTCCGAATACAGCCGCGCCGCCTCGGGAGCCGCGGGAAGCGATGCCCGAACCCCCGCCGCTTCGGACCTGGAGACTTCCTCGACGCCAAGCTTGTTGCGCAGCTGCCCTCCAATCCCGGACACCAGCTCGAACAGGTTCTTCTGCGTCCCCGTTTGCGCGATCGCGGCAATTGTTTCTCCCGCCGCGGCGTCCTGAAGTCGCACGTCCAGTCGGATCTGCCCGCCGGAGTCGTCGCCCAAGCCGAGGTACGCACCGACCACCACCAATTCCGCGCCTAGGTTGTTGCGCACCCGGAGCAGCGAGTCGGGGGCGAGTGGCTGGGCCTCGCTCAGCGCGAGCTCCATCTTCATCCGCGCCACGTTTTCTTCGGGAATCGTCCTCAGCTTCTCGCCGGCAGCCAGCTCGGTGGTGAGCATCTCGGAGAGGGCAGTGGAAAGCCAGGCGTGCTCGGGCCGCCCGGAGAGGTTCTTGAAGCCGAGCACGGCGACGGAACGCCGGGTCTTCATCGGCGCGGAAGGGGCAGCGCTTTCGTTCGCTGTTCTGATGCCGTGGGACGGACGTTCCCGCCAGCGTTGAAGGCTCAGCAACAAAAACGACGCGAGCGCCAAGGCCAAGGCCCCCGCCGCGAATAGAGGCCAGCGCCGGCGAAGAGCCGGCTGCGCTGTCGGAGCCGCGTTGGCACCGGAGGAAGGCGAAAGCCTTTGCAGTTGGGTCGCCAGCTCTCGAGCTGACTGAAAGCGGTCCTCGGGATCCTTTTCCAGGGAGCGCCAGACGATTTCCTGCAGGTCCACCGGGACCTGCTTGGGCAGGTCGGCAGGGTCGTCGTTTAGGATGGCGTAAGCGGTTTCAACCAAGGAGCCCGCGTCGAAGGCGCGCTTGCCCGAGAGCATCTCGTACAAAATGGCTCCCGCGCTGAAGATGTCGGAGCGGCGATCGGCGGGATGACCGCGGACCTGCTCCGGGGACATGTATCCCATGGTTCCTAGGATGGTGCCGGTCTGGGTTTGCGCGGCTGAACGGCCGTCGGAGCTCTGTGGCTCGGGCTCGAGCAGCTTGGCTAGGCCAAAGTCGAGAATCTTCAGCCGTCCATCCCGAGTGATGAAGAGGTTCTCTGGCTTGAGGTCGCGATGGACGATTCCCCGCTCGTGCGCCGCTGCCAGGCCATCGACGAGCTGGGTGAGATACTCCTTCGCGCTGTTCGCATCGAGCGCCGTTTCCCGGAGGCGCTCGCGCAGCGTGCAGCCCTCCAAGAGCTCCGAGACGATGTAAGGGCTTCCCTCGTGCATCCCGATGTCGTGGACGGTGAGGACGTTGGGGTGGTTGAGCGAGCCCGCCGCTCGCGCTTCCTGCTGAAACCGCCGCAGCTCCTCATCGTCATGGATGGCCTTGGCGAGGAACTTGATCGCAACCGGGCGGCCGAGTTTGATGTCGCGCGCCGCGAAGACGCGCGCCATGCCGCCTCGGCCGAGCTCGTTTTCGATGACGTACCGATCGCTCAACGTCGAGCCGCGGTCCGCAGACGAATCAGGAGCGCCAGGCCCCGAAATCACCGTCGGCTCGACGTTGGCGTTCACCGGCGATTGAGATCCGCCCTCCTTACTCATTGTCCTGCTCCCGGCGCCGGATGCTAAACGCGGAGCCGGCCTGGCTCAAGGGCACGCTAGTCGCGGAAATCCTTCAAATCGAGGCGATAGCGCTTGATCCACCGCTGCACTTGTGTCCGGGCTTTGCCGAGCGCCTGCGCAACGGCGGTCACGTTGCCACCGTGTCGCTCCAGAAGTGTCCGGATCTCCTCGCGCCTTCGGCGGTCGCTCTCGGACAATCGCTTCTGCTCCCGCTCCTCTGGGACGCCGCCGAGCCTCTGCCACGCCTTCTTCGCCGCCGCTCCGCGAATCGATTCTGGAAAGTGCGCCACCTCGACCGGTCCGGTCCGCGCCAACAGCACCGCGGGCAAAAGGTACTTCTCCAACTCGCGGACGTTGAGCGGCCAGGGGTACGAAAGCAGGGCGCGCGCCGCGTCGTTGCTGAACTCCACCTGGCTCGAGCGTTCCACCATGTCTCTTTTGAGTAGCCGGCTGATCAACAGCCCCAAGTCCTCACGGCGTTGCCGAAGCGGAGGCAGAGAGAGGGCAAAGCCGGAGATGCGCGCCAGCAGATCGGAGCGAAACTCGTTTTTCTCAACCATCGCATCGAGGTCGCGGTGGGTCGCCGCGAGCAATCGAATGTCCACCTTCGATGGTCGGCTCGCGCCCACCGGCAACACCTCGCCCTCTTGCAGGACTCGCAGCAGCACCGCCTGGGCCGAAAGCGGCAAATCCCCGATCTCATCCAGGAAGAGCGTCCCCCGGTCGGCGGTCCGAACGAGTCCCATCCGGTCCTCCTCCGCACCCGAGAACGCGCCTTTGCGATAGCCGAACAGCTCGGATTCCACCAACGCTTTCGAAATGGCGCCGCAGTTCACTGCAACGAACGGACCGGATCTCCCGGACAGTCGGTGGATCCCATTGGCGACAACTTCCTTTCCCGTGCCGCTCTCGCCTCGGATGACGATGGAAACGGAGGAGGGCGCGATCGCCTCGAGTTTTTCGAATTCCTCAGCCAGCAAAGGCACCAGAGTCGCAAGGCCCGCGGCGGACTCACGCAGCCCATCGGCCTTCACCAGCGCCGGTCCCTTCGATGGGCCGGGGAGCGCTGCCCGGAAGGAAAGGAACGCGTGGCCGACCTCGATGAGATCGCCATCCACCAGCTCCGCGCGCTTGATCCACTGGCCGTTGACCGCCGTTCCATTCTTCGACTTCGCGTCTTCGATCACCCAGGATCCCATGACGCGGTGGATCAGGGCGTGCGACGAGGAGATCCAAGAGTCTGGAAGTCGAAGAGCCAAGCGGCCCTGGCCTTGCTGATCCACCCGAGCGGCTGTGCTGTCGGGACTGCGGCCGATCTCCACGGACTCCACCTCGTCGAGGCACAAGCGAGCGCTCGAGGTGTGGGGTTGGTCGCACTGAAAAACGAAGAACAGGTATGGGCTGACGCCCGAAGCTGAAGAGGGTCTCACCTGTCGGGTGAGGGTCGACCCCTGCCAACCAGCGGACTTGCTCATTTCACCCTCTCCGTCGTCCGAAAGATCCTCAGTGTGGATCTACCACGTTGTTTGGGTGGACAAGGCTCGCTGCTCATGGTCCCGGGCTTGATATTCGCCAGTCTGGAATGCCGCGGGTAGACACTGCCGTAACCAGGCACAGACGAGGAGCTTCGCAAGGAGCGGCGGGTCGTTGATGTCGATCAACGGAGGCCAATGGCCTCGCGCACGTGCGTTGCCGGCTTTCGGCCGCTCCGACTAACAACTATTTCGGATCGTTGTGGGTGACAAAAACGGTCGCCGGTGGCCGTTTTTGTCACCCGAACCGGTTCAGGAAGCTTCAAGCAGGTCCGCTGCGGGCAGCAAAAACGGAACAGTGCCGGATCCTGTCTCGTCGAAGACGCGCAACGGCCTACAGAATCACAGGGAACCTGGAGATCGCGAGCATCCTTTAGCGGTTGCGCCTCGCCGGTCGTCTTTGGGCTTCTCACGTCAAGCGATGCTAGGCGCGATTCGGCCGACGAGGGACCCTAGGTCGCCCGGGCGGCTGCGCTCCGCTGGGTCTCGGCGCTTGGACATTGGGCGGCGACCAAGAGCCGGGTGGGCTGAGGCCGCGCGGCTTGTGCGCGAGCGGGCGCACGACCAACTGCTCGACCTGCCGACCGCGACTCGATTCGACGAGGAAGAGTGCACGTGGTAGCGCGGGGAGCCGTCCTGCGAGTGTTGCAAGAGATGTTCGTCGAGTAAGGGCGACTCGTTGCCGCAGCGATTCGACCGCTCGTTTCCCGCCGTTGCGCCGCCGGCTTTCACCGCGCTAGAGTCCCGCCCCCGCTTTCGGAAGTCGGGAAATGGGCTCACGTCCGCATCTGGATCGCCGCGGAGAACGCCAGATCGTGAACGAAGGCTACATCGAGGACGTCACGAAGGTTCTCTTGCCCAACAAGGTCGCCGTCGTGGCGGAAATCGAAGAGGACTGGACCACGCCCGTGGACACCCGGATGGAGGCGATCGGCGGGACCGTCTTCCGCCGGGCCCTGTCGGAGGTGAAAGACACACTCGATCGCGAAGAGGTGGCGGCGATGAAGGCCGACATCGTGAAGATTCGCGTCGACGACAACCTCGGCTCCACG
>Ga0126384_10002105_pt1 | contig 12010 bp, 6 predicted proteins | sample PanSoiMetPlot_36_FD_92543 | JGI IMG/M metagenome (GOLD analysis project Ga0126384, IMG submission 92543) | Tropical forest soil microbial communities from Panama - MetaG Plot_36 | ecosystem: Environmental > Terrestrial > Soil > Tropical forest > Bulk soil | place: Panama | collected 2016-02-17 | reverse complement strand
GCGTGCGTACGGCAGTTTCACTCGTTCGTTCACGTTGCCAAACACCGTTTCAACTGAAGGTGCAACCGCCGATTATCGTAACGGTGTGTTGCGCGTGACATTGCCCAAGCGCGAGGAAACAAAGGCGCGACGCATCGAAATCAAGGGAGAGAGCGCAGAAGCTCCTAAGACCATCGAAGCCAAAGCAGAAGGTTCCAGGGCAGCGGCCGGCAGAGCCTAACGCGCACATTAAGAGTCTTCTGCAGGGGGGCGATGGTTTTTGCCATTCGCCCCATTTATTTTCCACAGATCACGGCGCAGAGAGACATTAGTCATAATAGACGTCACGATTTCATGAACGAACCGATAAGTTTGGCGGCGGGGTTTACGAAATGAGACTAGATAAATTCACACTTCGGGGACAGGAAGCCATTCAGGCGGCCATCGAACTCGCCGAACGCAATCAGAATCAGCAAGTCGAGCCCGAACACATCTTGTGTGCAATGCTCGAGCAGGCCGAGGGAATCGTCCGCCCCTTGCTGGGCAAACTCGGCGCCAACGTCCAGGTTATCAAGAACGATTGCGAAGCGGCAGTAGGACGGTTTCCACGGGTACAGGGAGGCCAGCAGTACTTTAGCCCGCGTTTGACGCAATTGTTCACCGCCGCGCAGAAGGAAGCCGAGAGAATGAAGGACGAGTATATCTCGACCGAACATTTGCTCCTGGCGATCGCTGACGAGAAGGATGGCAACGCCGGAAAAATTCTGCGGCAGCACGGCATCAATCGCGATGACCTATTAAAAGCGATCGAACAGACCCGCGGCGGTACTCGCATTACTGACCAAAATGCCGAGGCGAATTACCAGGCATTGGCGAAGTACGCGCGCGACCTGACGGACCTTGCACGGCAGGGAAAGCTCGACCCGGTGATCGGCCGTGATGACGAGATTCGGCGAACGATACAAGTCCTCTCGCGCAGAACGAAAAACAACCCTGTTTTGATCGGCGAGCCCGGTGTCGGCAAGACCGCCATTGTTGAAGGCTTGGCGCAACGAATCGTTTCCGGCGACGTCCCGGAGACGCTTCGGAACAAACGGCTCGTGGCGTTGGACCTTGGCGCAATGCTCGCCGGTGCGAAGTATCGCGGTGAGTTTGAAGACCGATTGAAAGCGGTCCTGAAAGAAATCGAGAACGCCCAGGGTCAAATCATCTTGTTCATCGACGAACTCCACACGCTGGTCGGCGCCGGTGCCGCGGAAGGGGCTATCGATGCTTCCAATATGTTGAAACCAGCCCTGGCACGCGGCGATCTTCGTTGTGTCGGAGCGACCACGCTCAATGAATATAAGAAGTATATCGAGAAAGACGCTGCTCTCGAGCGACGCTTTCAGCAGATCTATGTAGGCGAGCCTTCCGTCGAAGATACAATCGCGATCCTGCGCGGCCTGAAAGAGCGATACGAAGTACATCATGGCGTGCGCATCAAAGACTCGGCTATCGTTGCTGCGGCGACGCTTTCCAACCGCTACATTACAGATCGCTTTCTGCCTGACAAGGCCATCGACTTGATCGACGAAGCAGCCTCGCGCCTTCGGATTGAGATTGATTCTCTGCCTCAGGAAATTGATCAGGTCGAGCGCGAAACTATGCAGCTTGAAATCGAGCGTCAGGCGCTTCAGCGCGAAGAAGACGAGCGGTCGAAAGGACGTCTGCGCGAGATTGAACAACGGATCGCAGACCTCAAAGAAAAATCTTCCGGCATGAAAGCGAAGTGGCAGACGGAAAAAGAGCACATCGAAACTATGCGCAAGTTGAAGGCTGAATTGGAGCAACTGAGACTCCAATTGGACCAGGCGCGCAATGCCGGTGACCTGGCGCGGGCTTCCGAGATTCAATACGGAAGAATTCCGGAAATTGAACGACAACTTGAAGCAGAGCAGCTCGAACTCGGGAAGATCCAACAGGATGGCGTCACTTTGAAAGAGGAGGTTGACGAAGAGGACGTCGCCGAAGTGGTAGCGAAGTGGACTGGCGTCCCCGTCTCGAAAATGCTTGAAGGGGAGATGCAAAAACTCCTGACGATGGAAGAACGTCTGCGTCAAAGAGTTATTGGGCAGGATGAGGCGCTGACCGCAGTGGCGAACGCCGTCCGGCGTGCACGGGCCGGGTTACAGGATCCGAATCGACCAGTCGGATCGTTCATTTTTCTCGGGCCGACGGGCGTCGGCAAAACTGAAACTGCGCGCGCTTTGGCAGAGTTCCTGTTTGACGACGAACGCGCAATGGTGCGGCTCGACATGTCCGAATACATGGAGAAACATGCGGTTGCGCGCATGATTGGCGCGCCGCCGGGTTACGTTGGTTACGAGGAAGGCGGCCAACTGACTGAAGCCGTTCGACGGCGGCCTTACAGTGTCATTCTCTTTGACGAGATCGAAAAGGCACATCCAGACGTATTTAATGTGCTACTCCAGATTCTGGATGATGGCCGGCTGACGGACTCGAAAGGCCGAACGGTCGATTTTAAGAATACGGTGCTGATTATGACTTCGAATCTCGGTTCAAGAGAGATCCAAGCCGTCAGTGATGACGAGAAACAGGTTGGGGAAGCAGTCACGCAGGTGCTTCGCGACCACTTTAAACCTGAGTTTCTCAACCGGATCGACGATATCGTGATTTTCCATCGGTTATCGCGCGATCAAATCACGCAGATTATTGACGTGCAGCTCGAGCGTCTCAGAGCGATGTTACGCGAGCGGAATATATCGCTGGTTTTGGAGGATTCGGCCAGGGAGTTATTGGCCCGCGAAGGTTACGATCCACAGTTTGGAGCGCGGCCCCTGAAACGGGCGATCCAAACTCTCATACAGAATCCATTGGCGATGAAACTATTGCAGGGAGAAATCCTGCCGGGGCAGACTGTTGTGGTTTCAGCTTCCAACGGGGAGCTCCGATTTACTCCGCAGAGGGCGGCGGTTGCTGCATAAATTGTGGCGAATGTGATGGATTACTTTCGGTCAGTGTCGCTGGCAAGCCGTTTGCTTGTTTGCCACGCGGAAGATTCTTGTTGCACTGAAACGCAACGATGCATATGCTCTGAAACATCAAATGGCGCGAGCGAATGCGCAATTTGAAAGCCCGAAACGGAAATTGAAATGGCGGATTTAGAAGCATATCGCGAAAAGTTTGGAGAGAGCGGCCAGCGGGTTTTGCAGAGCGCGCTCGGTGAGTCAAAGCGTAGAGACCAAAACTACATCGCGATCGAACATATCATCCACGCTTTAGCAAAAGAAGAGCCCGAGCTCTTCAATTCCACCATTCGAAGTCTGGCCATCGATCCAGATCTGGTGCGAAGCAAAATCGATAAGCGACTCGACAATGCGCGCCAGCACGTTGGTAAAGGCGTCCGCATCGCGCCGGACACGACCGATTTATTCAAACGGGCGACGGAGCGGGCTCGGTCGCGTGGCCGCAAGACAATTGAAGCCACAGACATTTTTGATGTGCTTTCCAAATACGACAATCCGCTAATCGAAGTGCTAAAAACTTTGGGAGCAAAACCGGAAGCGGTGGTCGAACACGTGCGTTCAAACGTCGACGTCCGGGAGCAACAGGACGAGCAGTATCGAAAGAAATTCGAACTGCCTGCTTACCTGAAACATTTTGGTCTGTCGCTCAATCGCATGGCGCGCAACGACAAGATTCCGCCGACGATCGGTCGCGAGCAGGAGATCCAGCAAATCATCGAGATCCTCTGTCACCGCGAGCGCGCTAATTCACCAATGCTCGTGGGCGAACCAGGGGTCGGCAAAACTGCGGTCGTCGAAGGACTGGCCCGGTTGATCGAGCTCGAGCCACAGAAGGTCCCGGCCCGTCTTCGTAACGCCCATATCGTGCAACTACAAATGGGGGGCATCGTCGCCGGCACAATGCTGCGGGGGATGTTTGAAGAACGAATCAAAGGGATCATCGATGAAGTAAAAGAGCGCGACAATTTGATTTTGTTCATCGACGAAGCGCACACAATTATCGGCGCCGGCGCCGCCCTGGGAACGTCGTCAGATGCCGCAAACATGTTCAAGTCAGCGCTTGCCAAAGGCGAGCTTCGTATTATCGGCGCGACCACGTTGAGCGAATACAAGGAATACATCGCGGAAGACGAGGCCCTGGCGCGACGCTTCCGGCTGGTGAAAGTTTCCGAACCTTCAATTGGAGAAACGCGGGAGATCCTGCTCGGTCTGCGTCCGAGGCTCGAACGAAACTATTCCGTGCAAATCTCCGACGAGGCAATCAACACGGCGCTGGAGATGGCGCCAAAGTATATACGGAACCTTCATCTCCCGGACAAAGCGATTGGCTGGCTCGACACCGCGGCGGTGAAAGTCGAAATCAACGAACCGCATACGATGATCGTCAAGCCTGAGCACGTCATCGAGGTGATTTCTCAGGAATCGCGGATTCCCCGCGACATGATCTTTCGCGACACGACAGATCGCTTTGCCCTGACTGAGGTGCAACTATCGCGGCGGGTGATCGGTCAGAAGGAAGCCATCAAAGCGGTCGCGCAACGGTTGCGTCTGAATAAAGGGCCGTTGAAAGAATCGCATTACAAGCCCGACGGCGTATTGCTCTTCCTCGGACCGACTGGCGTCGGCAAGACTGAACTGGCGAAGGCAGTCGCCGAGTTCATGTTTGGCGACGAGCACAAAATGGTTCGCCTCGACATGTCCGAGTACAGTGAAGGCACGGTCAGTATCGAGAAGCTAATCGGCATGCCGCGGGGGATTGTAGGTTCTGAGCGCGGCGGCATTTTGACTGAACAACTGCGCGAGAATCCCTACACGGTGCTGTTGCTGGATGAAGTCGAGAAGGCCACGCCTTATCTGATGAACTTATTTTTGCAGGCCTTCGATGAAGGATGGCTCACCGATGGACGCGGCCGGCGCGTTTACCTGTCCGACGCGATCGTCATCATGACTTCTAACCTGGGCTCGGAGAGCTTCAAGAAATACGAAAAGCCGCTTGGCTTTGGCACGAAGACAACCAACGACTTCCGCTCAGTGAAGAAGGAAATCATGAAAGCCGCCGAGCAGCGTTTCTCGCCAGAATTTCGTAACCGGATCGACGAGATAGTCGTCTTCGCCCCACTGACGATGGACGAAGTGAAACAGATCGCCGAACTTTACCTGGACAAGACGCGGCGACAGATGAAACGACAGGGTAAGTCATTCGAGATCACCGATGCCGCTATCGACCTGGTGACGGAAAAAGGTTTCAGCACGCAATATGGCGCTCGCTTTCTGAAACGCTACATTGATGAACACGTAAAGCTCCCCATCACCACAATGTGGAAACAGGGATCGAAATTCGCAATTGACGTTGAAGATGGCGAAATCGTGGCCAAGATCGTGCCGCGGATTCTGGTGCACAAAGACAAACCTGATACTAAGGTGTAATGCCGGATTTTCAGGTTGACGAAAAAGAGCCTCGGGGTTCCGTTGAGGCTCTTTTCTTTTTGTGCTGTAATGAAAATCCACCGGTAGCCCGGTACCAGACGTCTCAGTCATGCGATCTTCTGTATCCTTCAAGATTAGCCTGACAATCTTCACCGCGATCCTTGTCTGTGCGACGCTGCTTTTCGCTCAGAACGAGAAGTCTTCGACACCAGACGACAAGGCCGAGCAGATTCTCGGAAAAGCGATTCAGGCAGTTGGCGGTAACAACTTTTTGAAGGTTCAAACGGTAACGGGCCGCGGTTTCTTCACCGAGTTCAAAGACGGCAGTCCGACGGTCCCCAATAAATTTATCGACTATATCGCCTACCCCGATCGCGAGCGCACCGAATTCACTGGAGGCGGCGCCCGCACAATTCAGGCTAACGTCGCTGATAAAGGCTGGTTGTTTGATGGCGCTGCCCGCACCCTGAAGGATCAGACGGCGCAGCAGATAGACGAGTTCCGCTTCGGGATGATGACCAGCATGGAGAACGTGCTGCGTGGCTGGTGGAAGCCGAAGGGTGCAAGGTTGAGCTATGCCGGCCGGCGCGAAGCCGGCCTCGGACGGCGCAACGAGACCGTAAAACTGACGTATCCGGACGGTTTCTGGGTGGAATATGAGTTCGCCGCAACCGACGGGACGCCCGCCAAGGTGCTCTATAAGCGAAAGCTGAAGAACCCTGACACGGATGAAGTCGTAGAGGTTGCGGAAGAGGACCGTCTATTCAAGCATGTCAGCGTCGACGGCGTCCTAACCCCATTTATCATCGATCACTTTCGCAATGGCGTGCAGACCAGCCGCATTAATTACGAATCAGTCGAATACAACAAGCCGCTCCCTGACACTCTGTTTGCCAAACCCGCAAACATCAAAGCTATTAAGTAAACCGACGGCCGATTTTGGCGGCAGTTTTACGGATATAATCCTTCTGCGCTTTCCGTTGCAACGGGAAATAACCCGCCTTTTATCATTTGATTGCTTAAAAAATAGCGGTCTTTAGTTGCGTCAAATCCGCAGTTGCGACTATGCTGCGCGCCTCGGGTTAGCTTTCTAAGTCCAGCCGCACCGAAAAACTGACGGGGGTGGATTGACTGAGTAGTTGAGGCACACATCAACTGCGTTGCCACTAAGAGCACGGCAATCTGAATTTTGGGAATTCCGACGGAAACGCCGCGTGGTTAAAGAAAGCTACGCCCGTTTTTGCAGCCGGAGAATCCCTAGAGGATTAGCAACGCCGTAAGCGTGGCTTCTACGAGCGTTCTTACATCAATCGGATCCGCCGCGGGAGGGCTGTTCGTTTCTCCCGGGTGACTCGAATCGCCGGTGGTGATCAGAGTCGCGGAACATGGGGGACCCATTGACGTTTCACCAGGATTGCACCCTTGGGCTTGGGCGAAACCCGGCGAGAGTGATGCGAACGTCAATATGACAGCCCAAAGCAGTCTTTTGAGGTTTTTCATTCTTTCTCCTTTGATTGATGAAGTGATGGCAAGCTTGCGAGATTCTCAATGACAAAGCGTGTGATTCACATAGCGAACCTCCGAGCCAACATTGGCGCTTTAATGGCGCAAAGATTTTATCATCCCTTAAGAAAGGTATACCTCACATGAAGTTAACTCCCCAAATAACGGCCTCAGTTAAGCGAAATGGGGATTTATCTCGCACCGAGAGGGCTGAAGCAGCTTGTAGGCTGGCAAAAACGTTCGAAAGAGCTGGCGACTACGAGAGCGCTCATCAAGCGATAGTCGAATTCTGGCCCGATCGTTTCGGAATGCCCAACCTGGAAAAACTTGACAAACAGATTGCTGCAGAAGTGCTACTTCGAGCAGGCAGTTTGGCGGGAGCTCTCAGCAGCGGTGATCAAGCGGGCGGCCAGGAAATCGCGAAAAATCTACTCACGCGCAGCATTGAAAGCTTTGAACAACTACATGATCTGATAAAGAGCGCCGAGGCTCGTACTGATTTGGGAATTTGCTATTGGAGAGAGGGATCCTTTGACGAGGCACGCATCAATCTGGACAAGGCATTGGAGCTTCTCAATGATTTCAATTCTGAACAACGTGCGGTCACCTTAATATGGGCCGGAGTGGTGAGGATGGACGCCGGGCAGTTACATGAAGCTTTGCACGTCTATCAGGAAGCAGCTCCTGTGATCGAACAAACAACAGATGATGCGATCAAAGGTACGTTTCATAACGATTTTGGACTTGTGTTGCGACGGCTAGCTACGCCTGAAAATAGAGATGACTACGTCGATCGAGCACTTGTGGAATATGCAGCTGCAAGTTTTCATTTTGAACGGGCAGGAAATAATCGTTATTTGGCAGGTGTGGAAAACAATCTTGGATACTTGTTCTACAGTATCGGGCGATATGAGGACTCTCACAATCACCTCGACCGCGCTCGTCACCTTTTCTTTGAACTGGAGGACCAACGAACAATAGCTCAGATTGATGAGAATCGCGCCCGTGTTTTTCTCGCCGAAGGACGCCTTAAAGAAGCTGAACGAATTATTCGCTCGTCGGTGAAGACTCTGGAAAAGGGCGGCGAGCAGGCGCTATTGGCTGAGGCGCTTACTACCCAAGCCGTCATCCAGGCCAGACTCAGAAACTATTCGCGCAGCAAAGTACTACTGCAACGCGCAACCGAGATTGCCCAAACCGCCGGGGACCTGGCCGGCGCCGGCAAAGCGCAGTTAAGCATGATCGAAGAACTGAGCGGACAAACTCCGGCACTCGAGCTGGCCGTCATTTTCGAAACTGCTGCTGAGCTTTTGGATCGCTCCCAGGATCCATCCACCAACCAACGCCTCATTGCGGCCGCGCGGAAGATCCTCGCCCTGATGACTGCCGAGCACAATCGCGGCCTGAAGATCGAACCGGTTTCCTGGGAAGGCTTCTCGTTACGACGTGAAATCAAGAGAATTGAAAAGGTAGTAATCGAGCAGGCGCTGCGCGACGCCGGTGGATCAGTCAGCAAGGCCGCCCACCTGCTGGGTTTCAAACATCATCAGAGCCTCATCGCGCTTATTCAGGGACGTCACAGCGATCTTCAGGATCAAAGGTCAGTAGTTCGCCGCCGCCGGCGTCATCTGGTTTCTAAACGCAGCCCGGCGGGTCTGTCGACAGCTGCGCGCGTCCCCGCTTCAGGTAAGGCGATTACGGTCCTGCACGTCGAAGACAATCGGGCAGTTGCCAGAGTCGTTCGCGATCAGCTCGTCGGCGAGCGAATGCACGTCGAATCCTGCGTAAACGGCTTGATGGCCCTGGAGATTCTGAAAACGCCCGCTCGCTATGACGTCCTGGTCGTCGATGACAACTTACCGGGCTTGAGCGGACTCGAACTTGTCCTCAGGGTGAAAAGCATCGCCCATCGCAGCACGCTACCGATCATCATGTTGTCCGGTGCTGATTGCGAAAAGGAAGCGTGGCGCGCCGGAGTTGACGCTTTCCTTTTGAAACCGAACACGGTTGATCAACTCGCAACGACCATCAGCCGCGTAATGAACCATCACGAAAAGACACCCAAGGCTCGCGGCAACCACTAACCACGTTCCTCCTCACGCTCTCCACCGGGCCAGTTTTCCAAAACACCGGTCACTGATGACCGTCGGGACCATCGCCTGCCCTGATCGTCGACAATTACTTCGTTCGTGTTCGTGTCGACGGTGCGCCTGAGCTTTCCGGCGAATTACCTGGGCAAAGTTCCGCAGGATTGCGAGAAAACTCACACCGCAACCCGGTTTGTCATCGGAATGTCACGTGAAATCTTTCACGTTCTGTCGGCACATTCCTTGCTCAACCACTCGCGCGGGGAAAGAGAAGGTGTAGCAGTATCACGCGATTTCATTGACTGCGGTAACCATTGAGTTGGTAATCCGCAGCCCCCTGAGTACTGGTAGTTTTGCCAGTTTTGCTCGCCTTCGGTTTCATCAGATCATTCACAAAATATCCGACTCTTTCACCCCTGGAAGGAGGCTTCAGTTGAAACTGACCAAAACCATTAAGACGCTTCTCGTCTGCGGGTCAGTGTTGGGCGTAGGGTTGTGTCTGGCATCAGTCAGAAGTTCACAAGCTGTTGTTTTCTCAGACTCGGCTCTAAAGTCTGCCGTAGTTGCACCGGACGATAACAGTTACGTAGGCGATGACGCCTGTAAAGACTGTCACGAAGATCAGTTCAAGGCGTATTCGCGTACCGCGCACGCGCAGCTCGGCGCCGAGAAGACCTGGAAGGGCAAAGTGACCGGGTGCGAATCGTGCCATGGCCCCGGCAAAAACCACATTGCCGAGGGCGACATCACCAAGATCATTTCCTTCAAAAACAAGTCGTCTAAAGACGCTTCGGAAGTCTGTCTTGGCTGCCATGCTGGTAAAGAAGAACGAAACAACTTCCGGCGTGGCGAGCACTGGCGCAATGACATCGGCTGCACCGACTGTCACTCACCCCACTCAAACGTGGTCGGTAGAAATGTGGCGAGCTCGAATGCACTGGTGACGACGGCCAATGCTGAGAAGCCGGGCTTCTCGACCATCCGAATGTTGCGCGCGAACGATCCGCAGCTCTGCACCAGTTGTCATGCCGAAGTAAAGCCGGCGTTCTCGATGCCTTTCCATCATAAGGTTCTGGAAGGCGCGATGCGCTGCAGCGATTGCCACAATCCGCATGGCGGGTTCGAGTTGAAACAGACCAGATTGGCGACAGGCGCTGATGCCGCTTGCATCAAGTGTCACGTCGACAAGCAGGGTCCGTTCACGTACGAACATGCCCCGGTTAAGACCGAAGGCTGCGCTGCGTGTCACACGCCGCACGGATCGGCCAATCCGCGGCTCTTGAGATTTAGCTCGGTCAACCAACTGTGTCTGACCTGCCACAGTCTGGCCCATGATGTTGGAGCGACTGAACCGGCGGGCCCGCAACATAATCAAAACGCGCAATACAACAATTGCACCGCCTGTCACGTGAAGATTCACGGCTCGCGTACAAGTCCAGTCTACTTCCGCTGAGGCGCGGGCAGTAGCCCGTCCGTGAAGGACGGTGCCAGGCCGATCATTTTGGGGTAACGATTTACCGCGAGAGGAAACCGCGATGAGTAAGAGTATTTGTAATTTTCTGCGAATTCTGCCGGCGCTGGCCCTCGTGTTGACGCTCGCCGCCAGAGTCACCCAAAGCCAGTCAGAGAAGGCGTCGACTAATCCGAGCGATTCGAAATCCAAATCGAATAAGAAACTGGACGATTCGAAGAAGGCGAGCAAGTCAAAGAAGAATGATGCCGAACCAACTTCACAGACCGTGGGAGATGACGCGGGCGATTACACGGTGGTTGGCAGTATTGAGTTCGGTTACCGCGGCCAGCGAGTTGATGGCGACGTGAACAAGTTCAAGAGTGATCTGAATTACAAAGCCGGCCCACGACTATTCGATTCCAGCTTTTTGATGAAATCGAAAGATGGCAAAGGCGGCGGCCTGTTCGACACGCTCCTCGTAACCTCAACGGGCTGGGGTGCCGATCCATCCGGGAACATGAGGATCGACGTCGAGAATCCCAAATGGTATCGCTTTGAAGGAACTTACCGGCGCTTCAAGTACTATCGCTTTCTCAACAACATCGCCAATCCTACGTGGCTGTTTAGTCCCAATCCTACGCCGGCAAATCCTGTGACGGGACTGCATGGCTTTGACACTTACACCCGGATGGGCGATTTCGATCTCACCATTCTGCCAAAGAACCGGACGATTAGATTCAACGTCGGATACTCTCCTGAACGGTACCACGGCCCGGCCTTTACGAACTATCACATTGGGGGGAACGAGTTCTGGTTGCTTTCGAATCTCAGATCGCAAGCGAATGATTTTCGCTTCGGTGCCGACGGCAGCGTGGGAAAAGTTGATTGGTCTTTCCTGCAGGGCTTTCGCCGATTTCGGGATGACAGCACGGTAGACAACCAGGCAATCGGCTTGAATCGAAACGTGTCTACATCGGTCGCACAGTTGACCAGCTTCCTGCGCTCTGAACCAACCCGCGGCAGCGTCAACTTCACCCGCGGCAGCATACATACACTCCTGGCAGAGAAACTCGACATCACCGGTCGCATAATCTACAGCCGGACGACCTCGAACTCGACTTTTTTTGAGAACTTTACCGGCACCAATTGGAATCCTCGAATCACAGGATTTCCACCCACACCGCCGAATGCCCAGCCCAACACACTAAACCCGAGCTTCTACAACATTCCCGCGAACGTAAGACGACCGAATACGCTTGGCGATGTTGGGTTAACGTACCTGGCGACAGACAAGCTCCGTATCTCGAATACGTTCCGGGTCGAAGATTTCACGATTGATGGCATTGCCACCTTCAATGATTTCTTCTCATTAACCCGTCCCGTTACCGGCGGCAGCCGGACCGATACCATCAGTTTTACTAACCTGTCGGCAAACAAGATCACGCACTATCGCAAATACCAGGACATCGTCGAAGGCGATTATCAGATTAGCCGCAACTATTCGTTTCACTTCGGCTACCGGTATGCCCATC
>Ga0126384_10002104_pt1 | contig 12012 bp, 7 predicted proteins | sample PanSoiMetPlot_36_FD_92543 | JGI IMG/M metagenome (GOLD analysis project Ga0126384, IMG submission 92543) | Tropical forest soil microbial communities from Panama - MetaG Plot_36 | ecosystem: Environmental > Terrestrial > Soil > Tropical forest > Bulk soil | place: Panama | collected 2016-02-17 | reverse complement strand
CGGACCGTCGATGAAGTTAGCCTGCAAACTCAGCAATATGCCTGCACAGCGACTACTACACACGTGGGTTGCAACCATAGGCGGGAGGCGCTTGGGGTAGAGGAGAGTGGTCGTGTTCCGCATCCCTTTGTTGCCTGAGGCAAACCGGAACTTGGTTCCAGATGCCCGTCCGGGGTGGAAGTGCCTCGGCTTGGGCCCAACGTGATGCCAATCAGACCGGTTTTCGCCTCCCGCCTGTATTGAGCCGTTGTGGGCACGATTTTCTGTCAGCGATGAGCCGAGGGTCTGTGACCCAAGATACGGATTCTTGTGACGCACATCACCGAGTACCAGGGAATTTCCATGTGAGTCTTAGGTGTAGTATCGAGCCGCTTGATCGCGCCCAATCACAGTAGCCCGACAGTGCGCTGACCACCAGTAAACATAGGCGTTTGAGAGACTTTGTGGTAGGTGGGTGGTAGCATAGTAAGTACCCGTTACGGAGGCACCTGTGGGGTCACCTTACGGATTTGAACTGGTGGACAATTGCGTAATCTGTAAGCTGCGCAGTGACAGCTTTTTCTGCTCCCTTCCCAAGAGTGTTCTCGAAGTGTTTGACCGAATCAAGTACACAGCGTCTTATCCGGCGGGAGCAGTACTCTTTGTGGAGGGGCAATCGCCCCGCGGCATATACATGTTGTGTAAGGGTCGTGTAAAACTTTCCACCACTTCTGCGGAAGGGAAGACCCTGATCCTGAAGATTGCGCAACCTGGCGAAGTCTTGGGGATGCATGCAACGGTCTCTGGTACTCCGTACGAAATCACTGCAGAAACCGGTCAGCCTTGCCAGGTTAACTTCATCAAGCGCGACGATTTTCTGAAGTTCCTGCAGACCCACGGCGACGCCTGCCTGAAAGCCGCCCAGCATCTTAGCAAAGACTGTCAAAGCGCTTACCAGCAGATACGGAGTCTGGGGCTTTCTCACTCTGCACCGGAACGGCTCGCCCGTTTGTTGCTGGAGTGGACCGCAACCAGCCCCGATAAGAATGAGCCCAAGGTCAAGCTGGCCCTGACGCATGAAGAGATCGCCCAGATCATTGGGACATCCCGCGAGACTGTGACTCGTATGCTAGCCGACTTCCGCAAGCGCCAGATTGCGGTACTGAAAGGCTCAACGTTAACCATCCGCAACAAGGCCGTTCTGGAGAAGCTAGTAGGAGCTTAGAGGCTTTTCGGCGGCACGGGCTCAAGAAGGTTGGGGAAAGAGTCCGTTCGTAGGCAGTAGATAGAAGCTATCTAAGCTGTCTCATAGATCCGTTTTGAAGGGGCGCGGCATCAGCCCGTAGGCGACGGTAGGGGTAGCAGCCTGCGCAAGCTCCCTCGGACGAAACCATCGGTGCCCCCAGCGGATGGTCAGGCGTACAACGAGTGCCGTAAGCGGGTACATTCCTTGGGTTTCCCTGCACCTTGCATGACGAGTTCGCTGATACACTCCGGATCTTCCTGCGCGGCATAGCTCGAGACACCAAATCGTAGCTCGGCATCGTAGTCGGTGTACTCAAGCGTCAATCCTAGTCCACTTTGTGGAATCTCACCAATCCCGCGCCACTTGCGATGCACCACACGGAAGACAGGGGCCACCAGCTTTTGTGCGGCACGATTTCCTTTGCGTCGAACTGCTCTGGCATACTGGTTTTCAACCTCCTATCTACCCTGCTCTAACTGTGCGACGCAGCTGTAAATGCTTTGCTGGAGATCTAGAGGCTCGAATCCCGTTACAACAATGAGAACTGAGTATTTCTTCGCGAGCGGTTTACGAGATCACGCTTGGTTATTTATTTCTGCTTCTTTTTACCAGGCAACCCTGCCGGGTTTTCGTGGGTACGCTCGCGGAACCGAGCATGCATGCCGGTACCCAGAGAAACCGCACTCTCGCCGAACTTCTCCCGTAAACGATCGGCGGCGCTAAGGGCCTGATTCCACTTGTCGTGCGAATTCGTGCGCAGTAAATCGAGCTGTTCACTTTCAGCGTCGAAATGTGCGGCGTGTACCCCCAAGAGCCTTACTGCACTTTTGTTCCAGTTCTTCCGGAACAGCCGCCGGATCGCAGCGATCACTTCGCAATCGACAGCCGTCGGAGCGGTGAGCGTCTGCGCCCGAGTAATCGTCGTGAAATCCGAGTACCGCAATTTGAGTTGCAGAGTACGTGCGTACCGGTTCTGCTCTCGCAGGCGGCGGCAGACCATCTCGGACAATCGTGCCAATGTCGCCTCGAGTTTAGCCTGATCGGCGGTATCATGCCCGAACGTGTGTTCGTGGCTAACCGACTTCGGCCCGACCTCTACTCCGATATCATTTTCGAACCACGCCCCGGCATCCAGTCCATGCGATTTGCCCGCGAGTGCAACCCCAAGTGCGCCAAAGTTCTCTTGCAACCACTTCTCGTCATGTTTCGCCAAGTCACCGACAAGGCGAATCCCTCTCTCGTGCAGCCGCGTTTCCATCACCTTGCCCACACCCGGAATCTTGCGGACATCGAGGGGCGCAAGAAATGCAATCTCGCCACCAGGCAGGACGTGCAGTACGCCATTCGGTTTGGCTTGGTCAGAACAAACTTTGGCAATTAACCGCGAGGTTCCAATCCCGATGGAGCAATCGAGTTGGGTTTCTGCCTTCATCGTTTGGTGTAGCAGGTGGGCCGCACGCATCGGCGGCCCATGAAGGCGCTCCGTACCGGTCATGTCGACGTACGCCTCGTCGATCGACACCATCTCGAGCTTTGGCGAGAATCGATTCAGCACCTCGTAGACCTTACCCGAGTACTCCCGGTACCGATCGGGATGGCCGTCGACAAAAATCGCATGGGGACACAATTTCGCAGCCGTCCGCAACGGCATGGCGGAATGTACTCCGAATTTTCGTGCAGCATAGGAAGCAGCCGATACCACCCCGCGTTCGTTCGCCTGTCCGCCCACGACCACGGGCTTCCCTTTCAGCGAGGGATCGAACAACTCCTCCACTGATACGAAGAATGCGTCCATGTCGACGTGAAAAATGGTGCGCTGAGCGGAAGGCATGCCGGCTGCGATTCTATTCCACTCGGCGGGACAGGTGCGCCAAAAGGAAGCACGGCTGATTGACCGTGCCATTTCCACTTACTATGTTCACGAACTTACGACTAATGGCCTCGTGCTCGCGTGGGTGAATTGGAAGTGAATTCTGCGTAAAGATCATGCAAGCGTCGGACTCACAAAACAACTGTAGGTTCGCTCTCATGCCCCTCCTTTAGAACGTCGGCGGAGTGTTCAGCCAACTCACGACAGTCGAGCTTTTGCCTGGATTTCGCCAACTGTGTGGGGTTGCGGTCTGAAATAAAAGCTGTCACCGGCACGGAGCTTGGGTGCCTGGCCATCCAGATCAATGTCCAGCGCACCCTTCGTGCGCATACGATTCACCGCTTCTGGCTTCGAGCGCGACGGTAAACAAGTGCGGCTCCATTACCGTATTGCCCCATGCGAGCAACTCCATCTGCACACTCGGTCCAGCGTCGAGTCGCTTTCTTTCGTCCGGCCCGAGCTACACGTGTGCCCAGAACTACTCCGACAACTCTTTCTTCACCAAATCTGTGCAACCACCGCATTTTTATAACCCAGTGGGTGTTGCCACCAGCCTGCAGTTCCGACAGGTGACGACCACGCGCGATCCGCGTTTGGTCCAGTTCGGTTTGCAAGTATCCTTTTAATGAGTAGGCGGCCCGATGGCCGGTTGGGCACTCTTGACGATTTCTAGGAGACTTTATGCACGAGCAGTTGCACAATGAAATCGCGATCTTCGAAAGGCGCACGCCGAAATCCGCCGAGGCTCACAGGCATAACTTGAAGCGCCTTCCTCTGGGAGTAGCGAGTAACTATCGCGCTTACGATCCGCATCCCATCTTTGTTAAGGAAGCTAAGGGCAGCAAGTTTTGGGATCTCGACGGCAACGAGTACATTGACCACAACCTCACCTTCGGCGCGCTGATGGCCGGCCACTGCCACCCTGCGGTGATGAAGGCTGTGGAGAAGCGCCTCTCGACCGGAACGATGTTCGGCATGCCGCATGATATGGAGTGGGAACTCGCCGAGGAAATCTGCTCTCGCTTTCCCATTGAGATGTTGCGCTTCGGCAACAGCGGAACAGAAGCCACACTGCACTCCATCCGTATCGCTCGCGCGGCAACCCAACGTGATCGCATTATCAAGTTCGAAGGCGGCTACCACGGTCTGCACGACGCCGCACTCGTTAGCGTGAAACCACATGATGACCAAGTCGGCGACATTAAGGCGCCTAACTCAGTTCCCGCTGGCATGGGTGTGCCCAAGGCCAGCCTCGCCAATGTGCTGATCGCAACGTTCAACGATCTCGAATCGGTGGAGTACCGCTTCCGCCAGCACCCGGGGGAAATTGGCGCCATCATCCTTGAGCCCATTATGATGAACGTCGGCCTCTGCCTACCCGAGCCCGGCTTCCTCCAGGGTTTGCGTGCGCTTTGCGACAAGTACGACGCGCTTCTGATCTTCGACGAGGTCAAGACCGGCGCTAAGCTTTGCTGGGGCGGCGCCTCTGAGTATTTCAGTGTGAAGCCCGACATGATTTGCCTCGGCAAGTCCATTGGCGGCGGTTTGCCTCTTGCTGCTTTCGGTGCATCGAAAACAGTGATGGACCTGATTTCGCAGCACAAGGTGTTCCACGGCGGCACGTACAATACCAATCCGGCCTCGATGGCTGCCGGCCTGGCAATGTTGCGTGAAGTCCTCACCCGGAACAACTACTCTCACGTGGAGAAGCTCTCCCATAAACTCGTCACCGGATATCGCGAGACCATTGCCCGCGTGGGCCTGAACGCGTACATCGCATTCGCCGGTGCCAACGGGGCGCTGATGTTTGCTCCCAAAGAAATTCGGAATTATCGCGACTGGCTGAGGATCGATACCGACCTCTGGAAGCAGTACTGGTTCGCCATGGTAAACCGCGGCGTAATGGCCCAGCCCTACTGGTGGGACGAGCAGTGGACTATCTCGGTGCAGCACACCGAAGAGGACATCGCTGTGCATCTGCAGGTGTTCGCCGACATTGCTCCGGCCCTCGCCGAAGCGCAACAAGAGAAGGAAAAGGAAGCAGCCGTCGCCATACGGCAGAGGTGACTCTTAGGTCAACGTCTACGCTAGTTTTTTGGAAGAGCGCGCCTTTTAGCCGCGTCGACCGGGTTTAATAGAAACCGGGGCTTTAGCCCCCGAGGGTGTTGTCCACAAATGACGACGACTCAACAACCCGAGCAGGCCCATCTCAAGCGCGTCCTCGGACGCTGGGACCTCGTCCTGCTCTTTGTCGTGGCCATCGTCAACCTTAACGTCGTGCCTGCCGTCTCAGCCTCGGGCGGAATGACCGTTTGGTTGTGGCTCATCTCCTTGCTTTTTTTCTTCTGGCCCCAGGGAATCGCGGTCGTCGAACTCTCGCACCGCTATCCTGGCGAAGGTGGCATTTATCTCTGGACCAAAAAGGTCTTCGGCGACTTTCACGGATTCCTCTCCGGTTGGTGCTACTGGACGAATAACATCTTTTACGTGCCGACCGTAGTGCTCATCTTCCTTGGCATCGCCGTTTTCGCCGCAGGCCCTAAGACCGTCGGACTGCCCAACAATCCGCTTTTCACCTTTCTCAGCGCCCTAATTCTGCTGATTCTTCTTGCGTTCTTGAGTGTCGTCGGCCTTGGCGTCGGCAAGTGGGTGAACAACATTGGAGGCATCGGCACCGCACTCGCTTCCCTTATCCTCATCGGCCTCGGCATCACCGTAACGCAGCGTTTCGGCATGAACCTCAGGCTGCATGACATGCGTAATCCGTTTGACTTGGGACTACTCTCTGCCTTTGGCGTAGTCTGCTTCGCCCTAGTCGGCCTTGAACTCGCCTCCATCATGGGCGACGAAATCCAGGATCCACAAAAGACTGTGCCGTTCGCCGTGGCTTGGGGCGGGGTTATCTCCGGTATCTCGTACATCGGTTGCACTCTTACGCTTCTCATTGCCGTTCCGCGAGCAGAAATCTCAGCGCTCCAGGGGATTCCCCAAGCCGTCAGCCGCATGTCCGACAAAGTAGGTCTTCGCTGGCTGATTTCCCCCTTCGCTGTCATGCTCGCCATTTCCATCGCTGGAATCGCTTCCGCGTGGCTCTCTGGTTCCGCCCGTATCCCCTTCGTCGCTGGGCTCGATTCCTATCTGCCCAGGGCACTGGGCAAGCTACATCCAAAATTCTCGACGCCCTATGTCGCTTTGTATGTGCAAACCGCCATCTCGATCATCTTCCTCGCCATGAGCTTCATCGGCGCGCAGGTGAAAGAAGCCTTTCAGACTCTACTCAATCTCGCCGTCGTTTTACAGCTCGTTCCATTTCTCTACCTGTTCGCAGCTCTTATCCGCTTGGCCTCAACCGATTCGCGTGAGAACAGCCACTACAGTCCAGCCGCGCTGCGCATCGCCGGGGCCAGCGGATTCGTCGTCACCTGTCTCGGCATGGCACTGGCTTTCTTCCCTCCCCCGAACATCACCTCGAAACTCGCGTTCGAGTTGAAGATGTGGGCCGGCACCCTTGCCCTGCTGCTCTTGGCAGGATTCTTTTTCTTTGTGTATGGCAATCGTAAAACCGGCCCGCAGGACAACCCGTCCGGGGCCAAGCTAACGGAGATTCTATGAGTGCAACTGCTATCGCGACCGCCCAGAAATACCGGATGTTCATCAATGGCGAATGGACAGCCAGCAACAGCGGCCAGACCTTCCCCGTATACGACCCTTCGACTGAGCAGATCATTGCCGAAGTTCCCGACGGCAACGCGACGGACATCGACCGCGCCGTCGCGGCCGCCAAAGACGCTTTCGAGAACGGCCAGTGGTCCTCCAGCACGGCACAGGAACGTGGCCGCGTACTTTTCAAGCTCGCAGAAGTCGTTCGTGAGAACCTACCGGCTCTCGCGGAACTCGAAGCGCGCAATAGCGGTAAGCCGATCGTCGAAGCCGAATTCGACATTAACGATGTAGCCACCTGCTTTGAATACTACGGCGGCCTCGCCACCAAGGTCTCCGGCCAGGTCAATCCTGTTCCCGACAACGCCCTGAGCCTCTCGCTGAAGGAGCCAGTCGGCGTGGCTGGACAGATCATCCCTTGGAACTACCCGCTGCTGATGGCCGCATGGAAGCTCGCTCCCGCCATCGCAGCTGGGTGCACCTGCGTTCTCAAGCCCGCCGAGCAGACACCGCTCACCACGCTGGAACTTGCCAAGCACTTCGAGGCCTGCGGCATTCCCAATGGCGTCATCAATATCGTTAGTGGCTTCGGCGAAACGGCCGGCGCTCCGCTCGTACAGCATCCTGACGTCAACAAGATTGCCTTCACCGGCAGCGCCGTAGTCGGCAAACAGATCGTGAAGATGGCCGCCGAAACCGTTAAGCGGGTCACTCTCGAGCTCGGTGGCAAATCACCCAACGTCTTCTTTGCCGATGCCGATTTCGAAGCCGCCATCGACGGCGCTCTCTTCGGCGTTTTCATTAATCAGGGAGAAGTTTGTTCTGCTGGAAGCCGTATTCTTGTCCAGCGTCCGATTTACAACAAATTCGTGGAAGCTATGGCGGACAAAGCCAGGACCATCAAGCTTGGTCCTCCTCTCGAGCGCGAAACCAAGATGGGACCGCTTGTCAGCAAAGAACAGTACGATCGCGTGCGCACTTATCTTGAAGTTGGCAAGAAGGAGGCCAAGCTCGCGTCCGGTGGCGACCGTCCGAAAGACTTCGCCAAAGGCTATTACGTCTCGCCCACGATCTTCTACGACGTGGACAACAGTGCCCGCATTGCGCGCGAAGAAATCTTCGGCCCCGTCGCCAGCGTCATTCCGTTTGACGACGAAGCAGACGCCATCCGCATCGCCAACGATTCGCCTTACGGTCTGGCAGCTGCCGTCTGGACACGCGATATTTACAAGGCATTCCGAGCCGTGAAGAAGATCCGCGCCGGCATCGTCTGGGTCAACCACATGCAGCCGACCTACGTCGAAGCTCCTTGGGGCGGTTTTAAACAGTCCGGCTTCGGACGCGAGCTCGGCCCATGGGGGCTCGAAGAATATCTCGAAACCAAGCTGGTGCACGTGAACCTCAACGAGGCCCCAATCGGGTGGTACTGAAGATGTCTTCGATCCGCGTACGTACGTCCATTCCCGGTCGGCGCTCGCAGGCGCAGCACGCGCGTCGGGAGTAGGCTGTTCCACGCGCCCGGGGGCTAGCGTTGAGTGACGTGAGAATCGGGGCCTTAGCCCCCCAGAACACGATCGGCGCGAGGTCCCCGACTCCAGCGACGGGTGGAAGTGGCAAAGCAACCGAGTCGCGCAGCCGGGGTCCTCCGCTGAGCGCCGCTTTTGCTTTTGCGCTCAGTGGGGTTGGAGCAGCGGCGACGGCCGTTGCGATGTACTCCCGCAAGGCTTGCAAGACTAGCCCCGCCGAGCGGGCGGAAGACTCTGCTGGCAAATGCTTTGTATCAGGGCACGGCTTCAGCCGTACGATGTTGATATTACGTTGGGCTTTAGCCCCTGTGTCACTTACGGCTACGGTTTTGAAGGGGACGGCCTTTAGGCCGTCCGTTAGTACCCCCCGTTCGGAAGTCGGCTTTAGCCGCTGAGGGAGTGAATCAAACTATCCACAGAGAGCCCGAAGGGCGCCATTTGCGTTATCCGTGGGCGTAAGCCTGCGGAAAATGCGCGGAAGAATAGTTGAGCCCGACTGTGCGAGCGGCACCTTTATCGGCCCCGTGCAACTGCACCGGGCCATGTAGAACGAGGCATCCATGACGACCACTGCCCCACCCCAAATCACGGACGCACTGAACTACGTCAGAGGCGAATGGCGCAAGAGCGCCGCAACCACTCTGGCTGTTGTCAACCCCGCTACCGCGGAGGTCATCGGTCGCGTTCCCCTCTCCACGGCCGACGAGGTCGAAGAGGCCGTCGCCGCCGCGGATGGCGTGAAGCATCTGTGGCGTCGTACCCCTCCTGGGGATCGAGTGCAATACCTATTCGCGCTCAAGGAGCTCCTCGAAGACCACATCGACGAACTCGCCCGTACTGTCGTCATGGAGAACGGTAAGACGTTCGCTGAAGCCAAGGCTGAAGTTCGTCGTGCCATCGAGAATGTCGAAGTCGCGTGCGGGATCCCGATGCTCATGCAGGGCTACAACCTGGAAGACATTGCCCCCGGCATCGATGAGACAATGATTCGTCAGCCGGTCGGCATCGTCGCCGCCATCACGCCGTTCAACTTCCCGGCAATGATTCCCTTCTGGTACCTGCCTTATGCCATCGCGTGTGGCAACTGCTTCATCCTGAAGCCGTCGGAGAAAGTCCCGCTCACGATGCAGCTCGCCTTCCGGCTCATGGAGCGCCTGGGCTTGCCCAAGGGCGTGATTGGCCTCATCAACGGCGGACGCGAAGCGGTCGACGCCATCCTTGATCATCCCAGGATCCGTGCCATCAGCTTCGTCGGATCCACGCCAGTCGCGAAGTACATCTATTCGCGCGCTGCGGTTAAAGGTAAACGCGTCCAGTGCCAGGGTGGAGCCAAGAACCACGCGATCATTCTGCCCGATGCGCATCTTGATACCGCGACGACAGTAGTGGGCGAGAGTGCCTTCGCGTGCGCCGGACAGCGCTGCTTGGCTGTGTCCGTCGCCGTCACTGTGGGCGAAGCACAGAAGAAATTTCGTGATGCCATCTGTGATGCCGCTTCGTCGATCAAGATGGGCTATGGTCTCGACGAAGGCGTGAAGATGGGACCCGTCATTACGCCCCAGAGCCGCGCCCGCATTGAGGGCCTCATCACCAAGGGCGCCGCCGACGGAGCCACTGTTGCCCACGACGGTCGCGGGCAAAAAGTCTCGCGCTACGAGTCGGGCAATTTTGTCGGACCCACTGTCATCGATGGCGTCGCACCTGGCAGCGAGCTTGCGGCTACCGAGGTCTTCGGCCCGGTGCTCAGCCTTGTGCACGCGGATACTTTGGAACAGGCAATCCGCATCATCAGCGAGAGCGAATACGGCAACGCTGCATCGCTCTTCACGACCAGCGGAGCCACCGCGCGGCGCTTCAAATATGAAGCACCTGCTGGCAATATCGGCATCAACATCGGAGTAGCAGCGCCGATTGCCTACTTCCCGTTCAGCGGATGGAGGGCCAGCTTCTTCGGCGACCTGCACGCTCAGGGCCGCGACGCCATTGACTTCTACACAGAAAAGAAGGTCGTCATTGAGCGCTGGGCCTAAGTTGGAGCTACGTTTTTTGAGTTGTTGCAGAACTAATGTCCTAAAGGACTTTGATAACCCTGGAAGCACCCGGCGTTCAGAGAACTGTCACGGACCTCGGCTGGCGATTGCAATGGTGGAACAAAGGCAATGAAATCGAGTGTCGGGAGCAACAGCCCGGAAAGGGGCGGAAGATCATGGCCCAGCGCTTCAATCGGGGTCCCGGCGAACCGCCTCTTTTGCGGTTCGTAGGGATGATGGAGCGCTGGGTAACCCTAGTAAAGAGTCCGAGTCCCGGGAGGGACGACCGATCAACCGCTGGCTTCAGCCGCGCCGATGAGCCACTTAATGGATCTCCCAGCCGGCTTTAAGCCGCCGGCACCGCGAAGGAAAATATATGAGCGACACTATCCAGCAATACAAAGACTTCGTCCTCACGGGCTTCGTGAAGGCTGTACAGCCCGTCGTCGTCGCCAGCGCCGAAGGCTGCATCATTCATGACGCTTCCGGGAAGGACTATCTCGACTGCTTCGCAGGCATCTCTGTCGTCAACGCCGGACACTGTAATCCCAAGGTCATTGCTGCCGCCAAGGCACAACTCGACAAGCTAATTCACTGCGCCTCGTACATCTACCACTCGCCCGCCACCGGCGAACTGGCCGAGAAGCTCGCGAGCATCATGCCCTCGCCGCGCTTGCGCAAGTCGTTCTTGGCCAACAGTGGGGCCGAGGCTGTCGAAGGCGCGATGAAGGCCGCGCGCCTCTACACCGGCAAACACGAGATCATCTCGCTCCACGCCTCTTTCCACGGACGTACTTGGGGCACACTCAGCATCACCGGCAACCAGGGACGCAAGAAGCGCGGCGGTCCTTACGCCCCCGGTGTCGCCTTCACCAATGCACCGTATGTTTACCGCTCTCCTTGGCCCGACGACCCTCGCCGCTGTGTGGACTTCTGGGCGCAGTCGCTGGAAGACGTCATCCACTTCTCTACCGCGGGCGACGTGGCCGCCTTTATCGCCGAGCCCGTCATGGGCGAAGGTGGGATCATCGTGCCACCGCTCGACTACTTCCAGGAAATCAAAAAGGTCCTCGATCGCCATAACATCCTATTCATCTGCGATGAAGTGCAATCGGGCTTCGGTCGCACAGGCGAGATGTTCGCCATCGAACACTACGGCGTCGAGCCCGACGTGCTTGTCACCGCGAAGGGAATCGCCGACGGCTTCCCGCTCGCTGCCTTCACTACTCGCGACGAAATCGCCGCCAGCTTCAAGCCAGGCGACCACCTCTCGACTTTTGGTGGCAATCCGGTTTCCTGTGCCGCCTCGCTCGCCAACATCGAGTACATGCTGGAAGAGAAGCTCTGTGATCAGGCACTCGAAAAAGGCCAGTACCTGATGGATCGGCTCAATCGGCTTAAGCGCGATCAGCCCCTCATCGGCGACGTACGCGGGCTCGGGCTAATGGTTGGCATCGAGCTCGTCCGCAACGCGAATAAGACGCCCGCCGCCGCGGAAGCCGAGGCGATTCGCGACCTTTGTCTCGCAGCCGGAGTGCTAGTGGGCTTAGGTGGGGTTTACGGCAACGTTGTACGAGTGCAGCCGCCGTTGGTGATTTCGAAAGAGCAGCTCGACCGGGCGGTCGGCGCGATCGCCCACGCCCTCGAGCAAGTTCGAACAAAAGTCGCTCCTTCGACCGTATAGCTGTGCGTGCCGTCCTT